>Ga0307374_10015658_pt1 | contig 10173 bp, 11 predicted proteins | sample OX3MG_FD_202532 | JGI IMG/M metagenome (GOLD analysis project Ga0307374, IMG submission 202532) | Soil microbial communities from Risofladan, Vaasa, Finland - OX-3 | ecosystem: Environmental > Terrestrial > Soil > Coastal area > Acid sulfate soil | place: Finland: Risofladan, Vaasa | collected...
ACACCTATTCTCTCATAGGGTAGAGAAAACGTCAAGAAGAGAGATGTCTATAGTATGTCCAGGTTTGTCAATACTATTTGAAACTAGTTTTAACCCTCCTGTTTCTGGAAGCTGTAGGATTGCGACGAACCTGGGATTTACGTGGCTACACTGGCGATGCTCTTGCGTTCCTCACGGGTCGCCGACACGCCTACAGCTATTGTCACATCGAGCGGCTTTTGGCAGAGTTGGTCACCTTAGGAGCGGATGCTCTCCTGACAGAAGCTCTGGCACGCTGGACCGCTTCGCCATGGGAACCAGGGGTCCAGGGGAGAGAGAAGCCTGGTCCTGTCTTCTATATCGATGGACACCGCAAGCCCGTCTATGCTGATTCGCTGATCCCACGCGGGTTGATCGGGCGGACGGGGAAAATTCTGGGATGTCGTGCGTTGGTTGTGTTACACGATCAGGAAGGTCATCTCCTGCTCGCAACCACCCATCGGGGGATCAGCATCTGACGATTGGACTCCCAGCCATGCTCACACGTTATGAGCAGGCGGCTGACCTGGAGAGTTTTAAGCGCATCGTCGTAGACCGTGAAGGCATGTCGGCTGAATTTCTGGCAAGGTTGGCAGGCGAAGAGCGGACTGTGGTAACGATCCTGCGCACCGATCAATACACCGGGTTAGAGTCGTTCCGGCAGATCGGCGAGTTTGTCCCGTTACAAGTAGATCAACAGGGCAAGGTCATTCGTGAGGTGGCGTCGGCGCGGACCGTGCTGCCTTTGCCTGATCATCCTGGACAAGAGTTGGAAGTGCAAGTGGCGCTAATCCGTGATTGGCGTCGCCTCGTTCCCAAAGTTCTGTCCTCAGAGGAAGAAGACCGACCCCTGCGGTGGGATGAGAAACCTGATAGAACCCATGAATACTGGTTAGATGAGAGCTGGCAGACAACTCCTTTGCCAGCACCGCCGACAGAGCCGAAGCTGATTCCCATTGTAACGACAGCCGCAGAAGCTGATGCAGTAGAACTGGTGCAGACCTACACCCGACGCTGGTCAGCCCAGGAGAATGCCATTCGAGACTGGCTCATTCCGCTTGGCATCGATATTAATCATGGCTATGCTAAAGCCATCGTCGCTAACTCTGAAGTGACTAAAAAGCGAGAATCGTTGCAAAAGCGGTTGGAGAACGTGCAACGGTGGACGGTTGGAGCTCGCAAGTGTATGCACAACGCGAGCAAACAACGCCGGAAACGTTCTCAACAGACGAAAGAGGGGTCAGCATATCCAATCCTGCTTTCTGTACGCTAAGCGTTTTGTCAAGCAGAGAAGGCCGGAATTCTATCGCCGGATTGCGACGGAGATGGCCTTCATCCACCGCCCACTGGCAGAAACGGCGCAACGCCGAGAGGGCTTTACTCCGGGTGCGTGGTGCGCGGTTCCCTATCACCAGGTAATCCATATAGCCGCGCACGGCAGTTTCTGTCACAAGGCCGAGATGGAACAGTGTTCCTCCGGGTTGCGTTGCCAGCCAGACCACAAAATCGCGCACAGTGGTCAGGTAGGCTGCGACAGTTTTGGGATCACGCGCCCCTAAAGCCGCTGCAAATTCCTGCAAGGGAGCAGAATCATTGTCCCTGGTGGTCATCCATCTTCTCCTAACTTTTGCTGCAAACGATTCTCCGACAAGAATCTCGCGCCAACTTTCGGTTTTTGCCCGCTTCAAAGAACGGAGCTGAGCGTGAGAGTTGGGGAAACTCGTCCGAGTATGACTATTCCACGACAAGCGTTCTCCGACAAGTTCATTAAATGTCTTGCACACCTTTTCAGATGGCTGTACGTGACAAAATTCGATGTCGTATTGAGATCGCCCGTCAACAAGGGGTAACAGGACAGTAACAAGATCTGTTACCGCCCTGTTACCGACGATCTCCTATACTCTCCTGAGACACACGATCAGGGTTTCGCTCCAGTGGTGGTCTTGCGCATCTCAAACGGGATACTGCAAGATTGGGGATCTTCTTTTCGATACGCAGGAAAGGTAGTGGCACGACGCCCTGACAACCTTGTCGAACTGTAAAGGAGACGATATGAACGATACAACCAATCACGTCGACGGTTCTTGCCACGTACCGGGAATCCGGCTGTGGCGAGCAAGGAACCTGCTCGCCGTACTCGTCATCGGCCTTGCTCTCTTCGCTGTGGCCTGTTCCAGCAGCTTGCCGGGATCAGAAGCGGCGAATGGCAGTCGGCCTTCGACCCCGGGCAGAGGCTCCTCATCGGGAACCAGGTCGACCTCCGGTGTCACCGTCGCTTTCGCCAAGTGCATGCGGTCCCATGGCGTGCCGAACTTCCCCAATCCCACCGGCAACGGGTCGGTGTTCGGACCGGGCAGCGGGATTGATCCGGCCTCGCCGCAGTTCCAGCATGCGCTGCAAGCCTGCAAATCCCTTGCGCCGCCCTCGTGGGTATCAGCGGGACCGGTGTCTTCAGGAGGTGCCCCGTGATGACCACGGCACCTCCTGACGAGAACACTCCTATGCCAGCTCTATTCACGCTCTTCGAGAGGAGATTTCCATGTTCTTTCTAACATACCTGCGACACGAGTTGCGACGGCGGATGCGCCAGGCGATCCTTATCGCCGTGGGGCTTGCCGTAGGGATCGGCCTGGTTGTCACAGTAATCGCTGCATCCGCCGGGGTTGAGAACGCCCAGAACTCCGTGCTGCATGCGCTCTACGGGATCGGTACCGACATCACAGTGACTCAGGCGCCGTCCCCCGGGTCCCATACGGGAGGCGCCTTCAGCCCTGGATCGACGACTCAGCAAGTAGACGAACTTCTGAACGGGCAGCTCAGCCCACTGAACGCCTCAGCGGTAGCGGCGATATCCCGGCTGCGCCATGTGGCCGCCGCCGCTGGTGGTCTCGCCCTCACGGACACGAAACTGACCATCCCGTCAGCGGGCAGTCTCGGTCCGGGCGGGCAGCCGCCGACGAATTTGCCCGCGCCGACCAGCTTCACCGTCGACGGAGTGGATCTGGCTCATCTGGGGCTTGGCCCGTTCGGCTCTGGCGAGCTCAAGGCGGGACGGACCTTCGCGGCCTCTGATAGGATCTCGAATGTGGCCGTGGTGGACTCCAACTACGCGATGGCGAACAAAGTGACCGTTGGCTCGACAATCACGATCGCCCAGACGCGCTTTACAATCATCGGGATTGTCCAGCAGCCCCAGGGTGGCGGCTCCACGGATGTCTATATCACACTCGCGCGTGCCCAGGCCTTAGGGATGGGTCTGGGGGTAAGCAATCTGAGGAACCAGGTGAATATGATCTATGTGGCAGCTGCCAGCGCTTCCGATGTTCCAACCGTGCAAGCTGAGATCGCGAAGCTGCTTCCGTCGGCCACCGTGACCACCTCCAGCAGCCTGGCGAGCGCGGTGAGTGGCTCACTGGCCTCTGCTGCCAGTCTGATCAGCGACTTCGGCCGCTGGCTGGCGATCGCCGTCCTCATGGCAGCGTTCGCGGTGGCGAGTCTGCTGACAATGGCGGCAGTGGCTCGACGGGTACGCGAGTTTGGCACGCTCAAGGCACTGGGCTGGCGCAGCAGGCGAATCATCGCCCAGGTGATGGCTGAGTCATGCGTTGTGGGTATCGTTGGGGCCGTGCTGGGCATCGCCCTGGGGTTCGGCGGGGTCGCATTAGTAGACGCGGTGGCTCCTCCCCTCTCTGCCACAGTCGCCCAGAACCCCGGCTCTGCCCCGGCGCAGGACACCCTGTTCAATGGCAGCAGCGTGCAGCACCTGCAGGCACCGGGCAGCACCAGCACAGTTATCGTGCACCTGGTCGCCCCTATCACGGCAAATGCGCTGGTGCTGGCGGTAACGCTGGCAATCGCTGGTGCGCTGATCGCCGGCGCGTTTGGGAGTTGGCGGGCAGCCCGGCTGCGCCCGGCAGAGGCACTATCCCAGGTGGCATGATTGGCCTTGCCCCAGGCGCGACTTTCACGCGAGGATGTTATTGATCGAGTAGAGAGAAACCGAGGAGGAATCAATGTATACGCTCACGAGCGTCACCAGGACCTATCAGAAAGGCAGCCACACGGTCTCCGCGCTGCAAGGTGTGGATCTGGTCATCGAGGATGGCGAATGGCTGGCTGTGCAGGGACGCACCGGCAGCGGGAAGACCACGTTGCTGCAAATCCTTGGCGGCCTGGACCGCCCCAGTACGGGCACCGTCAACTTCGATGGCCAGGATTTGGCCGTGCTGTCCGAGACCCGGCTCACCGAGTTTCGTGCCGACTTCGTCGGGTTCGTCTTCCAGACATTCAACCTCTTGCCCACCCTGTCGGCTGTTGAGAACGTCGAGGCAGCCCTCGTCCCTCGGCGGGTCAGCTCAGCTCTGCGGCGCGCTCGTGCCACCCAGGCCCTGGAGGTTGTGGGGCTCAGCGATCGGGCACAGCATTTGCCCTCGGAGCTGTCCGGAGGGCAGCAACAGCGGGTTGGTATCGCTCGCGCCCTGGTCAAAGAGCCGAAGGTGCTGCTCGCCGACGAGCCTACGGGCAATCTTGACGGCGACACGCGCGACGAGATTATCGCGCTGCTGGAACGACTCTGGCATGCACATCGCTTTACCCTGGTGCTGGTGACCCACGATCCTTCCCTGGCGGGCCGCGCCCAGCACGTGGGGATCATGAGCGACGGCAAGCTCGCGGTGGGACAAGGGGCGCGAGACCGATGACGAGGCGGGGAGCGCCAGGTGATGACGCCCTCCCGCTCTCAACGAGCGCCGAGCTCGCAGCTGATCTTCCGGCGCCGATAGGCTCCTGCTGTCACTGCCCATTTCATTCGTATCTCATGTACCGTTTAACTACCATCTCGTTTTATTGCGTACAAAAGAAGGAGAGAACACCATGAGGTCCCACCAAAGCCATTTTCCTTTCGGGAGGATGCGTTTGCTGCTGGGAGTCGCCCTGTTTCTCTGCGTGTTCAGCGCTTGCACCCCTGGGGAAAACGCAAAGACGGGCACGGGAGGGCAAGAGCTGGCGGTATGTAGCGCACCAACGAATGGACTGCAGCCTCCTCTCCTCAAGCCGACAACGCTTACCACCATCGAACAAGCCTACTGGTGCTTGTTTGACCATTATGTGACCGGCAAGACCCTCGATGATCGCACCTTACTAAAAGGTGCATTGAGTGGACTCATCCAGGGACTGCTTCGTAGGGGCATAGATCAGTCCTCGGCGATGCTATCGGCGCTCACCGGCGACCAGCAGAGCGATTGGCAAGCGTTCAGCACGATGTACCAACAGATGAGTGCTGCTTTGCCTCAGGATGCAAGCCTCCAGCAGGCTCTAGCAGCAGCGACAATGCAGGGGATGGTGCAGAGCCTGGACAACGATCATACCCGCTGGACCAGGCAAGCTCCGTTGCCTTCGAGTCTCAGAAAACAGTTTCCTCACGGAGCAGCCTACGGCTTAGGTTTCACGACCTCGGCAGATTCCGCTGGTGGGACTGCCTTGCCTGAAGCGCAACCCCCTCTCTTCCTGGTCTTTGTTGATCCAGGTTCGCCTGCTGCTCTCAAAGGATTACGATCCGGCGATATCATTACCGCGGTCAATGGGATCGCTCCGTTTGCGAACAATCAGTTCAATCCAGGTCTCATGCCCTGGCTCGATCCGGCACTTCCGCAAGATCTTCAGGTACCGTCGCCGCGCGTCCAGGTGACGCTCACGCGCCCCTCGACGGGACAGCATTGGACGGTCATCCCCCAACCGGCGCTGTACGCTCCTCCGCCGATTGTCACTACACGCGTACTCGCCAACTCGATCGCCTATGTCCACATGGCTGGTTTCTTGCCAAATGCCGCGACGCTGGTGGAACAGGCCATCCAGGGACTGCACCTGGGGAAAAACCTGCGTGGGATCATTCTCGACCTGCGTTCCAATAGCGGAGGCGCTCCAGAGGGAGTCGCAGGATTGCTAGGCGCGTTTGTGCATGACAAAATCTGGAGTTATGATATCGACCATGATGACAAGCGCATCGCGAACTACACCAACGACGCCGTTCCCCTGCTGCATCAACCGCTCGTTGTACTCACCGATCGCAGATGTGTCTTGGCATGTGATGCGTTTACCGGGGCGGTACGGGACCTGGGGCTGGGAAAGATCGTTGGAACCAGAACCGGGGGAAAAGTGGCAGGTCCGGCAGGGGCCGCTGCCTCTGATTCCAAGCGGGCAAACCGCTCGATCGCGGTTTTTTCGCCCGCTCGGAGCGGAGGCCCTCTGCACTCCCGTGTTCCCGGACTTTTGAGAAATCCTGGAGGCACATATGGACAGGATGGACAAACCGGGAGAAGCTTGCTAGAATAGGTGAGGTATGAAACTCAAGAACTCCACCCAACAACTGGATGCCAGATCTCGAACTGCCTGGCACTTGTGGAAGACGGACCTGAAGATGTCTAGAAGAGGTTTGATCCGCCTCTGGAGGGGACGTTTCAAGCTATCCCTGCCCCGGCGTACTGTGCGCCTGCGCCTTACCCTCCTCTATAGTAGTCTCTTCCTCGCATTGGGTGCCGGCTTGCTCGCCATGACATACGTGTTGGTAGCCCAGCAAATCACTGGTCCGGTCTCTGTTCCGACCGGACTGCTTCCACAGCCGCCCTCTCCTCGCTTAGGCACCCCGAGCAGAGCAAGCAGCACCGATCCTATTGTCCAACTACTCCGTGCTCAGACAGCCGCCGACCTGCATCAGTTTCTGGTCCAGTCTGGGATCGCCCTTTCCATCACGGTGGTAGTCGCTATCGTACTCGGCTGGGTCGTCGCCGGTCACGTACTCCGACCACTCCAGACCATGACGGCCTCCACCCGGCAGATCTCAGAGGAGAACTTGCACGAGCGCCTCGCCCTGCCAGGGCCACCCGACGAGCTCAAGGACCTCGGGGATACCATTGACGGGCTTCTTGCACGCCTGGAAGTCACCTTTGACGCACAACGGCGCTTTGTTGCCAACGCCGCGCACGAGCTGCGAACCCCGCTCACGATGATGCGCACGTCAATCGACGTAGCGGTCGGCAAGCCTGTCCCCGTGCCTCCAGAGGTGAACATCCTGGCAGGGAAACTCCGCGAGGGGCTCGACCAGGCCGATCGACTCGTCGAGAGCTTCCTCGCACTCGCTCGTGCGCAACAGGGCACCCTGACAGACCTCGCGAGTGTGTCCCTGCCTCAGCTCGTTTCCGCCACGCTCGCCACTCGCCACGATGCTATAGCCGCCAGGGGCTTCCAGGTACGGCAGACCATGGGCGACGCTGATGTGATCGGGAGCGAGACCCTGCTGGCTCGCCTGGTGGAGAATCTCATCGACAACGCCATCTGCTACAGCGTGCCTGGCGGCTTCATTGGGGTGGCAACCGCGGGCGACGGCGCTACCGCCCGTCTGGTGGTGATGAGTGATGGGCCGCTCCTCGACGAGCGAAAGGTCCAGGAGCTTGGTCAGCCTTTCCAGCGCCTCGGTGCCGACCGAACAGCTTCGGATCGTGGTGTCGGCCTCGGTCTTTCGATTGTTGCAGCGATCGCCGCCGCCCACGGTGGATCGCTCGGTCTGCATGCACGGCCTGAGGGTGGTCTACAGGTCGTCATTACGCTGCCTCACGCCAAGCGAAGGCGCGAACCAGGAGGTCTGACATGAGGGTGCTCATTGTTGAGGACATTCGGCGCTTGGCCGACGATATTGCTGAGGGACTCCGAGACCAGGGCATGGCCGTCGACGTTGCTTACGACGGCCTGGAGGCAACCGCCAAGCTCGATGTCTACGCCTATGACGTTGTCGTCCTCGATCGGGATCTCCCTGGGCTCCATGGCGACATTGTATGCCGCATGATCACCGAGGGTGATAAGCCCGTGATGGTCCTCATGCTAACCGCAGCCGACACTGCGGGAGATCGCGTCGCGGGTCTCAGCCTCGGAGCCGACGACTATCTGGCCAAACCATTCTACTTCCCCGAACTCATCCTCCGAGTCCGTGCTCTCGCCCGACGCAAGCCGAGAGCGCACCCACGTATCCTGCGGGCAGCAGGCGTCGAGCTTGACCCCCTGCGACACATCGTGACGCGTGAGGGGCAGCAGATCGATCTGTCGGTCAAAGAGTTCGCCGTCCTGGAGGTCCTCATGCGAGCGGCACCGGCTGCCCTCAGTGCAGAGGACCTACTTGAACAAGTGTGGGACGAGAACGCGGACCCGTTCACCAAGACTGTGCAGGTCACCATTGGTCGGCTGCGACGTAAGCTCGGAGAACCTCAAGTGATCGAGACGCTCCCCAGCCTCGGGTATCGCATCGCCGATCGCTCCGCTCAAAGCGATACAGACGCTTCCGTCTGAATCCGTGTAAAGCCTGTCGCGCGGTGGATGAGGCAGGAAGCCGAAAGCTATTGAGCAACATGCTTGTTGAAACGATGAGACATCAGGCCCTTGCGCGGCTTTGCCAAGACGTTCGCCGAAGCTTCCCTGCTGTGGAGAGGGAGGACCAGGATGAAAGCCGGGTAAGTTGCTGGGAGTGCGTTGTTGGCATATGCTTGTCAGGTTCTGGCGACACGGCCTGAGGCAGTACGCGGACGGGTCTGCTTAATCTCCGGGTAGTGGTTCACAGGAGGCTGACAACTCGCTCAAGCTCGCCTTAGCGTACAGTTTTCAGGTTTTGATACGCTGACCCCAAAGAGCGTGCCGATGCGCTCTACCGAGATCTCAACAATCACCAAATAGAGATGGAGCGACAAGGAGTCGAGTACTGGCTTCTGAAGAAAACGATCAAAGAGGAGAAAGCCATAGCCGATGCTGAAATTGAGGAATATCGACAGCGACAATGGAAAGCCTTTCACACGAGCAACAAAGAGTTCGCCAAGTGTGAGAAGTATTGTCGGGAGCAGCGTGAGCTACTCCGAGCCATTGAGGATCTGGCACAACAAGAGCGGGAGATGTATGAATTGGACAACCGCAAGGATCAGATTATGACGGTCTGTAAAGTAGCCCTGGCAAATGTAGGCATGTGGGTGCGCGATCAGTATTTTCCTGTACAGTACGCTTATGCAACTTGGCACCGCTTGCAGCCTTTCTTTCAGTTGCCAGGGCGGATCACCTGGGAACGGGATCAAGTCGAAGTCGAACTCAGGCGATTTAACGACCGTGGCCTTAACCGAGATTTGGAGATGCTATGCGCAAAGGTCGCGAAGGCTCGCCCACGGTTGCCAGATGGACGATCTCTCCTGCTCCGTGTGCAGGGGACGGCCATTCTCTATCTAGATGCGCAGGAAAAGGCAGTGGCGTGAAACCCTGTTAATCACAATGGAACACTTCCCCATTCAGCAGAAGAGCGCGAGGGCTGCATACGAACTCTGCCGTTTACCTCATCAGTTACTTTGCGGCTGGTGACATCTTACGTAGCTCTGTCCTTACTTCAGGCGTTGCCGAAGATCAGCGCCGCCGCGAAAACCAGCGCGCCGCCGCCAACCACCTGGAGCATAGAAAGCCACCAGCTTGTGCCAAAGTAGCGGTGTCGGATCGCCGCGATGACCACCAGTTCCACGGCGACGACAACATAGGCTATAAGCAGAGCAACATGAAGATTCGACGCCAGGAACGGCAGCGTATGAAGCGATCCTCCCAGGAAGGTCATGCCGCCGGTAATGCTACCGCGAATAACTGGTTTGCCGCGCCCTGTGAACTCTCCGTTATCGGAAAGCGCCTCGGAAAATGCCATGCTGATGCCAGCGCCGGTTGCCGAGGCAATTCCTACCAGGAAAGCAGTGAACGGGTGGTGCGTAGCAAAGGCCGTGGCGAAAATAGGAGCCAGCGTCGAAACCGAGCCATCCATTAAACCTGATAATCCAGGCTGCACGATGCGCAATAAGAAGCGGCGATCGGCGTCTTCGCTAACTGACACTGCCGCTTGCTCCGGCACGGCGGCATCTGGCGGCGCAGCTTTTTCGTCACTTGTCTCGGCTTTCTTATTGAGTGGTCTGGTCGGTTGTTCCGGGGAATTCGAGTGGCTAAAAGGTGTAGGCAGCATCACAACACAACCTGCTTTCTTTGAATATAAGTGAGTCACATTCTATGAAGAACGCATGCGAAGCTACAACAGATAACGCAATGGAGCGATTATGCTCTCTCCTAACTTCACGTACCAGGGGCGGCTATTCCAGTAAT
>Ga0307374_10015660_pt1 | contig 10171 bp, 9 predicted proteins | sample OX3MG_FD_202532 | JGI IMG/M metagenome (GOLD analysis project Ga0307374, IMG submission 202532) | Soil microbial communities from Risofladan, Vaasa, Finland - OX-3 | ecosystem: Environmental > Terrestrial > Soil > Coastal area > Acid sulfate soil | place: Finland: Risofladan, Vaasa | collected...
CGGTTGAGATGCGGGCGGCACTGGTGCGCGAGACATGCGCGCTGCTGGGCATCGCGAACGTGACAATCAAGAGCAGCCACGTACTGATCGAGGGCACGCTCGGTAGCTACTCCATCCACCTGGGGAGTGCGGTCGTACATCGGCAGCCCGGCGGGTCGCTCTGCATCGTGCCGGTGCACGGCCAGCATCGCGGTCGCCTCTTCCTGCCATTCGTGGATGATGATCCTCGGAGCGCCGAGGTCATCTCGAAGGTCGTGCTCCTGGCGCGTGACGCGCGGATTAAGGATCCGAGTATTCTGGAGCAGATCTTGTGAGGGAGTAAGGCTAGACACCGCCATGCCAAAGAACCATGTGCGCTGTCCCGTACCGCGACTACGGCCAGTCGTTGCGCTAGAATGAAGAGAAACACTTGAGAGGGGGCGGCATGACCAGAGCACTGGGACGTTACATCGTCGTCGACACGGCGGTCTGCCATGGGAAGCCCACATTCGTGGGGACGCGCATCCTCGTCGCCGATGTTCTAGAGCAGGTAGCCAGTGGCACTGCCTGGGAGGTGATTGTCGACGATTGGCGGGGTGATGTCAGCAAAGAGGCTATCGCCGAGGCCGTGCGGCTGGCCCGTGATGCCTGGCTGACTCAGGAGCCAGCGCTCGTCGCGGGATGAATCTTCTCGACGAGAACATTCCCGAGCACCAGCGGTAGCTCCTGCGCGGATGGCGCGTCCGTGTGCGTCAGATCGGTGCCGACGTGGGGCACAAGGGGATCGCCGACGACGCCATCATCGTGCTGCTTCACCAGCTGTCGCGGCCCACGTTCTTCACGCGCGACGACGACTTCTATCAGAAGGCTCTTTGTCATCCGGCCTATTGCCTGGTCCCTCTGGCGGTGGGCCAGTATGAGGTTGCCAGCTTTGTCCGCCGGTTCCTCAGGCAGCCACAGTTTGGCATCTACATCCGGCGGCGCGGTAGTACGGGTGGGCCCCAATGGGTTACACGTCTGGCGTCTCAATGCGGCAGCCGAGGAAGACGTTTCCTGGCCTGATTCGGCCGTGTATGGCGGGGATGCTCCTCACAAACCCAGGTGACAATGCGCAGTTGTGCTGGCTGGAAGTCTCAGCTCGCTACACGCACATGTGCACCATGCCGAAGAGTGGAAACCAGCTCCGCGCCGTTACTGGAGAACAATGATTGGAATCAGCGGTCGCGCGAGGATACCCAGTGATCAGCGCGCGATCCGTCCCACGTCGCCCAACTGGGCGATGGCCGCCGCGTCGTGTCCAGCGGCGCGGAGCGGGGCGACGATGTCCGCTTTCAGATCGGGCAGATAGGCATACAACAGGCGGGTTCCCGCGGCGCCGCTCGCTATCGGGTTCGTCAGCGGCGCCGGGAGCACCGCGCTCTGCCCCTTCCGGCACACGGCCTCCCCGGCCTCCGCGCCGCCCCCGAGCGTGACCTCGCCCTCCAGCACCACCACCGCCCGCATGGCCGCTCGCGCCCGTCCCAGGCCGGCAGTGCCGTCCAGCTCGATCAACTCGACCGCGAAGTGCGGACAGGCGCAGAGGATCTGGCGCCGCCCGCCCTCCAGGGGAAGGCTTTGCGGCTCGACCATCGGGGTTTTCCGCTTTTTCTTGCCGAGCACCGCTAGACCGCGTTCAATATGCAGTTCCCGCGGTTTGCCGTCGGCCCCCACCCGCCCCCAGTCGTACAGGCGATAGGTGATGTCCGAGTTTTCTTGCACCTCGCAGTAGACGATGCCCTTGCCGATTGCGTGGACGACCCCCGCCGGCGAGTAGAGCACGTCGCCCGTCTTGACCGGCACGAAGTCGATCAGATCCGGGACTCCCAGGCCGGTTCGGCATGCCTCGCCCAGTTGGGCCGCCGTCACGCCCCCGCGGAGCCCCCAATACACGCCGGCACCTGGGGCGGCTTGCAGGATCAAATACATCTCCGCCTTGCCGGGATACCCGCGATCCGGCTCGCCCCGCAGAGCCTGGTCGTCGGTAGGGTGGATCTGGATCGAGAGGTCCGCCGCCGCGTCGGAGAGCTTGATCAGCAGAGGGAGCCGCGCGTGGGGATAGCTCGGGGCGTCGCCGCGGAGGGCGCCCTTGGTTTCCTCGTCCACCGCCCGTAAGGTGCGGCCTGCCCAGGAGCCCTCGGCAACCAGGGCATCGTCACCCACCTCCCACGATTCGGCCAGGGTGCCCTCCGGCCCCAGGGGCTTGCCCAGCAGCTCGCCGAGGCGCGCCCCGCCCCAAATGTAATGGCGATACACCGGAGTCGTACGAAGCGGCGTCTGTAGGCTGAAATCGGGGCCCATGCGCAGGTTCTCCTTACTGGGATTGGACTTGAGGGACGTCATTTCCCAGCAACAGGACCACCTGGGCGGAGACGGTAGGTAGGTTCTCGGTGATCAGGCGGGCCCCGAACATTTGCCGCAAAAGGCGCGTGGTATAGGGGGCGGGCGGTTGGGCGCTATTGACGATCACCGCCGTGTGCGCGTGATTGGCGGTGTCGGCCGGCCCCGTGCCCACCACGTTGATCTGGCAGGTTCTTAAGGTCGTCGCGACCGCCTCGGCCTCCCCATTCAGCGCCGTGCCGTTCTCCACCCAGACGCTGGCATGCTCGGCCGCCAGTTTCGGATCGGAGAACAGGCTATGAATTTGGGGCCAGAAGGATGGAGTAGGGCAGAGGTCCGCCCCCAGGTCACCGCCGATACACTCCACGGTCATCCCGTTCTGGTCGTTGAAAAAGACATGCTGCATGTTACGGTTCTTGACCATCTCCATGGCGATCACCGGCAGCAGATTCTCCGGCATGTTGGTGTCAAAGGCATCACGCAAGGCGGAGAGGATCGTGGGGAGATGGAAGAGGGTGTGCACGCTGATCAGTTGTGACTTCATCGCCGTGACCAGTTGCTGCTGATGCTGGACCCGCGCCTCATCCTGGGTGGTGTAGGCATGGCGCTCCCGCATGTATTTCAAGGCCGTGGCCCCATCCATGTGCTGCGTTCCCGCTCGCAGCACCAGGGGATCGTAGCCGTTCCCCACCAGCGCGGGATACGTAGGGTCGTTAATGTTTTGATCGACGTTGATCGTGACCCCACCCAGGACATCGATCAGATGCTGGAAGCTGGAGAAACGCAACATGACGTAATAGCTAATGGGGATGCCGAGCGCGTGCTCGATCGTGTACGCCTCGTAACTCGGGCCGCCCAGATAGTTTCCTTCGTTGATCTTGCTCATCTCTCCGTAGCCCGGCACGCTCACCGCCAGATCACGAGGGATGGACACCATCCGCACCGTGTTGTGCGTCGGGTCCAGGGTGAGCACGATGATCGTATCGGAGTGCGTCTTTTCACCCGGCACCCGCTGATCCACGCCCAGGGCCAGAATATTGATCGGATCGATCCCATTCCAGGGAATCGCCCCAGCTTGCACGGGCAGCAGCGGCTGGCTCAGGGTAGCCAGCGCCATGGGGTTGTACCAGACAAACACGCCGGTGCCGACGATCGCCAGAAGCAGGGCGGTCAACACCATGAGGGCGCGAAGCAGAAACACGCGCGGCCTCGGACGCCGTAGGCGCCAGCGCCGGCGGGTGATCGGCGGCGTGCGTAGAACCAGGGTGGGATGGGTATGCACCTGGAGATCTTCCATCGGCAGGCCATTGGGCCCGTAGGACCAGGCGTTCTCGTTTTGCATTCGTATCTCTCAGCTCAAGGCTCATCGGCCTCATGATCAGGCCGGTCCGCTGCCGGAACAGTATACAGGGCAGGCACCATCCCTGGTCAAGAGGCTTGGGGGAGAGCCGAGGATGAATCAGCGTCGATTCCCAGGATTGCCCTGGCGCCCACCCGCGCATCGTCTCTCAAGGTCGCAAAACGCGGGGCATAAAGCAAGAGGCGTTTGGTCCCGTGGCCCCGCCGGGCCGTATAGCCCCTGCATCCGGCCTACACCGGCGCTTTCGCCAGTTCCTCGGGGAGGTGATGCCACCGGAGATCGAATCGCCCGCGGTAGACCAGGAGCGCGGTGCAGCCCACCGCGACCCCAAACCAGAGGGTGCAGAGGCGGATGATCAGGGTGGCCGCCACCGCGGCGGCCAGACTGGTATGAGCTACCGCGATCAGCAGGGCCGCCGCGCTCCCCTCCGCCGTCCCCAACCCACCGGGAAGCAGACTGGCCGAGCCGACCAGGGTGGAGACCGCGAGCACGAAGGCCGCCTGGACCAGGAGAGTGGCGCCGCCGCTGAACCCCAGCCCGTGCAGCACCAGATAGAAAGCCAGGCATTCTCCGCTCCAGGAGAGCAGGCCGATCGCGACCGCCGCCAGCAACAAGGGCGGCGAGAGGAGCAGCCGGGCACTGGCATGGAGCCTTCCCATACTCTCGCCCCATTTGGTCAGCCTTGGGTGGCCTTGCAGCCAGGGCAGCACCCGATCCCGGATCGCGGGCAACTGCAACCCTACGATCGCCGCCACGAACACCGCCAGCAAGGCCAGCATGGGGCGCACTGCCTGCTGGTAGAGCACCAGCCCGGTGGCGGCCAGGCCCATCATGGCCAATCCATCGGTGAGTCGCTCGGCGAAAATGACCGGGGCCGAGACGGAGACCGGCGTCCCTACCCGGCGCCGGAGCAGGACGCTCTTCAGCAGTTCTCCCGCCTTTCCCGGAGTGATCGCCATCGAGAGACCACAGAGGAAGATACCCAGGCTATCGGCGACCCCAATGGGGATCCGCAGGGCGCGCAGGTAGAGATGCCACTTGCCGAAGCGCAGCGCGTAGTTCCACAGGGTCAGGCCCAGGACCGCCGGCACGTAGGCCAGGGGGAACCGGCGCATCGCCGCCCCCACGTTGGGCGCGTCACCCACCAGGGCCAGGACGGTGAGCACGAGCACGCCGAAAAGGAGCGAGAGGAGGAACTTACGCCACATGCCCCGCCGCGCTCACCACCACGATCACGATGATGCCCCAGAGAAGAATACAAATCTGCAATGGGCGATCGTGTAGCAATACTTCCTCGGGGCTGGCTCCCAGCTTCCGCTGATGGATCAGATAGAGGTAGCGGAAGATGCCATAGATGGCGAAGGGTACAGTCACCATCATCTGGTGGTTGTCCGGTAGGTTAGGGGCGGTGAAGGTATAGAGCGAATAGGCCACGATGATCGCGGCGGAGACGATGCTGATCAGCTGATCCACGAGATCCAGACTGTATTCGCCCAGATTCCGCCGGTGGCTGACCGCCAGATCCTCCAGTTCCACCAACTCCTGGCGTCGCTTCCCCAGAGCCAGGAACAGCCCCCCCAAAATGGTGCAGAGATAGAGCCAGACGGAAATATCCACCCGGATCGCCAGGGCGCCCGCCGCCGCCCGGATCACGTAGCCCAGGGCGATGGCGAACACGTCCAGCAATACCTCGTGCTTGAGGTAGAAGACATAGGCGGACTGGAGGATCATATAGGTCACCGCCGCTTCGAGGAACGGGAGACCAAGCGGAATAGAGAGGACGAGCGCGGCCACCAGAATCAGCCCCGCCGCGAACTTCGCGACGGAGATCGGCAGCCGGCCGGAGGCGATGGGTCGGAACCGCTTTTTCGGGTGCAGGCGATCCCGCTCGACATCCAGCGTGTCGTTGATCAGATAGACGACTCCAGATAGAGCGCAGAAGAGGAGCACGCAGGCCAGCGTCCTCACATCCGAGGCGGGATCGCGCAGCTTGTTGGCCATGACCAGGGGGGCGGCGCAGAGCAGGTTCTTCGGCCACTGGCGGGGGCGCGTGGCCAGCAGCAGTTGCGCGGGGATCGACCCCAAGCCCACCGGCACCACCGGCAGACTGGGAACGATCTGGCGCGGCGCCTTCTCTAAATCCACCTATCCTCCACCACCGCCCACGTCATGGACCCATCATACCCCGCACCGCCCAGTGTAGGGGAGGCACGGTAGTCAGGGATAGGGCAGGCACGCGCGAGCGCACCTTACCAAGGTGATCTACATGGTAATGAGCGCGCAGCCGCAAGGAGCCGCCGCCTGGGAGCGCGAGCATCTTGCTCGCCTCGTTGACGGTCCTGGCACACGGTTTGGGCGGTGGACACGGCGACTCTGGTGAGCAGTTACGTCGTCCCTGGCGCTGGCGCACCAGTGCGAGCAAGATGCTCGCGCTCCCAGGGAGAGATTGCCCGCCACGTTTTCCAAGCCTGCTCGGCGCGCCCTATCAAGCCGCGTTCTTGATCGTGACTGGGAGGTCGCGAATCGCATACCCTCTCGCGGTGGCGGTGCGATTAAACGAGTAGAATGAGTCACCAAGCTGGCGCATATCGCCGGCCTGATACTGGCCATGTTGCAGCCTGGTCCGTTCCAACAGGACGCCGCCGACCAGGACAGTAAGCGGGCTGGCCAGGAGGTGCAGTAGGCGGCTATGGCTCTTGGCGGCGATCTTTTCCGCCGCGCTCATCCGGTTGTAGGCGAACAACAAGGCGATCCCCGCCTTGACGAAATTTCCCGCCCGGCCCCGCGCGCCGTAGCTGAAGCCGCCATTCTGGTAGCGGGCGTAGACGAAGTGATGGAAGGCATAATAGGCCAGGCCCAGGTCGGCCAGGAAGCGAGTCTTTTCCAGGAACGCGGCGTGCGCGGCGGCCGCGCTGGTCGGATGGATCGCGGGCACCGCGGCGTGCGCCGGCCGCGTATTCCCAGAAAGCAGCAGACTGGCCGCCAACCCGACCAGCAAGATGAGCACCGTGAGCTTCCGTTTCATGATTCCGCCCTTTTTCCCTCTGCTAACGCGGCTCGCGCCGCTCCCAGCCGCATGGTACAGGGAAAGTATGCCAGCCGATCCTGCCTCACCCGGCGGCAGCCACGATCTCCAAGGCACACGCAATTGCCTGGTCCAGCGTCATGGCCTGCCCGTCAGACCACGCCGCGTCGAAGACAGCGTCGCCGAGGGCGCCGCGCAGCGCCGCGAGTGCGGCATTGACGTGAGCACCGTCATCCTGGGGCACGGGTATCCCAAAGGTCGCACGCAGCGCCGCCAGAGCGCCGGACAGTTGCGCCGCGCTGTGCTGGTTTCCTGGCGTCTGTCCCAGCACCATGAGCCGCTGGAGGCAGTACAGGATGCCCCACATCGCGCCCAGTTCCCTGAAGAGCGCCAGGCTCTCGCCTTGCAGTGACGCCGCCCGCGCAACGTGGCCCAGCAAGCGGGCTATCTCCCCTAGGTTGCTGAGCGCGATGGCCATGCCCTCGCGGTCACCCAACTCCCGCCGCAGCGCTAGGCTCTCCTCGGTGAGGGTCATGGCCCGCGCGTACTCACCCTGATGCCACGCCGCGTAGCCCAGGTTGCTGAGCGCGATGGCAATGCCTCGCGGCGCGGCCATCGCGCGATACAGGTCGAGGCTCTCCGCGAAGCACGTCGCCGCGCGCCCGTAGTCCCCGACCGTCTGCGCCACAACGCCAAGGTTGTTAAGCGAGTTGGCGATGCCGCGCGGGTCGCCGAGGGCACGCCGGAGAGCCAGTGTCTCCTCGTGCAGAGCAGCGGACCGCTCGTGCTCGCCTTGCTGGAACGCCACGGTTCCTAGGTTGCTTAACGCCTCGGCGACACCGCGCGTATCGCCCTGTTCTCGGAAGAGGGTCAGGCTCTCTTCGTAGCGTGCGATCGCGCACGCATGGTCACTCTGGGCGCCGGCGAGCAGTCCGGCGCCGTGCATCGCCTTCGCTCGCGCCGCGCTCACTTCGCCATCGCCATGCCGCTCGCCTGCTGCCACGAGCAACCCCTCCAGGCTGGCGCGTCCCTCGCTCAAATGACCGCGCACATACCAGTAGGGTGCCAGCGCGCCGGCAAGGCGCAGTGCCAGTGCCAGCTCGTCATGCTCGCGCATCCAGCGGAGCGCCGCGCGCAGGTTGTCATGCTCGACCTCCAGCCGGGCCAGCCATCTAGCTTGCCGCGGCCCTATGACCTGGGGCTCTGCCTCTTCCGCCTAGGACAGGTAGTAGAGTGCATACGCCCTGCTGGTCTCGGCCAGCTCCCCGGCCTCGAGACACTCGAGCCCATACTCCCTGATCGTCTCCAGCATGGTGAAGCGCGGCTCGCCATCGATCGCGTCGGTGTGCCGCACCAGGCTCTTGTCCGCGAGTGCCTCGACGCACTGCGACACTTCGCCCTCCACGCCGCCGGAGGTCGCGCAGACTGCTTCCATCGCGGCCAGCGTGCAGCCTCCGGCGAACACCGCCAGTCGCCGGAACATGGCCTGTTCTCCCGCGGTGAGCAGGTTGTAGCTCCAGGAGATAGTGGCGCGCATCGTCTGCTGTCGCGCCGGCAGATCCCGTGGTCCATCGCGTAGCACTGTCAGCCGCCGGTCGAGGCGCGCAAGTAGCGCGGACGGAGACAAGAGCCGGCTCCGCGCCGCCGCCAACTCGATCGCGAGTGGCAGCCCGTCGAGGCGGGCGCACAGCGCCGCCACGATGCCCGCGTTCGCTGAGTTGAGGACGAGTCCCGGACGATGCTCCTGGGCGCGCTCGATAAACAAGGCAACCGCGGGATTCTCACCTAACGCGCCGGGATCAGGAAGATGGCACGGAACGGGCACCGGCAATGGCTCGACCTCCACCTCGCGCTCGCCGCGCAGGTGCAGCGCGGCCCGGCTAGTCACCAGCGCCGTGACGTCCGGACAGGCTTCTAGCAGATTCGCCAGTGCCGGACCGCCTGGGAGCAGATGCTCGAAGTTATCGAGGACAAGCAAGAGGCGCTTGGTTCGCAAGAATACGGTCAACTCGGCCGGCAAGGCGCGATCATCTTTAGGATGTAGCCCGAGCCTGTGAGCGATCGCGGAGAGCACGAGCGCTGCGTCCTGCACGGTCGCCAGCGCCACAAAGATCGCTCCGTCGGGGAACTCGGAGGCCAGTGCTTGCGCCACCGCCAGGGCCAGGCGGGTCTTGCCCACCCCACCCAGTCCCGTCAAGGTCACCAGCCGCACAGGTGATCGCCGGGAAGTATCGGCGCCGGGCCGCAGGAGGCTGGTTAACGCGGTCAACTCCCTGTCTCGACCGCGCAACAACGTCAACGGTACGGGCACCGTGGCAAGCGCGGGAAGGTCCATGCTCGGCATGCTGGCGGCGCGCGCTCCGCGCCGCTGAGTGGCTTCTAGGAAGGCGGCGCGATCGTCGCCCGAAAGCGCCAGCGCGTTGGCCAGCCGTAACAGCGTCTCACGTTGTGCCGTGCGATTCACGCCACGCTCCAGGGCGCTGATGCCGTGCGAGGAGAGTCCGGCACGTTCGGCTAGCGCTTCCTGGGAGAGATTGGCTCTCAAGCGATACTGCCGCAACAGATCGCCGAAGGAGCGGGCGGATTGGTTTATGACCATATGATGCCTGCCGTTTTGCCCTGCACGTTGCCAGCCTCTTCTGTTCTATAGCCATCATAGCAGCCGGCTCGCAATGACCACGCATGGATTTATGTGTGGATTCATACGAATCATGCGTGGTTCCACTGGATGAGGCAACCCAGAATGGGAATTGGGTGGCCACCCAGCCGGCTTGCAACCACGAGCCAAGAACAAAAGCGTACTGACTGTGTAGACCGCTCTTTCTTCCCTTCAGCGGCTACGTGTCCAACCATAAGGAGAGTGACGCTATGTCCTCAGCTTTACCGACGGCCTTGGCCGGTCGAACTGTGCGCCTCGGACGCGTACGGCTTATGGCGATTACCCGCTGCGCTCCGCTGTCCATCCTGCTGCTATCTCTAGGCTCTCCAGCCATTGCCGGGGCCACTAACGGGAGCGGTCCGCTGCAACCTACTCCTCTCGGCCATGGCATGTGCCAGGCCCAACGCTTCGCCGATGGCTCGGTCGAAGCGCAGATAGCCGTGGACAACGTGACCTGCACCACGGCGACGACGGTACTTGGCCCAGCTGCCGAACGCGCCGATGGCGCACAATATACCGCCAATGGTTTCACCTGCAAATCGACGGTGGAGGGTGCCGGTTCGCCCTGGGCTGCCGCCTGGCGCGGTACATATTATGCGTATGCCTGCGCTAACGGCCATGCACAAGCGGCCTTCAATTGGGGAATGAGGTACATCTACGGGTCGAGTGGCGGTAGTACGGGCTCCACGGGCATCGGGACGCTAACGTTCACGAACATGGGTCACCGTCTCCTGCCCTCAGCCCTGGGCCAGGGGATGTGCCAGGCGCGGGC
>Ga0307374_10015661_pt1 | contig 10170 bp, 10 predicted proteins | sample OX3MG_FD_202532 | JGI IMG/M metagenome (GOLD analysis project Ga0307374, IMG submission 202532) | Soil microbial communities from Risofladan, Vaasa, Finland - OX-3 | ecosystem: Environmental > Terrestrial > Soil > Coastal area > Acid sulfate soil | place: Finland: Risofladan, Vaasa | collected...
CCAGGAGCGGCAGGCCGGAGGACTGGTACTTCTTGGCGATCGACACCACCAGGCGCAGGTTGGCCTTGACGAAGGTGTCGGTGGCGGCGTCGGCGGCGCCGATCTGGCGGCGCAACTCCCGTCGGCGGGCGGCGGTCAGCTCCTTGGCCTTGGCCTTCTCCAGGTCGGCCCGGGCCTGGGTCCCCAGGCGGATGGCCTCGCCCAGGCGCGCCTCATCGTCCTTGGTCAGCAACTCGTGCCGACCGATGTCCACCAGGTAGAGGTGGACGAGATCTTCTTCTTCGCGCTCTGAGCGATGAGCGGTTGCCAAGGCGCCTCCGGACGGCCACGGCGAGTAGGAAAATGCCTGCCCGCGGGAAACCAATTGTACCCGGAAGACCCCGGGACGGATAGAGGTTCTCCACAGATTGTTCGAACACCTGCTGGGATGTTCGAAGGCCCCTCCGGGAATCCTGGACAGATGCTCGGCCCCGGAAGGGGTAGTGGTCAGGCCGGGAGGGCGGCCTCCACCGCCTTGACGACCTCGGGGTCGTCGGGGGTGGTCATCGGCCGGAAGCGGGCCAGAACTTCACCCTTGGGGGAGATCAGGAACTTTTCGAAGTTCCACTGGATGTCGCCCGCCTTGCCCTCGGTGTCGGGGTTGGCCGTCAGCTCCTGGTAGAGAGGGTGGCGCTCATCCCCGTTGACATCGACCTTTTCGGTCATGGGGAAGGTGACCCCGTAGGTGGTGGAGCAGAAGCTGGCGATCTCCTCATCGCTGCCCGGCTCCTGGCCCCCGAACTGGTTGCACGGCACCCCGAGGACCGAGAAGCCCCGGTCGGCGAAGCGCTCGTGGAGCTTCTCCAGTTCGGCGTACTGGGGCGTCAGGCCGCACTTGGAGGCCACGTTGACGACCAGAGTGGCCTTGCCCTTGAACTGACCCAGGTCGAACTGACCGCCGCCCAGGGCCCCTATCTGCTGCTCATATACGGACATAACTCCATCCTACGGCGCGGCGTCGTCGGGAGCCTCGGCCAGTTCGGCCAGCGGGACAGGACGGCGTTGCCGAAGCGCCGGTCCCGCCAGGGCCCGGACAGGTTCCAGATGTTGAGGGTCAGGACCCGGGCCAAGGGCGTGTTGATGCCGGCGAAGCTACGCCGCCCTAGCATCCGCCGCCGTGAAAGGGATCATCCTGGCCGGCGGCACCGGCAGCCGCCTGCACCCGGTGACCCTCATCACCAACAAGCACCTGCTGCCCATCTACGACCGACCCATGGTCACCTACGCCATCGAGGCGCTGGTCCAGGCCGGGGTGGGCGAGATCATGCTGGTCACCGGCGGCACCCACGCAGGAGAGTTCCTGCGTTTGCTCGGTAACGGTCATGACTGGGGGATAGACCGGCTCTCCTACTCCTATCAGGCCAAGGCGGGCGGGATAGCCGAGGCGTTGGGCCTGGCCGAGCGCTTTGCCGGGGACGACTCGGTCTGCGTCTTCCTGGCCGACAACATCGTGGAGAGAGGCATAGCCGCGTCGGTGCGCGCCTTCGAGTCCTCACCGAAGGGCGCCCGCATCATCCTCACCCCGGTGAGCGAGCCCGAGCACCTGCGCCACCTCGGAGTACCCGAGCTGAGCGACGGGCGGGTGATCCGCATCGTGGAGAAGCCCGAGGATCCGCCCTCCAGCTATGCCGTGACCGGCATCTACTTCTACGACACCAGCGTCTTCGAGATCATCAAGACGCTGGTGCCGTCGGCCCGGGGCGAGTTGGAGATCACCGACGTCAACAACGCCTATGTGGAGGCGGGCCGCATGTCCTTCGACGTCCTGGAGGGTTACTGGGGCGACGCCGGGGAGTCCATCGACGCCTATTACGCCGTCAACGACTTCGTCCGCCGCCACGGCGCCAACCGGGCCGACTGACACCCCGGGAGATTGGGCCGACCTGGGGCCGTCTGAGAGGACAGGCGGGGCGCCAGCGCCCCGAAGCGCCGGGAGGACAGCACGGCCGACCACAGGCCGGCCCCGTAAGCGGCGTCGTCGGCCAGGGCCAGACCCAGCCAACGCAGACGACTGACCCCGGCCGGTCGGCTGCGGCGGGAGTCGATCACCGCCGCCGACAGAACCACCAGTCCCACCCACCGTCCGCGCCTGGTGACCGAAGCGGCCACCAGGACCGGCCACCACTCCCGGCGCAGGGCGCCCAGGATGCGACGGGCGGCCCAGAAATGCCCCCGGCCGCCCAGGCGCGCGGCCTCGGTGACGGGATGTTCCAGCCCGGACAGGCGGGGGACCAGGAAGGCGGTGCTACCTGCGCCCACAGCCACCCCGGCCATCACCCCGGCGGGGGTGCCGGTGGCGACCAGGGCCCAGGCCAGGGCCGTCCATCCCGAGACCCGGACCGGGGCGACCGCCCCCGGGTGCCGGCGGTCCAGAGGGACGGCCGAGCTCCCATAGCGGAAGCGCTGGGCCAGCCATGACCCCAGGTCGGGCCGGGCCTCGTGGGTCATGACCGCCTCGGGCACGTAGCGGATCGACCAGCCCGCCTCGGCCAGGCGCCAGACCAGATCGACGTCCTCGCCCACGGTCAGCGTCTCATCGAATCCGCCGGCCGACTCCAGGACCGTGCGTCTGGCGATCAGGGCGGCGGCGGGCACGAAGGGCACCGGGCTGGCCGGGCGCACCGGGGCCGGAGCCGAGCCCCGATCCAGCGGGCTGTGGGCCGACTCATAGGCGGCCAGCCAGCCGGGGGCCCGACCCCGGGCGGATTGCACCCGCGGGGCGACCAGGGCCACGGAAGGATCCTGGAAGAGGGCGGTGAGGGCCCCCAGCCAGCCGGCGCCCTCGGGACAGCGGCAGTCGTCATCCAAGAAGGCGATCAGTTCGCTCCCCGCCGCCAGCCAGCCCTGGTTGCGGGCGGCGGCGGGCCCCAGTGGGCGTTCATGGCGCAACAGGCGGGCGCCGAAGCGGGCGGCCACCGCGGCCACTGCGACGGGCTCGGCCGAGCCGTCATCGACCACGATCACCTCATCAGGCACGGGCCGGCCCGAACCGGGCGGTCGGGGCCCGCGGAAGCCCTGTCCCAGGGCGGTATTTAGTAGCCGGGCCAGGCCATCAGGCCGGTCCCGGGTGGGGACCACCAGGCTGACGGTTGGGTGTGCCCCCGGCCCGCCGACCGCAGGAGGCCGGGGATGCGCCATACCTGCATCCACCAGCCGGCGGGCCAGCCGCCCGGCCGCCGGCCCGGCACCCACCGGCGCCCCGGCGGCCCAGGCATCCACCGTCCGCGCCCCGATCGGGCTGAGCCGGAGGATGCGCACGGGGTAGCCGCCGATCAGGGCCCGGCCACCGTCTGTCCGGCGCAGACCCCCGTCGAGGGTCAGTCCCCATCCGGGCGGAAAGTCGCTCACCCGCCGATGAGAGCGGCCAGGGCGGATGGCACGGTGGAGGGACCCCCTAGCTCGACGGCCCGGCCCCCGGCGGCCCGGGCCAGGGCGGTGGCCTCACGGGCGTCACCGGCCGGGGCCAGGACCAATAGCCGCTCGAGGGCCCGGGCGGCGCCGACCGGGTCGGCTCCGGCCGTGGGCCGGCCGTCGGAGAGGAGCAGGACCAGGCGGTCTTTGGCCGAGGAACGGTCGAGCTGGGACCGGGCCACGGTCAGGGCAAGGTCCAGGTTGGTGGTGCCGTGGCCCCTCAGACACAGAAGGTCGTCCACCACCGCCTCCACCGGGCGGATCTCGTCCTGGGCCTTGACCACGACGGCCTCATCGCTGAAAGCCACCACGCTGTAGTCGTCCGGTGCCCTCCACGCCACGGCGGCGGCGGCTAGAGCGGCGCTGGCTAGGCGTTGCCCGCCCATGGAGCCGCTACGGTCGATCAGTAAACAGATGGCGGTGGCGGGCCGGGCCCAGCGTCGGGCCCGCATGGACTCCAGGTCCAGGGGTCGGTTGGCCACCCGGGCACCGATGATCTCCTCCAGGCTGGAGTCGATGTCCAGATCCCCACCCTCCGCCCAGCGGGCGGCCTGCATCCGACCCACTCCGGCGGCGCGGGGAGGACCGGCCCGGCCAACACGGACCAGCACCCGTCCGGCCAGCTGGCGGGCCAGCTCGCGCAGCCGGGCATCCGTGGCACCGGCCAACTCGGCCAGCAATCCCAGGGCGGCGTCGGGATCCTCGGAGAGGGCCTCGTCAAAGGCGTCCCCGTCCAACTCCCCCGGGTTGGGGGACAGCTGGGCGAAACGGGCCTGGCGGGCCAGCTCCCGCCGGGAGGTGGTCCGGCGCCGCTCCTCACTGACGCTGTCGCGGGCTTCGGCGCCTTCGTGGACCCGGTTCGGCCCCGCCGACGGCCTCAGGCCGGCGGGGCCTTGGCTTTTCCCTCGCCCGACCCCTCGGCGCCCCCCTCGGCTTCTTCCTCGGCCTCGCCGTCCTCGGGGGCCTGCTCGGACCAACCCCCGTCCCGGGCCCGGCCGAAGACCTGCTCCCAGAGGTCGGTGACGATCTGTTCGGCCGTGCGGCCCGATCCCTCGTGGATCCGGATGCGGCCGGACAGAGCGGCCATGGCGGCGTCCAGTCCCACCTGGGGATCGGTCGGGCGCCGGCCCCGCAGTTCGGCCAGGGCAGCGGCCACCATCACCGTGTCAAGGGCACCCCGCACGGAGGACCCCACCCGGATGTCGGGGTGACGCCGGGTGAGGCGGACCAGATCGACCACCTTGGCCATCCATTCCTGGGGGGCGCTGACCGGCTCGACCCCGCGCCTGACGATCTCCACCTCCTCCTCGGCTTCCTGGTAGCCCATGAGGATCCGACAGGTCCGGTCGTAGATGGCCGAGGAGATGCGGGCGGTGCCCACGGCATCGAAGGGGTTCATGGCGGCCACCAGCCGGAAGCCCTTGGCCGCGGAGATGCGGCCCAGCCGAGGAACGTTCAGCTCGGCCTCGGACATGACCGTGATCAAGACGTTGAGGGTCTCTTCCGGTACCCGGTTTATCTCTTCGACGTAGAGGAGTGAGCCCTCCCTCATGGCCAGGGCCAGCGGGCCCTCCACGAAGATGTCGGGGGAGTAGCCCTCGGCCATGACCCGGCTGGGGTCGTGGTGTCCCACCAGGCGGGCCGGGGTCAGCTCGGCGTTGCCCTCCACCAACTCGAAATCCAGCCCCGCCCCTTCGGCCAGGGCCCGCAGGAGCGTGGACTTGCCTGTCCCCGGGGGGCCCTCCAACAGCACGTGGCGGCCGGCGGCCAGGGCGGCCACCAGCACCTCCGTCTCCCGCCGTCGCCCGACCACCAGCCGGCCGAGGGTGGAGGGGAGGGTGGGGTCGGTGAAGGTCATTTTCCCCGTCATCCTGCCAGTCCCGGGGCCGGCCCATGCCGGTCGGGGGCGTTCGGGCTACTCGGGTGAGTCGAGATAGGCCTCGGTCAGCCAGCCCAGCATCAGGTCATCCAGATCCTCGGGGCCCCGAAGGTTGAAGACGTGGTAGTAGCGGCCGCTGTAGGCCACGACCTTCCGGGTAATGAGCCGGTGGGACTCGGACCGGCGTAGTGAGAACGAGAGCGTCTCCCAGCGGGTCATCGGCCGAAGCTGGGCGAAGCTGCGGGCCCGCTTCAGGAAGATCCCCACCGAAACCGGTTCGACGTGCACGGCTCCGACCGTGTCCATGTGGGCCATCACGGCCTCGAAGATGGGTCGCTCCCAGGCCGGCCCGGTGGAGAAGTACTCCTCCAGGCTCAGGGCGGGCGCGCACTCATGGCCCTGGTTGACCCGGGCGAACTGCCGATCGCATCTGGGACAGCGCCAGGCCGGCACGGGGGCCAAGGTAGTCACCCCGGCGCTTCGGCGGTCGGCCCATCCGCCCGGTACCGGGCACCAGCTGTTTGGATCCGGGCCGGGCCTATGGTGCTGAACCTGGAAGATCTCGGTAGTCAGCCTTTCGGCACGGTCCTGGCCGATCCGCCCTGGCGCTTCCTCAACCGGACGGGCAAGGTCGCTCCGGAGCACCGCCGACTATCCCGCTACGACACCATGGGCTGGAAGGAGATCGCCTCGCTCCCGGTGTCCGATCTCATGGCCGCCCAGTCGCACTGCTACCTATGGGTGCCGAATGCTCTGGTGGCCGAGGGGCTGTCGGTGATGGAGGCATGGGGGTTCACCTACAAGGCCATGGTGGTCTGGGCCAAGCGACGTCGGGACGGCGGTCCGGACGGGCGGGGAGTCGGCTTCTACTTCCGCAACGTGACCGAGCCCATCCTCTTCGGCGTGCGGGGCAGCCTGCGCACCGGCCCCGCCGGCCGCCGGCAGGTGAACATGATCGAGTCACGTAAACGGGAGCACTCCCGCAAGCCCGACGAGCAGTATGAGCTCATCGAGTCCTGTTCACCGGGGCCCTATCTGGAGCTCTTCGCCCGTTATGCCCGCCTCGGCTGGACGGCGTGGGGTAACGAGGCGGATGAGGATGTCGTGCCCCGGGGCCGGCGCTGACCCCGATACATGCGAACTCCAAGCACACCCGATTTACATTACGAATGTGTTGTTGAACGAACGCGATTTCGCCACAATAAGACAAAACGCAAGATCTGAGGGCCGGTCTTCATGTTGCATCTTCGGGCCGGGACCACTCACGGTGGCCGGCCCCCTGGAGCGTGGCGGGCGGCTACTGGGCCGCCGACATGCCGGCGTCGGCAGGCAGGACGGCTCCGGTCAACGCCGAGCTGGCCGGGCTGAGGAGCCAGCGCACCACGGCGGCCACTTCGTCGGGGTTGAGGAGGCGGCCCATCGGGTGGTGGACGCTGAACTCGTCCTGGTGGGCGAGGCCGTAGATGTCTGCACTGGCCTGGAGCATGGCGGTGGCCGTGGAGCCGGGGGCGACCACGTTGGCGGTGACGCCGGTGGGGCCGAGCTCGGCAGCCATGGAGCGGACCAGGCCGATAACACCGTGTTTAGAGGCGGAGTAGGCGGCCAATAGCGGCATGCCGGTCAGCCCGGCCACCGAGGACAGGGCCACAAATCGTCCCGTCCTCGGCTCGGGTCGCTCTAGCATGGCCGGCACGGCGGCCCGGGCCAGTTTCCACACCCCGGCCAGGTTGACGTCGATGAGCATGTCCCAGGTGGCGTCGGGCGTCTCCCATCCCGATCGTCCCCCGGCTATCAGACCGGCGGCGGCCACCGCCGCGTCCAGCCCTCCGAAGCTCGAGCGGGCCAGCTCCACCGCCTCGTTCAGGTCGGCCTGGCTGCGCACGTCGCCCACTACGGCCAGTGCGTCGCAGTCGGTGGCCACCTGGTCCAGCTCGTCGTGGGCGGCCAGGGGATAGGGCAGTCCCGGCTCGTCGCGACATGCGTCGACCAGGACCAGCTTCCACCCGTCCGCGGCCAGGCCCCTTGCTACCGCGGCCCCGATCCCGCGGGCGGCTCCGGTCACCACCGCGGCGCGAGTAGTCGTCATCGGGCCAGCCCCTCAGGGGTCGTCTGTGCAGCGGTTATTGCCCACTCTCCGACCCGCCGAGCCAGGTCGGCCGCCAGGGCCGCAAGCCATCGGTGCCCCAACTCGGCGCTGGCCCCGGTCGGATCCCCGAGGACGCCGTCGGCCGAGACCCCGCTCACGCCGTCCCGGAGGAGACGAGGCATGAGCTCCGCCAATGGCGCAACCACCCGACCGGGAGCGACCTGGGTGACGCGGACCGACTCGGGACTGAGGGCGAGCATGATCGAAGTCTCTACCAGTCCGGCATGGTGGTCCCCGGAGAGCCTGGCGGTCAGCTCCGGGGTGGCGCCACCGAGAACGGTGGGGCTAGGGGACCAGGACATCACCTTTCGCCCTTCAGCGGCCAGGCGGACGAAGGCCCGCTGCAGCGGGGCGGCATTGCCTCCGTGGCCCGATACCAGGACGGTGCCCTTGAAGCGGTCGGCCGAGCGGACCAGCTCCACTAGCACGGACTCGAGCGCTGGAGCTCCCAGGGACAGGGTTCCGGGGAAGTCCTGGTGCTCACCACTGGCGCCGTAGGGCAGAGGGGGAGCCAGGACGGCGTCAGAACGGCCGGCCACCAACCGGGTGGCCAGCTCGGTGGCGACGGTGGTGTCGGTATCGACCGGCAGATGGGGCCCGTGCTGCTCCGTGGCTCCCAAGGGCACGACCAGCAGCAACCCATCGGCAACCTCGGGCCAGGTCGACCGGCCCAGGTGACGATTGACCGTACGACCGCCGCCCGGCGTCATCTCTGAAGGGCCAGCGCAGACCGGGACACATTCCCACTGTGCCATCTCGGGCCCGTATCCTGGTCGGACCATGGCCGGAGACTGGATTGAGACGGTGGCCGAGGCGCAGCGAAGGGCGCAGAAGCGCCTGCCCCCTTCGGTCTACTCCGCCCTCTTGGCCGGAGCCGAGCGCGGCGTCACCTACAACGACAACATGGCTGCCTTTGACGAGCTCGGCTTTGCACCCCACGTGGCCGGCCAGCCGAGTGGGCGGGAGCTCTCGACCAGCGTCATGGGGGTGCCGATATCCCTTCCGGTGGTGATTTCCCCCACCGGAGTCCAGGCGGTCCACCCTGGCGCCGAGGTAGCCGTGGCTCGGGCGGCGGCAGCGCGGGGCACAGCGATGGGGCTCAGCTGCTTCGCCAGCAAGCCGGTCGAGGAGGTGGTGGCGGCCAACCCCAAGACCTTCTTCCAGACGTACTGGTGTGGAACCCGAGACCGGATCGTCCAGAGGCTCGAGCGGGCCCGGGCCACGGGATGCGTGGGACTGATCGTCACCCTCGACTGGTCCTTCGTCCACGCCCGGGACTGGGGTAGCCCGTTCATCCCCAGCAAGATCGACCGGGAAGCAGTGCGTCGGTACGCGCCGGAGGTTGTCCGGCGCCCCCGCTGGCTGGCGCAGTGGGCGCGGGCGGGAGGGCCGCCGGGACTGACGGCGCCCAACATGGTGGTGGCCGGGGAGACGCCGCCCGGGTTCTTCGACGCCTACGGGGAGTGGGCGCAGACGCCGCCGCCGTCGTGGGATGACCTGCGTTGGCTCTGTCAGGAGTGGGGAGGCCCGGTCATGATCAAAGGCATCATGAGGGTCGATGACGCCCGGCGGGCCGTGGACATCGGCGCCACCGCGATATCCGTGTCCAACCACGGTGGCAACAACCTCGACACGACCCCAGCTTCGATCCGGGCGCTGCCGGCAGTGGCGGAGGCCGTGGGCCGGGACGTCGAGGTGTTGTTGGACGGGGGTGTCCGGCGCGGCGGGGACGTCGTCAAGGCTCTGGCCCTCGGGGCCCGCGCCGTGATGATCGGCCGGGCCTACCTGTGGGGGCTGGCGGCCAACGGGCAGGCCGGGGTGGAGAACGTTCTCGACATCTTCAGCAACGGCATCGATTCCGCTCTGCGGGGCCTCGGCCGGAAGTCGGTCGATGAACTCGGGCCCGAGGACGTCATCATTCCGCCCGGTTTTCTCCGGCGGCTCGGGGACTAGCGCCGCCGGCCTGGACTGAGCCGGACCGGCTTGGAGTGCCCGGGGCCGGGAGAGGGCACGGCCCCGGCCGCCATCGCCGAGAGAGCCTCGGCCCCGTGTCCGAAGACACATTCGGGGTCCGGGCCGTCCAGGGGCAGCCCGGTGAAGAACTTGGCCGCCATGCAACCGCCCTGGCAGGCGTCGTAGGAGCCGCAGGAGGCACAGGCCCCGGCGCTGGTGGGCTGACGCAACCCGGCGAAGAGCTCCGAGGCTTTCCACACCGCCTCGAACCCGCCCGGATCCCTGACACTGCCGGCCCGGAACTCGGGGTGGAGAACGAAGGGGCAGGCGTAGACGTCTCCCACCGGATCGATGAGGCACACCACCCGGCCGGCCCCGCAGAGGTTGAGGCCGGGCAGCGACTCGCCCAGGGCCGAGAGGTGGAAGAAGGAGTCACCCGTCAGTACGTCGGGGCGCTCCAGCAGCCATTGGTAGAGGTGGCGCTGTTGGTCCTGGGTGGGATGCAGCTCGGCCCAGGTGTCCACGCCCCGCCCCGACGGCCGCAGCCGGGTCAGGCGCAACTCGGCGCCGTAGCCCTCGGCCAGTTCGGCTAGGGCATCGAGCTCGGGGATGTTGTGGCGGGTCATGACCACGCTGATCTTGAACGGACCGAAGCCGGCCCCGGCCAGGTTGTCCATGGCTCGCCTGGCTACGGCGAAGGAACCCTCTCCCCGCACCCGGTCGTTGGTCCCCGCCGTCGCCC
>Ga0307374_10015670_pt1 | contig 10166 bp, 13 predicted proteins | sample OX3MG_FD_202532 | JGI IMG/M metagenome (GOLD analysis project Ga0307374, IMG submission 202532) | Soil microbial communities from Risofladan, Vaasa, Finland - OX-3 | ecosystem: Environmental > Terrestrial > Soil > Coastal area > Acid sulfate soil | place: Finland: Risofladan, Vaasa | collected...
TACGCTGCGCTCGGCACCCTTGCCGGGTTCGTCTCCTGGGTTCTGGGACTGGCTATACCGACCACCGGTGGAGGGGCGCCCGTCCTGGTGTACCTGAGCGACCAGTATATGGCAGCCGCTACCGCTGCGCAACACACGGTCCTCGCGACTGCCGCTGAGGTGTTTATCGCAGGGAACAACATCACGTATGCTTCTGGCATCCTGGCCCCGGTCGGCATCCTGATCGTCTCTCTCGTCATGCTCAAAGGCGTTTTTCCGAAAGGGATTGCATATACAGGCATCGTGACTGGCGTTCTGGGCACCGTCAGTGAGGCTCTGCGGCCTCTAATAGGCCCTGGCTACTTCGTCTACGGTCTGCTCCTGCCGACCTGGTTTCTCCTGGTTGGCTGGAAGCTCTACTGGCTGGCGAGAGATTGACCGAGTTGTAGCAGATCGTTGCTCAGGCATATCGAAGGAGAGCGGAAGTATTCGCCTTGGAAGGAGGGCACGCTATGTTAACCAAAGATAACAAGACCTTGAAAGGAGCGGTGCCAACGGCGACACCATACCGAATGTTGTGTAGCGCTGAATTACAGAAAAGCCTCGAAGCCACGACTGGCGTGGTTTTAACGCATTCTCGCTTTACGCCATTACACAAAACTCGGTATGGCGTCGCCTCCCGGCCACAGGAAATCGCCTCCGGTGTGTACTGCCTGGAGGTAGGAAAGGGGATCATGCGCTCCAACGTATACTTCGTGCGCTCCGGCTCCTCGTGGGTCTTGATCGATACCGGATCGACCGGGTGCGACCGGGAGATCCGGGAGGCTGCGGAATTCTTGTTCGGAGCTGACACACTTCCATCTGCGATTCTGCTGACGCACGACCATCCCGATCATGCGGGCTCAACACCTGCGCTGGCCCGCACGTGGGGCTGTGCGGTGTATGTGCATCCCGACGAACTGACGTTGGTCAACGCCGACTTCTCCAACTTCTTCTCCATTGTCAAGGGGTATGCCAACCCGCTCGACACGTGGGTCATCCTGCCGTTGATGCGCCTGATGCCTCGGCGGCATGAGGCGATGCTCTCGGCGTCGAGTTTCAAGGAAGCAGCACGCGCATTTGATCCAGGCACCAGCGTTCCAGGTCTTCCCGACTGGGAGTGCATTCACACACCAGGCCACAGCTCGGGCCACGTGTCCTTCTTCCGCTCCGGTGACCGCGTCTTGATCACGGGTGATGCCGTCTTGACCGTCCATTTGAATTCCCTGTGGAGTTTCCTACGGTGGGGTCTTGGGCGAAACAAACAGCAACTCTCCGGACCGCCGTGGTACACGACCTGGAATTGGCGAGCGGCCAAGCAGTCCGTTGCGACGCTCGCACGGCTCGAGCCGCGTGTGCTGGCGTGTGGCCATGGACTCCCTATGAGCGGCACCGACATTGCGCCTGAGTTGCACGCCTTTGCCGATCATTTTCGATAATGTCCCATTGATGAGAAGGAGTGGTCGTTTTCGCGAGAGCAAATCGAGAGAGAGCTGACATAGTGTCCCTGGTTGAGGGGTACATCTTCTTCAGAATAACACATTGTGATCATAAAAAAGGAGGTAACATCATGAGCTGGTTAATTGCTCTTTTCTCCCGCGTGGCACTATTCGTCGTCTGGCTAACGACCCCATTAGTCAACCATGCATTTCACGGGGGCTGGATTCTGCCACTATTGGGGCTCCTCCTCCTGCCGATTACCACCCTGACCTACGTTCTGGTCTACTATATCGCCGGAAGTGTGACCGGGTGGGGCTGGCTCTGGGTCGTCCTGGCCTTCCTGCTCGACATGGCAGCGAATAGTTACCCCGCCAGGAGCGCCGCACGAGCAAGAAGCACAAGAGAAAGAATAAGTAGATGAAACACAAACTGGTCCGCATCGCCATCATCGCTTGCAAATCAAGCAGATCTGAGAAGAAAGAAGGGACACAATCATGGTTAAAACCTATCACGTCAATGTTGCTGACCGCATAGAAAGCGCGCTGATCGCAGTGCTGCTGCGTGCTGGCGTGAAAATGGGGACGACATCGCTGCTGACCGTACGCGGCCGCAAGAGTGGTCAGCCGCATACGATTCCAGTGCTCCTGGTTGAGCAGGACGGTCAACGCTGGCTTGTCGCTCCTTATGGTGTGGTGCAGTGGGTCCGCAACATCCGAGCAACCGGAACGGCAACGCTCACCCGCGGTCGCCGTTCTGAAGCAATCTCTGTGACCGAACTGCCAGCACAACAAGCAGCCCCTATTCTCAAGCAGTATCTCTCGCATGTCTCTGGAGGAGTTCGGTCATACTTCGATGCCAGGAAAGACGCGCCCCTTGAGGCTTTTGAGCGTGAGGCACCCCGTCACCCGGTCTTTCAGATCACAGCGATGGAGAGCCTACCGAAGGAACGCAGCAGGCATGAGATACAATAATTGAGATGGATGTTTTTGGATTCAGGAGAAAAGCAGCATGGCACAAGCAGCGCGCATGACTTCGTTTCAGTCCGGTCGTCGCCAACTCGAGGGATACATAGCACGTCCAGAGGGAGATGGGCCCTTTCCCGGCATTGTCGTCATCCACGAGTTTGGACCGAACCCCTTTGACCGGTTCATGCACACATTCGATGATGATGGAGAACGCGTAGCCGAAGCAGATCAAAATTCGCCCGGCCATACATACTGCGTTTCAGAAGCTTCAAGCGATTCACCTTCCCTTCAACGACTCCATTATTCCATTGAAGCGTTCATCCCACTTGTACAGCAGTTTGATCCTGACGCAGTTTTTTGGCAAATGCAATCATTTCAGGAATGGTACTTTGTAAGGCGTTCTGTATCCATTGTTCGAGTTCATCACCGCGAAGATGACGGACCATCGAGAGGAAGTGCTGAAGAGAGGTATTCAGATACTCTACGTGAGGATGAACCTGACACATCTGTGTGAGCGTCATCTTCTCTTCGGGAGTGAGATCGGCACTGCGACGAAGCATCAATCCAACCGCTCGGCCTGGCGTCATTTCCTGCGTCGCGGCTGTTGGGGTAATCTCCGACACCATACCGAGTGTTGATACCGTTGGCGAATTGCTGGGAGGGCTGGACGATAGGAACGACATCAGGTAAGCTAACAGAAAAACCCTTCTCGGAAAATCGAGAAAGAGGAAGTAACGGAAGCAGAAAGGGAGAAGAACCGATGTCATTGCATCCAGAGAAAATAGGATCCGTGCCAGAAGAAACAGCGCGTGTTGCAAAAGCATGTTTTCCTCAGGGAAATCGATATATCCGTTTACGAGATGTTCTGGGGACCATTTTTGATGATAGGGAGTTTGCTGATCTGTTTCCACAAAGAGGGCAACCAGCAGAAGCGCCGTGGAGGTTGGCATTGGTCTGTCTTGTGCAGTACATGGAAGATCTTCCTGATCGTCAAGCGGCAGATGCTGTACGATCCCGTATGGACATCAAATATTTACTGGGGTTGGAACTGACCGACCCAGGCTTCGATTTCAGCGTCCTCTCCGAATTTCGCACGCGCTTGATTGAGCATCAAGCGGAACATCGCCTCTTTGAACTGCTGGTAGAAAAGCTGAGCGAGCAAGACTATCTCAAAAAACGAGGAAGTCAGCGGACCGACTCCACACACGAGTCTCTCAGCAGTCCATCGTTATCATCGTGTCGAACTACTGCCAGAAACGCTGCATGCCGCTCTCAACGAAAGAGCGACCCAGGCTCCCCACTGGCTGCAACAGTGGGTACCTCTTGACTGGTACAAACGCTACGAGCGTCGCATATGAAGAATCCAGATTATCAATCAAGAAAGAAGAGCACGAAGCATTTTTGGAACAGGTTGGGCGAGATGGCTCAAAACTGCTTACGATGCTCTATCAAGAAGAGACTCCTTCTCTGCTGGTTCACTTGCCTCAGGTCCAAATCCTGCGACAAATCTGGGTGCAGCAGTTTTTCTGGGAAGATGGTCAATTACGTTTACGCGCACAAAGATGGCCTTCCCCCCGCTCATCTCACGGTTCGCTCTCCTTATGATCCAGAAGCTCATATTGGGAGAAAAGGTGTATTTTCGTGGTATGGATACAAAGTCCATCGGAGTCGAAACGTGTGATCCCGACTATCCACATCTGATTACCTGTGTTCAAACGACTGATGCTACAGCAAGCGATATGAAACAGACACCTTTGGTTCATGAAGAGTTAGCACAACGCCATTTACTCCCTCAGACGCATCTGGTGGATGTAGGGTATGTGGATGCGGGATTGCTTGTAGAGAGTCGTGAGTCTTATGGCGTGGAACTCCTGGGGCCAGTCAGCAGAAATAACCAGTGGCAAGCGAAAGCAGGGAAAGGGTACGATCTGTCAGGATTTGAGGTGGACTTTGTGGCAAAAGAAGCAACATGCCCACAAGGACACACGGGTATCGATTGGAAGGAGATGCGTGATCAGCATGGACATCCCAAGCTCTACATTCGCTTTGACGAGAAAACGTGTCGCGAGTGTCCTTGCCGTTCGCTGTGTACCCGTGCCCAGGAGAAGCCCAGACGTTTGTCGATTCGTTCTCAAGAGGAATTTCTTCAGCTCCAACGCAGACGCAAGCAGCAAGACACCGAGGAATTTCAGGTAAGCTATGCCAAACGTGCGGGGATTGAAGGAACTCATTCACAGGGAGTGCGAGCCCTTGGATTACGCTAATCCCGCTATATTGGAATACAAAAAGCATCATTGCAACATTCCCTCATCGCTGCCGCTATCAATCTTCTTCGTCTCGATAACTTCATCACAGGAAAAAAATGGAGAAGACGAGAGTCTCTCATTTTGCTGCTCTTGTACCCAAGGAGAAGGAAATTGCCTGATTCTGCGTCCAGCAATTCGCCAACGGTATCAAAACTCGGCATGGTGTCCGGGTCGGTCACGGCTTGTAAGTGTTGATAAAGCGAATGCGGCTCGATTGTTCCAACGGGTTCTGCCGTTGGGAGTGGCTGTATCATCGGTGTATAATCCATCTGAGTCCTTCCTTGCCTTCTGGCTGTTAGTAGTTATGCCAGTATAGCAAAGAATGACTCACTTTTTTACCCCTCCCTGACTTTTAAATCGCCCTGCACACGAGGGACGTTGCGCTTGACTCACCATGAGCTGCTACGTATACTTGGAGTAGTCTCGCTCTCTATTTTTCTGTTGGTTTCATAGCGCTCTCCTCTTATGTGGATTGTTGCGTTTCTAGAAGTACATGTTGTCGCTGTCCTTTGTCACTGCATCGTTGTTGAGAACACGAAAAGAAAGGGAATCAACCATGGCTATTGACTTCACACTCAGCCCAGAACAACTCCAACTCCAGGTCAATGCTCGTGCTTTTGCAGAGGGAGTGCTGGCTCCCATTGCAGCGCAACTCGATGCGATTGCTGATCCAGCCGAGGCGTTTTATTCCACGCGAGAAGCTTTCCGTGAGATGGCGAAGGCTGGGTTCACGAAGGCGTTCATTCCCGTGGCCGATGGCGGGCTTGGCTTCGGACTCGTGGATTTTGCTATTGCCGCCGAGGAATTGGCACGCATAGATGTCAATGTCCCCACGACGTTGCTGGGCAGTGGACTGGGACTGCAGCCCGTCCTGCAATTCGGTGATGCTGTCCAACGAAAGCTGTTCCTCCAGCCCTTCATTGATGACGGGGATGGGGCATTGCTCGCTTCATTTGCATTTACTGAGGTGACTGGCGGGGCCAACTTCGACTCCAATGATGCTGCAGCGGGGGTGCAAACCTTCGCCCGTCGTGATGGAGACAACTGGATCGTCACAGGGCAAAAACACTATACCACCAACGGGACCGGTTGGGAGGGTAAGGGAGCTCATGTCTACTCGGTCGTGTGCCGTACCGACCAGACCAGGGGGGCACGCGAGTCGCTGGCGGTGATTATGGTGCCGGGCGACGCTGCTGGCGTAAGGGTCATCGAAGCGTACGACAAACTGGGGCATCGTGGGGTCATGACACCTCGTGTTCACTTTGAGGACGTGCGCGTACCAGCCACCTATCTCATCGGTCACCCGGGTCAGGGACTTGAGATCGTCGCGGGTGCGTTCGCCTGGACAGCTGCCCTCATCGGGTCGGCCTGTGTTGGCGTGATGCGTCGTGCCTTTGAATATGCCCTGGACTTTGCGAAATCCGAGCGACGCCTGGGTTCGGGACCGATCATCGAACACCAGAACGTTGGCTACATGCTGGCCGACATCAAGATGCGGATTGAGGCGGCACGCTACCTGACGTGGAAATCCTGCCATTACCTTGAGCAAACAGGTGGACGTGGGCAAGAGCTGGCAGTCATGACCAAGGTCTATTGCTCGGAACTTGCTGTGCAGGTCGTCTACGATGCCATGCGCCTGGTGGGTGTGGAAAGTTATACCAAGAAGACCCCACTCGAACGTCTGCTGCGAGATGCACTCGTCTTTCCCCTGTACGATGGAGGCAACATGGGGGTGCGTCGACGTCAACTCCATGAGCTATTTGCCCAACCTGGATATGACTCGATGCTTGCTGCACAGGGCCGCGTTCCACCCTGGAAGGAACAATGACTGCTCTGTTAACACGGTTTGTGTGCTAAAAAACGAGTTGTTCATGGGGCAACGTATCCAGAGGTGAAGACTGTACGTTAAGGCATGGTTCAGAGCAAGCTCAAATCAATGTGACAATTTGAACAGCCAAATACATTGCTCGATGCCTTGTAGAGGCATTTTATCTCCATTGTTTTATCGTTCAATTGTCACATTGATTTGAACCATGCCTAAGGTTTGGATACGTTGCCCTACATTGCATTTCCAGTAGGCTAGACGGTTGTGTTGCGAAAATGATGCCGATCCTGTAAACTTGGTGTTATTCTGATGATTGAGCGGAACTTGTATTATGGACCCTTCCACCCTGTTTAAATGGCGTCATTTTGAGGCAGAGATCATCCTGTTATGCGTCCGCTGGTACATGAGGTATGCGCTGAGGTATCGCGTCCTGGAAGAGATGATGCGAGAACGGGGACTGCAAGTCGATCACACCACGATCTATCGCTGGGTGCAACACTACGCCCCGGAACTGGAGAAGCGAAGCCGCCAACATCTCAAAGCGACCAAAGATTCCTAGCGCGTTGACGAGACGTATATCAAAGTCAAGAAAACCTGGATGTATCTCAGGGCAATCGCACCTAATTTTTGGAACTGGCTCTACAGGCTGTGTCACACCAAGCCAACTTTCAAAACTCTGCTATGTAGACCCACTCTACAAGCCGCTTGAAAAATTAGATGCGATTGCCCTGGGATGTATCTCAGGGTCTGTAAATTATTGCTGGGCGGTGGCGGCTTGAAGTAACAACGCAAACGCCAGCTGCGGATGGAAGGCGAAAGCCCGTCTGGTAGCCGTGATGTGAGACTCGTCCAGACGATGAATAATCGTGAGAGCTAAATTGCGCAAAGCGGCCATCACCTGGGGAGCATGCCCGCTACGAATGCGAGAACGATCTTCCCCGAAGCTGACATCGCGGACGTAATGCGAGCCATTTTCAACAAACGAAAGCTGCGTGAGCAACGCTAAAGTTACGTCCTCATCAGGAGTATGACAATGAAGAGATGGATCCAGGGAGGAATATGGCCTCAGCATTAGCAAAACAAGTAGCGGCCTGCAACAAACGATCTCGTGAGAGAGGATTGGCAGGAACCCTCACCACACTCGACTGGCAACGTTCCCTTGATTTTTTTGATCAGCGGTGTGCGTACTGCGGCAGCGATCGTGCATGGACGATTGACCACTTTCAGCCTCTCGTGTATGGCGGCGGATCAATACACAGTAACGCTGTTCCATCGTGTAGCAGTTGCAATGCCGCGAAGGCTTCTTCTTTTATTCATGAACTTCCCTCATCCTTCATCAATCCAGAGCGGCTCAACACGCTTCGCACCTATCTAGAGGCGATTGGGAAAAGGAACCAGGAACAATGGCAGCGACTCAGTGAGCGTGAACCAGCGTTTGCTCGCATGGATGCAGCAGTGGCACGCCTCAAAGGTTACTGCGAAGAGTGTATGCTGGAATCTTCCGAAGAGAGCATGGCATACGGCTCATTACGCTGTATGCTCTTTGGGGTGGAATGGGACCCAGAACATTACTTCCAGGTGACGGTCAGTCTCTCCTGGCAGCAGAATGCTTTTGCCGAAATGACTGATGCTTGCAAAGACGCTTGGCGCGTCCTACGTGGAGAGGCAAAAGCAGTTTCCACGACTTGAGCGGCTTATACCGATCAGGTCTTTGGCCTGGCCCATCTCCGCGGTTTTCGCTTTGCCCCACGCATTCGTGCTCTGGGGTGATCCTGCCCCGTTTTCGTAGAGTCCGATTGCTTGGACGAAGCCTGGGGGAAGCGAAATGGTCCTTTCATAGCAAACAAGCAGTTCGCCTCCGTTCTGGAATGGTCTCCTATATCGAACGTGATTGCCAGCAAGCTAACCTGGAGGCGGACTCGCTTCTGACAACTATACTGATGCTACAAGCCAGCAGAGCAGTGTCTCTGCTTTATGAGTGGATGTCAGAAACCTGTTGGGATGAAACATGGTGTGCTATGATTGCAAGTGGAATGAGAATTCCCAACTGACGTGCCAGCCATTGATCCGGAGTGGTTGTCAATGCATCTTCCAGAAAGAAAATTGCCTGAGTATAATCGCCTGCCATGAGTGCATTTTTCCCGGCGAGTTGCAACCAGCAAGGGTGATCAAATTCCTCTGTGACGGTAGCTCTATTGAGGTAATCCATTGAATCGTCAAGTTTTTTATGTGCTTCTGAATGTTGTCCCATGACCATATTCATGTCTGCCCAGCAGGCAAAAATATGCGCTTTTGCCCGTCTATGCTCTTCATCAATATTGCCTAAAAGTGAAAGTGCTTCCTCAAGAACCTGTAAACATTCGGCGTAATGACCGAGCGTCAAATATGTGTCGGCCTGACAGATGAGGTTTTGAGCAATATACCAGGAATTGCCGGTAGCCTGTGCAGCAATGTATCCATTGTGATAGGCCTGTAAAGCTTCCTCGTTGCGTTCCTGAAAATGCAGTCCTATACCAATCAGGCCATACACACCTGAGTAGAGATATGGCAGTGTAGATGGATGTATAAATGTATGGGCTTGATGAATTAAAGTAAGCTGTACTCTTCCAATAGCTACTATTTGTTGGTTCTCCAAGGAAAGAAACAACTTCCACCCATCTGCAATGCTTTCACCCAATGCGCGTCCGAGTTTCCTCCCGCTCGATGACTGAAATGCGTTTTCTGTCTACTTGTGCGAGACGAGTGATGAAGGCGGCAATTCCCAGTTCTAGGAGTTGGCGATGCGCGATGCGTGACACTTCCGGTATTTCTTCTCGTTCTGTGAGAACTTGTAACAGCGCAATAACAGCATTGAATGGTTCATCTATTGCTAAAGAGGAAAATATGTTGCTGGTTCTATGGGTCAAATCCCCGTGCGAAATTGCTGATGTCACCTCTGGCATCGCTTGAGTTTGAATAAGTGAAAGGGGATGATGGTGCGATTGTTTTGCTGCTTCTGCACCGCGAAAAAGTTCCACTGAACGCGCAGGAAACGTATGATGCACTGAAGCAATAGATTGCTGGATGCGCTCATAGACGGCCCGCACATGTTTTGCCGGTTGTTTTCCTGTGGCTTCAAGGATGTGTTTCATGCGTGTATAGAGGATACCGGCTTGCTCAAAACACTCTTGCTGTTCTAACAGTGTCAATAAGCGGTAGAGCGCATCCTGATCAGTGGGGAAACGCACAATATGCTGTTCAAGTTCCTCTTCTGCCAGATCAACAGCACCATGCTGGATGTGGATATCGGCGAGATGCCGGATCATCCGGCTACGTGCCATCCACAAAGCTTGTCTTCGCTGTTTTATCCAGCGTGAGCCAATCCACTCGTACTGTTGATCCTCAGCTAAAAACTCGCCCCGCAACAGCGTTCTGGCGTGCTGCCACAGAACAAGCGCTTCATCTGCTGTCGTTACGTGGCTTGCCTGCCTGGCCGAGCAAGCAAGCGTCCCGCCAGAGGAACGACGACGCTATCTGGTACTGATTGACGAGTTTCAGGGGTACCGGGGTGCGAACTACCAGATGATGCTGGCGGAGTTGCGCAAATATGGCGGGAGTTTCGGGCTGGCAACC
>Ga0307374_10015671_pt1 | contig 10164 bp, 10 predicted proteins | sample OX3MG_FD_202532 | JGI IMG/M metagenome (GOLD analysis project Ga0307374, IMG submission 202532) | Soil microbial communities from Risofladan, Vaasa, Finland - OX-3 | ecosystem: Environmental > Terrestrial > Soil > Coastal area > Acid sulfate soil | place: Finland: Risofladan, Vaasa | collected...
ACGCTCGACGAGGCGATTGCCTTCGCCAAAAAGAACGGCTTGGACTATTCGGTGATCGAGCCGCAGGAACCCAAGTTCAGACCCAAGAGCTACGCCGACAATTTCCGCTGGCAGCGCCCCGTCTGACTGCGGATGATCGTCCTGTTGCGCCCATAGCTCAGGGGATAGAGCAGCCGCCTTCTAAGCGGCAGGTCGCTGGTTCGAATCCAGCTGGGCGCGCCATCCTATGCCCAGGCTTCGGTGGGCGATCCTAATTTTCCAGCAGGCCAGACGACGGGAATCGGCAGATGGCAAGAGCACAGCGTAGGTCGATGCTGGTCGCGATCATGGCCGCCGCCCTCGCGGTGGCGCCGCTCGCGCAGGCGAAAACGGCGGCTTGGCCTGACGATTTCCTGACGCGCGTCGAGGCGCAGGCGCTGGTTCAGACGCTCAACGGCGAATTTCTCGCGACCCGAAGCGCGACCGTGACGCTGGAGAAATGGTGCGGCGAGCATCATCTTTCGGGCAAAGCGCCGGCGGTGATCAAGGCTCACCTGATCCGCGGCGCCGTCAAAGTGGCAACCGCGGAGCAGCGGCAGCGGCTCAAGGTCGGGCCTGACGACAAAATCAATTATCGCCGTGTGCAGCTCGTGTGCGGCGATCAAATCCTGTCGGAGGCGGACAACTGGTATGTGCCGTCGCGGCTGACGCCGGAAATGAACCGGCTGCTGGAGACCACCGACACGCCGTTCGGCAAAGCGGTGCACGACCTGCATTTCTATCGCCAGACGTTCGCGGCGAAAGTCCTATGGTGGCCCTTGGCCGAGGATTGGGAAACGAAGCCGGTGCCAGGCGCCGGCGGCAGCACTCTGACGGTCCCGCACGCGTTGTTCGAGCACCGCGCCTTGCTCTTTACCAAGGAAGGCATGCCGTTCTCCGAAGTGCGCGAGACCTATCAGCGGACGCTGCTGGATATCCCGCTGCCGCGTCCGTAGGGGAACATCGTCTCCATCAAAACGGCGCTGCCGGGTGCACGTCTTCAATCAGGCCGCCCATGTGGTACGGGTTAGCTGATGACAAAATACGTTGTGCTGCTGCGCGCCGTGAACGTCGGCGGAACTGGAAAGCTGCCGATGCCTGAACTAAAGGCGATGTGTCGTGACGCAGGCTTTGCTCGCGTCGAGACGTACATCGCGAGCGGCAACGTCGTATTTGAAAGCAAAGCCGCACCGGCACAGGTGAAGGCGGAGCTGCAACGCCGATTGCATGCCTATGCCGGAAAGCCTGTTGGCGTCGTGGTGCGTTCCGCATCGGAAATGATGGCGATTCTGAAGGCTAATCCGTTTCCCACGGCGGAACCGAGACACACATACGCTATTTTTCTGGATGAGCCACCGCCAGCCGATGCCATCACGCATGTTTCTGGACAGCGCGACGAAGAAATCCGCCTCGGTGAACGAGAGATCTACGTTCATTACCTTAGCGGTATGGGCCGCTCGAAACTGAGAATTCCGGCGGCCAAGATTGGCACCGCGCGCAATATGAATACGGTGGCCAAACTCGTGGAAATCGCATCAAAGCCGTGAGTTTGATACGTCACGCCTAATTGCGGCGTGAAACCATCGCGCCGCCTGTCTTCCTCATCGCCTCCCACAACCGTCCCGGCGTTGCCGGCATGTCGAACTGCGTGACGCCGGCGCGGCGCAGCGCGTCGAGCACCGCGTTCATGCACGCGGGCAGGGCGCCGATCGTGCCGGCCTCGCCGATCCCTTTGGCGCCGAGCGCATTGGTCGGGCTTGGCACGCCTTGCTCGCCCAAGCGGATTTCGCCGATCAAGTCGGCGTGCGGCATGACGTAATCCATGAAGCTGCCGGTGATGAGCTGGCCGGTCGCCGGATCGTAGACGCAACGTTCGCCAAACACTTGGCCGGCGCCTTGCGCGACCGCGCCGTGGATCTGGCCTTCGGCGAGGACGTGGTTCATTACCACGCCGGCGTCATCGACCGCCGTATAGCGCAGCACCGCGACCGCACCAGTCTCGGCGTCGATCTCGATTTCGGCGACATGCGCGCCGCTCGGAAAGGCACGCTGTGCCGGCTGCTCGGCGATGGTGTCGAGCGGATGCGGCGCGTCGGCGCGATGCCGGTCGATCAGCTCCGCCAGCGTGATCGTACGGTCGGTACCCGTGACGACATAGCGGCCGTCGCGGAATTCGAGATCGGCGGCAGCACACTCGAGCGCCTCGGCGGCAAGCGCCATTCCCTTGCGGATCACCTCGACCGAACCGAGCTTGAACGCGCCGCCCTGCGACTGCATCGAGCGCGAGGCGATGGCCGCGTTGCCGATCAGCGGCGGCGCATCGGGATCGTTGACGCGCGCGACCACGCATTCGGGATCGAGGCCGAGCCATGCCGCCATCAGCTCGGCGAAGATCGTCTCGTGGCCTTGGCCGCTCGGTCCGGCGACGTTGTAGAGATTGGCGCGGCCGGCGCGGTCGAAGCGGATGGCGATCTGGTCCTTGGGCGCCGCGCCGCCGCCCGACGGCTCGAGGAACACGGCGCAGCCGATGCCGCGCAGCTTGCCTTGCTTCGCCGCCGCCTCGCGCCGCGCCGCAAAGCCGCGCCAGTCGGCGGCGGCTTCGGCGCGGTCGATCAGCCCGCGGAAATCGCCGCTGTCGAAGGTGCTGCCCGTCGGTGATTTATAGGGCAGATGCTCGCGCGCGAGGACGTTGCGCCGGCGCAGTTCCAGCGGATCGACGCCGAGCTGCGCCGCCGCTTCGTCGACCAAACGCTCGACGATCAGCGCTGCTTCCGGCCGGCCGGCGCCGCGATAGGCGCTGGTCGGCGCGGTGTTGGTGACGACGAGCCGGTGATGGCCATAGACCGCGGCGATGCGGTAGGGACCGGCGCCCATCTGCTGCGGATTGAGACAGTTGGTCATCGCACCGCTCGGAGTCAGATAGGCGCCTTCGTCACATAGCCATTCGGTGCGCAGCGCGACGAAGTTGCCGTCGCGGTCGAGGCCGAGCTCCCCGCTAACGCGGATGCCGCGGCCGTGGTTGTCGCAGAGGAAATCCTCGGAGCGCGTCGACAGCCATTTTACCGGCCGGTTGAACCGCCGCGCCGCATGGAGCAGCAGCGCGAACTCGGGAAAGGGCGAAACGCGCGCGCCGAAGCCGCCGCCGACATCGGTGTGGTTGATGCGCACGCTCTCGGGCGGAACGCCGAGCATAGTTGCGAGCTGGTTGCGCATCGCAGGTAGACCTTGATGCGCGCACCAGATCTCGTAGCGGCTTGCCGCAGCATCGTAGTTAGCAAGCACGCTGCGTACTTCCATCGGATTGGGCGCGACGCGCGGAGACTCGACGGTCAGGCGGACGACGCGCGTGGCGCCGGCTAGCTCAGAAGCAGTCTTGGTCGCGTCGCCGTATTCGAAGTCGAAGCAGACATTGCCCGGGATATTGTCGTGAACCGGCGTCGCACCGGACGCGAGCGCGGCGTCGAAGCCGATGACCGGCGGCAAGTCTTCGTATTCGATCTCGATCAGCTCGGCGGCATCGACCGCGGTGGCGTGGCGCTCGGCGATGACGAGCGCGACTTCCTCGCCGGCGAAGCGCACGCGGTCGCGCGCGAGGTACGGCCGCTCGGGCATGATCGGCTTCGTGCCGCCGCGGCCGAGCGGCGGCGGAAACGGTGGCAGTGTCTTAAAGCCGGCATCGGCGAGGTCGCGGCCGGTGAGCACGGCGACGACGCCGGGCGCGCGTGCGGCGGCGCGCGTGTCGATGACACGGATGATCGCATGTGCGTGGTCGGCGCGGCGGAAGGCGGCGTGAAGTTGGCTGGGCAGGTTGTGGTCGGCGGTGTAGTGGCCACGGCCGGTGAGCAGCCGCAAATCCTCGCGCCGTCCGCGAAACCGCTCGCTCATGCACAGCCCCCGATAGTTCGGCGGCTCTTATATCAAGCCGCGCGTCGGCGCGCGCGGACTACGTTACTTCGCCAGTACGTCCTTGAGCGCGTCGCGCAACGGCGGCACGGCGCCGACGGCAAAACCGGCGAGCAGGGCGGCGGCAACCGCGCCGGTGGTGTGCTGGCTAGCGAGCGACGTCAGTTCGTGGCTCAATCGCGCGCCCAAGGGCTCGTTCGCTTTTTGCTTTGCCCGCACGGCGAAGACGACGATGACCACAATCATGCCGCCGCCGGCGAGCACGCAAGCGGCGGTCGCCAGCGCCGCTATCGGCGGCGTCAGCCAGGTCTGGAGGGCGAGATCGAGCGCCACGCACAGAGCCGCGATGGCGGCGACCACGAGAACGGCGACGATCAGCAAGCCGCCGGCGGCAATCGCAAAACGAGCGACAAGGCGATCCATCGCCGCTCCTGCGTTAGGCGCGCCGGTTGGTGAACAGCAGGCCGAGCAGCATGCCGATGGAGAACGCCGACACCAGCGCGGTGACGGGCTTCTCCTCGATCTGCTTCGACAGGCCGTCGGCGAGGCTCTTCGCCTCGGCCCACGCCTTGTCGGTGGTGTCGCTCACGCGATCGACGGCTTCGGCCTTGCCGGCGCGGACCACGCCGCGCACGCTGTCGGTCAGGCTCGCGAGATTGACTTGAAGCTGGCGGATTTCGGTGCGCAGGCTTTCGATTTCCGAATGCATGCTGGGGTGCGTGGTGTCGGGCATGGGAGGCCTCATATCTGGCGGCTTAAGGATTGATCCTAAGGAATTTAGCGGCGCCGGACCAGACCGGCCTTGACCTGGATCAAGCCGCGGCGCTGCCCGCCGAATCCGGCCGCTCAGGGCAACGGCGCCGACGGCGCCGGCTCAAGCCGCGCCGGCCCGGCCGGCGGCCGCAGCCGATAGACGCGCGCCAGCAGCCACGCCTGCGTCAGCACCGCCGGCAGCGCCAGGAGGATGGTTGATTGCGGACTCAGGCCGACGGCGCAGAGCGCGGCGGCGATGACACTGACGCTGGCACCGCCGAAATCCCAGCCGCCCTCGGCGGCGAACTGGAAGCGGAAGGGGCACGGCGACGATTTCGACGCGTTGTAAACCGCCGTCATCAGCACCGGCACGTACATGCCGCCTAGCATCGTGGTGACGAGCGCGACGGCGATCACCGTCGTCGGCGACAGCGTGCAGAAGGTGCGCAACAGGATTCCCGTGCACAGCATGGCAGTGTTGAAGCCGATTACGCGCCGCGCGTGGCCCAGATCGATGAAGCGGCCGAGCACGACGCTGCCGAGCGCGCCGGCGAGCGCCGCCAGCGCCAGCACGCCGCCGAATTGGTCGAAGCGCGATTGCAGCGCACGGAACATGGTGATGTCCCACGCCAGCATCGCGCCAGCGAGCATCCAGCCGTCGACGGCGAAGAGGCAGACGCCACGCGATGCAGCGGCATAGGCGCCGCGCGGCGACCGGCGCGCCAGCGGCGGCTCGCGCACCGCGAAGAGCGGCACGGCGGCGAGCGCCTGCACGGCGGCGGCGGTGCCGAACGCGACCCACGGGCCGAAATTTGTCAGCATGATGCCGCCGGCGGCGGGACCGAGCACGGCCGCGATGCCCATCAGCACCTGGCGCACGCCGACCTGGCTGCCGCGATACTCGCGGTCGCCGAGCGCGGCGAAGAAGGTGTGGTAGCACGGCCAATAGAACACGCCGGCCAGCGCGCCGATCGTGCAGAACAGCACGAGCGTGACATCGGCGCCGTGCACGAGACCGACTGCCGGATACTGCAGGGCCGATAGCAGCGTGCCGATCACCAGCGTCTGGCGCAGGCCGATGCGCGGTGCGACGAGCAGAACGAGCGGCCGCAGCACGAAGCGCAGCATCAGGACTCCAGCGCTCGCTAGAAACAAAACCGAAGGTGCGAGGCCGGCGCGCAGCAGATAGACGCCGAAGAACGCGCCCGACATGCACCACGCGAGCTGCTGAAGCGCGGTATGGACGGCGAGGCGGTTGACGGCGCGATTGGCAAAAAACATCGATGGGCCGAGCGTATAACACAGCTACGGCGCGATGGCGCGCCGATCGTCGCACGTCATTGTCCTGAATCAAAACCGACATCATTCCGCAACGTGCCTGCGCCACAGTCGCGCCCGTGCTTGATTCACAGCGGCTTGGCGCGGCGACCGACCAGCAAGAGTCGCCCCGCGTGGCACCCGTCGAAGCCTTCCCGTCGGCGGAATCCGGCCGCAGTAGCAAGCGCATTCTCGTCCTTTATACCGACAGCGGTTATGGCCACGTCGCGACCGCGCGCGTGCTGCGCGAGCATCTCGGCGCCGAGCGGCCGTGGCGAATCGACATTGTCGACGTCTATCGCGAGATTCTCACGGGACTCGATCCGTTCCGCGCGCTGACCGGCATGTCGGGGCCCGACATCTACAACGAATACGCTTTGCGGCGCGGCCACACCCGCGTGCTGTGGCCGGTGATCGCCGCGGGTTCGTCGGTTGCGATCCGACTCGGCTCACCGTTCGTGGTACGGCAGCTCACGGCGTATCTCCGCGACCGCAACTACGACATGGTCATCTCGGTGATGCCGCTGATCAACGCGGCGGTCGCCGCAAGCCTGCGGCAACTCGGCGGCACGATCCCGTTCGTCACCATTGTCACCGATTTCTGCGAGCCGATGCACGCCGCCTGGATTCAGAACGAGGATCAGTACGTGGTCTGCGGCACGCCGAAATGCCGCGAGCAGGCGCGCCGCTTCGGCCTGTCCGAGGGGCAAATCATCGAGGCGAGGGGGCTCGTCCTGTCGCCGAAATTCCATGCGCTGGCGCGCGTGACGACACCGGCAAGCACAGCCGCCGCACGCGCAGCATTGGGCCTGACGCCGGATCGGCTCACCGGCCTGATGATGTTCGGCGGTCGTGGCGCCGACCGCATGCTCGATTTCGCCTGTGCCATCGAAGCCAGCGACCTGCCGGTGCAGATGATCTACGTCTGCGGCACCAATCGCGAAATCACGGACGACATCACCATGCTGCCGGCGCGGCGGCCGCGCCATGTCATCGGCTTCTCCGACGCCATCGAGCGCTACATGGCGGCGAGCGATTTCTTCGTCGGCAAGCCGGGACCGGGCGCGATCTCCGAGGCAATGGTCATGGGCCTGCCGATGATCCTCGAGGTCGGCGCGCGGCTCCTGGCGCAGGAGCGCTATAACGCGAACTGGGCGCGAGCGATCGGCGCTGCCCTGTCGTTCCGCAACGCCGACGGCCTGTGCGCGGCGATCGGGCAGCTGGCCGAACCGGGACGGCACGTGGCAATGCGCCGGGCGATCGCGGCGCATCCCAACACCGCGATCTTCGATCTGCCAGCGCTGCTCGACGAGATTTTCAGCGGTCGCCGCGTCGCCGGGAGCGCCTGAGGGCGCGAGCAGGCAAGTCTGGCACCTGCGCGTCGATGACCGCTTCCGCAGCATCGACCACTGCGCGCGCCGGTCCGCGATGGCCGAAGGTCAGCACGCTCGCATACGCGCCCTCGAACAGCAGTGTGAGCTGATCGGCGAGGCGGGACGGCGACCGGGCGCCGGCGGCTTTGGCCAGCGCGCGGAAGCGCCGGCGCATCGTCCGCTTGTTGCTCTCGGCGACGCGGCGCGCGGGATGGTCCGGCTCGGGGAATTCGCAGGCGGCGTTGGTGAAGGGGCAGCCGCGCCAGCCCGCGCGCAGTGTGCGCTTGCGCAGCGATGCCATGAGCGCCAGGAGTTGCCGGCGCGGATCGCCCGGATGGCGCGCCAGGACGCGGTCCCACCAGTCCCAGTACAGACCCGAGCGCCGTGCAAGATAGGCAGCGATCAGCTCGTCCTTCGACGGAAAGCTGCGATAGAGACTCATCTTGGCCACGCCGGCGCTGGCGATCACTTCGTCAATGCCGACGGCATGGATGCCGCGCCGATAGAACAGCGTATCGGCGACGCCGAGTAGCCGGTCGCGCGGCGAGACCTCGACACCCGGTCCGGGTGGCGGCGGCAGGATTTCGTCTAGCTGGGTTGCGCCCATCGCAGCTTGACCTGATACAGACTTGTCTGTACCTTGTCAAGAAAAGAGACAGGTCTGTCTCATCAGCCGGTGCGGGCGCTGCCGCGCGGCGCACGGAACGGGAGAGTACCAATGCAGTTTGCGCGCATGGCGGCCGGCCGCTTCCATTATGCCTGGGTCGTCGTCGGCGTGGTCTTCGTCGCGCTGCTGGCCGCGGCCGGCGTGCGGGCGACGCCCGGCATCCTGATCGTGCCGCTGCAGCAGGCCTTCGGCTGGAGCCGGGCGACGATTTCGTTCGCGATCGCGATCAACCTTCTCCTCTTCGGGCTGATGGGGCCCTTCGCCGCCGCGCTGATGCAGAGCATCGGCGTGCGCCGCACGGTCATCGCCGGGCTGGCGCTGCTCGCCGCCAGCGTCGCCGCGAGCACGCTCATGACCGCGTCGTGGCAACTGGTGGTGACCTGGGGCATCCTGGTCGGGCTCGGCTCGGGCATGATCGCGCTGGTGCTGGGGGCGACGGTGGCGACGCGCTGGTTCGCGGCGCGGCGCGGGCTTGCCGTTGGCATCTTTTCGGCGTCGAGCGCGACCGGCCAGCTCGTCTTCCTGCCGATGCTAGGCTGGGTCGTCGAGCACGACGGCTGGCGTGCGGTCGCCTGGATCGTCGCTGGCGCGGCCGCCGCGATCGTGCCGCTGGTCTGGCTCCTGCTGCCGGAGCAGCCGGAAGATGTCGGCCTCGCTCCGTTTGGCGCGGCGGCGGATCACTCGCCGCCGGTGACGCCGGCGGCCAATCCGATCAACGTCGCCTTCGGCGCCCTCGGCGTCGGCGCCCAGTCGCGCGACTTCTGGCTGCTCTTCGCCAGCTTCTTCGTCTGCGGCGCCAGCACCAACGGCCTGATCGGCACGCATCTAATTTCGTACTGCCTCGACAACGGCATACCGGAAGTCCGCGCCGCCGGCCTGCTCGCCCTGATGGGCATGTTCGATCTGGTCGGCACGACGCTATCCGGCTGGTTCACCGACCGCTACGACAGCCGCGTGCTGCTGTTCTGGTACTACGGACTGCGCGGCCTGTCGCTCCTCTTCCTGCCGTTCTCGGGCTTCAACGCCTATACGCTGTCGATCTTCGCGATCTTCTACGGTCTCGATTGGCTGGCGACCGTGCCGCCGACGGTTCGGCTGGCCACCGACGCCTTCGGCAAGCAGATGGCGCCGGTCATTTTCGGCTGGGTTTTCGTCGGCCACCAGCTCGGCGCGGCGAGTATCGCGCTGATCGCCGGCGCGTTGCGCGCCGCCTTGGGCAGCTACGGGCCACCGGTGATGATATCCGGCACGCTCTGCCTCGCGGCGTCGATTGCCGTGCTGTGGATCGGACGCCGGCCGCGCGCGGCGCGCGGCGAAGCGGAACCGGTCGTAGTCCGCGGCTGAATCGCGCGGCGCCAGAAATCGCGTCGGCGACTCGCGCACGTACCAGAATTGGTGGTGGTTTCATCAAATTGTCACGTCAGCGCAACAATCCCGCAGCCTTCGACGCGTAGAGAGGGCGGGTTACGAACTTTTCACCGAGGCGTCATGCTCGACATCGTGCAATTCGGTTCCGCGGAGACGCGGGACGATATCGACCCGGTGCTGTTGACCATGCTTGCGGTCAATCGCCTCGGACCCGCCACCATCCGCACGGCGACCAACGGCAAGGCGCTGACCGTCGCCGTCGACGACGAACGTATCGCCCGCATCTTCCGCGCCGCTCTCGACGAAATGCAGAAGACGCGCCGCACGGACCGCCTGGTCGACATCGTCGTCGCCGCACCAGAGCCGGCCTGAGCTGCTAGCCCGCGGCGACCTCAGCCAGCAGCTCGAGTGCGCGCCGCGTCGCTGCCGCGCGCACGGCCGCCCGGTCACCCGCGAAGACCTGGCGCTCGATGCGCGGCTCGGTACCGCGCCGCATGACACCGAACCAGACCAATCCGACCGGCTTCGTGGCGTTGCCGCCGCCGGGGCCGGCGATGCCGGTCACCGCGACGGCCAGATCGACTTTCGATTTCGCCAGCACGCCCTGCGCCATCGCCGCGGCGGTCTCGGCGCTCACGGCGCCGTGCTGCACCAGAATGGGCACCGGCACGCCGAGCAGCTCGGCCTTGGCGCGATCGGAATAGGTGACGAAGCCGCGATCGACGACGTCCGATGAGCCGGGAATGTCGGTCAACGCCGCACTCA
>Ga0307374_10015675_pt1 | contig 10163 bp, 5 predicted proteins | sample OX3MG_FD_202532 | JGI IMG/M metagenome (GOLD analysis project Ga0307374, IMG submission 202532) | Soil microbial communities from Risofladan, Vaasa, Finland - OX-3 | ecosystem: Environmental > Terrestrial > Soil > Coastal area > Acid sulfate soil | place: Finland: Risofladan, Vaasa | collected...
TCTGGAAAGCACCAATGGAGTGCCGTTCGTCGCGGAACAGAGCGTCTACTACAATAAAGGCGTGAACGGGTTCAGCGGCCCAGGGGTGCCTACGGGCTAGCTGGGGTGCTCCCCCGACTGTGATCGAGGATCGAGTACGCTCGGTGGAAACAATGCTGATCGAATGGACTACTAGCGGTCAGTCAACCAGGCGGGCGCAGCCGAACCCCAGGAGCAATTCCAGGGCATCAACGAGGGCGCCGGACCAGGCGACGCCATGGCCCTCGCCAGGGTCCAGAACGCGGCGGAAGGCCCCTCTCGTCAGCACAAGCCGCGGATCGGCATCTCCTTTGTGATCCTCCAGTACGGTCCATACCCTGCCTAAACGATCAAGATCCCGCTCTTTGTCGCCAAGGAGCGGCACGAGAATCTCGATCACGGGCCGCACGGGCACAACCAAGGCAGCCTCAACCCACACCATCTCAGTCGCCTCGGCTGAGCGGGTGACCACCAGCGACGGCACGCCGCCGCCTCCAGCCCGCGTCACCGGCGTATTGGCTACGACCGCGTGGGCAAGGCGACCCTCACCGAGATCCACGGCGAGAACGGCCAATGAATCGCTCCCATGGCGCCACATCCTATGCCCGATCACGGAGCCGGAACCAAGAGCGGCGATACTCCCCAAAGGCTGTAGGGTGACGGGCTCCCCGACCATCGAGCCACGGGCATCCCCCGCGTTCGCCGCCGCCTCAATCCCCGCCGCGCGTCGCGGACTCACGTCGAGTAGGGTTGTCCATTCCAGGGTGGGCCACCGGGATGCGCAGGCCACCAACGCATGCGCGAGATGGGCGCGAACGCGGAGCGCCGCCGTGCCGGCCACCGAGGGCGGCGCGGGCGCCAACTGAAGCCACAACGAGGCGGTCTCGGCCGCGGTGGCCCCATAGGCGGTAGCCGAGATCGCCCAGACGGGAACCTCCGGGAGCCGGGCGAGCCATTCCGCGGGCGGAACCGAGCCGGAAACCGACCAGGGGGCGTTGTCACCGCCCAGCATGGGCCGTGCCCCCGTCTCCCGCTCTACCAGTGACAGTGCATCGCGCACAACCCGTAGGAGGCGCGATGGACGTAACCCCACCACCAGCGGCGGCGCCGCCAGGGCCGAGGGGGCCGCGCTCTCGGACATCGGCGCCATGGTCATGGTGGCCGTCAGGCTGAAACTTCCAGCGGACTCCGTGATCCCCACCTCACGCAGGAGTGGATCGTCCGCGAGCATCCCCGGCAAAGTGGAATCAGGATCCTCGGCGATCAGGAACACCGGTGGTTGGGCGCCCCAGTCTGGGGAGAGGTCCGACGGCCCTGGGGCGGCATCCATGAACAGCTCGGGCTCGACCGGAATCGCGGGGATGGTGGCCAGCAGATGGGCCAGAATGGCCGAGCCGCTCCAGCGGCCGAAGGCGATCGCCGGCCCACGGAAGGAAACACGAATCGCGCAGGCGGTCGCGGACGCCAGGTACACCGTCGGGGCGAGGCCCATGGCCGCCAGCGCCTGAGCCTCGGCCATGACTGGTCCCTGGGCGCGATCGAGAAGGGGAAGACTATAGAGGAGGCAGAGCCGATCCACGGCATCCAGCAGATTACTCGCGGACCACTTCTGCGTATCTCTGGCCAACGGTGGGCCGTCGTCCTGGCTGGGCATCGGATCGCTCAGCGAGTCCACCTGCTCCGCGATCATGATCACTCGCTCAACTCATCCACTACTCGTCCATCTCCGTGCTCCCTCATGGTACGGGTCCGGGACCGGGCAGGGAAGCGCGGAGGCGCATAACCAGCCGCGAACTCGGCCATGTCTGGAAATTGTGGTGGTAGACGCGGCGACCGCCCGCGCCTACCAAGCATGGGTCCCTTGCGGTTGCGACGAGCGGTCACGTATAATCCGCAGGGAGGGGTCGCATAGTGGCCTAGTGCGGCTGTCTCGAAAACAGCTAGGGGTGCAAGCCCCTCGTGGGTTCAAATCCCACCCCCTCCGCGTCCTGGAGAGGTCGCCTAGTTGGCCTAGGGCGCGTCACTGGAAATGACGTAGGCGCAAGCCTCGTGGGTTCGAATCCCACCCTCTCCGCCAGTGGCCAGGAGCGAACCAAAGGAAGGAGGCGCGACCCGCGGGTCGCGCCTCCTTCCTTTGGTATGTTTCGATCCGGCGAGCCCCTACCCCGTGATCTGGCTCATGCTGACCAGCAGCAGCGGATCGAACTGGACGTTATCCAGACGCATCTCGAAATGGACATGCGGGCCGGTGGCCCAGCCGGTCTGCCCTTCGTAGCCAATGACCTGACCCTGACGCACGACCTGACCGGCCTGCACTTGCAGGCCAAACTGGCCCATATCCATGTGGCCGTACATCGTGCTGATATGTGCGTTATGTAAAATAACGACGCAATTGCCATAGCTCTGGGTGGGCTGGCCGGGGACCGCCAATCCGGCGTATACGACGATCCCATCGGCCGCCGCATGCACCGGAGTATCCTTGGCCGTGGCGATGTCTACGCCTGGATGGAACGATTGGAAGGGCGTGCTCCCGCCCCAGAGCGTCGTGATCATCCCCTGGAGAGGAGGAATGTACCCAGAAACGTTATCCAGGGCTCCGCCCGCGATGAGTTGGCTCGCGGTCATACTGGCGTACCCGGCCGCGTTCGGTCCATCGCTCTCAAACAGGCGTAGTTCCGTGGGGGTCACGGCGATGGGGGCATCCACCCATGGTGGCAAGGGGCTGAGCGGCGCGGGCAGCGGTACGTACTGAGGCTCGGCCCCAGGCGGCGGCACGGAGGCCGGAGCGGGTCCTGGGGGCAGCAGCGCCGAGTGGTCAGGGAGCAGGACCACTGGGGTGGCCGTGGCGGACGGAGGTTCATTCACGCCCGTGCTTGTGGCGCTGGCGCTGGGCGAGGGAGTGGCCGTTGGGCTGGCGCTCGCGGACGGTGTGGCGGAATCCGTCGCGCTCGCCCTGGGGGTATCAGAGGGCGTCGGGCTATCGGCGGGGACCGCCGTATCGGCTTCTACCGGAACAGCTGGCCCGGTGGGACCGGCGGCTGGGGTGGGGCTGGCGGATACGGTATCACTCGGAGTGGGCGAATCCGTGGCCGTGGTGGTCGCTGTTTGGCTGCCCCGCGGCTGGCCGGGCAAGCTGGTCGAGGTCGGAGAGGGGCTGCTCGCGTTAGCGGAGCCCGGAACCGTCGTGGACGGGGTCTCGCTGGGAGTGGCCGTCGCTGATGACTCCACGGCCGCGGGGGTCGCGGTGCTGGACGCCGTTGGAGACCACGAGGGCGTGGCGGAGGCGGTATCGGTCACCGAGGCGGTATCGCTCGCGCTGGGCGTTACCGTGGGTGAGTCCACGCCTAGATTGGTCGTCCCGGAAAGCCCGTTGGTCGCGGTCATGGCGATCGTGCCGCTGGCGGAAGGCACGGGAGTGTCGGTGGCGACGAAGATCGGGGTCACTTCTCCCAGAGCCGCCACCCGCTCCGCTGGTCCTCCTCCCACTCCAAGCGGCGCCCCTGAACGGCCGGGCGCCCCACCCTCGTAGGGTCCGGGGCCGGTAACGAGATGCGTATCCGGGGTTGGGGTGGCCGAGGCATCAGGCGCGAAATCACCCAGGGGAGTCGCGCTTGCGGCTGGGACAAGTGAGAATCCCCGACGACCCGGATGGGTACGCGCCAGGTAACTCCGCCATGCCGCGCGCTTCTGTTTCCATTTCCCCAGCGCGGTCTGGTAGGCATCCCAACGCTGCGTTTGATCCCACCAGCGCTGCTCCAGGGCGGCGTTGGCGCGCATCGCAACCCCAAGCGCCTGTTGGTACACCCCAGCTCGCTCCTGGTAGAGGGGAGTAAGGGCGGCATACACGGAATCCCCAGCACGCAATACATCGGAGAGCGCCGACAGGGGGGGCCGCTCAGCCGCCAGGGCGCCGGCAATTTTGGGATCGGAGATCACATTCGGCAAACGCGCGGTCAGTTGTAAGGTCGTGGAGTCCGATAACGTCGTGGTGGCCGTGAGAATCGCGCTGCCATCCGACGCGATATCCACTCGCGCCGAGAGGGGTGACGGCGCGGCGCCACCGGTTGACTTGGAGCTTGAAATGACACTATAGGTCTGCGTCCCAGGTTGCCCATTGGCAGCGGTCCCCGAACCTTGCACCTGAAGCGTCGTACCATTGGCGATCGGAACGGCGGCGCTGAGTTCCCAGGTGATGGACCCGCGCCCCCCACCCTCCCTTGATCCGCCTCGGCCGGAGGTTCCCGGTAGCTGGTAGTGACCCAGCAGCGCCCGCAGATCCGCCAGAGTACGGGGACGGGCGGCGCCATTGACCCCGGTACTGGGCAGACTCGCGGGCGTCTCAACCAGGCCAAGGCTCGGCGCCAGCGCCCCAAGAGCCTCGGAGTAGGCGCTTGCCGCCGCGGCCCCATGGACGAGGGTGGGCGCGGTCCATGGCGGCGCGGTCACGGCCAGCGCCGGGAGAGAGGATGCTACCGCCTGAGGGGCGACCGCTCGCAGGAGGAGATCGGCGCTGCCGTCACCAATCTCCCGTAGAGGGGCCGGATCCTGGGCGGTGGAAAGGGCGTCATAGATCGGAGGGAGCCGTGGGGCCGTCTCGATCGGAGCATCCGCTTCTCCGGCTAGGTAGTCCAGTTGGACGGAATCGGAGGTGGCTGACCCCACGGCGTGGGCGGATCCGTTCGCGGCGTCCACGGGTTGGCCAGATCCGGCCATCACCCCCGCCTCGGCCCCGCGGTAGAACGCGGGATCACGCGGCGTGGGCGTGGGGGAGGGGATTTTAGACCATGCCTCGGCAAAGCGGCGCGCCTGGACTGCCTGCGCATCAAGGGGTGACCGAAGAGTTCCCAAGAGATCAGCCAGGGCGCGCGAGCCAACCAGGCCATCGGCGGCCGCAATCCGATCCAGCAGCAGTGTCCGTTGGTTGACCAGGACACTCAAGCGAGCTGCCAGCGTATCGTAGCTCGATCCAGCGCCCAGCGAGGGACGTGGAACCAGGACAGGCAGCACTAGCAACGCGGCCAGACCGCAGGCGATTGGCGTCCTATATTTTGGTCGCCGGTTACGCGCCCGACGTTCTCCCACCGGATACGCCTTCTAACGCCGAGCCGCGGCGTGCGATGAAATGACTCCCAGTCCCATGGTCAGTTTGTTCCCCTCTGGATCACCCGACCGAGAACTTGCGCACCGCTTCAAGTACTCCATTGCGATAAAAGAGTATTCGATATTTGCCGGAAGGGAAAGTATGGGTGCCGCCTTTGTAGTCCGCCCAAGCGCTGAAGGACTGGATATCAGCGTCTGTCCCCGCTTGATACTGAATGTCGTCACCCGGCAGGCGGACCCCGTTTCTCTCAAAGACAAAGTGCAATTGGTCGGCGCTGTGTACCGCATGCAGGGTGACTACCGCGTAAAACCGGAGCGATGGGGAGACAAACCGGGCTGAAGCCTCAACGGCTTTGCCGGTCAGATCAACCTCGCGGGCCACTACGAGACCCGCGTCGCCAGTCGCGGTGGCGGTCGGGGCGGGAGTGCTGGTAGGGAGTGGTCCTCCGGGGCTAATGGTCATGCCGGAACTCCCACTACCTAGCAGCGACCGCACTGGCGTCGCGGTGGGCTCTGCCGTAGACACCGACTGGCCCGACCCCTTCACCGAGTGGCTGGCCGCGGCGCCGGACAACCGATTGGCCGACCCGGGGGCAGCGGTATGTGTCTGATGAAGCCGCGTCTGTGGCCGCCGGGCCGCCGTATGGGAGCCTCCGGTGAGATCCTGCGCGACGCTCACCACGAGCCAGAGCACGCCCCCTATGATCGCCAGCAACACCCCGACCGCCAGCGCGAAAGGCACGTAGGAACTGAGGGGAGCGCGCCGTCGTGGGGGCCGCGAAGAGCGCCGAGAGCCTGCATCTAGTCCTCCTCTGTCCCATCCGGTATCGCGGAGTCGATTTCTTGCGTCTTGTCCTACCATTCTCACAAGTCCATTAACTGAACTGCATTTCACCATCCAACCATGGCCGCGCCCATGAGGCTCCAGGCGGAAAATGCCCGTTTCGCATCGGCATGCAGCCATTCCGCTGGTCAGTCAGGCTGTCGCCGCCGTCCAGTGAGCCATACTTCAGGCAAAGTGTACAGGGCGCCTACCCGCTTCACCATACCCAGCGGTGGATAACCGCTCGACTAGGCGCCTAGGCACGGCCAGGTTGACATGATCCGTGCTGCCCGGTACAGTCTGGGCGGCTGAAGCTTGGCTCCGTCCTCGCCCCGTTGGCGATCAGCCGGCGCCACACTGGCGCCCGATCGGGTGCGGATTTCGGACGAGATCGAGCCCCAGATGAGAGAGGGTATGCCAAAGACACTCGCGATTGATCGCCAGACGCGTCTTCTGGGATACGAATGCCTGCTCTTTCTGGTCGCGCTGTGGGTCCTGCACAGGTTGGTGACCCATGGCTTCACATCCTCAATCAGCGACGCGAACTGGCCCGCACCCGTGCTGGGGTTGGGAACGACGGTGTTGGGGATCGGCATCGTCCGCGGAATCTCCGGGCTGGCGAGCCGCGAGGCGACCTCCTATCTCGGCGCGGGGCGCGCCGGCGCGGTCCGCGTGTTGCTAAGCGTGGTGCTCTACGTTATCCTGGCGGTCGCGATCGCCAGCGCGACTCAGGTGGACCTGAGTGGAATCGCGGTGAGCGGCGCCGTGACCGGGGTGGTAGTGGGGATTGCCGCGCAAGCCTCTTTGTCTAACGCCGTGGCCGGGGTGGTCATTCTTTTTTCGCGGCCGTTCCGCACGGGCCAATTTGTCACCGTGCGATCAGCGGCCTTCGCAGGCAGCGAGTATACGGGCGAGGTCGGAGAAATCACCCTCTTCTATACCAAGCTCTTCTCCGGCCCGCAGGAAATCCACGTACCAAATAGCGCCATGATGACCAGCGTGGTCACGTTGCGGCCCCAGAGCCTGGAGGTCTATATTCCGGTGCTGATTCCGCCTGACCAGTGGGGCCGACTCTCCACCAGCGACCTCACGCGTCAATTGAAATCCGCCTTGCCCCCGAACCGGAACATTAGCGTCGTGGTGGAGCGCGTGGAGGGTGGGCAGGTTCAGATCGCGGTGCGCGCCTCCCTGGCTGGGGACGAGGAGCGCACCCTGCTGGAGCGGGCGGTGCTCCGCGCCATCCAGCCGATCCCGATCAAGGAAACAACGCCAAAAGCAGCAGTGCAGTGAGTTGCCGATGCCGGGATGACGGTGGTATACTCATGTGGCCGGGCGCCCGTAGCTCATCTGGACAGAGCAGGGACCTTCTAAGTCCAAGGTAGTGGGTTCGAGTCCCTCCGGGCGCACATACCTCGCGGCATGGTGATCGTAGCTCAATTGGCAGAGCTCTGGATTGTGGCTCCAGCGGTTGCGGGTTCAAGCCCCGTCGATCACCCAGTTCACCCAGTTCACCCAGTTCATTCAGGCGGCGAATCCACCCAGCAAGCCGGGCTTGAGGTGGACTAGCTTGCGCTCGATTACCGCCCGTTGCCGCAGCATCAAGTGCGCCTACCTGCCAGGCGCACTCGTGGATTGCTGACGCCATCGTTTCCCGTAGCATCCCGCCGCCAGAATCAAGCCACGGCCAGCCAGGCGCGGATAGCGGGAAGCAAGCGTACCTCATGGTCCACGTAACCCCAGCACGGGGCGGATGGATCGCCGGCGGGCCGCGCTAACTCGATGGGAACACCGCGCGGAAGCCTACAGGCCGTGCGCGAGCCTGCGGACAGACAGCCTCCCAACGGCGGCGCTCAGGAGGAAGTAGCCCACCTGGGGCCTGTCTAAGCAGTGGCTACTGAAGTATGATAGTAAGGAACCTTCTGGGGTTCAAGGCGGGCGACCTCTTGCGCGAGTAGGGCGTAGGGGGCCGCCCTCTTTTGCTTGTGGCGGTTAGGTCCCTGCGGTTGCTCGCGTCCGCGCCGCTGACCGTGTCACGGGTGTAATTTCCTTGACGGCTCCTTAACCTACTTCTATACCGTGCGTGAACTGGCCGGCGATATAATGCGAACCGTAGCCCTCCATCTGCAAGGATGGTAGGGGCGATCCCGTGGTGGCGACGCCGTGTAACGCCGCTGAAGGGGGGTGAGATCCGACGATGGATGTGGGATGATCTTCCTAGCCCCTACTCGAGTTTGGGGGATCTGGTCAGGACCATGGAGCAGGGACCGGTGAGGATCGATGCCGCGTCTCCCAACCCTGCAAAGATATGTAAATGTCAGCCCGGAATGTCGCGTGCGAAACGCAACGACACGAGGAGGTAGACAATGTCCTTGAACCCCAGAAGAATACCGCGTACGAGGTCGCTGATACGCTTGGTGGTAGCTCTGCTGCTGGCCATCTCCACACTGGGCGTCATCGGCACGCCACGCGCCACGCACGCCGCCGGCGGCGGCGCGCTGATTCTCGGCTCCAGCGTCAGCGGCGGGACAGGTAGCCGCGAGGCGGCGGCCGCAGCCATGGCCGGCCTGGCCGTTACAATCGTCACCGACGCGCAGTGGGCCGCCATGACCACCGCACAATTCGCCGCCTTTGACGAGATCATCGTCGGCGACCCAACCTGTAGTTCCATAAGCCCCGTCGTTGCGGCGAACGCGACCGTGTGGGGAGCGGCGGTCAACGGCAACATCATCGTCATCGGCACCGATCCGGTGTTTCACGCTACCTTTAACTCTCCACCTCAGAGCACCGGTGCGGCGACCCTCATAAATAACGGCATCGCCTTCGCCGCGAGCTCCTCGGCTAAGACCGGCCTCTACCTCGATCTGACCTGCGCCTACTCCGGCTCACCACCCGACACCCTCGTACCCGAGATGGACGGGATCAGCCCGCCCGGTAGCAACACCGTGCATGGACCGGCTTGCGGTACTTCCGTGCACATCGTGGCCAGCCATCCAGCCCTGGCTGGACTGACCGATACCAATCTGGGGGACTGGGGCTGCTCGGATCACGAGGCCTTCGACCATTTCGACCCCACCTTCACTCCTCTGGTTATCGCCGAGGATGGGGGATCTTTTGTCGCCTCCGACGGCACCACCGGTTCCCCATACATCCTGGTGCGTGGCGCGGGCGTGACGGTCGTCGGGAACATCCACCTGGCCCCGGCGAGCCAGACCGTTCCTGTCGGAACTAACGCAACCGTGACGGCGACCGTCACCGACGGCAGCCCACCGGTTCCCGTCGCCGGTGACACCGTGACCTTCACGGTGCTCGCGGGCCCGAACGTCGGAAAGACTGGCGCCGGGGTCACCGACGCCAGTGGCAACGCCACCTTCACCTATACCAGTGCGGTCGCGGGTACGGACACCGTCCAGGCATCGTTCGTGGACTCCTCGGGCCATACGGAGTCCTCGGAGAAGGTGGCCATAATCTGGACTCCAGCCACCACGGACACCACCCCGCCGAGTTGCGCTCTCACAGGCGTGATCGCCGGGCCGCCCAAGCAGATCCAGATCACCGTGCAGGATAGCGATGGTGGGCTCAAGAGTGTCGTCGTGACGGAGTCCAACAACGCTACGATGAATGTCCCGACTTTCACCCCCGGCGCCACCGTCCCGGTGATCGTTACGGCCACGAAGATCGATCAGACACTGGGCGCGCAGGTTGCGCTGCAAGTCACTGACATGGCGGGCAACGTGACCAACTGTGATCCGGTTCTGAGCGACATCATTCGGGACGAGCACCAACCATCCACCGTCACGGCGTACAACATTGCCCAGAGCGAGCACCTGGTCCATATCTACAATGACGTGCCCGGCCTCACCCATCTGACCATCAGGGTCAATGGCGTGAGAATGCTGGAACGCGATTTAGAGCCTGGCGAGGTGCGCGTGGTCGACATCTCCGCCGCGCTTCAGCCAGGAACCAACAACAGGGTTACCCTCGTGGCGCGAGGCAAGCAGCGAGGCGACGCAACCTTCGTGATCGCTGATTCATGAGGTAGTCGTGAAGTACACGGGTGAGTGTTCTTGCCGGCGCGGCAAGAACACTCACCCACCATTACCGAGAGGAGGGAAGCCATGTCGAGCAAACGACGCTACACGAAGCCGCGCCTAACCCGGCTGGGGCTGCTGCGGTTGCGTACCCGGTTCAGTTTCTAGCACGGGCACAGCCCGGCGCGGGGGTC
>Ga0307374_10015676_pt1 | contig 10162 bp, 10 predicted proteins | sample OX3MG_FD_202532 | JGI IMG/M metagenome (GOLD analysis project Ga0307374, IMG submission 202532) | Soil microbial communities from Risofladan, Vaasa, Finland - OX-3 | ecosystem: Environmental > Terrestrial > Soil > Coastal area > Acid sulfate soil | place: Finland: Risofladan, Vaasa | collected...
CAGGTACTTGTAACCCGCTCCGATGCTGAGGCGTCGAATCGTCATCATGTCAATTGCGCCTGCACGCAACGCAACTGTCGCATCAGATGCAATAAAGGACGCTCAAATCCCTCGAGTGCCAGACGTGTGAGACAAATTCTAGGAACCGAGGAATGGGGCCGAGGAATGGTGCCGAAGAAGGGAGCAGGAGGGGGGAGCAGGAGGTAACGAGGCAGGAATAATGAAAGCGGGTGAAGGCAGATGAGTAGGAGAGGTGTGAACGGGAGAGACGGGAACAGTTGAAGGGAGGTCAACGGAGACGACGGGATAAGCAGCTTTTGAAGGCAGGTGGGGGTCGATTAGTGCTTAAACGCGATGGAGGACGAGTGGAGACGAAACTGCTGATTCTGCGGGTCAACGCACACAGTGGCGGGGTGTTTACAGAACTCTGCCAGGCCCTGCTATCCGGGGACATAGGAGTGCGTCACGGCGAAGGGATAGTTCGAGTCGAGACCGATAACCAGGGGCGAGTAAACAACTGCGGCAGTCACACTCGTTTGTACGGGGGACGCCCTGGCCCGAGTAGAAGTCGGCGCGGCTACTCGGTCTAGTCCGCTCCGGGCAGATTGGAGATTACCAGTGGACCGGATTGCGGCTGAGAAGGCGGCGCCGGACCAGACGGGGGAAGCATGTGGTCTCGGAGATTCCCGATACCCATGCAGCCGTCCCCCGACGATGGGCAGCTGAGCGTAAGCACATCGGCAATCGGCGGTGTGGCCGTGGGCAGCGCAACCGACGACCAGGTGGTCCCGCCATCGTAAGTCGCCTCAATGACGGGCTGGCTATAGGCACCCGCCGGGCTGTGGACGTCGTAGGTCGACATGGCGATCCAACAGTCGTTCGCGTTGGCGCACGAAACGGCCGTCGGCATGTTTTCCCATCCGGCCGGTGGGCCCGACACTTGCCAGGTCGCACCGGCGTTCGAGGTTGTGATGATTTCGTAAGGGGTCGTCGGCGAGCCGGCGGGCACCAGCATGCAGTGCGTTGCGTCACCACACGAGGCGTACAGGATGGCGGCGTCGAAGGAGCCGGAGGGCGCGCCGGCCAGCCACGTCAGGCCCCAGTCGTCAGAACGTAAGCCGACAATGTACGAGTTCGGGGAACTGCCAAGCGCCGATACCGCCAAGCATGATCCGCCTGTGTCGCAGTTCAATGTCCACACCGCCGCAGCGGGGCCGCTCGGCGCCGACGTTGATTGCGTCCACGTCTGCCCCGCATCCGCCGTAGACAAAAACATCCCTATTCGCTTCGGTGGAGAACTAGAGCTGGTGCCGCCCGCCGTGGGCGCGTCGCCGCTGACGCTCAAGACGCAGTGACTGGCATCTCCACAGACAAAGCGTCCGACGGAAGGATTCTGATACCCCGTCGGCACGGGTATCTCTGACATAGTCCAGTGGGCGCCACCGTCCGTAGTGAGGATGAACTGAGCAAGGGAAACGTTGTTGGTGGTGCCGACGGGAACGTAGACGATTGCGCAGGTTTCAACCGTGGGGCACGAGAAGGAAAATAGTGTCCATGCCTGCCCGTCGGCCGCGTTCGGCAGTGGGGCCGTCTGTTCCCAGTTAAGTCCTCCATTGGTGGTTTGATAAAAGTCCTCCTGCGAGGCACCGGGCGAATAGCAGACAAGGTCGGTGACGCACTGAAGACCGACTGTGGCTCCTGGTGAGAGTGATCGGAATGGAGACGTGGTCACATCCACCAATCGAAAGGAGAGAGCTACGGACGAAGTGGCCGACGAACCGGGCGCCGGCGCGCTCTTGGAGCCCGCGATGAGGAGTCCGGTCACCAGAGCCACCACGGCGGCCACGGTCAGTGCAGTCAGCGCGAGCGACGGGCGAAGGCGCCCACCGTACAATCGAGGGTGACGGGTGCGGGGAAAGAGGGCGGCGGTCAATGCGTTGCCGAGCGTTGAAAGACGGGTACGAACGCGACGGCGGCTGAGGCGCTGGTGAAGGATCTGTGGTGATGGCGCCGGCCGATCGGGGACCGACGACAGGGCGCGGTCGAATAGGTCTTGGATCTGATCATTCAGTGACATCGGTGGTTTCCTTTGACTGGAGGGACGCTTTGGCGAGGGCGGCGTGCAATGTGGCCTTGACGGTTCCTTCGGCGCAGCCCATAACAACGGCAATCTCGGGGATAGTGAGTTGAGTGATGTAGCGCAACAGCAACGCCTGACGTTGACGGTCTGGAATGCCTTCGAGGAGGGTGGAGACCATCATCCGGTCCTCAACGTGACGCTCACCCGACTGGGCGTCGGGTTGGTGGACGAGGAGAGCCTGCTTGGCTTCGTGACGGGCACGACGACGATGAAAGTCACGACCTTTGTTGAGAGCTACAACCATCGTCCAACCCTCTGGGTGGTCTAACACCGAGACCTTCGGCCATCTCTTCAGTGTCTGAAAGAAGGCCTCCTGGGTTATCTCCTCCGCGAGCGCCGGGTCGCGGAACGCGAGCGTCATCGCTCGGCGTACGCGGTCATAACTTGCCGAATAGAAGCTGTCGAAGTCCACTGGCTGCAACGCTCCGTTCGGCTCGGTATCCGGGTCTCTGATAATAAGACGATGTGCCGGCCACAATCGTTTATTCGATCTCCGTAATGTCGCGAGAGCGAATGACAGGCTCAAATCGACAACGTCAATGGGGGCTGCTGAGGGTGTGAGTTCTTTGAGCAGGTAAGATTCCGACTTCAAGTGTTGAGCCGTCGTTGCCAAATCGCCAGTGCGAGGTGGCAAACCTAATAGGTCGGGCCACCGACTCGCACAATCCAACCGTCATTCTGCTTACCCGGATTCCTTCGTCATCACCGACCTCAAGAAGTGTCAGGTGGTCAACGGATGATGCGTTGCAGCGAGCCGTTCGAAGCCTCGAGCTCGGTGACTGTGTTACTCCACTGATTGGTCACCCAAACCGTCGAGCCTGCACCGGTTATGCCTGTCGGTGCGCTGAATTCATCCGATTTCGACTGGATGACACGGATAAGAGAGCCATTACGAGCGTTCAATTCGGTCACAGAATTTCCGAAAAGATTCGTCACCCAGATATCTTGACCGAGCACGCAAATGGAGTCGGGTCCGTCCAGTCCATCGCCAGTGACCACTCGCATCACCGAGCCCGTTGATTCATTGATCTCGGTGAGCGAGTTTCCATAGAGATTCTCGACCCAGACGTCCGCACCGGTCGAGGCAACGCCCATCGGCCACTTGAACCCACCGACGTTACCTTCAATATCACGAATCACGTGTCCGGTTTTGGCATCGAGTTCGGTCAGCGAATTACCGTTGGCATTCGTAATCCATACGTTTCCGCCGCTAACAGAGATTCCGCTACTCCCGTTGAGGCCGTTCGCGTTCGTCCCATTGATGCTCTCGTCAAGTGATCCATTTACGGTGCTGTAGGAGGTGACAGAGCTGCTATTTGGGATCACGTTTCCTATTGCATCACTCAGATGGGCCTGACTCGCAACCCACACTTTCGTCCCGCCTACCGCAACAGCCACCGGACTGCTCAAGCTCCCCGAGTTGATACTGCGAATCGATGATCCAGTCCCGCAGTTGAATTCAGCAACAGAGTTACTCGAGAGATTGGCAACCCACAGATCGGTCCCGTTTGCTGTGATGCCCATCGGCTCCGAGAGATCACTCGACACACCATTGATGATCTGGATCTGCGCGCCATTGGACGCATTCAACTCGGTGACTGAGTTGCCCGTGGCATTGGTCACCCATACGTGTGGTCCACACGTCGCGATTCCAGTCGGGCCATCGAAGACAGCTGCCCCAATTTGAGCAGCAGAAGCTGCCTTGCTCCCAAAGAGGAATGAGGCCAACGCAATTAGGCCGAGAGTAAAGAGGAGGGCCGTCAGTGCGAATCTCAAACTGAATTTCACGTCGCTACCTCATCGCAGAGAATTCGCACTGCCGTTATGACCCCACACCCGGGAAGTGCCGCGCGCTTCGCCCAAGTTAGTCCAGACTCATCCGATTGTGGTCACTGAACGTACTGCGGGCCCACCGAAGTACAAGAGACAGAGTATTGGTTCCTAGCGGATGATTCCTCTTATGGAGTCGGAAGGAGATTATGTCAAGACGTCAAAGTCTCTCTCTCAAGTTCTAGCCGCCTGCCGCCTACGTTTACAATCCGTTGGCGTCAGGTTCGACCACGGTCAAGAGGCTAATCACGACGGGCCAGACGCCAGTCTCCAGTGAAAGGTTGCAGATCTGCTACGTCGAGCATCCGACCTACACAAGCTGCAGTTGGCAACCAGACCGTTTCACCGCGATAGTCGCCAGTGTTTGGTTGCAGATCTGTAACGTCGGGACTCGATACAACGACCCTACGGGCTCACCTTCACCCACGTCGCGCCGCCGTCTGACGTCTCGTACGTTGTCGTATATCCCGCTGACATGGCGAATGAGAGCAACGCGTCTTCGGCGTTGAGAGCCGCCAACACTGGGTGACCAGTTGTGGCGGGAAGGTCGTTCACTTTGTACGTGGAGATCCCAGTGCCGCTACCCGTGACGATCAGTCTTGTTGTGGCGCCCTTCGGTCCCGGATGAAGAATCCACCAGGTCGTTTGGTTCGCGAGCGCGACGATGGCCTCTTGGCCCGTCTCCGCGGAAGTGTCGAGAGTGCACGGTTGGGTTGCTGTGTCGTGATTGATCTTCAACGCTCCACTCACCACGACGGGTAGGTCTGGACTGACCTCGAGTTTCCAACTGAGGCCACCGCTGTGGGTCACATAAAAGTAGATGGTCTGATGACGGTTGACTGGATAGTCGACCGACACCACGCCGTTAGGCCCCGAGAACTTGGGCTCGTCGTAGAGCCCCACGGCGGTCCGAGGAAGCGCCGGCGGAGGAGTGAGGGTCAACACTGACCAGTTGATGCCGCCGTCGCGGGTCTGCCAAAGATGGGTGGAATTGATCGCCGGCGCCTCGGGCGCGGCGGCGAAGCCAAAAGACGCCGACGAGAACACGTCGTTAGCGAAAACGCAAGATCCATGGGGGGCGGGAGAGCGAGTCGACCACGTCGTTCCTCCGTTCAACGTGCGCTGGAGGGCGTAGTCACCGTTAGAGCCATCGCCGAACTGTTGACGCCAACCGACCGACGAGTTGGTGAAGCTGATGGTCTCCCATCCACCGTTACTTCCCGTGTCGCCACCGGGTTGTGTGGTCCAGGTTCGACCTCCGTCGAGCGTGTGGCGCAGAATCGTATCGGTGCTGCCCCCGTTGCGAGCGAGGAGCCATCCGTCGGTAGGGGAGGTGAAGTACGCGTCAGTCCAGACGTAGAGGCATTCGCCCTTCGGAACCGACGAGGGGACTTTTAATGGTGGCGTGATATTTCGCCAATGCGTGAAGTCAGTGGTGAGAAAGACCTCGCTGCACCCGGTGTTCGGATTCGACGTTACCGCGACGCCGACACCGTGACCGACGTAGAGATCGTACGTACTATTTCGGAATGAGGTGGAAGCCGATGCGACGTTCGTGAAGGAGATAAGGCCGACGAAAGTGCTCGCGACGATTGTGGTAGCGATGAGCGGGCGCCACACTTTCTGATTGACGACTCGCCAGTTACTTCCCATTACTGCTAACTACACTTTCCGCCACTGCGCCTCTCAACAATGCTCGATGCCTCCCGACATTCTCAAGTTCAATATATGTGTCGAATTGGGTGCCGGGAGTCGGCTCTTTGGCACTCAAGGGGTGAGGTTGTCAATCTCCAGTGCATGGGGGCATTTCTTTCTCGTCAGGCCTCTGACGCGAATCCACATTAAGAGGAATTCGATTGGAGAGAGCCCGGCAGTGGCTCCCTCGTTGAGGTAAAGGGCCACGCTTTGGGGAACGTCGGTGTCTGAGCCGGAAGTGAATATCCCGAGTTCTTTCTGGTAACGCCGGCGAAGATGAAATCCGTATACGACTCAACCTCCCCAACGAATGGTGTAGGTCCGTAGCGCGAAAGTGGCGACGCCTTTGTCGGTAGAGCATTGAGAACTAGCCGCGTCTCAATCAACGTCGAATTGGACGGGTCGAATATCGCTTCTTCGACACGACCAGTAACACCCCCGATGGGAAAGCCAATGACTGATCCGGTCTCATTCGTGACGATTGATTTGGCGTGGCCCAACAGTCGAATTCCGGGGATCGTGGCGGCGAACCGCAAGAGTGCGGCTCGTTGGGCCGACGACGCTCCGTTTTGAAGGAAGTCAAGCACGGTGGAGAACTCCCACGACGACGCATTCCCGTATGTCGACTGCGTCGGAAGGTCAGTCTGGCTCTTGAAATATGCAACCATGGCTGAGGCACTAGTGGGCAATGAAGTCACGTCGTAGTACGGCGGTGGTGGCCCCGACGAGTTCCCGCTACCGAGTGGCTTTGATCCGTCAAGAACCCACGCTGCCCTATCGGCGGAGGACACAAATGCCGGTCTTCCAACGATACGGATCGACTCGTGACTCAGCGCCATAGGAGACGTCCACGTCTGAGTGAGTTCTTCCGAGTCGTACCAAAAAGGTTTGAAGGACGGCGGCATCGCCGCGCCATTCCCCATCGACGAAATAGTGGCAATATAAAGGTATTGACCCGGTCCGGGCACAAGAGCCTTTTCATTCGAGGCGCGCTTGGCAACGGATTCCAAGAACGTTGCCGCGGATGCCGTCGGAGTATTGACGTTCTTTGGTCCAGGAATGACAATCAGGCCAACGCTCACGAGCGCCAGCACCACCACTGACGCGCCGCACATTGCGAGCATCTTGCTTCGACGCGGTCGCCGTCGCGGAGCGACACCGTCTGCTCGACCATTACTTAGCGCGAGCACCTCCTCAACACTGACGGGTAGGGTGTTCAAGTCGATGAAACTACAAATCCGCTCGTCCAACTCAGCCATTCTCAATTACCTCCAGTTTGTTGCGAAGTGAATGCATTCCACGCTCTAAGTGGGTCTGAACCGTAGAGACACTCACGTTCATTAGTTCGGCAACTTCGCGCAGTTTCCAGTCGAAGCCTTTGATCAGTACGACGGCGACCCGCTGGTGTTCCGATAGCGACTCGAGGGCGGGCGCAAGACCTGGGTCATGCCAGGGTTCGTGCGAGTCGGCTCGCTCAAAGACGAATGGCGTTTTGCGAACGCGACTCTTACTCTGACCCACTCGATACAGAAAGGCGACTTTGTTGTCGAGCTCCTTAACTCGGCTGAAGTTCTGCCATGCCCACGCGAGCGCTTCCGCAGTAGCGTCACGACCCCGCTCAAATCCGAGTGCTGCCACAAGTGCGCGGCGTAGTGAGGGCTCGACTTCATAGACGAAGGTTTCGAACTCCCCGCGTTCTGTATCTCGCACCCAACTCCTGACGCTCCCTACCTAAGTAAACCCGTGGGGAGCAGGGTTTTACGACATCGAAAATCACCGTAAAATGAGGACCAGATTCCGAAATGGCGCGTGAGAGTTCTCATCCCTTCCCCGAGTAGGACAGGCAAGTAGGGCCCAAATACCACTCACTACGCGTTCCACTTCGAAATCCCGGCTCAATCTCAGCAAGTACCCGTACTAGTGTACTAGTACATGGCACAGCATCCTTCCCTCACATTTCGACTCGACCATCAAAGCGGTCTCGCGCCCTACCGACAACTCGTCGACCAGGTTCGCCACGCCGTACGCTCTGGTCTTTTGCGAGACGGCGACCAGCTCCCATCGGTGCGTGACGTTGTCACTCAGATCACGATCAATCCCAATACGGTGCACCGGGCCTACCGGGAACTCGAGCATCAGGGGATCGCCGAAGGTCGTGCGGGTCTTGGAACTTTCATCACTTCACGCTCACGAGCTGGGTCCAACGCTACGGCACGTGCTTCCCTCGATCAAGCACTTCAAGATTGGGTCGCCGACGCTCGCCGAACCGGGTTAGACGAAGAGACGATAGGCGAACTCATTCGTTCCGCGCTCCATCAAGACGGCAAGGTGCGATCGTGAAGGAAGAAACGTCCGTGCTTGAGGCGGTAAGCCTTGGTAAGCGCTACCGGCGCACCTGGGGACTACAGGATTGCACGCTCACGATTCCCAAGGGGAGAGTGGCCGCTCTCGTCGGTCCGAACGGATCGGGAAAGTCGACGCTGCTCCGGATGGCGGCGGGTTTGTCAGAACCGAGCGCCGGCACGTTACGAGTCCTCGGACGGTCCCCATCGCCAGGAACCAACGATCTGCGCGAACGAGTCGGCTACCTGGATCAGGACCGGCCGCTCTATAAAAGTTTCCGCGTCGCGGAAATGCTGCGCTTTGGCGAAATGAACAATCCGACGTGGAGCATCGACGTCGCGAAGAACCATCTCGCGCACCTCGACATTCCCTTACGCTCGCGCGTTAGCGATCTCTCGGGTGGCCAGCAGGCGCAAGTGGCGCTCACGCTTTGTCTGGCGAAGCAGCCAGAGCTCCTGCTCCTCGACGAGCCCGCATCGGCTCTCGATCCGGTGGCGCGCGAGGACCTGCTTCGTCTGCTGATGCGCCAAGTCGCCGACAGCGAATCGAGCGTGGTGCTCTCTACGCACGCGTTGAGCGACGTGGCGGCCATCTGTGACTACGTCATCGTTCTCGCCCACGCTCGCGTTGTTTTATCGGACGACACCGAGTACATAGTGGAGACCCACCGAATTCTCTCCATTGTCGGCGACGATGATCTCGCATTACCGCCGGGCATCACGGTCGTTAACGAGCAGCGCAGCGCCCGGGGTCGATCGCTCCTCGTGCGGGTGGGACTTCCCTTCAACGACGATCGTTGGCTCGTCGATCGACCAACCCTGGAGGAGATTGTCTTGGCCTACCTGCGAGCGGGTTCGCCCCATCGTGATGGTCGCGACGTCGACGAGATGGAAAGCGGTGCGCGCTGATGTGGGTCGTGTGGCGCCAGCAGCGCTCCATCGTGATTGCGTTCGCCCTACTCGCCGTTGCCGTATCGGCGTGGGCGTTGATCATGGGCCTGCACGAGCAGTCGCTGTGGCGCGAGTACTTATCCGCACCCTGTAAAGGCGAGTTCGGCGGCCTCACCACTAGCGACGCCAAATTTTGTGAGCATGTGCAGCTCTCCCTCTATAACAGCGGGAAGTTGAACGAGGTGGTCATCGGTATTGGCATGACATTCGCCCCACTCTTTGGACTGATCCTCGGCGTTAACGCCGTGGCGCACGAGATCGAGCAAAAGACGAATCGTCTGGCCTGGACCCAGTCGGGCTCTCGCATTCGTTGGCTCATGAACAAGTACCTCATGAGTGTCGTGTCACTGGTAGTCATCCTCGTGCCGTTGTGCTGGCTGTTCTCGTGGTGGGTCGGCGCGGCGCACGTCGCTTCTCGAATCATGCCCAAGGTCTTTGCGATCTCGGGTTTCATTGAAGTCGCCTGCGGAATCTTCTGCTTCGTGCTGGCCGTCGTCGTCGGGCTCTTCGTTCGTCGACCCGGCTGGTCCCTCGCGGCCGCCGCCGTCCTCTTCGCGGCGATCTTCCTAGGCTTCTTCTCATCCGGGGTCCTCCTCGATCTCGAGTCACCCTCAGTCGCCGTGTTACACAGCAATGGAGTGGAGGTGGGCTCGTCGAGTGGATTTATCGTGCCAGGTGGAGCTCCCGCAAATTCGTGGCCCTTTTCGGAGGGCTTTATACCGAAGACGGAGAAGGGCATTCCGAGCACCTCCGTCTTGAACCGATCGGCGAGCCACGTGTATCGGTGTGAGGATGCGAGGAAGGATGGTAAACCGGCGCACTCCGATACCTATTGCCTCAAGCATTTAGGTCTCATTGACGTTCAGTGGTACATACCCGACAGTCAATATTGGACACTGCAGTCGCTCGAGGGAGGCTTTTACCTCATTTTGGCAGCGCTGTTGGCCGCTTTCTCCCTCTTCGCCGTACGTAGGGTGAAGGCGTGATCGCACTCGAGCTAGGACTGATGCTCACGACAAAAGTCAAGCGCGAGTCTCGCTCTTTCTAGGCAACCCAGAGGTTCGGAGGAACGATGAAATTTTTCGGGTTCTCCTCGGGTTTGTGTGGGTGATTTTGATCATCAGGCGAAGCTCGTCGTTGGAAGTTCGATGGTGAGCCCACCGCAGCAGAGATAGACCATGGCGATGACCGCCTCGGCCGAGTG
>Ga0307374_10015678_pt1 | contig 10161 bp, 9 predicted proteins | sample OX3MG_FD_202532 | JGI IMG/M metagenome (GOLD analysis project Ga0307374, IMG submission 202532) | Soil microbial communities from Risofladan, Vaasa, Finland - OX-3 | ecosystem: Environmental > Terrestrial > Soil > Coastal area > Acid sulfate soil | place: Finland: Risofladan, Vaasa | collected...
TTACAATGCGCGCTTATTTAAATGAGCTTTGGATGGACGAAAGCTCCCGCTGCGCGATCTGGTTGCCCGGATCGATGGATAGGACCCGGCGCCAGAGGTTGGCGGCATCGCCGAGCCGCCCGGCGGCCTGGTAGGCATCGGCTAGGTTCACGCAGACTGTCTCATTATTCGGAGCGTCCTGGAGAGCATCTTCCAACGGCCCAATAGCCTCCTGCGGGCGCCCTCGGGCCAGAAGAAGCGTTCCCAGCAGGAACTTCGCGTCGGCCGCCTGGGGAAGCAGCTCCGCGGTTTTTTGGGCCAGCGCGATGGTCGAATTGGACATATTTTTTGCGGCGACGCGGCGCTTAAGCTCGTCGAGCATATCGAGGCCCTTAAGAACAGCTGGCTCGGGCAGGCGGGTTTGCCGCGCCAAAGCGCTCAAGTTATGGCGCGCGATCTGCAAGTCTGGATTGATCGCCAAGGCCCGGGAATAGGCCTCCTCGGCCTGGGGGTATTGCTTGCGCAAGGTGTAGAGATAGCCCAAATTATTCCAGTAGTCGGGTGAAAGCGGGAAAATCGAGACCGCCTGTTTTAAAATGGACACGGCCTGATCCCCGTATTGCTGCGGATGGCGCAGATAAAGATCACTCAGAGAATTGTAGGCCGGCTGCGACAAAGGGTTGATGAGCAGGGAAACGCGCAGGAATTTTACCGCGTCCTGGTCCAGGCCCAGATGCGCGCTGTCGACGGCGCCGATGTTGTAATAGATCTCGTCGTAGCCGGCGTTCGACCATAGGGCCTCCAGATAATCTTGGCGGGCGGCCGCGTAGCGCTGGGCCTTAGCGTAGGAGTTTCCCAGTTCGTAGAGCATGTTGACCTCGCGCGGCCCCCAGGAACGGGCCTCTTCCAACTGGGCGATGGCGCCTGCCGTGTCGTTCATCCGGTTGAGCTTGAAGCCCGCGAAATAATGAACTTCCCGATTCCAGGTTTTCACCCAGTACCAACTCACTCCAAAAAACGCCGCCGCCGCGACGGCCCCGAGCGTCCGCTTCCACGCGGCGCCGAAATTAACGTTCCAAGGCCTGTCGCTCGTTTGAGCGGGACTCGCCGCCGCCATCGTGAGGCCGGCCACCCACCAAAATAAAAACGCGGGAACCGCGAAATGGAGCGAGACGTTGAGCAAATTATCCACGAGCATGCCCGCGATCCCGGCCGCGCCGGCCACAAAAACCCAGTCTTCCTTGCGCCGCGACTCGAAGTGGGTCCGCGCCGCCCTGAAGAACGTCGTCCACATCCAGAATAACATGCCCACTCCCAAGATGCCTGCCTGCGACCAGTACTCCAGGATTTCATCGTGAGCGTTATTGGCGTGGGTCCTCAGGCCCCGGATAAAATGGATGGCCAGGAGGACCGGACCTTGATAAAAAGGATAAAAGAGCTCGAAAAATCCGAAACCCTGGCCGGTCAACGGATTTTGCCTGCCCATGAGCCACGCGGAAATCCAAATGAGGACGCGCTGGTAAAGCGGCGAATAAATTTTATGGTGATCCAAGGCCCGGCCGAGCTCCAGAAAGCGGCCCATAGCGCTCAGGCGGTAGCCCGACGATATCGAACTCTCGGGCCAGAAAATGGCCATCATCGCGGCCAGACCGAAAAGGAAACCAAACGGCCGCGGATTCTTGGAAACCGCCTGGCGAAACTCGCGCGAGAAAAGAAGAACCGAGAGCGCCACCGCAGAGCCGAGCCACGAGGAGCGGGTTAGGCTGCACAGCAGGGCCGCCTCCAGAGCCAGGGCCACGGCGGCGTAAACCTTGCGCTTGGCGCCGCTTGTCTGGGCGTAGAGCATGACCGCGATGGGCAGGAGAACGACGTTGAACGAGGAGAGAAAATTGGGGTTTCCGAAAGTCGAGACCGAGCGGCCGCCGTAGGGGTTAAGCGTATAGGGCCAAATGAACTCCATGTTGAAGTACTGAACGATGCCGTAGACGGAGGCGATGAAGCCCACGGCCAAAGCCAAATGGAGGTAGTCAATCCAGCGATTCTTGCGGCACAGCCAACACGCCCCGATAATGCCTCCCACCCAAAGCAGGGCTCCGTACCCGCTCCAAAACTGGCCCCAAATGTTCGCGGCCGCGGCGTCAGGAGGCCGCATCGACGGAAAACCAAGCCAAAGCACGATCCAGAGCAGAATGACGCCGATCCACGCCCATATATCGACGTCCACATCGTTGCGTCGCGTGTTTCCGAACAAGACCGCGGAGAGGTAAAAAGGAAGAACCACATTGGTCCCCAGGAATAGATACGCCGTGGCGCCCTGGCTGATCATGGCCGGCCGATAGAAAGCGACGTGGCCGTAATATCCGATGACGGTGCTCGCGGCCAAGGCCAAAACGAAGCCTGCCAGCGGCGCGTTCAGGGGCGTCTGGGGCCAGGGCATGGCGCCGTCTGCCGCGCCTTGCGCCGCGGTCAGGCCCGCCGCGAAAAGCAGCGCCATGTTTAAAACGACGATTTGGGTGATGTAGGGATTGCGGGTCAGGTCGGTGAAAAAAATAAGCGGGGAGACGAAAAAACAGAGGACGAAAAGAAGTATCTGGGTCCGTTTCATGCGCCCAAGGCCCGCCGAAGCGAGCCGGGGATGGGATTCGAACCCACAACCTATCGCTTACGAAGCGATTGCTCTACCGTTGAGCTACCCCGGCTTTGTGCGTCGCTCGCTGATGATTGTACAATACTTTTTCAAAGCGCCGCCCCAAGCTTCGATTGCGATGACCAACCGCCTGATTGCAGAGAAAAGTCCCTACCTCCTCCAGCACGCCCACAATCCCGTGGACTGGCGTCCTTGGGGCGACGAAGCCTTCGCCGCGGCCAAGCGGGACAACAAGCCCATTTTCCTGTCCATCGGCTATTCCACCTGCCATTGGTGCCACGTCATGGAGAGGGAAAGCTTTGAGAATCCGGAAACCGCAAAAATTATTAACGACCATTTCATTTCCATTAAACTGGACCGTGAGGAGCGGCCGGATATCGATCGCGTCTACATGTCGGCCGTGCAGGCGATGACCGGGCAGGGCGGCTGGCCGCTGAGCGTTTTTTTGACCCCCGAGCTCAAGCCATTTTTCGGGGGCACCTACTTTCCGCCCGAGCCGCGCTGGAACATGCCGGGATTCCCAGATTTGCTGGAAAAAATAGCCGCATTGTGGAAAACAGACGCCACAGCCCTTCTGCAAGACGCGGCCCGTCTGACCGAAGCATTGCGGACCGCCGCCGCGCCAGTCTCCTCCGCTGATGAGAATTTACCGGATATGCCCCTACTTCAGGAGGCGTTTGGCGCCTATGAATCCGCGTTCGACGCGGAGAACGGCGGCTTCGGCGGCTCACCGAAATTTCCCCTTCCGGTCAACCAGCATTTTCTTTTCCGCTTCTGGGCCCTGACCGGCGACAAGAAGGCGCTGGACATGGCTCTTCTAAGCCTGCGCCGCATGGCCCAGGGCGGCGTGTTCGACCATCTGGGCGGAGGATTCCACCGCTACTCGACCGACGGGCTCTGGCGCGTCCCCCACTTTGAGAAGATGCTCTACGACAACGCCCAGTTGGCAGTCAATTACCTGGAAGCGTTTCAAATCGCCGGCGAAGCTCACTTCGAGCGAACCGCCCGCTCCGTTTTGGATTATCTTCTCCGCGATATGAGGCACCCGGAAGGCGGATTTTTCTGCGCGGAAGACGCCGACAGCCTGCCGGCCGCCGGCTCCGAAGCCAAGGAAGAGGGCGCCTTTTATCTCTGGACCGAACAGGAGCTCCGCGCCGTCTTGGGCCCGGACGCGGACGCTTTTTGCGCCTACTACGGCGTCGAGGCGCAAGGCAACTCCGTCTCCGATCCTCACGGCGAGCTGCGCGGCAAGAACGTGCTTTACGAAACGTCCGGCCATAAAATCCCAGCCTCGCAACTCGCGGAAGCCAAGGCCAAGATTCTCGCCCTCCGCCAAAAGCGGCCCCGGCCCGCGCGCGACGAAAAGATCGTGGCGTCCTGGAACGGGCTGGCGATATCCGCCCTGGCGCAGGCCGGACGGATATTGGAGGACGAAAACTATCTCGCGGCGGCCGCGGCGGCTGCGGACTTCGCCCGCAGAAACCTCTGCCATGATGGCGCGCTTTACCACCGCTGGGCCGGCGGCGAACGCGCTATCCGCGCCACCGCGGACGACTATGCCTTCCTCATCCAGGGACTTTTGGATCTTTTTGCCGGGAGCAGCGATGGCCAATGGCTGCACTGGGCCCGACACCTCTTCGAGGAACAAAAAAAGAACTTCTGGGCCGAGCCCGGCGGCTTTTACCTGGCCGCGGACGGCGGTTCGGACCTGCTCTTCCGCGTGCTCGAGGACGCGGATAACGTCGAGCCCTGCGCCAGCTCCATCTCCGCGCTCAACGCGTTAAGACTTCACGCATTGACCGGCGGCGCGAAATTTCTGGAAACTGCCGACGCCGTATTTAGAGCTTTTTCACAGCGAATGCGCGCGCATCCTCTGTCTTTGCCCGTGATGCTGGCCGCGGCCGGGCGCCGGCTGAAGCCAAATAGCCAAATCATCCTCTCCGGTCCCGCGCAGTCCCAAGAATTTCGCGAGATGAGCCGGCTCCTGCGCCGGCAGTTCCTCCCTTCGACGTTCGTCATGGAGGTAGCGGCCGCCGATTTCGAGAAGCTTCGCGCCGTCCTGCCCTGGCTTGAGCCCTACGTCTCGAAGAATCGGGCGGCCGCCTATCTCTGCGAAAATTTCGCCTGCCAAGCGCCCGTCCACGACGCGCCGGAGCTTGAGCGCCTGCTGTCCCGGCGCGGGAACTGATTATGGCCGCTCCCAAGGACGTTCACCGACGGGTCATGATGATTTTGGGAGCCTTCCTGCTCGCCATGGGTTTGGCCGCCGCTTACTTGGCCTTCAGTTCGGGAAACCTGCCCTCGCTGTTCTATGGATTTGGATCATCGGCGCAAAACGTGCCACGAACGCGGCGTTTAAAGCCCAACCTCGTCACATGGGAGAAGTGGAGCCCCGCGATTTTCTCCCAAGCTAAAAATTCCAACCGTCTGATTCTCCTCGACATCTCGTCCCAGTGGTCGCACGCGTCCGCCTTAACCGACCAGATTCTCTACGCCGACCCCGACGCCGCAGCCTTCATCCAAAAGCGCTTCATCCCCGTCCGCATCGACGCGGACCAACGTCCCGATCTGCTTCTGCGCTACCCGCCGCACGCCTGGCCCGCGCTCGATATTCTCCTGCCGTCGGGCACTTTGCTCGCCGAGGGCTCCGCCATGACGCCGGAACTGTTCCGCGACTGGTCTTCTGAAATTCTCTCTGCTTATCAAAAACGCCCGCAAGCCGCCGCGCGTTGGGCTCGAAAAAGCATGGACGCGGAAAATAAAGATGCTCCGCGAGACTCCAAGTTTTCGCCGAACATTGCAGCGCTCCAGCGGCGCTTAACCGCGGTTTGGAACCCGGCGGCGGAAGGCTCCGGCCACGCGCCGATTTTTCCATTTTTTGAGAGAATCCGACTGCTGGAGCGGACCGCCTCCCCCTGGACCCAAGACTTGGCCCGACAAGGCGCGCGGGCCGCGCTCCACCTTGAAGACCCGCAGTGGGGCGGATTCTACCGTTATGCCCGCGGTCCGGGATGGTCCCATCCCGCCACGGGAAAGCGCTTGTCGGAACAAGCCTGGGCCATAGCGGCCCTGGCTCCTCTAAATCCTCGAGCAGCCGCCCGAACCGCGGCCTATGTGGATGAATTTCTCGCCGTTCCCAAGGGCGGGTATGCCGCAAGCCAGGCCGCCGATCTCGAAGAACCCAACGGCCTCCTGCTTGAAGGCGCCTACTATTTTTCGCTGCCCGGCAAGCGCCGCCGCGCGCTCGGCGTTCCCCGCGTCGACGGCAGTCTCTTTGCCGCGGCCAACGGGCTTATGACCCGCGCCGTTCTGGACAACCGCTCAGTCGCGGGAGCCCTCGCGGTGCGCCAAGCCGAAAAAACGCTCGATCGCTGGCGGACGGAAGGAATTAAAAACGGGTGCGCTCGGCACGAGATTTCGAACAAGGATGGCTTATCCTGCTTCCTGCCGGATCAGACGGAACTTGGCCTAGCCTTTCTGGCCGGCTATTCCGCCGAGCGCCGCCCCAAGGATCTGGCGCGCGCCCTGGCTTTGGCCCGGGCGATGACAAAAAACTTGGCCAACCCAAAAACCGGAGCGCTTCGCGACGAACCCGCTTCCACCGGTTCAGCCGCTAAAACCCCGATTTTTGATCCGACGCTCAACGCCCGCGCGCTTCTCTTTTACCGCCGCTTGGCCGATGCCCTGCCGAATGGACCGGCCAAGCTGGAATGGCATAGGAGGGCGGCGAAGCTCGAGCAATGGCTTAAACAAAATACGGACGCCATGGATCCTTCTCTGGCGATTTTTTTAGAGAGCGGCGCAAAGAATGATTCTCCAGGTCCCTCTAATTCACAATTTGATAAAATGGGGAAGTCTTAAGGAGGCACGAACATGAAAAAATTATCGCTAGCCGCAATCTTGGCAGTCCTGGCCGGAACCCTCGGCTCCGGAATCGCCGCCCGCGCCGCGCAAGACGCCATGACGCCCGCGTCGTCCACGGTGAACCTGAAAGGAGAAGTCCTGGACCTCAACTGCTACATGGCCATGGGCGCGCACGGCAAGGACCATGCCATGTGCGCCAGGGCCTGCCTCAAGAAGGGAGCGCCCGCCGGCCTTTTGACGGCGGACGGCCGCGCCTACCTCCTCTCCGGAGACACCAAAGCTTATCAGCAAGTCCGCAAAATGGCGGCAGAGACGGTGGAGGTGACGGGGAAAATGGCCGAGCGAAGCGGACTTCAAGCCGTTATCGTCGAGAAAGTAAGAAAGGTGAAGACGCCCAAAGCGAACTAGAAACGAGAGAGCAGTTCTTTTCGCCTATCCCCGGCGTCGAGCAATCGGCGCCGGATTTTTTTATGGCTGGGAACTGCGGAGTTAGAAGCCGCCCGCGCCGCTGGAGCCGCTCTGCGCGCCCGGGTCGAGGGAAATGAGGTAATCGGCGACGTCCGTAATTTCACTCGTGCTTAGCACCTGCCCCCAGGGCGGCATGTGGATCATGGGAGCCGGCTGGCTCGGATCCATGGGCGTCGGAATGACGCCGTCGTGGATTTTATGGATGAGTTCCTGCTTGCTGTAGCCTTCGGCCACGTGAGTCAAGGTGGGGATAAGCCCGCCGATGACATTGTTGTTTGGGTATCCTCCGACGCCGCCGACCCCGTGGCAGGCGACGCAGCCCACCTTATCGAAAATCATCTCGCCGCGCTTGATGGGATTGCCCTTTAAATCCGGGGCGTTCCACGGTTTGTCGGCTTGCGTCCACGCTTGGCCCTTTTGTTCCGAAAGATAGGCCACCAAGGCCGCGCGCATTTCGTCCGAGAGGTGGAAGTTCGGCATGACGGTCTTGTCGCGCCAGGCATGGGGATCCTTCAGCCACAGGTCGAGCCACTGCGGCGACTTCCGGAAGCCGACGTAAGTCAGATTGGGGCCGTAAGTCCCCCCGGAGTTGCCGATTTGATGGCAGTTCTTGCAGCCCAAAGCGTTGAAATAAGCCTCGCCGGCCTGCGCCTGGGTCATGGGTTTTTGCTTCTGGCAGGCGGCCAAGGCGCACGCGGCCGCCGCTAAAATAAATAGATGTCTTGTCCGCATGGTTCTAGGCTCCTCCCAGCCACAGCATCCCGAATAGTAAAGGCAAGTATGCCAGCGACGCGAAGAAGAGCCGGCGCGTGTCGTCCGCAGCCAGCGTCCAGCTCGCCCGCATGCCAAACGCCAAGTAGAGCGCGCTCAAAATCAGGGCGCCGATGCCGTAGCCGATGCCCGCCATGCCGCAGAACAGCGGCATGAGGCTGGCCAATAGCACGGTGAAGGTGTGCATCGCTATCTGGAACGCCGTCAGCCCGCCGGCGGGGTCCACGACCGTGACGACCTTGAAGCCGGCGTTTCTGTAATCCTCGCGGTACAGCCAGAACAAGGCCAGGAAGTGGGGAATCTGCCACAGGAACTGGATCATGAAAAGAACCCAGGCCTGGAACGGCAGCGCGCCTCCGGATGCCGCGGCCCAGCCGATGAGCGGAGGCGCCGCGCCCGCGGCCGCGCCCAGCCACGTGCTGTGCGGCGTCACGCGCTTGAGCGGCGTGTAGGCCGCAAGATAGAGGAAAAGCGTCAAGGCAGTCAAAAGGGCCGGCACCACGCCCGCGCTCAAGAACAGGATAAGCAGTCCCGAGGCTCCCAGCAGCGCGGCCGCCGTCGCCGCCTGAGTCTCGCCGAGCCGTCCCGAGGGAAGAGGCCGCCGTGAAGTTCTTTTCATCAAGGCGTCTTGGCGCCGCTCCAAACATTGGTTGCCCGCTCCGGCTGCGGCCGCGGCCAGTCCGACGCCGATGACGAGCCCCAAGAAAATCCAGGGATGCCCGTGCCCGCCCGCCAGGAAGTAACCCGCCGCGGCGGTCGCCATGACCAGCACCGCGATGCGCGGCTTGGCGAGTTCAAGATAGGCTTTCATTTCGTTTTGTACGCCCTTAAGAGCCAGATGACCGTCGTGGCCAGAATCAAATCCCCCACCGCGACATGCGCCGCGGTCAAGGCCGCCGCGGCCCCAAAGCCCGGGTTGAAGGTGGAGGAAAAGAGAATCTTCAGGGAGATGAAGCCCAGAATGAACTGCAATGGGACCAGATGCACCAGGAGGAGCGCCGGCCGGGAGAGCTGAGGAATCTTGACCGGGCGGTAGCTCTTAACCAGCGCGAATACCGTCACGCCCAGGACGACGAAGGCCCAGAGGATGTGCAGGCCGACGGCTTGGCCCATGTGCCGGATGATGGCGCCCCACAAAATCTGCAGGAAGACGACGCCGGCGAAAATCCAACCTGTTTTCTTGAACGCGGCGGAAGACGGCGTCGCGATGACCGTGGCGGGATCGGCGTACCAAACCGAAGTCGTCTGCGCCAGCGAAACCAGGAGACAAAATACGATGGGGCCAAGGCACGCGTGCGCGATGGAAAGTTCCGGCGGCAGACGCAGAAGAACCGTCATCCCGCCGAAAATCGCCTGGACAACGATGCCGCCGGCCGCCGCCGCGGCCAAAAGCCTCACCCGCCCGCGCTTTTCCACGCGCCAGACGAGCCCCGCCAAAAAGAACGTCAGAAGCGTCACGCAGCCGGCCAGCACGCGATGACCCCACTCGAACGGAACGCCGCCGTGCATGGGTGGGATGAGCCTCCCGTAGGCCAGCGGCCAGTCCGGGATGGCCAGGCTCGATCCGGTCGAGGTGACCAAAGCTCCCGCGATGATGAGCAAAAAAGCGACGGCGGCGGTGACTTGGGCTAGGCGGTGGGCGGCCCTCATGAATTGGCTGCCCGATGCTTTTCAACCTGCATGATGGTCCGAACGAGAGCTCCGATGAGGGAAAACGTGATTATCAACGTGACGATGACCGCGATGAAGAACCCGCGGTAAAATCCCGTGGGCATTCCCTTGCCGCCGAAGCACACGGCGCAAGGCCAGGCCGTCGCTGGAAGGAAAAGGATGGAAAGAAACGGGAGAAAACGCAAGAGACGGAAAGGAAGTTCTTTCATGCCAATGTCTTGTACTTGCGGATGAACCAAATCAGATAGACCAGGGCCGCGACCAGTCCCAATTGAGCGCATAATTTAAGGCCCGGGTGCGCCCCGCCCATGCCTCGCGAGGCCCAATACAGAAGGAAAGCCATAACGCTCGAGGACGCCGCGATGAAAATGATGTGGAAGGCTCTCAACGACATATAAAGTTTGCCCGTTCTACGGCGCCGCCTCCACCGCGGTGGACACGGCCTGAGCCGGCCGGCGGTTGGAAGTGGCGATGGTGTCCGCCATGGGCCCTAAATAGAGAAAGAGCACGAAAAATACCACGACGGCCAAAAGCCCGTAAATAATCGGGCGCTCGTTAATCAAGTGCATGAAAAAAAGCACGACCAAGGATGATTTGACGACGGCGATACCGATGGCCGCCGCGATGGCCGGTCCCGGCGGCAGATGGATATAGGAAACTAGCACCGTCAGAAGCGTCAAAAAGGCCAGGGCGCCGAAAATTATCATGTAGAGCTTGACGTTGGGGGCCGCGTGTCCCCCGTGCCCGGCGGCGGCGTGCGG
>Ga0307374_10015679_pt1 | contig 10161 bp, 7 predicted proteins | sample OX3MG_FD_202532 | JGI IMG/M metagenome (GOLD analysis project Ga0307374, IMG submission 202532) | Soil microbial communities from Risofladan, Vaasa, Finland - OX-3 | ecosystem: Environmental > Terrestrial > Soil > Coastal area > Acid sulfate soil | place: Finland: Risofladan, Vaasa | collected...
CCTCTGGCCGACCTTCCTCGAGGAGGCTTCGCGTTTGATGCCGGATTTGCATCGGGCGCTCGGCGTACTGAGCAAGAACCCCGCCGACGAGGGCGCGCTGGTGCGCGCGCGCGTCAAGCTGCACACCCTCAAGGGCGGCGCGGCGTTGGTTGGCGGCGGTGCTCTCCCCATCGAGGCCATTGCCCACAGCGCCGAGGATCTCCTCGAGTTGATCGAGGATTTCCAGCTGCGCGGGGAGATGAACGAGGTGCCCAAGGAGGTGCTTGACGGGGTGTTGGACGCGGAGGACGCCCTCCAGTCGCTGCTCGATGCCCTGACGCGCACCGGATCCTTTGGCCGCGGCTTAAGCAAGTCGCCGCTCCTACCCATGCCCCCTGATATGCTTTCCCGCCGCCTGGATGAGATTGCCGAGCGGGTGCGACGCGGCGACCTGGTCGCCCCAGCCCCCGCGGAATCGAAGGTCGAGGAGGCCCCCGCCCCGCCCGCCGCTCCGTCCGATCTCGCGGCGGAGGCGCCCCCGCGCGGGTCCGGGAAGCTCGATCCGCCGCCGTTCGCCGCCCACACGCTGTCGGATGCCGAGAGCGATTTGCTCCATCGGGTGGTGCCGCAATCGGTACGGAAGCCGGTCGCGCCTTCGGTTGGTTTGCGGCAGGTACAGTTGCGCGACTTCACCGATCGTTCCGGGCGCGCCGAGGTGCGTGGGCGGGTGGCGGTGTTCGATCGCATGCGGGCCCTGGAGGATCGGGCGCGCCAGGCCACCGGATCCTTCGTCCTCTTCGTCGGGCTCCAGCACATTTCCCAGTACGTGGCGGAGCAGGCGCGGTATCGCGATCTGGCCGGCCCGCATGGGCAGATTTATATATTCGGGATGCTGGACACCATGCCAACTCCGGAGGCGCGGATCATTATCGTGCCGTTGGAAAATGGGGATGCCCTGCTGTCCGAGTGTTTCGCCGTTTTTGACGCCGGCGAGTACGCCGGGGCCTTCGTTGCGTACGACATCACGACCGACCTCAGCCAGGCTGGACGCCGTTTCCGCGGGGTCGGGGTGGATGACCCAGCTTCGGTGCGCGACGTGTCGGAGCGCCTCCTCTCCGCTCTGCGCCAGGACACGGCCCTGGTCGCCGTGCGCCGCATTGGCCTTCAGGACGCCGAAGGGTTCGAGCTGGCCCCGCTCCCGCGCTTGCGAAACGCGGCTCCCACCGCCGACCAGCGGCCCGGCTCGCGGCCAAGCTCTCGGCCCGCGGCCGAGTACGGGAAGGACTACAGCCTCCGCACCGCGTTACGCGCGTTGGAGGATCTGTCGGTCACCCGTGATGCCCTGGCTGAACTGGTGTCCCGCATGACCCGCCAAAGCATCGAGTCGCGCCGTAGCGGGCGCCGGCTCCGCACTCTGGTAGAGAGGGTCGGCACCGAGTTGGCGGGTCTTCGTTCGGAGTTGGTGCGGACCAATCGCCGTACAGGTGACTGGGATCTTCTGGAGAAGGAAGAATACAGCACTATCGACGTACTGCTGATGCAGCTTGACGAGGCCCTAGCCGACCTCGAGGAAAGCGATACCAGCCAACGCCGTGATCTTGGCGAGGCGCGCGCCCAGGTGGAGTCCCAGGCCGACAATCAGTTGCGGGCCCAGCGCGTGCTGCTGGATATGAGCATGATTCCCCTGTCGCAACTCGAGGATCGCCTGAACCACGTCGTACGCTCTCAAAGCCGAAGACTGGGGAAGCAAGTCACCTTCAAGATGGAGGGCGGCGATCTCCAGTTGGATGGGCGAATCGCCGAATCTCTCTTCGAGCCCCTTTTACACCTGATCAATAACGCGCTTGACCACGGAATCGAGGATACGTCGGGCGATCGGGTCTCCGCCGGGAAGACGCCCAGCGGCCATCTGATCATTCGTGGCCGCACCAATGGTGACGGAGTGGCGATTGACGTCATTGATGATGGGCGCGGAGTTGATCCCGAGCGCGTGGCGGCGGTGGCCGTTTCGCGCGGGATCGTGAGCGCCCCCGAGGCGGCGGCCATGAGCGACCGCGACCGCATGGCGCTGATCTGGCGGCCGGGCTTTAGCACCGCCCGATCCCTGACCACCATTTCGGGCCGGGGCATGGGGATGAAGAGCGTCCAGGACGAGATTACCAGCCTGCAAGGGCGAATCGAAATTGCCTCGCGCGTCGGGCAGGGCACGACTTTTACCATTTTGCTCCCACGCTCGCTCGCCATGATGCGCGTGGAAGTGGTGCGCGAGGGCCGCGACCTGATCGCCGTGCCTATTACCCAGGTCGTGGGCACCCATCCCCTTCCCTACCGGAACCTGGGCGCCATGCGCGCCGGGAATACCGTGGAGATCAACGGACGCGCCTTGACCATTTTTGGGGCGCATCTGGCGACCGGTCCGGCGGGCGATGGAGAGGCTGGGCAGTCCATTGTGCTGGAAGTGGCGGGGCGAGCCGGCGGCTTGGTCGTGGATGAGGTGATGGGGAGCCAGTATCTGCCGGTGCGCGCGGCGCCCGGCTACTTGCGCCGTCACTGCGGGGTGTTGGGGTACGCGGTGGGCGGTGGTGGGCGAATCCTGCCCATCCTTGACTTGCCCACCCTGATCGATCGGTCGAGCCCCGACGTGCCCGTGGTGGCCGTGGAGCAGGCCGAGCAACCAGCCTACACGGTGCTGGTGGTGGACGACAGCCAGACGATGCGTAGGGCGCTGCGCAGCACCCTGGCCAAGGCCGGTTTCCGGATCCGCGAGGCGGCTGACGGCCGCGAGGCGCTCACCATTTGCGCGGCTGGGATGCCGGATCTGATTACCTTGGACATGGAGATGCCCGGAATGGATGGATTGGAGGCGCTGTCCGCTTTAAGACTACTGCCGGCGGGCGGGGCCACGGTGCCGGTGTTCATGATCACCTCTCGCCAGCAGGCACGGCACCGCGCCGCCGCTCTGGCGGCGGGCGTGACCCGGTACTTTACCAAGCCCTACGATCAGGACGAGTTGATCGGCGCGGCGCATCTCGTATTGGCGCGCGGCGCCGTTGCCCTGCGCGATGCCGCGTCGTGATGGGAAACCATTCGCACCTGATAGCCGGGACGCGGTACCCTAAATGTATAGCTGAGGGCGCATAGACGCCTAACCGCACGGTTCTCTCTGGAAGGAGACTGCTCATGTTGTTCGGAGGGCGAGGGAACGCCACCCAGAACCAGCCGCACCCACTGCCGGCATCCACCGCGCCCGTGAAGAGCGCGGTGATCTTGGCGGTCGATGACGATGCGACCGCGCGCGCGGCGATCGCGGAAATCTTGGAGCAGGCAGGCTATACCGTGCATGCGGTGAGTAATTATAGTGATTGGGATCAGGAGTGGCATAAGGGCCCGGCGCCCAGCTTGCTGGTGTTGGATATCATGCTCGCGGAGCCGCGGCGCGGCGGCTACGAGATTCTCCGAGCCCTTCGCCGCGAGGACAGCCGCACTCCGGTGGTCATGGTGAGTTCGCGCAATACGTCCGCCGACGCCGCCTTCGCCAAGGCGCATAACGCCAATGCGTTCGTCAGCAAGGTTCGAGGTGAATTCGACCATCCCGAACACGGGTTAGTGGCAACGGTCAATCGACTTCTTGCCTCTTGATCACTCAGGAGCTATCTGTTATGGTGACAAGTAATAGCATGGTCCTACGCATCCTTACATCCCTAGGTTGCATGGCGATGGCTACCGCGGGTCACTCCTCCTCGATCCAAAGGAGATCGAAGCCATGAATAACCTTGGTGGGTCGGGTCCGGAGCGCCAACGCATTTTGATCGTCGAGGACTCCAAAACGCATCGTCGGAACCTCCGAGACGCGCTGGCCGAAGAATATGAATTGCACTGGGCGATTAACGCGCGCGATGCCCTGGCGTTGGCTTTTACCAAGCGCCCCAATTTGATTTTGCTCGATATCAACATCGAGCCGCCGCCGACCGACGATCTGGATAAGGATGGCAACCCTATCCCCGGCAAGAACATTAGCGGCCTCGAAGTGTGCCGCCAACTGAAGAAGAGCATTCTGAAGGATACCCCTATCGTGGTGCTCACGGCGTCCAAGGGCTTTATTCCAAGGATTAAGGGCAAGCTCGCCCACGCCAACGAATATCTGACCAAGCCCATCGAGACGGCGCAGTTGCTTGAGTTTATTCACAAATATCTTGGCAGCCCTCGGGTGCGCGGACGCCTCGACAAGATCGAGCGCGATTATGGGGAACGTACCGCGCAATCGCGCTAGTCCGCCGCCACGAGGCCGTGTCGGGTGAGCATCGGAGCAGACATGCCTCGGATTCCTCGGCTTTTTGGGCGCGCGCGGGTTGACCATGGCGCGCCGACCCCCGTTACTATCGTGCCCCCGCCCGCGTCTTCCTCGGCTGACGCGGCCCCCGTACGGTCGACTTCACCAGAGGATCCGGTGGTTGGCGAGCAGGAGCTACCCCCTGTCGGCTCCGGTGGCGAGCCTGACGAGGAAGATGAGCAAGCGACGGTTCCCGAGCCAGTCGATCAGTGGCTGGAACAACCCATGCCGGGATCCGACCAGCCGCTCGAATCCCCGGAGGAGTTCGAGGACACTCCTCTCCCCCTCTCGGTAAGCGGGCGAAAGCACCTGGATCTGGTGCCGCCGAACGAGCCGCGCGAGGCCACGGCGCCGGCGGACCTCGAGGTCGAGGATTCCCCTGAACTCGCGTTCTCAACCCCCAAAACCCTGATTGGCGGCAAGGAGGACGACCTCGTGCCGCTGATCCCCAACACCGAGGCCGATACGGCCGGAAGCGGTGAGTTGGACGAAACGGGGATCGCCGAGGCGGCCGTGGAATCACTCAAGAGCGCATCGGAGTTCTTGGTGTCCCGCGTGACCAAACTGCGCGCCGTGCCGGATCCGTTGCAGGTCGTGCCAGGGCTGATTGCCCTGATTGGCGAACTGGACGCGCGCTACACGCGCGATATGGGGATTATGCGTCGGAATGGCCTGGAGGATGTCCTTCAGGACGTCCGCCGCGTGATGGCCGAAGGCGACCGCTTCGTCCTGGAGTCGCTGGAGAATGGCCGCGGAGGTCTCACCGCCGACGCGGTCACCCGCGACCTTCGCACCATCGCCCCTGGCGACCGCCCTCGCATGCTGGGCCACTACATTACCTTCCTGACTTTCATGATCCAGCGGGTGCTCCACCAGTATCTCCGGGCTCTGGAAGAGGATGAGACGCGCACCTACGAGATTAGCTATCGTCTCGACTATCTCATCGAGGGAGTGCGCGATATTCTTCTCGCGCGGGTAGCCGCCCCTTCTTGATTCAGAAGAGGCGCAACTGCGACGGCTCTTCCACCTCGGGCGCTGCATCCTGCTCGGGGCGCGGCCAGCGGAAGCGCGCCAAGGGTACTCGCCCCTTGGGGTCGAACTCGATGCCTTCGGCCTCCAAGAGGCGTCGCTGCTCCTCGCCCCTGGTGCTAATTCCGCCCTGACTGTTGATGACGCGCTGCCACGGTACCTCGGACTGGCGTGATCCGGGTAGGTCGTTGAGAGCGTAGCCGACGGTCCGGGCGTCGCAGTCACCCACCAAGGCAGCGATCTCGCCATAGGTAGCGACGCTGCCCTCCGGCACTTGGCGCACGATGTCATAAATGCGAGCATAAAGGATGTGATCGGATTCCGTGCTCATAGCCACCCCTTCTCCACGTTCATGAGTAGATGGAATTGTAGAGCGCCACAGGATCCGGCACGCTCCTAATTCCACTCCTTACGTGGTGTAGCTGAAATAGTGACGTGTGCAACGCGGCAGCTTACGCCGACCTCGCATCGGAGAAATCGTAGAGCGGGACGGTTCCCGTTGGCGCGGCGGTTGTACGGCCCAGCGCCTCCAGCCGGCGCACGGTTTCCGGTGTGAACAATATATCTCCGCATGTAGAGCAGACTTGGGCGGGAACATGGTCAATCACTACGATCTGGTCACCGCGGCGCATCGTATGCACAATTGTCCGCGATTCATATGATCCTAAGCAACCGGTAATGGTGCAGTTCACGCGGGCCTCCTTTGGGTCGGCGTGACCCATTTGGGGGGTATGGGCTCGTAGACGGTAATGATGATCACGACGGGCTGTTCAGTCGTGCAGACTACATGGATGAAACGGCCAGATCCGCTCCGGCCGCAAATCAGACAGCAGGCACCCCGGCGATGATCGGGGTAGTCCTCCAGAAGCTGACCCGTCCCGATCGCCTCGATAACAGCATCAAGGGTAATTGTATCCGCGAACATCTCCTGTTGCGCGTGTTGTGTCACTCGAAGTGCGCCAGTGGCGATCCGCGCGCGAATCCGCGCAACCGCGGCTTGCGATGGACCGTTTCGATCATCATGGGCCATGCCTTAGTATAGCGCCGATCGTGCGCGTTCCCGAACGACATGCGTGCAGGCATAAAAGCTCATCAGCGCCTGTCAGTCCTAACAGACTACCCCTTGCACATGCAACGTTCACGTCATTTGGGTTTGATCGGAACGCTTTCACGTATGCGCTGCCGGCTTAGGCGAGTGACGCCGCGTGCCTCCAGGTATGTACTGCTATCAGAAACTACCTCAAGTATACACGTCAATCACTCATATCGCAGCACGATCAGCGGCTTCTCACGCGAGGCGGGCAGGGCGGAGATCAGGCTGGCGAGCAGGGCCAGGGCCACCGAGATCGCGATCAGACCGCCGATCACCAGCGGGTCGAAAGTGGTGGGAATATTCAGCGCCTCATTGTCCAGGATCAGGGTGGCGATCATCGCCATGCCCATCCCCATGGCTCCGCCCATCAGACCTACCAGCCCGCTCTCCAGGAGCAGCAGCCGGAGGATCGTGCCTCCACGCGCGCCGAGGGCCTTCATCACCCCGATCTCCCGCCGGCGCTCCAGCACGGCCAGGGCGACGGTGTTGGCGATGATCACGGCGCCGGCGAAAAGGGAGAGGGCGGCCAGCACCAGGGGGAAGATGGTCGCGCGGTCCAGAATGCGGTCGATCAGGGGCACCAGAGCGTTGATATCGAAGGCGAACACCTGCGACAGGTCGCGATTGATCCGGCTGGCGGCGGCGGCATCGTGGTTTCCGGAGAATTGCAGATAGAGGACGGCCCGGGAGAGCGGCGAGAACGTGGCATACGGGCGGAGGAAGGCGGCGGAGGCTATCAGCCCGCCGCCGAAGCTGGGATTGATGCTGCTCGGATCGATCACCCCGACCACGCGCAGGGTAAAGGTGCCGCCGCCCAGCAGATTGTATTCCAGCCTACTGCCTACATGCAGATCGAGCGGGTTCGCCAGTGACTGCGGCACCACCACGTTGGCGGTGCCTTCGTCGGCGGCGGTCAAGGCTCTGCCGCCCTTCAAAATAGTCAGATGCAATTTAGCCAGACGGAGGTCGCGCCCATCCATGGTCTGGAAGGCGAAAGCATCCTCTCGCGCGGTATCCGACGAGGTTCGCAATACCCGCGCCGCCGGCTGGCCATCAACCGCGATCAGGCGCAAGCCTGCCACCAACAAACCTTGCTCTGTTCGTTGCAGGCCCGGCAGCCTGCGCACCTCCTGGAGGGTGGCTGCCTCCTGATCCATGGGGCTGAAGGTCGCCACGTTGAAGCCATAGTTCACATCGAAAAGGCGATGCAGTTCCGCGCGCACATTCTGCGCCAGCACCACCACGGTGCCCACGGCCAGCATCCCAATACAGAGGGCTACCAGGGTGGAAGCCACTCGCCGCTTCTGCCGGCTGAGGTTCCGCAGCGCGATCCGGAGGTCCACCGAGCCAAAGGCGGGTCCGTGGCTGGCCGCCGTGACCACCAGGAGGAAGACCCCACTAAAGAGGAGGAACAGGACCACCACTCCATAGGCGAGCCCAAGGCCCACCACCATGTTGTGCAAGACCACGCCGGCGGCGATTCCCATGGCCCCCGTGAGGACGATCATCACGCCACTGGTCAGGAGCCAGCCAATGCGGGGAAGCGGTGCGTCCTCGTCGCGGAGTACCCCAATGGGGCGGGTCCGGCCCGCCCGCAACACGGGGAGGAAGCCAAAAATGGCGGTGGCGACGACCCCCAGGACGGTGCCGACCAACAGCGGGCTGGGGCGGAGCGACCAACTGACCGACGCTCCAAGCTGCACCGCCAGACTGGTGATCGCCGCGCTAAGACCAATTCCCCCCACGATGCCGAGCACGCTCCCGGCCAGGCCCAGCAGCAAAGCCTCCATGAGGAACAGGGGGACAACCTGATACCCCCGCAGGCCCAGCGTCTTGAGCACGGCGATTTCCTTGGTGCGCCGGCCCACCGAGACGAGCATGGTGTTGACGATCCCGATTCCGCCGATCAGCAGGGCCAATAAGCCGCAGGCCAGGAGTAGTTGCTGCAAGCGGTTGGTGTCGGTGGCGGCCTGTTTCGCGACCTGATCGGCGGTGACATAGCGGAAGAACGGCCCCAAGCTCCGGCGCAGCGCCACGAGAGCGAACTTGGTCTGGGCGGCGTCCTTGGTGCGGATAAACAGCTTATCAGCAGCGATCGCGCCAGGGCCGCGGGTTTGGGGGTCGGCGGCGTCGAGGCCCCGGATCGGCTGGTAGATTGTGCCGCCGATCCCAAAATCTCCCTGGAAAAGTCCCCCTGGGGAGACGATGCCGAGGATGGTCACCACCTCCGAGATCGAAGCGCCAAGAGTCACCTGGTCGCCGATTCGCAGGTGCAAGCGATCGAAGAGATCCTGGGTAATCACCGCGTCCGTGGGGCCGTGGAACAGCGACGACACGGATTGACTGGGTTGGGAGGCCAAGAACGCCCCATAGAGCGGATAGGTGGCGGGGTCGATCCCGCGGACCGAGATCAGGGTGGCCAGTCCGTGCGCCGTCGCCTTCACGCCCCCGCGTCCGCCGTTCAGGGTGGCCGTATACGCCTCAATGACGCCCCGTTTCCGCAACTGCTCCACCTTGGCGAGGTCGGATGCCTGGAAGGGAGTGGTGATAGGATCCACGGAAATATCCCCCCCGTTGGCCTCCTGGGGGGCGCGGTTGACCGAGGCGCTGATGTTCAGGGCCAGCAACTGCATGCCAACCACGGCCGCCACCCCTACCGCGACGCAGAACGCCGCGAACAGGGAGCGGGCGCCGCCCCGCCGAAGATTGCGCCAGGCGTAGGCGACCGCGAAGGCCAGCGATTCCATGCCTGGGTTCAGCGGGCCGCGGCGGAGTGCAGGATCGCCGGCGCCGGCAACCCCTCGTCCACCACCAGGCCGTCGCGCAACTGGACCGTGCGGTCGGCCTGAACCGCGATGGCCGGATCGTGGGTGACCAGGATCACGGTTTTGCCCAGGGCCGTACGCAGATCCAGCAATTGGTGCATGATCCGCACCCCATTCGCCGAATCAAGGTTTCCCGTCGGTTCGTCCGCCAGAATGATCGCCGGATCGTTGGCAAGGGCCCGGGCGATGGCCACCCGCTGTTGCTCGCCGCCGGAAAGCTGCGACGGCTTGTGCCCCAGTCTGTCCTCCAGTCCGATCGCCTGCAAGAGATCGGTGGCCCGCCGCACGGCATTCTGGCCGCGTCCGAACTGGATTGGGAGGGCCACGTTCTCCACTGCCGTGAGGGTGGGAATGAGATTGAAAGACTGGAACACGAAGCCAATCTGGCGGTTGCGTATGGTGGCCATCTTCCCTTCGGAGAGATGGGTAATGTCGATCCCGTTGAGGATGATCCGCCCACTGGTTGGGGCGTCCAGCCCGCCCAGGAGACCCAGGAGGGTCGTTTTCCCGCTCCCGCTGGGACCGACAATCGCCACCACCTCCCCACGGTCAATGATCAGGCTGACCCCACGGAGGGCATGAACGACCCTTTGGCCAAGAGGAATATCCTTGGTAACGCCGTCAATGATGATTGCTGGTGACTGCATGACTTGGTTCAGGGTACTCAGGCGGTGGCTACGGAGCAAGGGAGGAGAGAGAATTTTCCGCGTGGTGTGTTGACAGCAGCTACCTTGCTCGCATATAGTCCTACTCAGAACCTGCATATGGTAGTTGCAAGATAAGGACACGATGCACATTTTGGGATGAAAAGCGGACCGCCGCTCGCGCTGTCCGCTGGGGCGGTGGCTTGGTCGGTGGGAAAGGATGACCGATGCCGCGACGAGCCGCCTCCCGAACGGTCCTTG
>Ga0307374_10015680_pt1 | contig 10160 bp, 7 predicted proteins | sample OX3MG_FD_202532 | JGI IMG/M metagenome (GOLD analysis project Ga0307374, IMG submission 202532) | Soil microbial communities from Risofladan, Vaasa, Finland - OX-3 | ecosystem: Environmental > Terrestrial > Soil > Coastal area > Acid sulfate soil | place: Finland: Risofladan, Vaasa | collected...
AGGTCATCGACCTCGGCGAGAAGATGGGATCGAATTCGGACGTGCTGCTGGTAGGCTCGATTGTACTGACGGCGAATGGCCAGAAAGTCAGGATCGCGGTAGAGTTTATGGGCTTGGATATACGTGAGATCGGGCTCTCGACTCTCATTGAACGTAGCAGCGGGCCGAGTCGAGCGGCCCCATAGGAACGACTCATCATCCAGAAGGTGCTCGGGCAGTTCGTACGGCGGGAAGAAAAGGCGAGACCAGATATTGCCGTCGCCAAGCTGCCCGTAGCAGAAGCTGGTGAACTTGGCTAAACCACGGATGCGCATCATACGGTCGATGTCCCAGTCCGGTAGAACCATTCGGCACTCGGGGTCACGCAGGTCCCAGACGAGATGGCTGAGAAAAGTGTTGAAGACGGAGAAAAACCCGCCGTCGTGCGCAAGGACGACGCGCTTGCGCGGCATCCTGAGTCGCGCGGAGTAGGGGCCCAGCGCGGTGAGGACCACCTCTCTAGCGGGGGCTGGATGTTCGACGAGCGAGTGTGGGGGTTCGTCGCGGCGAAATGCTCGAATACAGGGATCGATCTGTTCGCAGTAGGGAAGCGCGAGGCGACTAAAAGTGAAGGCACTTGCCCGCTCCCGGCGCTGTGGCGCGTCCGCCTCGTAAGCGGACGTGCGCGCGTACGCCAGGGCATCGCGAAGCCGCTCCGCCACGTCGTCCACCTGAAGCAGCCCCCGCTCTCCGAATAATCCGTCGTCGATCTCGGGATATCGGGCGGGGATTCGGAGCGACGGAAAGATCGGGAAGATGCCGCGCGGACCAAGCAAGTCCGCGTGTCCACCTTCTGCGGAAATCACCAGAGCTTTGCCCGCCGCCAGCGCTACACGCGGAGGGATTGAGTAGCCCTCGCCGCCAGAACAGCTGACGAACACATCGCTGTCCTGAATCAGTTGATCGACTTCGCTAGTCGTCAACTGCCCAAAGGTTACCTCTACATTTCTCAAGCACAGTTTGGCGACACGGTCGCGAACCCGATCCAAGCTGTTTCCGAAGGCCAGGTTCGAGTGCAATCTCAAGGAGACTTTGGGAGAGTCGTCAAACGCTTTAGCGAATGCCTCGACAAGGATATCAGCGCCCTTTCGTGGATGGAAGGAGCCCACCGAAACGAAGCGCACGGTGGGTCCGACACGAATAGAGGTGGGCGGAGCGGCTAGCCACCCGTCGAGATCAAGCGCTATGGGCAAGATCGAGATCGGCGGTTCTACTCCGCTCGTTCGGAGCACTTCGACCAAGTGCCGACTTGGGACGGCTACGATGTCGAAGCGGTCGTTGAGGATTCGCACCCATTGTGAAGGCAGCCGATTGGAATCGAAGTTTACGTGCGCTAGTCGAAGTCCATGCTCCGGGACCAACTGGTAGTTGAAATCTTCAACTCCGTTCCACACGACTCCGGTAAAAAAAAATACCTTGCAATTGCTGGAGTCGTGGGTGACTGGCAGGCGCCGCCCGTTGGGAAGAGTAATGAACTCTTCATCTCGGAGACGAGGTTCTAGCGGCAAGTAACAGGTGGCGAAGCTTCGAGCGAACATTTCGGCCGCGGCGAACCCGACTAGCGCAATTCCTGATCTGAAATCAGCGCGACCAATCACGCAGACGTCTGGTGCAGATTCTGCAGGCAGACGCATTCCGACTATCGCAACCTTCGGGTGAAGCGGCCCAAGGCGCGCAATGGTGCGGTGAGCTTCCAGGAGCGGCTCCTAGCAATCTCTTCATAACGCGCTTCCGCGCGATGCAGTTCTTCGCGCAGGCGGGCGCGTTCTTGCGCCAGCCAGGATTCATGGCGCGCGCTCTCAAAGAGCTGCTGCACGAAGGTTTCGCGCTCGGCCGCTGCTCTACGTACATCCGCTTCGACAGCCGCCAGCTGCTTCACGTATATTTCGTGCTCGGCCGCTGCTCGCCGCGCGTCGGCTTCGAGGACCTGGATTTGTTGCGTGTATTTGTCACGATCAGCCGCCGCGTTGCGCACCTCGACTTGGGCTGATGTCAGCTGCTGCTGAAGTAAGTCCGCGCGCTGAAGCGCCTCAACCTCGGATGCGCGGATGAATTGGTCGTAGACATTTGGGGGCGTTGCAAACGCGCCGCCCAGCCTGTCTTCATGTTCACCGGCGACGTAGTAGTTATTCAGTCCGTCGAAGTAGACAAATCGATAGCCGGCTGCCAGGAACACGTCTTCGAAGCCCTCGTCGGGGGTTGTCCCGGCCTTGGGCCCCTGGGTTTCGACGATCACAACCCAAGGGCGGAACGACGAGAAGTCTCCACCGAGAAGCACCTTCCTTTCCGCCCCTTCAACATCAATCTTGAGAAAATGAATAGGACGCTGCGCCGCATGTCGACGACAGATGTTGGCTAAGGTATCGCCTACCACGTGAATACCTTGGTCGATTGTCCACCCGTGCACCTGGCGTTCGACCGCGATCTCGGGGATGATGGTTGAGAGTCCGTTCCCGCCCCCGACGGGGTAGAAGGTGACCTGACCTGCTCGGTCCAGGAGCGCTGCGTTGATGTTGGTGTCGCGGGGGCGACTTGCGGTCAGGCGGCGATAGGTTTCGAGGTCGGGCTCGATATTTACGCCGGTCCATCCGCGGTCGTAGAACGCACGAGTCACCGATTCGACGTCTGGTTCACCGGCACCGACGTCGATGTAGAAGCCGGGGCTCACGTGATGGAGTGCGCGCCAAAGCATCACGTCCTCGAGATTCTGCGCGTATGAGATGAACTTCGAGGTCGGATCCTTGGGCGCGCACTGAGGGGTCTCGGGCCAAGTCGGGTAGGCATCTTTCACCTGATCGGCAGATCATAGCGAGTTGGCGGGCGATCGGCGAAGTCAGTTTGTTCGAGTACCGGGACCTCACGGATTCTCGGATCTTGGCAATGCCTCGGGCCGGCTCCGGTGGCCGCGCTAAGCGCAGTCGCCGGCCGCCACCCGGTCATTCAATGTCTGGCGCTCAGCTCCTAGAGTGAACGGCCCACGGGAGGTCTGTTGCCGGACTCGGGGGTGCAGGTTAGGCTCGAGAGCCACAGCTGGCCAATCGTCCTAGAAAAGGTTGCCGCTACGATGGGCAGGAAGGCTCCGGTATCGGAGCTGTTCTACGAGTTCTCGGTCGCTCGCCGGGTGCCGGATGGCCATCTGCTGAGGCGGATAGAGTCGGTCGTGGCTGTCACCTGTGTGCGCGCCCTGACGGGGCCGTTCTATTTGCACACGGGACAGCCTTCGGTGGATCCAGTGGTGTTGGTCAAGCCGGCCTTGCTGGGCTACTTATACGGTCTGCCAAGCGAGGGGAGTGCTGGACCTTCTGACAATCGCCGTCTCGTCGGCTGCTGGTGAGAAGGGGCCAATCTGAAATGGACGATTCTCACCGTATACAGTGGCTCGGGCGCACTTCCGCAGTGAGCACCGGGCGGACGGGCAACCTTGAGAGTGGCCCGAAAGGTGGCCATCGGAGCTGTCGCGGCAGCGGTCCGGCGGATCAATGTCGCCGCTGAGGGCGGCCTACGCCTGTCGGCTATACCTCTCCAACACTTCGTGCACCCGGACGCTCATCGAAAGGGCCTGGTCCAAGGGTCGCTGCCACATGTTGCGCCCGAATATGAAGCCGGTGGCGCCGGCCGCCATGCAGTCGTCGATCCGCCCCAGCAGTTCGTCGTCGGCCAGCTTGCTCCCACCGGCGAAGATCACCATGGAGCGGCCGGCAGAGCGGATGATCCGGGCGAGCATCTGCCGGCGATCCTCGACCAGGCTGTCGTAAGGGGCAGGCGAGGCGGCGTCGGCCTCCGCGTGCTCGCGGGGGATGTTCAGCTTGATCACATCGGCGCCCATCTCGGCCGCCACCCGGGCGGCGTAGTCGATGGCGTAGAGACTGTCCTGGCCCCCTTTCTTGGCGATTGCCGAGCCGCGCGGATAGGCCCAACAGATGAGGGGCATCCCGTAGCGGTCGCAGGCCTGGCGGACCTCGTTCATCTGGCGCAGGTCTCGGTCCTGGGCGGGAGACCCGACGTAGCAGGTGTAGCCGACCGCGACCGCGCCCAGGCGAACGGCGTCCTCGACCGAGGAGGTCAGTGGCGAGAACGCCTCGTCGAAGCCGGGCGGGGTGGTTCGTCCGTTCACCTTGAGCACCAGTGGGAGCCGCCCCGCCTGCTTGGTCAGATAGCGCTTGGCCAGTCCGATCTGGAGGGCGATCCCCGAGTAATTTCCCTCCAGCGCCAGCCGCACCTCGAAGTCCGGGTCCAGCGCCGGGGGGTTGACGAAGAAGTCGATCGGTCCGTGTTCCAGCCCCTGGTCCAGGGGCAACATCAGGAGCGTCCCGTTGGCCGGCCCGTGGTCGTAAAGCAGCGTGTGCAGCCGCGCTCGCTTGCCCTGGGGCAGGTCGAGATCGTCGAGATGCGCCCGCTTGGGGACGGCGGTGGCGATCTGGGCGTTAATGGTCATGTCTCGAGGTTACAACGTCGCATCGGGGCTAGGGGGATCTGCGCTCCCTGCGGATAATCCGGCGGATGGCCCCGTCCGCCCAGCGCATCCGCCAGGTCAGCTTCGAAGGCGTGTCCAAGCGCTTCGGCGAGCAAGCGGCGGTCCGAGAGTTGAACCTTGAGGTGGCTCCCGGCGAACTGTTCGGGCTGATCGGGCCCAACGGGGCCGGCAAGACCACCACCATCAAGATGGCGGTCGGGCTGCTGCGCCCCACCACCGGCCGGATCCTGATCTGCGGCCACGACGTGGTGGCCGATGGACGGGAGTCCCGGCGCCATCTGGGATACGTGCCCGACAACGCGGCGATCTACGACCGCCTGACCGGGTCGGAGATGCTCCAACTGGCTGCGGACCTCCAGGGGGTCTCGCCCGAGCGGCGGCGGCGGCGAATTCCGGCGCTGCTGGAGGGGTTCGACCTGACCGAAGCCCAAGGGCAGATGATCATGAGCTACTCCCGAGGCATGCGCCAGAAACTGGCGCTCTGTGCGGCCTTGGTGCATGACCCGGAGGTGCTCTTTCTGGATGAGCCGACCGTGGGCCTGGACCCGCGGGGAGCGCGTCAGCTGAAAGTGATGCTGCGCACCTTGTGCGATACCGGTCACACCGTCTTTCTGAGCACCCACGCCCTGGAGGTTGCCGCCGCTCTCTGCGACCGGGTGGGGATCTTCAGCGACGGTCGACTCGCCGCCTGCGGCACGGTTGCCGAGCTGGTGGAGGAGGGGCGCCGGGACGGGCCCAGCGCGGGCGGCCTCGAGGACGCTTTCATGGCGGTCACCGGATCCCCGGACCAGGCCTCCGCCGACCTCCTCGCCGCCCTGCGCAGTTGAGGGTCAGTCGTCGGCCGACCGCTACCGGAGCCCGGCTTCCATCCGGAGCCCGCCAGGTGGCGTCCCTGCTCAACGCCAGTCGGCAGTCTCTCTGGAACGCGGCCTGGCGCCGCGGTCGCCACCGCCGACTCGGAACGGTCACCGGCGGGGCCTTGGGATTACTGGTCTGGCTGGCGACGATCCCGCTGCTGGAGCTGCCCCTCGGGAGAGCGCTGGGAGCTGCCCCGGGCCACCTGCTGGTCACCGTGACCGGGGCGTTGGTGCTGCTCACGGGGTTCAGCCTGGTCACCTCGGTCAGCTTTGCCGTCGCCTCTGCCTATTTCGCCAAGGACATCGAGTGGCTGCTCACCGTCCCGGTGTCCCCGCGGGGTTTGCTGGCCCATCGCTTCTTCTCGCAGCTTTCCCTGGGGGCGGCCGTCGGAGTTGCCTTGCTGGGACCGCTCTTGGTGGCGGGCGCGCTCCACACCGGCACCCTGCGGCTCCTGCCCCTGGTGGCGCTTGCCCTCGTCGCCCTGCTGGCGGCGCCGGTCGCTTTGGGGCTGCTCTTGGTGGTGGTCGTGGTCAGGGTGATCCCGGCCAGCCGGGTCCGAGACGGCACCGCGGCCCTGGTCTGCTTGGTAGGTCTCTCGATGGCCGGGATCGGCATCACCGCGCATCGGGTCGGCGGCGGACTGCCGGGGGCGGGCGCGGTCAATCCCTTCGGTTCGGGATGGCTGCATTCAGCTTGGCTGCCCCCATCCTGGGCGGCCCGAGCGGTGACCCTCGCCTGGCGCGGCGACTGGTTGGGGTCGCTGGGCTGGATTGCCGCCCTGCTCGCCCTGGCGGTGGCCGCCGTCTCGCTGGTCCTGTGGATCGGCGGACCACTGCATCGCGAGGGTTGGGCCCGGGCCCAGATCGCCCCCCGCCGCCGCCAGCGCGCCGCTGCCAGCTGGGTTCGGCTTCCGCCGATACTGGCTCTCCTCAGGAAGGACGGACGCACCCTGCGCCGAGACCCGGTGCAGCTGAGCCAGCTGCTCTTGCCGCTGGCCCTCTTCGCCATCTACCTGCTGGCACCCCGTTCGGGTGGCTCGCAGAGTCTGTTCCTGGACTTCCCCCCGTGGTATGGGCCGATGACCACCTCCCTCTTCGCCGCGCTCTTCGTGGTCAGTGGACTCGGTCTTCGGGCGGTTGGGTCGGAGGGCCGGCAGTTCTGGTGCCTGCGCTCCGCTCCGCTCGGGCTCCGTGACCTGCTTCTGGGCAAGCTCGCCCTGCCCGTGGTGGTGGCAGTGGGGGCAAGCCTGATCCTGATGTGGTCGTCCGAGCTCCGGGCCCACGTGCCGCTGGGCCAGATGGGTTATTCGGCCGCCCTGCTGGCGCTCTCCGTTTCCGGTCTGGCCGCTCTGGCAACCGGACTGGGCGCGATCTGGCCCCGTTTGGATTGGACCGATCCCCGGCGCGCCACCGGAATCTGGCTTTCCGTCCTCTTCCTCCTGTTCGGTTCCGTCTACATCGGGATCTGCATGGTCGCGCTGACCGTACCGCTGGTGACCACCCAGCTGGGCACCCTGGGCTCTGACCTTGCCGCCGTCCTCGCCTGCGCTTTGTGCGCTGCTCTGGCTGGGGCGATCACCCTGCGGCTGGGATACGCCCGCCTGCGCCGGCTCGAGCTCTGAGACCGCCATTCCCCCCGCCGGGATTGGGCGGCGACCGACGACCGGCCCGGCCAAGGTCGAGCCGGGGTTCCGCTTATTTGTCACGGTGGTCAGCCGACTCCAGCTAATCTCCATGGGTCGGATCCGCTCGGTGGCCCAGAAAGTGCGAGGGAGGAGCTCGGGTTGAGGGGGAGGTGGAGGACGGCCGCGCCGCTGCTGGCGCTGTCCCTGCTGGCCGGATGCACGGCCTCCCCGGCCCCGAAGTCCAAGGCGAGCCCCTCCGCCTCGTCGGGGGTGGCAGCCGCCCAGACTCCCACGACCGCCCCCGCGGTGGTGGGGGTGGCCACCCTCAGCGAGGGCTACTGCAGGTGCGCCACTCTGCATCTGATCTCCCTCGGAGGAGACCAGGTGGGCTCGGTCACCTTCGACCGAGGGGTGCTGCCTCCGATCGCCAGCGGGGCCAACGGGATCTACTACGTGCTGGGGGACCAGCTGATGCGGCTGGGCGACAACGGCACCACTGAGCCGGTCGGGACGGTGGCTCAGCCACCGTCCGCCCCCGGCGCGTCGGTCGGCTCCCCGCCGGAGCAGGGCTCGCTGGCGATGGCTCCGGGTTCCACCGAGTGGGGCTACCTGCAAACGATCTCGGCCCGCCCGACGCAGACCAAGCAGCTCTGGCTTGGCGAGGCCAACCGAGCTCCGAGGTTGCTGCTGAGCTCCGAGGAGAGCCCGACCAGTCCCTCCTCGGAGTTCCCTAATGGGTGGAACTACCAGCTGCTGGGCTGGTCCAACGGTTCTTTGGTGCTGGCCCAGGTCCCCAGCGGATCCAGCACGTTCGCCAGCACCGCGCTCGAGGTCTCACTGGTCAACCCCCAGACCGGGGTTCTGACCTTGCTCGCCAATTCCCAAAACTGCCCGATCAGTGCAGTGGCCGGCAACGGCGAGTACGCCTGTTTCCAGCAGGGCGGTGGCCAGGCCACCGAGCTGGTGACCGGGGTTGCGGGGATCACCACCGGCGCCTGGTCCCTCCCGCCGGGCACCGGCTACGGAGGGGCCCTCTTCGAACCCTCGGGCGCGCAGCTGCTGTTCTCTCAATGCGCTGGATGCGGGTCCGCCCCCAACCCCGCCTTCCTGGCCAGCCAGATGGAGCTCCTCGACTCGGCGACCGGATCGATCCAGCCGGTCGGGTCGGCAGGTCTGCTGGCCGATGCCTGGCTGGCAGACGGGGTGGTCGTGGCCACCCAGTACTCGCAGCTTGACTACGCCCCGCCGAGCGCTCCGCCCCTGTCCGAGGTGGTGCTGTTCGATCCGGCCAACGACCAGCTGACCACCCTCACCGACAACACCACCTCTCAGTTCGTCGGGCTGGCCAGCGCCTGAGCGGCGGTCCGGGGTGGTCATCCGCTTCGTACACTCGGCGCTGGTGCGAGTGAAATTGGCGCGGGTCGCAGTCGCCGCCGGGGCAGGCTACCTGCTGGGATCGATTCCCATGGGGGTGATCGTCGGGCGGCTGGCCGCGGGGGTCGATGTCCGCAAGTACGGAAGCCGGGTCAGTGGCGCGACCAACGTGCTCCGGACCGCGGGCCCTGGCGCGGCGGCTGCCACCTTCGGGCTGGACAGTGCGAAGGGGTACTTGGCGGCCCGGGTGGGGGCGGGGATCGCCGGTCAGGAGGGCTCGGTGGCGGCGGCCATTGGCGGGGCGGTTGGCCACAGCTGGCCCGTGTTTGCCGAGTTCCAGGGGGGACGGTCGGTGCTCACCTGCTGGGGTTCTCTGATCGCCATGGACCCTCAGGCGGCCGGCGCCGCGGCGGTGGCCGGGGCGGCGACGGCCGCCACCACCCGGTACGTATCCGTGGGGGCGCTCACCGGGCTGGGGGTGGCGACGGTGGCCACCTGGCTGCGGGCCAGCGGCCGGCCACCCAGGGCACCCGCCTTCTGCCTGTTTGCCGTCGGCTTTCTGCTCTACCGGCATCGCGACAACCTGGAGCGACTGCGACGGGGGGAGGAGCGCCGCCTGGGCGACCAGATCAGCCAGCCCCCGGCAGGCCCACTTCCGGACTAGGAGGGATAGAATCGATTCGATCGCGCTAGACGGGGAGTTAGCGGTGCCCTGTACCCGCAATCCGCTACAGCGGGGTCGAACTCCCCTCCGAGGGGAGGTGTCATCGGGTCAGCCCCGACCACCCGGGCGTTGACAGCCGGGTCCGGCGCAACCAGCTACCGCCAACCCCGTCAGGTCCGGAAGGAAGCAGCGGTACGCGGAACAGTTGGAGTGCCGCCGGGCTCCCCGGCTCGAGCTCTGTGGTCGGCCAGCGCCGGGGATGCCTCATCGAAGAGGGGTGCGCGATCATCCTGGTCCGGGGCAGCGCCGCCCCGGATCAGGGCAGGCTGGGCCATCCCACGGGCCGGGGAAGAGGGGGAACGCAGCGTCCCGGTGCCCCGCGCCCGGCGGGGTAGCCCGGCCAGCGGCGGGGCCCCATCATCTACATCAAAGTGAGCACGGTGAACTCGGTCCGGCAGACCCTCTACCTGAAGTACCGACCCCAGCGATTCGCGGAGCTGGTGGGCCAGGAGGTGGTGGCCCAGACGCTGCGCAATTCGGTCCGCGAGGGTCGGTTGAGCCACGCCTACCTATTCACCGGGATCAGGGGGACCGGCAAGACCAGTGCCGCCCGGATCCTGGCTAGGGCAATCAACTGTGAGCAACTCCAGGAAGGCGAGCCCTGTGGCAGCTGCCCCGCCTGTCGGTCGATCGCCGAGCAGCGCTGCCTGGATGTGATCGAGATCGATGCTGCCACCAACCGGGGGATCGACGAGATTCGTGATCTGCGCGAGCGGGCCCAGTTCCTGCCCAGCCAGTTCAAGACCAAGGTCTACATCATCGATGAGGCCCACATGCTGACCACGGACGCCAGCAACGCCTTCCTCAAGACCCTGGAGGAGCCTCCGGAGCACGCCTGCTTCATCCTCGCCACGACCGAGCCGCAGAAGCTGACCGAGACGGTTCGCTCGCGCTGCCAGCAATTCGATTTCCGGAGGATCCCGCTGGACGCCATGGCGGCCCAGCTGGCCCGGATCTGCGCGAGCGAGGGTGTCCGGGCCACCCCGGAGGCCCTCTTGCTGGTGGCGGAGGGTGGGGCGGGATCGCTCCGCGACGCCCTCTCCCTCCTGGACCGGCTTCTGGGGTTG
>Ga0307374_10015682_pt1 | contig 10160 bp, 11 predicted proteins | sample OX3MG_FD_202532 | JGI IMG/M metagenome (GOLD analysis project Ga0307374, IMG submission 202532) | Soil microbial communities from Risofladan, Vaasa, Finland - OX-3 | ecosystem: Environmental > Terrestrial > Soil > Coastal area > Acid sulfate soil | place: Finland: Risofladan, Vaasa | collected...
TCATGGGGGCGATCAACATCATCGTGACCATCATGAACATGCGCGCACCGGGCATGACGCTGCTGCGCATGCCGATGTTCGTGTGGACGTGGTTGATCACCGCGTTTCTGCTGCTGGCGGTGATGCCGGTACTGGCCGGGGCGGTGACGATGCTGCTGACCGACCACTTCTTCGGCACCAGTTTCTTCAATGCGGCTGGCGGTGGCGATCCGGTGATGTTCCAGCACATCTTCTGGTTCTTCGGCCACCCGGAAGTCTACATCATGATCCTGCCGACCTTCGGCATCATCTCGGAGATCATCCCGACGTTCGCGCACAAGCCGCTGTTCGGCTTTGACTCGATGATCTACGCCACCGCCTCGATCGGCTTCCTGTCGTTCATCGTGTGGGCGCATCACATGTTCACGGTCGGGCTGCCGCTCGCGAGCGAAATGTTCTTCATGTTCTCGACCATGCTGATCGCGATCCCGACCGGCGTGAAGGTGTTCAACTGGTCGGCGACGCTGTACCGCGGCTCGCTCACGTTCGAGCCGCCGATGCTGTGGGCGATCGCGTTCCTGTTCATGTTTACGATCGGCGGACTGTCCGGGCTGATGCTGGCGATGGCACCGGCGGATTTCCAGTACCAGGACACCTACTTCGTGGTGGCACATTTCCACTACGTGCTGGTGCCCGGCTCGGTGTTCGGCATAATCGGCGGGGTCTACTACTGGCTGCCCAAGTGGACCGGCCACATGTACAACATGAAGCTCGCGAAGTGGCACTTCTGGCTGTCGACGATCTTCGTGAACGTGCTGTTCTTCCCGCAGCACTTCCTGGGGCTCGCCGGCATGCCGCGCCGCATCCCGGACTACGCCACCCAGTTCACCGACTGGAACATGGTGTCCTCGATCGGCGGTTTCGCTTTCGGCGCCTCGCAGATCCTGTTCGTGATCGTGCTGTGGCAGTGCGCGCACGGCGGCGAGCGCGCCACCGGCCGCGTCTGGGAAGGCGCGCGCGGGCTCGAGTGGGAGCTGCCCTCGCCGGCGCCCTACCATACCTGGGTGGAGGCGCCGTCGATGGCGCTGCTGGAGCATGGCGCTCCGGTCCACGAGACCCACGGCTAAAGGTAGCGATGCAAAGAGTACCGGTGCCGGTTGCACGATCGATGGATCCGCGCCAACGGCAACGGGTGCGCCTCACCGCGCTGGTGCTGGGGCTGGTGGCGTTGGCGCTGTATGCGGGTTTCATCGCCTACACCGTGCTGCGGAAGCTGCATCACTGAATGATTCTCGACCAAGGTAAGGACTGATGGCAACGACGCATCCGGATACCGGCAAGTACTACGTCCCGCACAACAGCCCATTGCCCATCCTGGGCGCGGTGGCGCTGTTCTCCACGATGCTGGGGGCGGCCGCATACCTGAACAATTGGGCCGGGGCGTGGACGTTTCTGCCCGGCCCGCTGCTGCTGGCGGGAATGTTTTTCTTCTGGTTCCACACCGTCATTGGTGAAAGCCAGCGCGGCATCTACAACCAGGTGGTCGACAAGTCGTTCCGCATGGGCATGATGTGGTTCATCTTCTCCGAGATCATGTTTTTCGCGGCTTTCTTCGGAGCGCTGTTCTACGCGCGCGAGCTGGCGGTGCCGTGGATCGGCGGCGAAGGCACCAAGCTCGTCAACAAGCTGTACCTGTGGAAGAACTTCAATCCGGGCTGGCCGACCAACGGGCCCGGGCACGTCGGCGGTCTGGCCAATGGCACCTTCGGCGTGATCCCCCCGTTCGGACTGCCGGCGATCAATACGCTGGTGCTGCTGACCAGCGGCCTGACGGTGACGATTGCGCACCACGCGCTGCGCAGCAACCGCCGCACCATGCTCAAGATATTCCTGGCGCTGACGTTCCTGCTGGGATTCACCTTCGTCTTCCTGCAGATTCACGAGTACGGCGAGGCGTATCGCGAGCTCGGGCTGAAGCTGACGACCGGGATCTACGGGTCAACCTTCTTCATGCTGACGGGCTTTCACGGCCTGCACGTGACCATTGGTGCGATCATGCTGTTCGTGATCTGGCTGCGCACGCTGCGCGGCCATTTCACCCCGACGCATCACTTCGCCTTCGAGGCGGTGTCCTGGTACTGGCACTTCGTCGATGTGGTGTGGCTGGGGCTGTTCATCTTCGTCTACTGGATATGAGCGTGCGCTGACGTCAGAGCGCAAACACCAGGTTCAGCGTCGACAGTGTATCGACCTTCGACACGCCGGCCGGCGGGGAGCTGTTGTCGTGCACCGCGTAGCCGACGCTCAGCGCCAGCCGGCGCGACATCTGCACCTGCACCGCCAAGTCATTCTCCAGCAGCGTGTCGCTCGCGCCTGACTCGACCTGAACCTTGTCGGTAAGCTTGGTGGCGGCATTGAAGTCGTGCTCGAAGTCCACCGCGGCCGTCGCGATCGCATTGCCGCTGGCCGTGCCCGGGATGCGGCGCAGGACATTGCCGGCGGCATCCTTGACGTAGGTCTCCGGCCTCAGGTTGCGATAGCCGGCACCGACCTGCCCGGACAGCTTGTTGGTGGCGGTGGCGAGGAAATCATAGCCGACCCCGGCCGTGGCGCTGCCCTGGTAGCTGAAGCCGCTGAACTTGTCGTCGGTGTAGTGCAGCTGGCCGAAGACGAACAAGGGCTTGGTCAGCTGGTAGTTGCTCTGGAACAGACCGGCCCAGCGCTCGCCGGACACGAACGTGGCACTCTTTGAATACAGCGCCTCCAGGTGCAACGTGTCCTTCCACCGGCCATTGGCGTGTGCCACGTCGAGCTTGGCATTGGCACTGCTGGCATCGACGTTGCCGGTCGACATCACCACGCCGATCGCGCCCTTGCCGCCCCAGCCGGGAATCAGCGGTGCGGGCGCATGGGCGTCGGCGGCATGGCTGGCCGGTGCTGCCGCCAGCGCGCTGATCACCAGCGTCGTCATCACCACGGCGCCTCGATAGGGGTCGGTCATGTCATCTCCTTGCATTGCAGTCGTCCTGGTCGGTCAAGTGTCGGCCCCATCCAGGGCCTGTCCCAGGGACTTGCCCAGCCGCACTGCGTCGACGCGTCCCTGGTAATAACCGGCAATCCGGCCGCGTGGTTCGAAACCCCGGCGCTGGTAGAACGCGATCGCCTGTGGATTGTCCGCCCGGGCCTCGAGCCGGATGCTCACGATGCCGGCCACGACCGCCGGCTGCTCCAGCCAGCTCATCAGCCGCGTGCCCAGCCCCTTGTTGCGATGAGCGGGGTGCACCGCCAGCAGGGCCAGGTGCGCGGTGTGGTCGCCGTACTGCATGATACCGAAACCGAGAATCGCCCCGCCGTCGGCGATCACGACGACGTTACTGGCGTGATCGCCGATTGAACGCAGCACGCGCGCCGCGGTCCAGCTCCACTGCAGCCCGGCCTCCACGTAGTCGCGCGACATGACCGCGATATGCGTGGCATCCGCGGGTAGGGCCAGCCTGATGACAGGAATAGCAAGGTTCACGGGCGCGATCAATAGCATAATGGCGCAATGAACATCGAGCTGTCGCTACATGAGCTGCGCGTGCTCGGCTGCCTGATCGAGAAACAAGTCACCACCCCTGAGCAGTATCCGTTGTCGCTCAACGCGCTGCTGAACGCCTGCAATCAGAAGAGCAATCGCGACCCGGTCCTGGAGCTGAGCGAAACGCAGGTGCAGGCAGCCGTCGATACCCTCTCGCGCAAGCACCTGGTGCTGGAGAAGTCCGGCTTCGGCAGTCGCGTGCCGAAGTACCACCAGCGTTTCTGCAATACCGACTTCAGCGTGTTCCAGTTCACCCCGCAGCAGCGCGCCATCGTGTGCGAGCTGCTGCTGCGCGGGCCGCAGACCCCCGGGGAGCTGCGCAGTCGCGCCGCCCGCATGGCGCCGTTCACCGACGCGCAGGAGGTCGAGCAGGCGCTGGCGGGGCTGGCGCAGCGCGAGGGCGGAGCTCTGGTGCGGCAGGAGCTGCGCGAACCTGGCCGGCGCGAGGCGCGCTACCGGCACCTGTTCGCCGATCGGGCCGACGAGCATACCGAGGCTGCCGCGGCTGCTGTGGCCGGCGCCCGGGTGGCCGCTGCGGCCGCTGCGGCCCCGGCGAGCGAGGGGTCAGGGGCGCCGGGCGCGCCGGTCGCCGCCATGCCGGCGGACTGGGCCGAGCGGGTGGCATCGCTCGAGCGGCAGGTCGCGCAGCTGCGTGAAGAGCTGGCCACGCTCAAGCGCCACGGCTGAATCACGCGGCTGAAGGCTGTACGCTGACCCGGCTCCGCCGGGGGCACGCGCCTGACGGCTAGCGGTGATAGCTATTCGGGGTGATCAGGCCGAACCACCACGCCAGCATGATCAGGAAGAACAGTGCCAGCGACAGCGCGATGCGAACGGTCAGCGCACGCACCATCTTTTTCGAGTCCTGCTTGCCACTGGACAGATGAAACAGCGCCGTACCGAGGCTCACCACGATCGCGGCCAGCACGATAAAAATCAGTATCCGGATGATGTCCATGCGAGCTCCGCGTGAAGTCGGCGACCGGTCCGCACCGCCCCCAAGGTCGCGCGCCCGCCGATTCGCTGCAGCATCAGTATAGCGGCGCGCGAATGCCGACAGGGCGGGCGCGTCCCTGTACTGTAGGGCCGATCGGCGGCACAATGTAGGGCTCCCATGACACCTTCGAGCTTGCCGCTGACGTTCGAGATCGGCCGATTCCGCTGGTCGGCGTCATGGTATATGACGCTGCTGACGCTCGTCGGCGTGGTGCTGTTCATCCAGCTGGGCCGCTGGCAGTGGCACCGCGCCGCGCAGGCGCGCGCCGTGTTTGCACAATTCGCCGCCGGCACGGCCACGCCGACCGACTTGGGGCAGCGCCCAATGGACTCGATGGCGCGCTATGCGCAGGTGCGCCTGCAGGGTCACTATGACGGCGCACACCAGTTCCTGCTCGACAACATGTCAGTCCAGGGCCGCACCGGTTACGAGGTGCTCACGCCGCTGGTGCTGGCCGATGGGCGCACCGTGATGGTCAATCGCGGCTGGGTGCCCGGTGATCCGACCCGCCGGGTGCTTCCGGATGTGCAGCTGCACACCCATGCCGTGCAGACCGTCATCGGCCGCATCGACCATTTGCCGGTGGTGGGAATTTCGCTCGGCCATATCCCGCCCAAGCCCGGCGGGAACTGGCCCAAGGTCACCAGCTTTCCCACCACGGCCGACCTGGAGGCCGCGCTCGGGCGGCCACTGCAGTCGCGCCAGGTATTGCTCAACGCCGACCAGGGGCTCGGCTATACGCGTGACTGGCATCCCACCGGCTTCGGTCCCGGCCGGCATCTGTCCTATGCGGTTCAGTGGTGGTGCTTCGCCACGCTGGCGCTGATTCTGTACGGCGCACTCAACCGCCGCAAGGCAACGTGATGACGGCATCACCCGCGCCCGCGCCGCCCGGTGCCGCGCCGCCGCGGCGCCGCCTGATACTGGGGCTGCTGGCGCTGGCCTTCTTCGGGCCGCTGCTGCTCGCGTTCGCGCTGTACTACGGCTCGGGCTGGCGTCCGCCTGGACACAGCAACCACGGCGCGCTGATCGATCCGCCGCGTACGCTCTCCTCGAGCGTGTTCCGTGGCAAGTGGTCGATGGTCTACGTCGGCTCGGGCCAGTGCGACGCCGATTGCCGCCAGACGCTGCACTACATGCGTCAGACCCACCTGGGGCTCGGCAGCCTGTCCGACCGCGTGCAGCGCGTCTTCCTGGTGACCGGTCAATGCTGCGATCAGGCCTACCTCGCCCATACCTACCCACACCTGACCACGGTCAACACGGCGAACAGCGACGCCTCCGTCAGCGCGGCGCTGCTGGCTGCCTTTCCGCCGCAGCAGCGTCCGAGCGGCATCTTCATCGTCGATCCCCGCGGTAACCTGATGATGCGCTACGACTCGCACGCTCGTCCCGAGGGACTGCTCGATGACCTCAAGAAATTGCTAAACCTCTCGAGCATCGGATGAGAGCCGCATCAGCATGAGCCGTCCGGCTCTGGCTCGCCTGATCGCCCTGGCCGCCTGCCTGTTGTGCTTCGGCGTGGTGGTCATGGGCGCCTATGTGCGCCAGAGCAATGCCGGGCTGGGCTGTCCGGATTGGCCAGGCTGTTATGGCCACCTGACCCCGGCCGGGGCGGCGGCCGACCAGGCTACCGCGATCGCGCCATTGGATGGCCGGCCGCTGCAGCTCGGCAAGGCCTGGCGCGAGATGGCGCACCGCTATGCCGCCGGCACGCTTGGTTTCCTGATCGTGTGCCTGACCGCGATGGGCATCGTATGGCGCCGTGAGCGCATCGTTCCGGCCGGCTATGCGATCGCGCTGCTGGGGATCGTCGTCGTGCAGGCGGCTCTGGGCATGTTGACGGTCACCTGGCAGCTCGACCCGTCGATCGTGACGCTGCACCTGCTGTTCGGCCTGACGACACTGGCGCTGCTGTGGTGGCTGGTGCTGACGCTGTGGCGGGGGCGAGGCGGTGTGTGGGCGCGACCGAGCGTGCGGCCTGGGGCGGGACTCACCCGCGCCCGCACGCTGGCGCTGCTGGGACTGGTGGTGCTGGCAGTGCAGATTTTTCTGGGCGGCTGGACCAGCAGCCATTACGCCGCAATCGCCTGTCCGGATTTTCCGACCTGCCAGGGCCAATGGTGGCCCCATGCGGACTTCCGTTCCGCATTCGTGCTGTGGCACCGCCTGGGTGTGGACTATGAGGGCGGCCTGCTCTCCAATCCCGCCCGCGTCGCGATTCACCTGAGCCACCGCATCGGCGCGCTGGTCACCACCATCGCGCTGGTGGTCGCGGCGGTGGCGGCGCTGCGCCGCGACGTATCCGGCACGGCGCGGCTGGCCGCGCGGCTGGTGCTGGCAGCGCTGCTGCTGCAGCTGGTGATCGGCGTTTCGATGGTGCTGCGCGGCTTTCCCCTTTGGCTTGCAACGGCGCACAATGCCGGCGCCGCGCTGTTATTGCTGGCCATCCTGGCCCTGAACCGGACCCTGTGGCCGCCGCCCCCAGTCCCGCCTCGCCCCGTCAATGCAGTGAACGCATGAGCCAGACCAGCCCCGACATTCTGCAGGTCGCGCCGACCTGGCGCGATTACTTCGAGCTGACCAAGCCGCGAGTGGTCGCGCTGATCATGCTCACGTCGATCGTGGGCACCCTGCTGGCGTCTCCAGGGGTGCCGCCACTGGATGCGCTGATTCTCGGCAACCTCGGCATCGCCCTGGCAGCCGGCTCCGCGGCCGCGGTCAACCATGTGCTCGACTCCCAAATCGACCGGCACATGCGCCGCACCCGCCAGCGGCCGCTGCCCACCGGACACATGACCCACGGCCGCGCGCTCGGGTTCGCGCTGCTGCTGGGTGTCGCATCGATGACGCTGCTGGTCGCCTTCGTCAACGTGCTGACCGCGGTACTGTGTTTCTGCTCTCTGATCCTGTACGCGGTGATTTACACCGTGTGGCTGAAACGGGCCACGCCCCAGAACATCGTGATAGGCGGCGCCGCGGGCGCCGCCCCGCCGGTGCTCGGCTGGGTGGCGGTCACCAACCACGTCGACCCGCACGCGCTGCTGCTGTTCATGATCATCTTCGCCTGGACCCCACCGCACTTCTGGGCGCTCGCGATCGCGCGGCGCAAGGAGTACGCCAAGGTCCGCATCCCGATGCTGCCGGTCACGCATGGCGTCGAGCTCACGCGGCTGCATGTGCTGTTGTACACGGTGATCCTGTCCGTGGTCACGCTGCTGCCGGTCATGACGGGCATGAGCGGGCTCATCTACCTGGCGGCGGCGCTGGTGCTGAACGGGCGCTTCCTGTGGCTGGCGATCGCGCTGAAGGTCAAGCGGCGCGATGAGCTGCCGATGCGCGTGTTCCATTACTCGATCCGCTACCTGATGTGGCTGTTCCTGGCGCTGCTGGTGGACCACTACCTGCGCATCGGCATTGCCGGCATCACCTAGCGCGGTAGCGGCGCGTGATGCTGATCGAGCGTATCTGGGCCGCCAACGAGGGGCGCAACTACCATTACTTGGTGGCCTGCGGGCACACTCGCGAGGCGCTGGTGATCGACCCCCTCAATGCCGAGGCGGTTTTGCAGCGCGCGCGTACGCTCGGCTGGACGATCCGCCAGATCGTCAATACGCACGAGCATGGGGATCACACCGGCGGCAATGCCGCGGTGGTCGCGGCCACCGGTGCGGCGGTGCTGGCGCATATCGCGGCCGCCGATCGCATCGGCGGGGTCACGCGCGGCCTGGCCGGCGGCGACGTGGTGCGCGTCGGCCGCACGGTCGAACTCACCTGCCTGGATACGCCGGGCCACACACGCTCACACGTGTGCCTGTATGCGAGCGGGGGTGCCGGCGAGGCGCCCGCGCTGTTCTCGGGTGACACGCTGTTCAATGCCGGGGCGGGCAATTGCCGCCATGGTGGCGATCCGCAGCTGCTGTACGACAGCTTTACCGATCCGCTGGGAACGTTGCCGGACGACGCGCGGGTATTCCCCGGCCACGACTACCTGCTGCGCAATCTCGCCTTCACGCTCGACCGCGAGCCGGGCAATGCGCCCGCCCGCGCGCTGGCGCAGCGCATCGCGGCGCTCGGGGGCGAGGCGATGCCGATCCTCACCCTGGGCGAAGAGCGGCAGATCAATGTGTTCTTCCGCCTCGGCAATCCCGAGATCATCGAGGGATTGCGCCGCGCCCATCTGCTGAACGCGCCACGCGCCGCGGCGGCGGGCACGGCGGCGGACCCAGCGCCTGCGGCCGCGCCACGAGAGATTTTTCTTGCACTGCGCGAGCTGCGCAACCGCTGGTAGAATTCGCGGTCCACATGGACCTCTCTGCCATTCTCAACGCGCTCAATGACGCGCAGCGTGCAGCCGTCACTGCCCCGATAGGACCGGTCCTGGTCCTGGCCGGCGCTGGCAGCGGCAAGACGCGCGTGCTCACGCACCGCATCGTGTGGCTGATCCGCACCGAGGAGGTCTCCCCGCACGGGATCCTCGCGGTGACGTTCACCAACAAGGCGGCGGCCGAAATGCGCTCGCGAGTCGAGCAGCTGCTGGGCATTCCCGGCACAGCGCTGTGGCTGGGCACCTTTCACGGCCTGGCGCACCGGCTGCTGCGGCTGCACTGGCGCGAGGCGCGCCTGCCGCAGGGCTTCCAGATCCTGGACGCCGAGGACCAGCTGCGGCTGATCAAGAAGCTGCTCAAGGCCGCGAAGCTCGACGAGGCCGGCTGGGCGCCCAAGGACGTTCAGTACTTCATCAACAAGCACAAGGACGAGGGCCGCCGGCCGCGCGACGTCAAGGGCAGCGCCGATCAGACCTCGGTGCAGATGCTCAAGCTGTACGCCGACTACGAGCAGGCGTGCGAGCGCGCGGGCGTAATCGACTTCGCCGAGCTGCTGCTGCGCGCCTACGAGCTGTGGCGCGATCAGCCGCAACTGCTGCAGCAGTACCGCGCGCGCTTCCGCCACGTGCTGGTGGACGAGTTCCAGGATACCAACGCGATCCAGTATGCGTGGATCCGGCTGCTGGTGGGGGCGAGCGGCGCGGCGTTCGTGGTCGGCGACGACGATCAGTCGATCTACCGCTGGCGCGGGGCTCGCATCGAGAACCTGCATCGTTTTCGCGAGAACTTCCCCCGGGCGCAGCTGCTGCGCCTGGAGCAGAACTACCGCTCCAGTGCGTCGATCCTGGCCGCGGCCAACGCGCTGATCGCCAACAATTCCGGACGCCTGGGCAAGACGCTGTGGACGCACGGCGCACGCGGCGAGCCGGTGAAGGTCTACGCCGCCTACAACGAGCGCGACGAGGCCGACTTCGTGGTCACGCGCATACTGGAGTGGGGCCAGCGCGGCGGCGCGCGGCGCGATGCGGCCATCCTGTACCGCTCCAACGCCCAGTCGCGCAGCTTCGAGGAGGCGCTGATCATGGCGCGTGTGCCGTACCGGGTGTACGGGGGACTGCGCTTCTTCGAGCGCGCCGAGATCAAGGATGCGCTCGCGTACCTGCGCCTGGTCGTCAACCGCGACGATGACGCCTCGTTCGAGCGCGTCATCAACGTGCCACCGCGAGGCATCGGTGCGCGCACCCTCGATACGCTGCGCGAGGCGGCGCGCGCCGCC
>Ga0307374_10015683_pt1 | contig 10159 bp, 9 predicted proteins | sample OX3MG_FD_202532 | JGI IMG/M metagenome (GOLD analysis project Ga0307374, IMG submission 202532) | Soil microbial communities from Risofladan, Vaasa, Finland - OX-3 | ecosystem: Environmental > Terrestrial > Soil > Coastal area > Acid sulfate soil | place: Finland: Risofladan, Vaasa | collected...
GCCGCAATGGCGAGCGGTCACGGGTTCCATGCAGATCGGTAAGGCGGAGGCGCCCGTGAGCCACATCGGCCAGGCCTACCCCGACCGGGTCGAGGTGCGCGGGCATGACCTCACCGCCGAGCTGATGGGCCGCCTCAGCTTCACCGAGTACTTTCACCTGCTCCTCACCGGCGTCGAGCCAACCGAGGAGCAGCGCTTCTTCCTCGACCTGCTACTCGTCGCGATCGCCGAGCACGGGATGATGCCGACGAACATCGCCGCTCGGATGACGCTCGCAGCCGATCCCCTTTCGCTCCAAGGAGCGGTCGCGGCCGGGATCCTCGGCTGCGGGCCGGTGATCCTCGGGGCCTCCGAGGTCTGCGCGCGGCTCCTCGTGGAGGCACAGGCGAAGGTCGTCTCCGGCGCCACGCCCGAGCAGGCAGCCGCTGAGGTGACGCGGGCTGTGCATGCCGCGGGCGAGAAGCTGCCCGGTTTCGGCCACCCGGTTCACCGGCCGCTCGACCCGCGCGCCGAGCGGATCCTCGAGCTCGCGGAGGCGCGTGGCGTCAGTGGGCCGCACCTCGCCCTTGCGCGCGCGTGCCGCGCCTCGGCGGCCGTGACGTGGGGTAGGCCACTGACGATGAACGTCTCGATGCCGATCGCGGCGGTGATGCTCGACCTCGGCTTCCCGGCCTCCACCGTGAAGGCGGTCCCGATTCTCGCCCGCACCGCGGGCCTGCTCGCGCACCTGGCAGAAGAGCAGCAGCAGCCGCTCGGCTTCCTGATGGCGGCGGGAGCCGAGGAGGCAATCGAGTACCGCGCCGGAGGCGACTGATGCTCGCCCCGGAGCTCGAGACGCTCCCGTGGGGCGAGCAGCGGACACTCGACGAGGAGAGCTACGCCGGGCAGCTCACCTACCTGTTCGAGCGCTCGCCGTTCTACTGCCGCAAGCTGCGCGCGGCCGGGTTCGCCTCGGCCCGCGAAGCCGGGACACTCGGCGAGATCGGAGCGCTCCCGCTGACCGAGAAGCGCGAGTTGAAGGCGACCTGCACGGCGGAGAACCCGGTGGGCGCGCACCTCTGCGTGACGCGGTCGGAGATCGTGCGGATCTACTCGACGAGCGGTACCACCGGGACGCCGAGCTACATTCCGCTGACCGCCGAGGATCTCGACAACTGGGTCACCGGCTCGGCGCGCAGCTACTCGGCCTCCGGCGTGGTCGCGGGCGAGCGAATCGTCAGCACCTACAACGCCGGGCCGTTCGTCGCGGGAGCGGCGCTCACGGCCTTCGACCGCATCGGCCTCTGTCACATCCCGGTCGGCACGGGCAACACCGAACGGCTCGTGCTGGCGATCGAGATGCTCGAGCCCGAAGCCGCCGTGCTCACCCCATCGTATGCCTCCTACCTGCTCGAATGGGCGGCCGAGCGGAACGTCGAGCTCCGCCGCTCGAGCGTGCGGCGTGTGCTGGTCGCGGGCGAGCCCGGCGGCGGCGAGCCGGCTTTCCGCGCCAAGCTCGAGGAGGGGTGGGGGGCGAAGGTGACCGAGGCGATGGGAATCGGCGACATCGGCCCTTCCCTCTGGGGTGAGTGCGAGGCCCAGGACGGGATGCACCTCGGCGCCCGCGGGTTCGTTCATGCCGAGCTGATCGACCCCGAAAGCGGCGACCCGGTCGAACTGGCCGACGGCGCCACCGGGGAGCTCGTGCTGACCCATCTCCGTCACCGAGCGGCGCCGCTCCTCCGCTTCCGCACGCGCGACCATGTCCAGCTGCGGACGAGCCCGTGTGCCTGCGGTCGCACGAGCCCCCGCGTCCGCTGCATCGGGCGCACCGACGACATGCTGATCGTGCGCGGCGTCAACGTCTTTCCCTCCGCTGTCCGCGAGATCGTGAGCGCCTTCGCCCCTGCCGTGAGCGGCAACATCCTCGTCCGGCCGCAAGGGACGGCCGTCAAACAGGAGCCGCCGCTCCCGGTCAGCGTCGAGCTCGCCCGGGACGCCGTCGCCGGCGAGGAGCTCGCCGCTGCGATCCGCGAGCGGATTCGCAACGTGCTCGTCGTCTCGACCCGGGTCGAGCTCGTCCCCTGGGGCAGCCTGGCGCGGAGCGAGTACAAATCGAAGCTCGTCGAACAGGGTGGCTGAGATGCGCAAGCTCCAGACCCAGGGCGTCCACCACATCACGATCGTCGGAGCAGACCGCCGGACGTCGATCGACTTCTGGGAAGGCGTGCTCGGCATGCCGTTCGTATTCGACCAGCCGAACCTCGACAACCAGCTCGAGAGCCACCTCTACTTCGACCCGGGCGACGGTCGGCTGATCACGATCTTCACCAACGAGGAGCGCAAGCCCGACCCGACCCGCACCTCGACCGAGATCGGCTGCGTCCACCACATCGCATTCTCGGTATCGAAGTCGACGTTCGACCAAGCTGTGGAGCGGCTCGACGAACGCGGTGTGCGCCACAGCGGCGTCAAGGACCGCGGCTTCATGGACTCGATCTACTTCGAGGACCCACTCGGCCTCCTGGTCGAGCTGTCCGCGTACCTGTTCGAGCCGCCGGCCGGCTTCACGCATGCTCAGGTGCTGCTCGAGGCGCACGAGCTCCGCGTCGCCCGCGGCGACCACCACATTGCCCAGAGCCACCTCGCCGATGCGATCGAAACGCTCGTCAGGCGGTCGCGCCTCTCGCTCTCCGACGACCGCTCCCCCAAAGATCCCTACTGACTCAGGAGGATTCCATGGCCGCGCACACGCTGAACATCCTGAAGCCGAGCGTCAACAACCTCACCGCCAGGATCTTCGTTCGGGCCGCCGGGCTCGACTTCGAAGAGCAGGACGTGTGGGGCTCGACGACGACGCCCGAGTTCCACGCCAAGGACCCGGCCCACCTGACGCCGATGCTCGAGGAGACCGGGCTGCCGAAGGGCTCGCTCTGGGAGAGCTGCGCGATCATGGCCTACCTCTGCAACAAGCACGGCCTCGACCAGTTCTATCCCACCGACCCGGGGAGCGGGCGATGGTCGACAGCGCCAACTTCTACCTGATCGGGACGCTCTACCCGCTGCTCGCGCGCGCCACCTACCCGACGCTCAACTTCCCGCAGTACCCGGGCGAGGTCGCCACCTCCGAAGCAGACGACGCGATGAAGACGAAGGCCGCCTCGGATGCGGCCGAGGCGCTGGCCGGACCGCTCGACTGCTACCGGTCGTTCTTCCTCGACGGCAAGCAGTTCATCGGCGGCGACTCGCCCTCGATCGCCGACTTCCGCCTCGCGGCGTCGCTCGAGTTCCTACACGCGATCGATTACGACTTCCCGGCGTGGGCTTCCGAGTACATGGCTCGGATCGAGTCGACGCTCGGCGATGCCTACTCCGAGCCCGCGGCCGACGTGCGCGGCTACATCGAGTACGTCAAATCGCAGGTCAGCTGAGTCGGCTCGGCCTCGCCGCCGCCCTGGCGCTCCTCACGGCTCTCGCCCTCGTCTCGGCCGGGAGCGGAGGGCGTCACGGAGGGACGATCGGGCGGCGCGTCGTGCTGCTCGGCCATTCGCGCGAGGGCCGACCGATCGAGGCGATCGAGACCGGCGAGTTCGCGAGCACCCGCAAGGCGCTCGTCGTCGGCTGCATCCACGGGACGGAGTGCGCCGGGATCGCCGTAGCCCGCCGGCTCTCCCTTATGGCGCCGCCGCCCGGGTTGGATCTTTGGATCGTGCCGAACCTCAACCCGGACGGCTACGCGCTCAACCAGCGAGGGAACGCCCGCAACGTCGATTTGAACCGCAACTTCCCCTGGCGCTGGACGTCGCTGCAGGGGGTCTTCGACTCCGGCCCCAAGCCGCTGTCGGAGCCCGAGACGCGGATCGCCCTCCGGCTCCTCGAGCGGGTGCGGCCCTCGATCTCGATCTGGTTCCACCAGCACCTGGATGTCGTCGACGACTCGGTCGGCAGCGTCACGATCGAATACGATTTCGCCGCGGCGGCCGGGATGCGGATGGGCCCGCTGCTCGCCGAGCCGGGCAGCGCGGTCACCTGGGAGAGCCACTGCCTCCCCGCCGGCACGGCGTTCGTGGTCGAGCTGCCGGCCGGACGCGTCGACCCGGCGGGCGCCTACCGGCTCGCGCACGCCGTCCTCGCAGCCGCGGCCGCGGCTCCCGCGGCCCGGCCGGCGCTCGCGCCGTCCTGCTCCCAGCCTCATCGCTAGGTTGGCCAGCGCTCCGGGAGCGCCCGCCGCTCGCCGGATGCCGGCGAGAGCTGCTAGCGGCCCGGCCGAGAGTGACCGCGACGACGCCCCGGCATCGACTCAGCTCGTTGCCGGGAGACCGCCCCACGAGACGGGCCCCGCGAGAAGCGTGTGCGAGCCGAGCGGGCGGCCGAGGCTCGCCGCGAGGTGGCGGGCGACGGCGAGAAGCGCGTCGAGCTCGATCCCCGTCTCGATCCCCATCTCGTGCAGCATCGAGACGAGATCCTCGGTCGCGATGTTGCCGGTCGCGCCGGCGGGGACTGGGCAGCCGCCGATCTCGCCGAAGCTCGACTCGAACGACTCGCAGCCGGCCTCGAGCGCCGCCAGCACGTTCGCGAGCCCCTGGCCGCGGGTGTTGTGGAAGTGGGCGGTCAGCTCTGCCTCGCCGAGCGCTTCGCGCGCCGCCGCGAAGAACGCCAGCACCGCCACGGGGTTCGCCATCCCGGTCGTGTCCGCGAATCCGATCTCCTGCGCACCGGCCGCGATCAGGTGGCGGGCGAGCTCGAACACGCGCTCGGGCTCGACGCGGCCCTCGTAGGGGCAGCCGAAGCTGACGCTGATCACGGTGCCTGCACGCAGCCCCTCGCCGCGGGCGCGCCCGATCATCCGCTCGAGCTCGGCGAGCGACTCGGCGACGGAGCGGTTGAGGTTCTTCCGGTTGTGCGTCTCCGAGGCGGAGACGAACCCGCTCACCTGCTGGAAGCGGTCGCCGAGCGCGAGCGCCCGCTCGAGCCCGCGCTCGTTCGGGACGAGGACGGTCGCTTGGACGCTCGCCGGCAGGTTGGCCGCGGCGAGCACCTGCTCGGCGTCGGCGAGCTGCGGGATCACGTCAGGGCGGACGAACGAGGTCACCTCGAGCCGCTCGAGCCCGGTACCCGCGAGCTCGTCGATCAGCCGGATCTTGTCGGCGGTCGGGATCACCTCGGGCTCGTTCTGGAACCCGTCGCGAGGGCCGACCTCGCGGATCCGCACGCGCCGTGGCAGCTCGAGGCTCACGTCGACTCCACAATACTTCTGCGGGTATACGGTGGGCGTACGCAGCGATGGCGACCCTGACCTCACACCTCGACACAGGCGCCGAGGAGTTCCAGCGCCGGCACGAACGCATGGCGGCGCTCGTTGCGGAGCTGCGCGAGCGGACGGCGCTCGTCGCGGCCGGTGGCAGCGCCGCCTCGATGGAGCGCCACCGCGGACGCGGCAAGCTTCCCGCCCGAGAACGAGTCGACAGGCTCTGCGACCCGGGCACGGCGTTCCTCGAGCTCGGCGCGCTCGCGGCCTGGGAGATCTACGGCGGCGAGGCTCCGTCGGCGGGGATCGTGACCGGGATCGGCGTCGTCGAAGGGCGCCAGTGCATGATCTTCGCCAACGACGCGACGGTGAAGGGCGGCTCATACCTGCCGTTGACCGTGAAGAAGCACCTGCGGGCGCAGGAGGTAGCGGAGCAGAACCGGCTGCCGTGCATCTACCTCGTCGACTCCGGAGGCGCCTTCCTGCCGCTCCAGGACGATGTCTTCCCCGACCGGGAGCACTTCGGGCGCCTCTTCTACAACCAGGCGCGCATGTCGGCGCAGGGGATCGCCCAGATCGCCGTCGTGATGGGGTTCTGCGCCGCCGGCGGCGCCTACGTGCCGGCGATGGCCGACGAGACGGTGATCGTGCGCGGCACCGGCTCGATCTTCATCGGCGGGCCGGCGCTCGTGAAGGCGGCGACCGGCGAGGACGTCACCGTCGAGGAGCTCGGCGGCGCCGAGGTACACGCCGTCCACTCCGGGGTCGCCGACCATTACGCGACCTCGGACGAGCACGCGCTCGCGATCGCGCGGCGGATCATCAAGAACCTTCACGGCAAGGCGCTCGAGCCCCCTTGGGAGCTCTCCGAGCCCGAGCCGCCTGCCTCCGACCCCGCTGAGCTGTACGGCCTGATTCCCGACGATCACCGCACCCAGGTCGACCCGCGCGAGCTGATCGCCCGCATCGTCGACGGCTCGCGGCTCGACGAGTTCAAGGAGCGCTATGCCGAGACGCTCGTGTGCGGGTGGGCGGCGATCGAGGGGTACCCGGTCGGGATCCTCGCCAACAACGGCGTCCTGTTCGCCGAGTCGTCGCAGAAGGGTGCGCACTTCATCGAGCTTGCGTGCAAGCGGCGCGTGCCGCTGCTCTTCCTGCAGAACATCACCGGGTTCATGGTCGGCAAGGAGTACGAGGCGGGTGGGATCGCGCGCGACGGCGCCAAGCTCGTGATGGCGGTGGCGTGCGCGGAGGTGCCGAAGTTCACGGTCGTTGTCGGCGGGTCGTTCGGCGCCGGCAACTACGCGATGTGCGGGCGCGCCTACAGCCCCCGGCAGCTGTGGATGTGGCCGAACTCGCGCATCTCGGTGATGGGCGGCGAGCAGGCTGCGACCGTGCTCTCGATCGTCAGCGATGACGATCCGGACGAGATCCGCGCCAAGTACGAGCGCGAGGGGAGCCCGTACTACTCGACGGCGCGGCTCTGGGACGATGGGATCCTCGACCCACTCGACACCCGCCGCGTGCTTGCGCTCGGGCTCTCCGCGGCTCTCCAGGCGTCGATCCCCGAGACGCAGTTCGGCGTCTTCCGCATGTGAGCCGCGAAGTCGGCAAGCTGCTGGTCGCGAACCGTGGCGAGATCGCGGTGCGTGTCTTTCGTACCTGCCGGGAGCTCGGGATCGCGACGGTCGCGGTCGCCGAGCCCGCCGACGCCGGGTCGCTGCATGCGCGGAGCGCGGGGGAGACGGTGGTGATCGTCAGCTATCTCGACGCGGCAGAGCATCTCCGGGCGGCGCTCGAATCGGGGGCTCGGTCGATCCACCCCGGATACGGGTTCCTGTCGGAGAACCCGGAGTTCGCCGAGGCAGTCGAGACCGCAGGACTCGTGTGGATCGGCCCGCCGCCCGCCGCGCTGCGGGCCGGCGGCGACAAGCTGGCGGCGAAGCGGATCGCGCGCGCGGCCGGCGTGCCTGTCGTGGAGAGCGGCGAGCCCGGGGCGCTCGGCTTTCCTCTGCTCGTCAAGTCGGCGGCCGGCGGCGGTGGCCGGGGGATGCGGGTCGTGCGCTCCGCCGCTGAGCTCGAGCCGGCGCTCGACGCGGCTCGCCGGGAAGCAGGCGCGGCCTTCGGCGACGACACGGTGTTCTGCGAGCGCTACGTCGAGCGTGCCCGGCACGTCGAGGTGCAACTGCTCGCTGACGCCGACGGGGTGTTGGCGCTCGGAGAACGGGAGTGCTCGATTCAGCGCCGCCACCAGAAGGTGCTCGAGGAGTCGCCTTCCCCTGGCATCGACGAGGGGTTGCGTACCGCGCTTTGCGACGCCGCGGTTCGCTTTGCCTCGGCGATCGGCTACCGGGGTGCGGGCACGGCCGAGTTCATGGTCGCCGGCCGAGACTTCTTCTTCCTCGAGCTGAACGCCCGCATCCAGGTCGAGCATCCCGTCACCGAGGCGGTGACCGGGCGCGACCTCGTCGCAGACCAGATCCGGATCGCCCAGGGTCTGCCTCTTGTCGAGGCCGAAGCTGCACGGGAGCGGAGTCAGCGAGGGGCCGGCATCCGGCCGCACGCCGAAGAAGACGGCCACGCGATCGAGGTGCGGCTCTACGCCGAGGATCCGCGTACGTTCCTGCCGCAGGCGGGGCGGATCGAGCGGTTGCGGCTCCCAGGCGGGGTGCGTGTGGACGCGGGTGTCGAGGAGGGCGACGAGGTCGGGACGCGCTACGACGCGATGATCGCCAAGCTGATCGCTCACGGCGGGACGCGCGAGGAGGCGATCGCGACGCTCGACAAGGCCCTCGCAGAGACCGAGGTCGAGGGCGTAGTCACGAACCTGCCGTTCCTTCGCTGGCTTCTCGCCCATCGCGCCTTTCGGGCGGGGGACACGACGACCGACTTCCTGACGCGGTACCCGCCCCTCACGCCCATGCCCGCGCGCCTGCCCGCGGTGGTATGGGCGGGGCCGTTCCGGATCAACCTGCCCTCGCCGCTCGTGGCCGCTCCGCCCGACCTCGACGATCCCGCCCACGCGCACCTCCCCGGCGAGGAGGGCGCTGCAGTCGCGGCCCCGATGCCCGGGACGGTGATCAGGGTCAACGTCGCTGCAGGGGACGCCGTAGAGGCGCGCGAGCCGCTCGTTGTGCTGGAGGCGATGAAGATGGAGATGCCGCTCCTCGCGCCGCGCGCCGGGACGATCCGGACCGTTCACGTCGCGCAGGGTGACACCGTGGCGCGCGGCTCCGTCCTCGTCGAGTTGGAAGATTGAGGCGTGTCCGGCCTGCGCACAGCGAGGGACGGTGCGGTGCTGGAGCTGACGTTGGTGCGCCCGGAGAAGCACAACGCGCTCGACGGCACGCTGATCGCGGCGCTCACCCAGGCATTCGAGGGCGCGGGCGAGGCGCGGGCGGTGGTTCTCCGAGGCGAGGGCCCGTCGTTCTCGGCCGGGGGCGACATCGAGGAGATGCGGGCCGCGATCGACCACACCGCCTCCGAGAACCTGGCCGAGGCGCGCGCCTGGCGCTCGCTGCTCGAGGCGGCCGACGGCTGCCCGGCGCCCGTCGTCGCCGCCGTCCACGGCAATGCACTCGGCGGCGCGTGCGGTCTGCTTGCCTGCTGCGACATCGTGGTCGCCGACCGGGAAGCGCGATTCGGGTTCAGTGAGGTTCGGCTCGGCCTCGTCCCGGCCGTGATCTCGCCGTTCCTGATCGAGCGGATCGGCACCGGCGCGGCGCGGGCGCTCTTGCTCACGGGCGAGCTGTTCGACGCCGAGACAGCACTCCGGGTCGGGCTCGTCAGCGAGCTCGCCGACGACCTCGACGCGGCGGTCGAGCGCGTCGTGGCGGCGCTTCTCGCCGCGGGCCCCGAGGCGGTGCGGATCGCCAAGCGGATCGCGCGGTCGCCGCTCCCGGCCGACGAGACCACGCATCTGATCGCCGAGCTGCGCACGAGCGAGGAGGGCCAGGAAGGCATGCGCGCCTTCCTCGAGCGCCGCCCGGCCGCCTGGCGCGAGGAGACGCCTCGACCGTGAGCCGCCGCGAACTTCCTTGGGGCGAGCAAGTAGCGAGCAGAAGCGCCGATCGGCAGCCCCGTCCTCCGAGGGATGAGCGTGGATCTGCACGTTCGCCGTCCGCCGGCGGCGAGACGACCTGGAACCTCGAAGCTCGCACGCAAGCGATCTCCGCGCGCCCGTGGCGCGCGGTAGGCCGCGTCGTCGAAACTCCCCCGCCGAGTTCGGGCGTCCGATAGCTTTGCCACGTGGTCTTCGATCTCCCCGAAGAGCACGAGGCTCTTCGCGCGACAGTTCGTGACTTCGCAGAGCGCGAGATCGCGCCGGTCGCGGGTGAGCTCGACCGCACGAAGACGTTCCCCTACGAGATCGTGCGCAAGCTCGGCGAGCTAGGCTGGATGGGGATCCCTTTCCCGGAGGAGTGGGGCGGCGCCGGCGCCGACACGCTCGCCTACGCGCTCGCGGTAGAGGAGCTCGCGCGCGTCGACTCCTCGGTCGCGATCACACTCTGTGCCCACACCTCGCTCGGCACGCAGCCGATCTACCTGTTCGGGACGGAGGAGCAGAAGCGCGAGTGGCTGCCGCGCCTCACCTCGGGTGAGCGGTTGGCGGCGTTCGGGCTAACCGAGCCCGAGGCGGGGTCTGACGCAGGCAACACGCGCACGCGTGCGGTGCTCGACGGCGGCGAATGGGTGATCGACGGCGCGAAGCAGTTCATCACCAACGCGGGCACAGAGATCTCCGGCCTGGTCACGATCACAGCGGTGACGGGCGAGACGGACGGCCGCCGCGAGATCTCGAACCTGCTCGTCCCCAACGGCGTGGCCGGCTTCGAGGTGGGGGAGCCGTACCGCAAGATGGGGTGGAACGCCTCCGACACGCGGCCGCTCGCGTTCACCGCCTGCCGCGTCCCCGAGGAGAACTTGCTGGGC
>Ga0307374_10015684_pt1 | contig 10158 bp, 9 predicted proteins | sample OX3MG_FD_202532 | JGI IMG/M metagenome (GOLD analysis project Ga0307374, IMG submission 202532) | Soil microbial communities from Risofladan, Vaasa, Finland - OX-3 | ecosystem: Environmental > Terrestrial > Soil > Coastal area > Acid sulfate soil | place: Finland: Risofladan, Vaasa | collected...
GAGGAGACCGGGCTGGCAGCTCAGCGCGAGATGCGCGCGGGCGGGGCGTGCGGCGTGCTTGAGCGTGTTGGTGAGGGCCTCCTGGGCGACCCGGAAGACGGTCAGCTGCACTCCTTCGGCGAGCTCGTGCGGGTCGCCGTCGAGATCCATCGTCACCGGGATCCCTGCGGCATGCACGCGCGCGAGCAGCTCGTCGAGGTGGCCGAGGCTCGGCTGGGGCTCGAGCGGGTGCGCCGCCGACTCCTCGCGCAGCACGCCGAGCAGCCGGCGCATCTCAACCAGCGCTTCGCGCCCGGTGGCCGAGACGCGCTTGGTCGCTTCCGCCGCGCGCTCGGGCGAGCTGTCCATTGCGTAGGTCGCGCCCTCGGCGAGCGCGATCATCACGCTGAGGTTGTGGGCCACGATGTCGTGCATCTCGCGTGCGATCCGCGCCCGCTCGGCGGCGGCGGCGAGCCGACCCTGCTGGTCGCGCTCGAATTCCAGACGGGTGGTCTTCTCTTGCAGGGAGGCGAGCAGCGCCCTGCGCTGGCGGATCGTGACGCCGAGCACTCCCGCCGCGGTCGCCAGCCCCGTGAGGCCGACCCAGACCTTCAGCGGCGTGGTCGGCGCCCAGCGCACCGCTGCCATGATCGCCCCCAGCTCGACCGTGCCGGCGGCGAGCGCGCCCTCGAGCAGGCTTCCGTCCAGGGCCACCCAGTACAGGGCGATCAGCACCGCGGCGTCGGCCAACTGTGGGGCGGCGAGCAGCCACTGCGCCAACGCTACGAGGGCGATCGCGCCAAAGCACAGAATCGGGCTCAGGCGGCGCAGCAAAAGCGGCGCGCAGAGCGCGGCGCAGAAGACCACGGTGAGCGTGTCGAGGCGACGCTGAGTCGCCAGGCCGAGGATGCTCAACGCAACCGTGGCGAGGCAGATCGCGAGATCGACCGCGAAGGGATGTGTGGCGCTCAGCCTGCTCAGCCGCTCCGCGCGCCCCGTCAGCCAGGTCGAGGCAGGCGCTTGCGCTGACTCGTTCATACCTCCATCTTGGCGGTTTGCCGGCGCCGGCGCCAGCGGATCGCGGGCATCGGTCGACATCGCCCGCTTCATTTTTGGCCCCTGCTACTCGAACTCGGCGTCGAGCACCAACCCGGGGGTCGACTGCGCCACGGCGGGCAGCGAGTCGCTCTGAATATCGCACTTGGTGATCGCGACGTAGGCGACGAGCGCGATGAACACGATCAGCGCCAGACCGCTGATGGTGCCGTCCCCGAGACCGAGGCCGGTGGTCGCGTGGGGCTTTGAGAACCAGTCGGCGAAGGAGGCGCCGAGCGGCCGCGTGACGATGTAGGCGAACCAGAAGGCGACGATCGGGTTCATCTCGAAGCGCCACCAACCGACCGCGGGGATCGCGATCACCGAAGCGAACAGCACCACCGAGGGGAAGAATCCAAGGTTCAGCGAGAGCGCCGTGAGATCGCCCGCGGCGGTGCCGAGCGCGAACGTCGCCAGCACCGCGGCCCAGTAGAAGCCCTCGCGGCGACGGGTCGTGATCGAGTGAATCGACAGCGTGCCCTCGCTGCGATACCAGCGCCAGAACACGGCGGCCGTGACGAGCGCGAACAGCGGCGTGGTGACCGCGTAGGGGATGCTCGCGCCGTCGTGGATGCCGTCCGCGGCCATCGTGCCGAAGATCGCGACCATCATCACCGCGAACCAGTAGAAGGGCGCGCGGTATTCCCGCTGGCGCATCTGCAGCCAGATCGCGAACCACAGGCCGAAGATCCCGATTGCGCCGGCGATCGGCACGCTGTGCTGGCCGAGGAAGTCCGACATCGACTCGCCCATACCGGTCGTCAACAGCTTGAGGACCCAGAAGATCGCGGTGATCTCGGGGACCTTGGTCATGACCCGCCGGGATGTGGATGTGGACGTGGGCGTGGGCGTAGGTTGGTAGCTCGACATCATCATGCGTCGCGGCGTACAAGCAGATAGGCGGCGATCGCCAACAGCACGACCGTATAGGCGCAATAAAGCGCGAATCCGCCCCATGGGGAGAGCGTGTGTGCGTCCGGGACGGCCTTGGCGATCGCCCCTCCCGCGTTAGAGGGGAGGTAGGGATTGATCGAGTTGCCGATTTCGCTCGGAAGGATGTCGACGATCCCCGGCAGCACGAACAGCAGTCCGGCGAAGGTCGCGATCGCGCCCGCGGTGCTGCGGATGATCGTGCCGAGCGCGACGCAGAGGACGCCCGTCACGGTCATGAACAGCACCGTCCCGACGAGCGTGCGCAGCGCGTGCGGGTGGCCGAGCGTGACGTTCACGTGATGCTCTGTGAGGATCGCCTGGGCGGCGAAGAACGCGACGAAGGCGCTCGCGAGCATCGACACGAACGTCACCGAGGCGAACACCGCGATCTTGGCCCACAGCACGGGCAGCCTGCGCGGCACCGCCATCAGGCTCGAGCGGATCATCCCGGTCGAGTACTCGCCGCTGATCACGAGCACCCCGAGCACGCCGATCGCGAGCTGCGCGAGGTGATAGCCGCCGAGGCTGCGGTCGATCGAATCGAACGTCGCCTGCTCGTGCGGGCTGAGGTGCGACCAGCGGTTCATCGAGACCGCCGCGATCAGCACTCCGAGGCCGGCCATCGCGACGACCGCGAACAGTAGCGACCAGCGCGTCGAGCGCAGCGACCACAGCTTCGTCCACTCCGAACGCAGCACGTTCCCCTGGGTTACGCGGCCGGTGAAGGCGCGGCGCGGCGGCGGCGGCGCGGCGGCGGTGGCGCTGGCGGCGAGCGCCGATGTCTCGGTGGCGCTCACGCCGGCGCTCTAACGTTCTCGCGGCCCTGGGGCTCGCTCTCCTGCTCTTCGGCGACGGCGGCGCTCGCGTGGTACTCGACCGACTCGCCGGTGAGGCTCATGAACGCCTCCTCCAGCGAAACCCGTTGCGGCGTCAGCTCAGAGATCACGATTCCCGCCGCAAGCGCGATCTCCCCGATCTGCTCGCCGCTGAGGCCGCCTACTTCCAGCAGGCCCTCATCGATGCCGTGCACAGCCACCTCGCGCCGGATCAGCGTCTCGCGCAGCTCGGGTGCACGAGGCGAGCGGACACGCACGTTGGCATCGGAGGATGCGCGGCGTACGAACTCCGCGACGGAGGTGTCGGCGATCAGCCGCCCGCGCCCGATCACGATCAGATGATCGGCGGTCTGGGCCATCTCGCTCATCAGATGCGACGACAGGAACACGGTGCGCCCTTCGGCGGCGAGGTTCTTGAGCAGGTTGCGGATCCAGTGGATGCCCTCCGGGTCGAGGCCGTTGGCGGGCTCGTCGAGGATCACCGTCGCGGGGTCGCCCAGCAGCGCGGCGGCGACACCCAGGCGCTGGCCCATGCCGAGTGAGAAGCTGCCGACCCGCTTGCGCGCGACCTCACGCAGGCCGACCAGCTCGATCACCTCCTCCACGCGGCTGCGCGGGATCCCGTGGGTCTGGGCCAGCGCCAGTAGGTGGTTGTAGGCGGAGCGCCCGGTGTGAATCGCGTGGGCCTCGAGCATCGCGCCGATCTCGTGCAGCGGCGCGGACAGGTCACGGTAAGCGCAGCCGTTGACCCTCACCGTCCCGCTGGTGGGCGCATCCAGCCCCAGGATCAACCGCATCGTGGTCGACTTACCCGCCCCGTTGGGCCCCAAGAAGCCCGTCACCACTCCAGGCGCGACGGAAAACGTGAGGTCGTCCACGGCAACCTTCTCGCCGTAGCGCTTGCTCACACCTCGAACATCGATCACACCGTCACCGTACGGCGTCCGGTGCTCGACCACAACGCCCTGGAGGACGATCTTCGTCGACCGGCATGTCCACCGCAGGTTGCGGCCGGCTCCTACCTGAGTCGCACCTGTCGCGTCCTCGGTCCGGCTCGCTCGTGGCTGCTCGAGGCGACGAAGCCCGGGAGCTCGAGCTCGACCCGCGCGCCTCCCCCCGGTCGCTCCCCGGCGAGAACGCGCCCCGCGTGAGCTGCGACGATTGCCTGCACGATTGCCAGCCCGAGCCCGGCCCCGCCCGAGGCGCGGTCGCGCGCCGTGTCGGTGCGGTGGAAGCGGTCGAAGATCAGCTCGCGCTGATCGGTGGGAATGCCGGGACCGTCGTCCGCCACGACGAAACGCACTCGCTCGCGCCCAATCGGGGTGACATCGAGGCGCACGAGCCCGCGTGGCGCCGAGGTGTGCTCGATCGCGTTGCGGGCGAGGTTGCGCAGCGCCTGGGCGAGCCGGTCGGGGTCGGCACGGAGGGTGCCGGTGGGGATCTCCGAGAGCTCGAAGCGGCGCTCGGCCGTGAGGCTCATGCCGTCCCATAGGTCGGCGATGAACGACGGCAGGTCGATCGACTCGACCTGGAGGAACTGGCGCTCTTCGGACTTCGCGAGCAGCAGCAGGTCGTCGACCAGGCGGGTGATCCGGGAGACCTCGGCCTGCACGAGACGCTCGACCCTTCGGACCTCCGCCGGCGGCGGATCGGATTGCGCGCCGAGCACTTCGAGCTGGCCGCGGATCACCGTCAGCGGGGTGCGCAGCTCGTGTGAGGCGTCAGCGACGAATGCCCGCTGGCCGGCGAACGCGGCGGAGAGCCGGTCGAGCATGTGGTTGAAGGCGTCGGCGAGCACCCGCACCTCGTTCCCGGGGCCACCGGACTCGTGGATGCGCGGCTCAAGCTCGCCCGCGTCGACCCGCGCGGCGATCGCCGCCATCCGCCGCAGCGGTCGTGAGACACGCGCGCCGACGAGGTAGGAGGCGAGTAGCGCGGCGGCGAGCGCGAGCGCGCCGGCGAGCACGAAGGCGCGCGCGATTCCGTGCTGGGCGCGGCCCACCTCCTGCAGCGGCTCGCCGACACCGATCGTAACGCCCGGGGAGCGGCCAACCGCGACGCGACGTTTGAGCAGGCGCAGGTCGCCGATGTCGGGGAAGGGCACGGTCGAATATCCCTCGCGAGCTTTCAGTACGCCGAGCGCGAGGCGGTTCTCCCGGGCCTGCTTGGCGACCGTCTCGTCGTTGTCGGGGGGCGTCAGGCCGAGCAGCTCGGGTTGGTTGGTGCTCGTGCCCGCGCCGGGGACGTTCGCGAACAGCAGCGTCGAGCTGGCGGTGAAGGGCTGAGCGTTGACATACCGGGTGGCGGCCACCGACAGGGCGCGGGGAGATGCACGGCCATCGGGAGCGGCCCGCTCGACGAGCTCGAGATTGTGAGCAAACTCGCCCGCATCGCCCGCCAGCTCGTGGTCGATCTGGTGGCGCAGTTCGGTGCCCGTTCCGCGGTAGACGGCCACGAAGATCACGGCTGCGAACAGCAGCATCACGACCGCGACCCAGGCCGTCAGCCGCCAGCGCAGGCCGCCGCCCCGCAACTGGTCCCACGGTCGTCGCGCCTTGTGCCGGTGGCGCGGTCCGCCGGGAGTCAGGTCCTCAGCCCGCATCGTCGAGGCGATACCCGACCGAGCGCACGGTCACGATCGGCGCCGGGTTCCCGGGAGTGCCGAGCTTGCGCCGCAGGTAGCCGATGTAGACGTCGACGATGTTGGTCCGCGGGTCGTGCTCATAACCCCAGACGGTCGAGAGGATCTGCTCGCGCGTGAGCACGCGGCCGCGATTGCGGACGAGGTGGACGAGCAGATCGAACTCGGTGCTCGACAGCCGCACCGGCTCCCCGGCGCGGCGCACCTCGCGGGCGATCAGGTCGACCTCGATGTCGCCCACGCGCAGCGACGCCGCCGGGCTCTGCATCGCCAGGCGCAGTTGCGCGCGCACCCGCGCCGCGAGCTCGGCGAGCGAGAACGGCTTGATCAGGTAGTCGACCGCGCCCGCGTCGAGCCCGGCGACGCGATCCTCGACCTCACCTCGCGCGGTCAGCACGAGCACGGGGACCGTTGAGGAGGCGCGGCGCAGCGAGTCGAGGATCTCCATACCGGAGCGGCCGGGGAGCATCAGGTCGAGCACGATCAGGTCGAAGCTCTCGTGCAGCGCGCGTCGCTCGCCCTCGAGCCCGTCGAGAGCGGCCTCGATCGGGAACCCCTCGGCTTCGAGGCCGCGTTTGACGAAGTCGACGATCCCGGGCTCGTCCTCGATCAGGAGAATCATCGTCCGTGCCGCCGCTGCGCGAGTGGACGATGAAAGTCGGTCGCCCACGAGGAACCAGCGGTGGTGAGCATCCGACCAGCATAGATGCGTCATCCAGTGCCCGTGTGGGGGGAGGCAAAAGAAAAGAGCTTTCTCATCAGTGGGTTATCCCCTCGTTAACCGGCAACGGAGACTGTTGGGAATGGCAATCGACCAGCGCCGGTCCGTCGGGGAGGGCGACAGAGAAAGACAACGATCGGCGCAGCGAGGCCGGCTCGAGGACAACGGGCGCCTGACAGGCGGTGGGCCCGACGGCAACGAGCGTCTGACTGCCGCGTCGGGAATCCTGCTGCTCGTGCTGTTCGCTGCCCTCGGCGTGACGATCCTGCGAATCGGCCAGTTGCTGTGGCTGCATCTGTTCCTGGGGATGCTGTTGATCGGCCCGGTGCTGTTGAAGCTGGCGAGCACCGGATATCGATTCGCCCGCTATTACGCCGCGAACCCGGCCTACCGGCGCAAGGGTCCCCCCGAGGCGCCGATGCGCCTGCTCGCCCCGCTCGTCGTGCTCTCGACGGTGGTCGTGTTCGGCAGCGGCGTCGCCCTGCTGTTCGCCGGTCCGAGCGCGCGCGGGACACTGTTCCCGATTCACAAGCTCAGCTTCTTCGCCTGGCTCGCCCTCACGGGAGTGCACGTGCTCGGCCACCTGGCGGACCTGCCGGCGCCGCTGCGGGCGGACTACGGCGGTGCCGGGAAGGGCCTCGCCGGCCTCTCAGGCCGGGAGCCGGGGAGGGACGGCCGCATGCTCTCGCTCGCCGGGATGCTTGTCGCCGGGCTGGTCCTGGCCGTGCTCCTGATTCCCGAGTTCGGGCCCTGGGTGAACGGTTTTCACGGCTTTCACCACCACTGAGCGGCGCTCCGGCGAACGCGTTTGCAGGGCAAGTCGGCCCGCGCTTGGGAGGACGAGGATAAGAGCTCTCTAACAAGCTCTTTAGTGGATCCAAGGCTAGGGCGGCGAATATATACCCATGACCACCCCAACATCCAGCCGATCCCGCGACACCGCCCTCCGTCGCTTGGGTCGCTGCAATCGCTGGCTGCTCGCCGGCTCGGCGACGCTGACCGGGGCTTTCACGCTGCTCGCCGCGCAGGCCTTCCCCGGTAAAACCGCGAGCGCAGCGAAGAAAGTACAGACATCCACGACCGAACAGGCCGCGCCGACGCAGGCGACGACGACCGCGGAAACCAACACTGCGACGACCCCCGTTGAATCGGCGAAAACCACCGCCACCGAAACCCAGGCCCCGTCGAGTTCCCCGGAATCCAGCTCGTCCGCCCCGGAATCCAGCTCGTCCGCCCCGGAATCCAGCTCGTCCGCCCCGGAATCCAGCTCGTCCGCCCCGGAATCGAGCACGGTGGTCTCCGGGGGATCGTGAGTCGAGGAATGCCGACGAGCACCGCCAGCAGCAGCACCGCCGTTACCGCCACGGTCGATACCCGTGCTGGAGCTGACACTCGTGCCACCGCCGGCGGGCGCGCTGAGACCGATGCCTCCACGAAGGCCGCCGCATTCGCTCGTGCCGAGTGGGAGGCGCTCGGCACGAGCGTGGTCCTGCTCGTCGACGATCCCGACGTGCTCGCGACGGCCCGCGCGATCGTCGAGCGGGAGCTGCGCGCGATCGACCGCGCCTGCAGCCGCTTTCGCCCGGACTCCGACCTGGAGCGCGCGAACGCCGGCGCGGGGCGGTTCGTCGGCGTGGACCCACTGTTGATCGAGGCGATCGAGATCGCGCTGCGCGCCGCCGTGCTGACCGACGGCGACGTCGACCCCACGGTCGGCAATGCGTTGATCCTTGCCGGATACGACCGCGACTGGACGCTGCTGGAGAGGGCGCGCTCCGCCGGCGGATCCGACGGCAAGCTCGAAGACGTCGTGGTGCGGCCGACGATCACAGCGCGCGTCACGCCCGGATGGCGGGCGATCGAGCTCGACCGCGAGCGCTCAGCGATCCGCGTCCCCACGGGCGTGCGCCTCGACCTCGGCGCCACCGCGAAAGCTTGGGTGGCCGATCGCGCCGCCGCCGCCGTGCACGAAGCGACCGGGGCGGGCAGCCTGATCGGCCTCGGCGGCGACATCGCCACCGCCGGCGCGGCGTCCGAGGAGGGCTGGCGGATCTATGTCACCGACGACCACCGCCGCGTGCCCGGCGAGCAGGGGCAGACGATCTCGATCCGAGCAGGCGGGATCGCGACCTCCAGCACGACGGCTCGGCGCTGGCGCCACGAGGGCCGGACGCAGCATCACATCATCGATCCCGCAAGCGGCGCGCCCGTGGCGCCGCGCTGGCGCACGGTGAGCGTCGCCGCGGAGACGTGCCTGGACGCAAACATCGCCAGCACCGGCGCGCTGATCCGCGCGGACACAGCCCCTGCATGGCTGGAGCAGATGGGGTTGCCCGCGCGCCTGGTCGGCAATGACGGCGCCGTGTGCCTCGTCGGCGAGTGGCCTGCACAGGAGGTGCAGCCACGATGACCGTTCTGCTCGGTGCAGTCGGTCCCAGCACGTACTGGTACCTGACGCGCTCGACCGGCGCCGTGGCGCTGCTGCTGTTGACGGGCAGCCTCGCCCTCGGCATCGCCGGGGTGAGCCGCTTCAGCAGCCCGCGCTGGCCGCGGTTCGTCCTCGACTCGCTGCACCGGAACGTCTCCCTGCTCGCGCTCGCGTTCCTGCTCGTGCACATCGTCACGGCGGTGCTCGACAGCTTCGCGCCGATCTCGCTGATCGACGCGTTCGTCCCGTTCGCCGGCAGCTACCGGCCGTTCTGGCTCGGGCTCGGCGCGATCTCCTTCGACCTGTTGCTCGCCGTGACGCTCACGAGCCTCCTGCGCCGGCGGCTCGGATACGGAGTCTGGCGCGCGACCCACTGGCTCGCCTACGCCTGCTGGCCGATCGCGCTGCTGCACGGACTCGGGACCGGCAGCGACGTGAAAAGCGCGTGGATGCTCGGCCTCAGCATCGCCTGTCTGGCGATCGTTGCGCTGGCGGTGGGTGTTAGGGCCATCACTGGCTGGCCGGCGCACGCGCGTGTGCGTGGCGCGGCGCTCGGCGCGACCGCCGCGTTCGCGCTGTTCCTCTTGATCTGGCTCCCCGCCGGGCCGCTCGGGCACGGTTGGGCGCAGCGTTCGGGCACGCCGACGTCACTGCTCGCGGGGTCCTCGCGGAAATGAGCCCGCCGATGAGCCCGCCGACCGAGATCGCCGTCGCGCCCCGTCGGATCACGGGATCGGGTGTGTGTCGATGAGCCCGGCGCATGGCGACACAGCTGTTCTCGATCCCGCCGTCCGCGATCGCGCCGTGCTGCCGCGACTGCTTGCCGGGATACCCGAGCACGGTGCGGTCGGCCTGGTCGAGCATCGCGCGCGCAACGGCGAGTTGCCCTATGGCACACGCCGTGAGCGTCGCCGCGCGGCTGATCTGATCGAGCTCGTCGAGCAGGCCGGCCTGCTCGGGCGCGGCGGCGCCGCGTTTCCGGTCGCGCGGAAGCTGCGCGCGGTGACTGCGGCCGCCGGGCGCACGCCGCTCGGCAAACGGCCGATCGTGCTCGCGAACGCCTCCGAGGGAGAGCCCGCGAGCGACAAGGACCGCCTGCTGCTCGAAAGCCTGCCCCACCTCGTGCTCGACGGCGGCGTGCTGGCCGCCCTGGCCGTCGGGGCCGACGAGTTGATCGTCTGCGTCGACGAGTCAGCCGGCGCCGCCCTGCGGAGCCTGACACGCGCGCTCGCCGAGCGCGAGCGCGCCGGCGGCGACGGGTTGCGGATCGCGATCCAGCTCGTCCCCCACGGCTACGTCTCAGGCCAGGAGTCGGCGCTCGTGAACCTCTGCAATGGCGGTCCGGCCAAGCCGACGCTGACGCCGCCGATGCCGTTCCAGCGGGGGGTGCGCAAGCGGCCGACGCTCGTCAACAACGCCGAGACGCTCGCCCAGCTCGCGCTGATCGCACGCCGCGGGCCGCGCTGGTTTCGCGCGCTCGGCACGCCTGCCGACCCGGGCTCCGCGCTCGTGACGCTCTCGGGCG
>Ga0307374_10015685_pt1 | contig 10157 bp, 7 predicted proteins | sample OX3MG_FD_202532 | JGI IMG/M metagenome (GOLD analysis project Ga0307374, IMG submission 202532) | Soil microbial communities from Risofladan, Vaasa, Finland - OX-3 | ecosystem: Environmental > Terrestrial > Soil > Coastal area > Acid sulfate soil | place: Finland: Risofladan, Vaasa | collected...
GCGACCGCGCGCTGATCGGCAAGTTCGAGGGGAAGGACCTCACGCACCCGTGGGCCGGCAACGTGATCGACCTCTGCCCGGTGGGCGCCCTTCTCTCCAAGGACTCGCTCAACAAAGTGCGCGCCTGGGAAGTGGATCGCACCGCGTCCATCTGCCCCGGCTGCTCGCAGGGGTGCAACATGATCATCGAGACGCGCGACAACATGGTCGTGCGCCTGCGACCGCGTCCCAACGACGCCGTGAATCAGTACTTCATGTGCGATCAAGGGCGGCTCGACTATCGCTGGATGAACCGGCAGGACCGCGTGGAGCTGCCCATGGTGCGCCAGGGAGCCACGCTGGCCGCGGCTGACTGGGAAGCCGCCGTGTCAGCCGCCGCGTCGGTGCTCAAGGACAAGCGGGCGTACCTACTGGCCTCCCCGGGGCTCCCCAACGAAGCGCTGTTCCTGCTCTCTCGGCTCGTCAAGAAGACCGGTGGGGCGGGGGCGTTCCGTGTGCGTCAGGGCGACGAAGCGCCGCTGCCGGGCGTGCCCGATCTGGCTCGTCGCGCCGATCTCGCCGCCAACGCCCGCGGCGCCGAGATGCTGGGCCTCTCGCGCCGGCCGGCGCCCCTGGCCGATCTGCAGCCCGGCGACGTGCTGATCGTGGCCGATGAAGAACTGGCCGGACTGGACGCGCCTGACGTGGCCAGGGCCGGTGCAATCATCGTCATCGGCACGACGCTCCCTGTGTGGGCGCGTCATGCCGCTTCGGTCGTGCTGCCGATCACCAACATCGCGGAAGAAGAGGGGACGTTCACCAACCTTCGGGGTCGCGTACAGCGGTTCCACCAGGCGAAGTCGGGCCCTGGCTTCTCGCGTCCGAGTTGGCTGGTGGTCGCCGACCTGCTCGCCGCGTTGGGCGAGTCCGCCAACTATCGGCAGGCCCAGGACGTGTTCGCCGCGCTGTCGGCGTCGCACCCGGAATTCGCCGGCATGTCCTACGATTCGCTGGGACTCAAGGGCGCGCTCGTGACGAGCGCCGCTGCAGGGGCGGTGGCATGAACGCCTTCATCCATCCGCTGCTGCAGGTGGCGAGCCCGCAGCTTCCACCGCCGTCGATCACGGTGTACCTCGTGGCCACCGCGATCAAGATCCTGGTCGTCTTCACGGTCTACCTCACGGGCGTGGCGCTGCTCACGCTGGCCGAACGCAAGGTCTCGGCCTGGATCCAGGACCGGCACGGGCCCAATCGCGTGGGACCCGGTGGCCTGCTCCAACCGGCAGCCGACGGGCTCAAGAATTTCATGAAGGAGGAGACGTACCCGGGACAGGCCAACCTGCCGCTGTTCGTGCTCGCGCCCGCAATCGCGTTCATTCCGGCGCTCCTCACGTGGTGCGTGATCCCGTTCGCATCGCCGCTCCCCACGCGGTGGGGGCTGATCGACATGGTCGTTGCCCCGCTGCCGGTGGGCTATCTGTTCATCCTGGCCATCTCGTCGCTCGGCGTGTACGGCATCGTGCTCGCCGGGTGGAGTTCCAACAACAAGTACGCGCTCCTGGGCGGGTTGCGGTCCAGCGCTCAGATGGTGTCATACGAGATCGCGATGGGCATGTCCACGATCCCGGTGCTGCTCCTGTCCGGCAATGTGGCCCTCAACGACATCGTGCTCCAGCAGGCGCGCGGGATGTGGAACGTGCTCGGGCTCACGATCGCGTTCCTGATCTTCCTCGTGGCGGCGTTCGCCGAGACCAACCGCCTGCCGTTCGATCTTCCCGAGGCGGAATCCGAGTTGGTGGCCGGCTATCACTCGGAGTACAGTGCGATGAAGTTCTCGATGTTCTTCATCGCCGAGTACGCGAACATGGTGACGGCCAGCGCGCTGATGGTCACACTGTTCTTCGGCGGGTGGGATATTCCGGGACACTGGGACGTCGCGCCCTGGAGCGCCTGGAAGACCCTGGCCACGGGCGGATTCTTCGTCTTCAAGGTGCTGTTCTTCCTGTTCTTCTACATGTGGATCCGTTGGACGCTGCCGCGGTTCCGCTACGACCAACTGATGGCGCTGGGCTGGAAGCTCATGCTCCCGCTGTCGCTGGGCTACATCGTGGTGATGGCGAGCGCCATCCTCGGGCTCGACGCCTCGGGCGTGGCCCGCGGGTCGTGGGCGTTCGGTCTGTCCCTGCTGGCCCTCAATGTGGTGCTGGTGGTCATCCTGTTCTTCCTGATCGATCGCGGCCGGCTGATCAGTCCGGCCTATTCCAGACTCGAGAAGCGCGACGTCGACAAGCTGCAGGCCGTCGCATCGCGTTCGTCGTTGACGACGGAGGGCCGTAACTGATGGCAATCGGCATCAAGGTCGTCGACCGCCCGATCGAGCAGACGAGCTACATTCGCGCCACGCTCAAAGGCATGGCGCTCACCGCCAAGCACCTGCTCAATCCGCAGAAGGTGACCACGCAGTATCCCGAGCAGAAGAAGTCCCTCTCGCCTCGGTGGCGGGGGACGCATCGGATGCTGACCACCGAGGACGGCAAGGCCAAGTGCGTGGCCTGTGGGCTGTGCCCATCGATCTGTCCGGCCAACTGCATCAAGCTCGTGCCCGGTGAGGATGAGAAGGGCAACCGGTATCCGCTCCTGTTCGAGATCGACGAATTCCGGTGCATCTTCTGCGGGTACTGCCAGGAGGTCTGTCCGGAGGAAGCGATCCACGTCGGGCGGCATTACGAGAACTCGGAATACAGCCGGGAGGGGTTCGTGTACGACCTCGAGCGGCTGACGGCGCAGACGCACCCGGTATGCGAGATGTGGGATCCTGCCGACCCCAAGGGGGAGTGATGCCGGACGCCCCCTCGCTGTTCTACGCGTTTCACTTCTACCTGTTCGGCCTCATCGCGATCGTGTCGGCCGTGGTCTTCGTGACGCGCCGCAGTCCCGTGGCGGCCGCCATGTGGCTGGTGGTCGTGATGTTCTCTCTGGCGGCGCTCTACGTGATGCTGGACGCCCAGTTCATCGGCGTCATCCAGGTGCTGGTCTATGCCGGCGCGATCATGGTGGTGTTCCTGTTCGTGGTCATGCTGCTCAACCTCGGGCAACCATCCCAGACGGCCGACGCCCGCGGATTGGGCTGGAAGCTCGCCGCGGGCGCGATGGGCATTGGGCTCGTCGCCGAACTGTTCACGCTCGTCCACGGCGTATCGGCCGCTCCGTACACGCTCCCCGAGGGCTACGCGGCCACGCAGGTGGCCACCCAAGGCGCCATCGCGCCGTTCGCCGGGGCGCTCTTCCATCAATATCTGCTCCCCTTCGAAATCACGAGCGTGGTGCTCCTTGCCGCCATCGTCGGCGCCGTGGTCCTGGGAATCCGGAGGACCGATGCTCGCTGAGTCGCTGTTCTTCTCCGCTGTGCTGTTCGCGATCGGGGTGGTGGGCGTGCTCACGCGCCGCAACGCCATCATTCTCTTCATGTGCGTGGAACTGATGCTCAACGCCGTGAACCTGACGTTCATCGCGTTCGCGCGCGAGTACGGCGCCGGCGGACAGGTCTTCGTCTTCCTCGTCATGACCGTCGCAGCCGCCGAAGCCGCCGTGGGCCTCGCGATCATCATCGCGCTCTTCCGTCACCGGCACACGGTCGACCTTCAGAACATCAACCTGCTGAAGGGCTGATGCTCCTTCAAACCGCCGTCTCCCCGGGCGCCCATCCGCTGGCCGGCACCATCGCCGCCTGGATGTGGGCCATCCCGCTCCTGCCGCTCCTGGGATTCCTGATCAACGGAGCGCTGTCGCTGTTCGCCGTGGCGCGATGCGGGCCGGCCGATCCGAGCGCCGCGTCGCACGACACGCACGGCGACGCCGGGGCCGACGCCCATCCCGCCGTCCACGACGAGCACGCGGCCACGCGTCATCGCTTCGCCGCCATCACGAGCGTCGTGGGGCCGGGCGTGCTGGTGGCCGCCTTCCTGCTCGCCTTCTCGATCTTCCTCACGATGCGCGCCGTACCCGACATGACGGCGCCCTTCGTGCAACGCTACTTCTCGTGGATGCCGGTGGGTGACCTGTCCATCGACGCGGCGTTCCGCCTCGACCAGCTCTCGATGGTGATGGTGCTCGTCGTGACTGGCGTCGGGATGCTCATCCATCTGTTCAGCGTCGGCTACATGCGCGAAGACCCGGGGTATCCGCGGTACTTCGCGTATCTGAACCTGTTCGTCTTCTTCATGCTCGTACTGGTCCTCGGCGCCAACTACCCGATCCTGTTCATCGGCTGGGAGGGCGTGGGCCTCTGCTCATATCTGCTCATCGGATTCTGGTTCAGCGAGAAGGCCAACGCCGATGCCGGCAAGAAGGCGTTCATCGTCAACCGCATCGGGGACTTCGGATTCCTCATCGCGATGTTCCTGCTGTTCGCGAACTTCAAGACGCTGGACTTCAGCCAGTTGCAGGCCCAGTCGGGGCAGATCGTCTTCGGGGGCGCGCTGATCACGGCCATCTGCCTGTTCTTCTTCCTCGGCTGCGCGGGGAAGAGCGCCCAGATTCCGCTCTACATCTGGCTCCCCGACGCGATGGCCGGCCCCACCCCCGTGTCGGCCCTGATCCACGCCGCCACCATGGTGACGGCGGGCGTGTACCTGATCGCGCGCAGCAATTTCCTGTTCGCCGCGGCGCCCGTGGCCGGGCTCACCGTGATCGCCGTGGGCGCGGTCACCGCGCTGTTCGCCGCCACCATCGGCCTCAAGCAGTGGGACATCAAGAAGGTGCTCGCCTACTCCACCGTCTCGCAGCTCGGCTACATGTTCGTGGCCGTCGGGGCGGGGGCGTACGTGGCTGGCATTTTCCACCTGATGACGCACGCCTTCTTCAAGGCGTTGCTCTTCCTTGGTGCCGGCTCGGTCATCCACGTCATGCACGAGGCGTACCACCACACGCACAACCACGACGACGCCCAGGACATGCGCAACATGGGTGGCCTCAAGCAGTACATGAAGGTCACCTGGATCCTGATGTGGATCGCCACCCTCGCCATCTCGGGTATTCCCCCGTTCTCCGGCTTCTTCTCCAAGGACGAAATCCTGGGCACCGTGTTCGCCCGCGCCCAGGGAAGTACGCTCGCCCAGGCCAGCTGGCTGGGCGTGCCCGGCACGGCGGTGCTCTACGGCGCGTATGCCCTCGGACTCGCCGCGGCCCTGCTCACCGCCATCTACATGACTCGCCTCATGCTCTACACCTTCCACGGCCCCAACCGGACCGGGGAGAAGGAGCGCGCGCACCTGCACGAAGCCCCGTGGATCATGACCGGGCCGCTCGTCGTGCTCGGCATCCTCGCCGCAGTGGGCGGCTGGTTCAATCTGCCGGAGATCATCACCCGCGCGATTCCGCTGGGGCCCTCCGGCCTGCTGGAACACTGGCTCGACCCCGTGGTCGGGGCCGGCACTGCCCGGGTGATCGGCACCGGCGCCCAAACGGCCCCGAGTACCGAAGGAATGCTCATCGCGGTGGCGGTCGCCATCGCCATCGCGGGCATCGCCACCGCCGTGGTCGTGCTCAAACCGGCGGCACTCGTTCCCAAGTCGCAGGCCAAGCCCGAGGAAGGATTCGACCTCGTGCTCGCCAACAAGTATTACGTCGATGAGATCTACGATGCGACGGTAGTCGAGCCCGTCTACGCGGTCTCGCGCAATGTGCTCTGGCGCGGAATCGACGTTGGGCTGATCGACGGACTCTTCGTGAACGGCAGTGCCTGGGCGGCCCGCTTCGCCGGCTGGGTCGGATCACAGCTCCAATCGGGGCAGCTCGGCACGTACGCGTGGGTGCTCGTGCTGGGCGTGCTGCTCGTGCTCGGCGCCTTACGCCACTCGGTGCTGCCATGAACGAGTTCCTGACCTCCATCGGCTACATGCACTGGGTGCTCCCGGTGTTGCTGGTCGTGCCGACGCTGGGCGCGATCGCGATCTGGCTGCAGGGTCTCCCCGGCGGCGCCCCCGGCGACGACGACGTGGTCTCGGGCACGGCCACGACGCCGCGCATGATCGCCCTCGTCACGTTCGTCATCGAATTCGTGATCTCGCTCGGTCTCTGGTGGTCATTCGTTCCCGCGGCCGTGGGGTGGCAGGCCCTATACAGCATTCCGTGGATTCCGTCGTGGGGCATTCGCTTCACCGTGGGGATCGACGGGATCTCGCTGATGATGATCCTCCTCACCACGTCCATGATGGTGCTGGCCGTGTTGGGCAGCTGGACCAGTATTCGCAAACGCGCCCATTCGTACTACGCCTTGCTGCTCATCCTCACGGCGGGCATGCTCGGCGTGTTCATGGCGCTCGATCTGTTCCTGTTCTACGTGATGTGGGAAGTGATGCTCGTGCCGATGTACTTCATCATCGGCGTGTGGGGCGGGGACCGTCGCCTCTACGCGAGCCTCAAGTTCTTCCTCTACACGATGGTCGGCTCGCTGCTCATGCTGGTCGCCATCATCTACCTCGGACTGGCCGCCAAGTCGCGCCTCACCGGCATCCCGAACTTCGGCTACGACGCGGTCCTCGCTACGGCCACGTTCTCACCGACCGTCGGGCTGTGGCTGTTCGGCGCCTTCTTCCTGGCCTTCGCCGTGAAGGTGCCGATGTTCCCGTTCCACACATGGTTGCCCGATGCGCACGTCGAGGCGCCGACGGCGGGGTCAGTCGTCCTGGCCAGCATCATGCTCAAGCTGGGAACGTTCGGATTTCTGCGCCTCGCCGTGCCCCTCTTTGCCGGCGCGGCCACCAACCCGACGGTGCGGGGCATCGTCCTCACGCTGGCCGTGGTCGGCATCGTCTACGGCGCCCTCGTATCGCTGGTGCAGCCCGACTTCAAGAAGCTCGTAGCCTATTCGTCGGTCAGCCACCTTGGGTTCGTGATGCTCGGCATCTTCGCGCTCACCGTGCAGAGCGTGCAGGGCGCGCTCATGGTGATGATCAACCACGGCATCTCCACCGGCGCGCTGTTCTTCCTGATCGGCATGATCTATGAGCGGCGCCACACGCGCCTCATCGAAGACTACGGCGGGCTCGCGCGCGTCGTCCCGATGTTCGCGACGGCGCTGACCCTCGTCGCCCTCAGCAGTATCGGCGTGCCCGGCACCAACGGCTTCGTCGGCGAGTTCCTGGTACTGATCGGCGCTTTCCGCAACTACCCCGGGTTCGCCTTCATCGCCACCACCGCCGTCATCTTCTCGGCCGCGTACCTGCTGTGGGCCATCCAGCGCATCCTGTTCAATCGGTTGGATAAGCCGGCCAACGCCCACATTCCGGACCTCAACCGCCGTGAAATCGCCCTGCTCGTGCCCCTGCTCGCCGCCATCGTCTGGCTCGGCATCTACCCCCAGCCCGTTCTCCGGCGCATGGAACCTACGGTGGAGCGGTTCGTGCAGACCGTGCAGACGCGGGCCATGATGAGTGACGATACGGGAGGGATCAGGTGATGCCTCCGTTCGATCTCTCCGTCCCGTCGCAGCTGATGGCGGCCCTCGGCCCCGACCTCGTGCTGATGGGGGGCGCCATGCTGCTCCTCCTCTGGGCCGCGTGGCGGCCGGCATCGGTGGCCCACCAGCGCAGCGTGGGAGTCGCCAGCCTCGCGCTCACCGTAATCACCGGCGCCTACGTGGTGTGGAGTCTGTACCAGCAGCGCACGGCGACCGCTGGGCCGATCGCCGTGGACAACTTCCGCTGGATGGCCGACCTCGTCATCCTGCTCGGCACCGTATTCGCCATCGCGCTCACGATTGACGACAACGACCGGATGGGGCTCACGGTAGCCGAGTCGCACGTGCTCATCCTCCTCGCCTCCGCGGGGATGATGCTGCTGGCCGCCGCCCAGGATCTGATGATCGTGTTTCTCGGCATCGAGTTGATGTCGTTGTCGGTGTACGCATTGGCGGGCATCAACCGGCGCAGCGCGCGCGGAGCGGAAGGCGCGCTCAAGTACTTCCTGCTGGGCGCCTTCGCCACGGCCTTCCTGCTCTACGGCATGGCGCTCGTGTACGGCGCCACCGGAGCGACCAACCTGATCGACATCGCCGACCGCGTGAATACGCTCGGCCTCGCGCACAGTCCGCTGCTCATCATGGGCATCGGTCTCATGCTCATCGGGTTCGGCTTCAAGGTAGCAGCGGTTCCGTTCCACATGTGGGCGCCCGACGTGTACGATGGTGCGCCCTCCCCGATCACGGCCTACATGGCCGCGACGGTCAAGGCGGCGGCGTTCGCCGCGCTGCTGCGCGTCTGGACGGAGGCGTTCCCAACCGTCTACCACGCCTGGCATCCGGCCGTGGCCGGGCTGGCCATCGCCACAATGGTCGGGGGCAACGCCATCGGGCTCGCCCAACGCAACATCAAGCGCATGCTCGCGTACTCCAGCATCGCGCACGCCGGATTCCTGCTCGTCGCGCTCGCCGCCGGCACCACGCAGGCCACCGGCGCCGTGCTGTTCTACCTCCTGGCGTATACGCTCGCCACGTTCGGCGCGTTCGCGGTCATCATCGTGATGTCGCGACCGGGCGACCGGCCGGTGATGGTCGACGACTTCGCCGGGCTCTGGTCCGTGCGGCCATGGCTGGCCCTGGGCACGGGGGTCCTGATGCTGTCCCTGCTCGGCTTCCCGATCTTCGGTGGCGCCGGATTCTTTGCCAAGTGGTACGTGCTGCAGGCCGCCCTCCAGGCCCCCGTTCCGCAGACCATGCTCGCCGTGGTCCTCGTGCTTACCACCGTGGTGTCGGCAGGCTATTACCTCTCCGTGGTAATGGTGATGTTCATGAAGCCGCGTCCCGACGACGCGGCCGTCCCAGGCCCCATCGCTGCGCTCACCCGGGCCGTGGTCGTGGTGACCGTGCTCGCGATCCTGGTGCTCGGCGTCGTACCCGACAACTTCGCCGGGTTCGCCCAGGCGGGCGCGATCGCGCCACCACCGGTCAACGTGGCGGGGAGCACGCCGTCTCCCGTCGCCCGCTAACCCGGCGGCGGCCACGAGGAGGAGGGACGGGGCCTGCGACGGCCCCGTCCGCATTTCGAGGACTACGATGACCGTTGAATCAGGAATCTTTCGCGAATACGACATTCGAGGCGTGGTAGGCAAGGACCTCACCACCGAGGCGGCTCGCGCCGTCGGCGCCGCCTATGCCCGCTATCTCGCCGAGCGTGGGAGCGCCGGGCCGCTCGTCGTCGGGCGCGACAACCGGCCCAGCGGCGGTGCCCTTCGCGATGCCCTGGTGGAGGGACTCACCGCGCGCGGCGTGAACGTGGTTGACATCGGCGTTGTGCCCACGCCGCTCATGTACTGGAGTCTCAACCACCTTGATGTCGCCGGCGGTATCCAGATCACCGGCTCGCATAATCCACCCGAATTCAACGGCTTCAAGATCTGCCGCGGCACGACCTCCGTGTACGGGGCGGAAATCCAGGAGTTGTACCGCCTGACGCAGCAACCCGGTGGGCCCACCGGAGCGGGCACGGTGCGCACCGAACAGGTGATCGACCGCTACGTGGACGACATCGTCGCGCGCATCGGACCTCTGGCGCGCAAGGTGAAGGTGATCTATGACTGCGGCAACGGGGCAGGGGCGCTGGTCGCGCCGCGCCTCTTCGCACGATTGGGCGTGGACGGCCGCGGCCTGTTCTGCGAGAGCGACGGCACGTTTCCCAATCATCACCCCGACCCGACCGTTCCGGCGAACCTCAGCGCGCTGATCGCTGCAGTGCGCGCGGAGGGCGCCGAGTTGGGCATCGCCTTCGATGGCGACGCTGATCGCATCGGCGTGGTCGATCAGGATGGAGAGATCATCTGGGGTGACCGGCTCCTGATCGTCTACGCGCGTGACGTGCTCCGCCGCACCGGCCGGGGGCAGTCCATCATCTTCGACGTGAAGTGCTCGCAGGCCCTCCCCGACGCCATCCGTGCCGCGGGGGGCGAGCCCGTGATGTGGAAGACCGGGCATTCGCTGATCAAGGAGAAGATGAAGGCACTGCACGCGCCGCTGGCCGGCGAGATGTCGGGGCACATGTTCTTCACCGAAGGGTTCTACGGTCACGACGACGCGCTGTACGGAGCGGGCCGCCTGCTGCGCATCGTGGCCGATGCCGGCCGCACCGTGCGTGAACTGCTCGCCGACGTGCCCGCCTCCTTTGCCACGCCCGAGATCCGCATCG
>Ga0307374_10015687_pt1 | contig 10157 bp, 6 predicted proteins | sample OX3MG_FD_202532 | JGI IMG/M metagenome (GOLD analysis project Ga0307374, IMG submission 202532) | Soil microbial communities from Risofladan, Vaasa, Finland - OX-3 | ecosystem: Environmental > Terrestrial > Soil > Coastal area > Acid sulfate soil | place: Finland: Risofladan, Vaasa | collected...
ACGCCGACGCCGTAGCTGATCTTCCTGACCGTGAAGGTCTCGCGCGCGCCGCCGCCCTGCCTGCGGATGACGACGCCCTGGAACACCTGGATCCTAGAGCGATTGCCCTCCGTCACCCTGACGTGCACCTTGAGGGTGTCGCCAGGCCGGAAGGCCGGGATGTCCGATCGGATCTGCGCCTGCTCAAGCTCGGCAATCGCGGTGTGCATCGCTGTGTCGTCCTCGTTCTCATCACGCGCACGCCTACGAACGCGCTGAAGTCGGTCTGGTCGCTGCGAAGGCATGCGACGTCGCCCCGCGCGACAGCAGCCGACGAGGGGCGGTGGCTTTCAGTGTGCCACATCTTCCCCGCTGACTGCGAAACCAGCCTCGGACAAGACCTGCCGATCGCGAGCGCTCAACGCTGCCGACGGCAGCCGCGCCGCTAGGTCTGGCCTGGCCCGGGCGGTGCGCCGGAGCGCCTCGTCCCGCCGCCACCGGGCAATGGCGCCGTGATTACCTGACAGCAAGACGTCAGGAACTTCCAGCCCGCGCCAGGCTCGAGGACGGGTATAGGCCGGCCCCTCGACAAGGCCGTGCATGGGGCCGGCCCCGGCGCCGAACGAATCGTCCTGCACCGACTCGGCGTTCCCCAGCACGCCGGGCAGCAGGCGGCAGATCGCCTCGATCATCACCAGTACGGCGGGCTCCCCGCCGGCGAGCACGTAGTCGCCGATCGAGAGCTCACGCACCGGCATCCGGTTCCGCGCGTAGTCGACGACACGGGCGTCAATGCCCTCGTACCGCCCGCAGGCGAAGATCAGGTGCTCGGCCCGGGCCAGGTCAGCGGCGATCGGCTGACTGAAGATCTCGCCAGCCGGGGTCGGCACGATCAGCTGCGTGCCGCCGGCCGGGGGTGCGCCGGCCGCGAACCCGGCGCGCCGGTCCGCCGCGCCGAGCACGGTGTCGAGGGCCTCGCCCCACGGTTCCGGCCGCATCACCATGCCCGGGCCGCCGCCGAACGGCGTATCGTCGACGCTCCTGTGCGGGTCGTGCGCCCAGGAACGCAGGTCATGCACGCCGACGACAATGTCGCCGCGCTGCACTGCCTTGCCGATCAGCGAGACGCCGAGCGGGGTAAAATATTCAGGAAATATCGTGATGATGTCCAGCAGCACCTCCGGCGCCTCCCTTCCTCGGTCCGTTCGCCCGCAGCCTCAGTGTGGCCCCTGGCCGCTGTTCCCTGAGAAAACCCTCTTGCTTTTCCGATAACGCAAGCCCGCGTGCTGACCTGGTGCGCAGGACCAGGTGGCGCCCGCGAGTGCGCAGAGCCGTCCGGCGCTGCCGGGACAGCCGGCCGGCGGCCGGCCGTGGCCGCGGGTACCTAGATCGCCGCTTCGGGATCGATCAGGCCAGGCGGAGGATCAATCACGAGCCTGCCAGCCGCCACGTCGACCTGCGGAACAAGCGCCGCCACGAAGGGAACCAGTATCTGCGCGCCAGAACGCGGCCCCGCGCCCTCGATCACCAGCAGATCCTGGCCATGGTGCAGGACATCCGCGACCGCTCCGACCTGCTCCCCCGCGACCGTGACGACGGTCAGCCCGATCAGGTCATGGTCGTAGAAGTCCTCCGGGTCCTCCAGCGGCGCGAGCTGATCGGAGTCGATCGCCAGCAGGGTGTCGCGGAGTGTGCCGGCCGCGTCCCGGTCCGCGTACCCCTCGAACTGGACGAGCAGCCTGCCCGAATGCCAGTGCGACCCGGCGACCGTCAGCGGCCCGCGTTCCGCGGGGACGGTCGCCAGCAACGAGCCGGCCGCGAACCGCTGATCCGGGTCGTCCGTCCGCACCTCCACGGTGACTTCGCCGCGGAGGCCATGCGGCCGGCCGACCCGGCCAACGACGAGCTGCATATCGGCTAGCGGGCTTCGTCAGCGTCCAGCAGGTCGACGCGGACGTAGGAATCGCCTGCCAGCGAGCCGATCACCGTGCGCAGGGCCCTCGCGGTCCGGCCGCCCCTGCCGATGACCTTGCCGAGGTCATCGGGATGGACGCGCACCTGGAGCACGCGGCCTCTGCGCAGGTTGCGGCTGGAGACCTGGACGTCATCGGGATAGTCCACGATGCCGCGGACCAGGTGCTCGAGAGCCTCCACGAGCACGTTAGTCTCCGCTGCCCGACTCGGTCTTGGCAGCCGCGCCAGCGCCGGCGTCGGCAGCCGGCTCCTCAGCCTGCGCCGCCGCATCCGCGCGCGCCGCGCCGGCCGCGCCAGCCTCGGCAGCGGGCGCCGCCTCCTCGTCCTTGGCTGGCTCGTCCTTGGCTGGCTCGTCCTTGGCTGGCTCGTCCTTGGCTGGCTCGTCCTTGGCTGGCTCGTCCTTGGCTGGCTCGTCCTTCGCGGTGTCCGGCTTGGCCGCCTTCGCCGGCTTGTCGGCCTTCTCGGCCTTGTCGGTCTGGGCCTTGTCGGTCTTGGCCTTCTCCGCCCTAGCCTTGTCGCCCTTGGCCTCGCCGGCCTTGGCGTCACCGCTCTTGCCGTCGCCGGCCTTGGCGTCAGTGGCCTTCGAGCCGCCCGCCCTGCCCTTGCCCTTCGGCGTGGTCGCGCTGTCGGTCAGGGTCTCGGCGAGAGCAGCGGCGAAGATCTCCTTCTTGTCGCTGCGCGGCGCCGCGGTCCTGAGCGTTCCCTCGGCTCCCGGCAGTCCCTTGAATCGCTGCCAGTCGCCGGTGATCTCCAGCAGCTTGCGGACCGGGTCGGTCGGCAGCGCGCCGACGGACAGCCAGTGCTGCGCCCGATCCGAGTTGACCTCGATGAACGAGGGCTCCGCCTTCGGGTAGTACTTGCCGATCTCCTCGATGGCACGGCCATCCCGCTTGGTCCGGGCATCGGCGACGACGATCCTGTAATGGGGCTCGCGGATCTTGCCCATGCGCTTTAGCTTGATCTTGACAGCCACGGCTGTGGTCTTCTCCCAGCGGATTCAGTGCGGACAGCGTGCGTTCGGAGTGGGAACCGGGCACGCCACCCAGCCTCGGTACGGCGGCGACGAGTTAGAGAGGGCCTCGCGGAGCCGATGGTTGCGCTCATATTCTGCCAGACGCGCGAGGCTGCGACGTCCTAGCGGCCCTTCTTGCCGCCACGGCCCCTCCGGCCGGCCGGTCCGCGCAGGCCGGGCGGCAGCTGGCTGGCGTCGCTGCCGTCGTCGTCGTCACGCTGTGCGGGACCGCCCTCGCCGGGACCGTCGAGGCCGCCGAACCCGCCCAGGCCGCGGGCCGCCGGGTCAGCGCCTGATCTCTGCAGGCCAGGCGGCAAGCCTTGACCGGACCCCCCCGCGCCGCCAAGGCCGCCGAGGTCGCCAAGGATGCTTGGGTCGATCCCGCCCGGGCCGCCGAGGCCGCCCAGGCCGCCACGCCCGCCGGCCCCGAGCCCGCCGGCCCCGAGCCCGCCGGCCCCGAGCCCGCCGGCCCCGAGCCCGCCAGCCCCCGCTGGCCCGAGCGCGCCGGGCTTACCGCCTGGCAGGCTCGCCGGCCGCCCCGCTCCGGCGGGACGGCCGCCGCCCTTGCCCTTTTTCTTGCCCTTGGCCTTCTGGCCACCGCGTCGCATGCCTGGCATTCCCGGCATCCCGGGCATCCCGCCGCCCATCATCTGGCGCATCATCTTCTGGCCCTCGAGGAACCGGACGACGAGCGAGTTCACCTCGCCCACGGTGACACCGGAGCCATTCGCAATCCTCAGCCGGCGCGAACCGTTCAGAATCTTGGGGTTCCTGCGCTCCTCGACGGTCATCGAGTTGACGATGGCTGCGGCCCGGTCGAGGTCCTTGTCGCTGATCTGGCTGAGCATCTCGCGGTTCTGGGCGGCGCCAGGCAGCATGCCGAGCAGGTTGCTGATCGGCCCGAGCTTGCGGACCATCGCCAGCTGCTCGACGAAGTCCTCGAGCGTGAATCCCTCGGCCGAGGCCAGCTTCCCGGCCATCTCGGCCGCCTGCTGCTGATCGAAGGTCCGCTCGGCCTGCTCGATCAGCGTCAGGATGTCGCCGAGGTCGAGAATCCGCGACGCCATCCGGTCCGGATGGAACAGGTCGAAGTCCTCGAGTTTCTCGCCCGACGAGGCGAACATGACCGGCCGGCCGGTGACCTGGGCAACCGATAGCGCCGCGCCGCCCCTGGCGTCGCCGTCCAGCTTGGTGAGCACGACTCCGTCGAAGCCGACGCCGTCGAGGAACGCCTGGGCGGTGGTCACGGCGTCCTGGCCGATCATCGAGTCGACGACGAAGAGGATCTCGTCCGGGTCGACCGCATCCCTGATCGCGGCGGCCTGCCCCATCATCTCGGCATCGATGCCCAGCCGCCCGGCAGTGTCGACGATCACGATGTTCTGCAGCCGGTGCTTGGCCTCGTTCAGCGAGTCGCGGGCGACCTGGACCGGATCGCCGACGCCGTTGCCGGGCTGCGGCGCGTAGACCGGGACGCCGGCCCGCTCGCCGAGCACCTGAAGCTGCTGGACCGCGTTAGGCCGCTGCAGGTCGGCCGCGACCAGCATCGGGGTGTTGCCCTGCCCGCGCAGCCACAGGGCCAGCTTGGCGGCCAGGGTGGTCTTACCTGAGCCCTGCAGGCCAGCCAGCATGATCACGGTCGGCGGCACCTTGGCGAACCGCAGCCGCCTGGCCTCGCCGCCGAGGATCTCGACCAGTTCCTCGTTGACGATCTTGATGACCTGCTGCGCCGGGTTGAGCGCCTGCGCGACGTCGGCGCCGAGCGCGCGTTCCTTCACCCGGGCGATGAAGGACCGGACGACGGGGAGCGCGACGTCGGCCTCGAGCAGCGCGATCCTGATCTCGCGGCAGGTGGCATCGATGTCGGCGGGCGACAGCCGCCCGCGCCCGCGCAGGGACGAGAAGACCTGCGTCAGCCGGTCGGAGAGTGTCTCGAACACCTGTGGTGAACTCCTTCGTGCTGGCTATCAGCTGTGCTGGCTACCCGCCCGCTATCCGAGCATGGCGTCGACGAACGCCTCGGGCTCGAACGGCGCCAGGTCGTCTGGTCCCTCGCCGAGCCCGACCAGCTTGACGGGCACGCCGAGTTCCCGCTGCACAGCGATCACGATGCCGCCCTTCGCCGTGCCGTCAAGCTTGGTCAGGACGATTCCGGTGATGTCGACCACCTCGGCGAAGACCCTGGCCTGGCGAAGGCCGTTCTGCCCCGTTGTCGCGTCGAGCACGAGCAGGACCTCGTCGACCGTGCCGTGCTTCTCGATCACGCGCTTGATCTTGCCGAGCTCGTCCATCAGCCCGGCCTTGGTGTGCAGGCGGCCGGCGGTGTCCACGATCACGGTGTCGACGCCGCGCGCGGTGCCCGCGCTGACCGTCTCGTACGCGACGCTCGCCGGGTCGGCTCCCTCGCGGTCAGCCCGCACGACGGTCGTGCCGACCCTGTTGGCCCAGGTCTCCAGCTGGTCAGCGGCCGCGGCCCGGAACGTGTCGGCGGCCCCGAGCAGCACGCTGCGGCCGTCGCCGATCAGCACCCTGGCCAGCTTGCCGCAGGTAGTCGTCTTGCCGGTGCCGTTGACGCCGACGACCAGCAGTACGGCGGGCCGGTCACCGTGCGGCGCGGTGTGCAGCGTGCGGTCGAAGTCCTGGCCGACCTGCTCGAGCAGGTTGGCCCGCAGCAGCGCCTTGATCTCGGTCAGGTCGCTGGTCCCCGCCACCTTGACCTCGGTCCGCAGCCGCTCGACCAGGTGCGCGGCCGGACCGGCGCCCATGTCGGCCGTGATCAGGACCTCTTCGATCTCGTCCCAGGTCTGGTCGTCGAGCTTGCCGGACGACAGCAGACTGAGCAGCGCGGAGCCGAAAGCCGTCTGCGACCTGGCGAGCCTGCTCCTGAGCCTGACCATCCGCCCAGCCGAGGGCGGCGGCTTCTCGAGTTCCGGCGTGGGCGGCGGCGCGGTGATATCCGGCGTCACCCCGGTCTCAGGCGCCGGAGGCGCGTGCGTGGCAGGCGGCGCGGCGGTCGCGGTACCGCCCTGGCCTGCTCCGTCGGCCGCTGACGCGCCGGGCGCGGCCTTGCCGCGTCGCCGGGTACGCGGCGCGAGCAGCGCGCCGCCGCCGACGATCAGGACGAGGAGGACGACCCCAAGAATGATGAGAACTGTTTCCATGACGGCTTCAAGTCTGTCAGAAGCAGACGACCAACCGAGCCAGCCGGTGCCGCGCCGGCCCCGCAGCCGCTGCCCGGCTGGCACCGGGCCGGCTCCCCAGCCGCTGCCCGGCTGGCACCGCGCCGGCCCCGCCGCCGGTGCCCGGCTGGCACCGGGCCGGCTCCGCCGCCCCCGCCTGCGCGCCCAGGCCGCCGGACCCGTGGCAGCCGTTAGCGCGAAGGATTTTCCTCGCCGGCGCTGGAAAATCCTTCGCGCTAAGTACTGCCGTAGCCCCGGGCGGCGTGTTTCAAGGCGGAGTGGGGCACTGGGCCTGGCCCGGCTACGTCAGGCGGGCTCGCGGTCGCGCAGGCGCTGGCTGATCACGGCGGAAACGCCGTCTGCGCGCATGCCCACCCCGTAGAGCGAGTCGGCGATCTCCATCGTCCGCTTCTGGTGCGTGATGATGATCAGCTGCGAGCTGGACCTGAGCTCGTCGAAGATGTCGAGCAGCCGCTGGACGTTGGTGTCGTCGAGCGCGGCCTCGACCTCGTCCATCACGTAGAACGGCGAGGGCCTGGCCTTGAAGATCGCCACGAGGAACGCGATCGCGGTCAGCGAGCGCTCCCCGCCGGACAGCAGCGAGAGCCGCTTGACCTTCTTGCCAGGCGGCCTGGCCTCGAACTCGATGCCGGTCGCCAGCATGTCGTCAGGCTCGGTCAGGATCAGCCTGCCGTCGCCGCCGGGGAACAGCCGGCCGAAGATCTGCTCGAACTCGCGCGCGGTGTCGGCGTAGGCGTCGGCGAACACCTGCTGAACGCGGTCGTCGACCTCCTTGACCACGGTCAGCAGATCCCGGCGCGTCTTGCGCAAGTCTTCCAGCTGGGTGACGAGGAACGCGTGCCGCTCCTCGAGCGCGGCGAACTCCTCCAGCGCCAGCGGGTTCACCTTGCCGAGCTGGTCAAGCTGGCGCTGCGCCGTGTCGGCGCGGCGCTGCTGCACGTCCCGGTCGTAGGCAAGCGGCGGCTGGTCGTCGTCGCCGGATGGCACGGGCACATCGGGGCCGTACTCGGCGATCAGCGCCTCGACCTCGACGGCGAACTCCTCGATCGCCTTGGCCTCGACCTGCTCCAGCCGGAGCCGCCGGCCGGCCCTGGACACCTCGGCACCATGCACGGTGTCGACGACCTTGTCGAGCTGGGCCGACGCCTCTCTGATCCGGGCCCTGACGACCTTGAGCTCCTCGTCGCGGCCCTGGTGCGCGATTTCGGCCTGCTGCCGCTCGGAGTCGGCCAGCCGCAGCGACCGCTCGATCGACGCGAGCGCCACCCTGGCGCCGCTCGCCACCGCACTGGCAACGGTCGCCTCAGCGGCCCGGCGCCTGGTCCGCTCGGCGGCCCTGGTGATGGCCTGCCGCTCGGCCGTGGCAGCCGACGCCAGCGCGTCGGCCCGCCCGCTGATCGCGCGCAGCCGCTCCTCGACGGTCCGGACCTCGAGCCTGGCGTCCATCTCGGTACTCCTGGCCGCGGCCGCGCTGTCGGCGAGCGCCTGCCTGGCCGCGCCGGAGACCACTGCCCGGCCCTTCCCGTCAGCGAGCGCGCCACCGCCAGCCCCGCCAGCCCCGCCAGCCCGGCCAGCCCCGCCAGCCCGGCCGGCCCGGCCAGCCCCGCCGTGACCGCCGAGGAGGTCAAGCGCGTCAGGCTCGTCCGCCCCGCCAGCGTCCCGGGACCGGCCGGCCTGATCGGACCCGCCGTCGTTCAGCTCACCGGTGCCGTCGGCGCCCTGCCCCTCATGACCGGACTCGGCGGCGATCCGCGCCTCGATCTCGGCGAGCTGGTTCCTGCTCTTCTCGGCCGAACGGTCCGCCGCGGCGATCGCGGCCATCAGGCGGCCCGCCTCGTCCTGCGCTGCCCTGGCCGCCCCGGCGAGGGCTCCGAGCCTGCCCGAGATCTCCGCCGCGGCGGCGTCGACCTCCTGCATCCCGGCCTGCGTCTGCGCCAGCACCTGCCTGGCGTGTTCCTCTTCCTCGGCCGCGTCGGCGAGCTCGCGTTCCGCCCGCTGCGCGGCCAGCTCGGCCGCGGCGAGCTGCCCGGCCGCCTGCTGGGCGGCGGCCCGCAGGCCGAGCAGGCTCTGGCCGTCGGCGGAGCCACCCCGCGCCCAGTGCGCTCCGAGCAGGTCACCGTCGGTCGTCACGACGGCCACCGACGGATCGGCCCGGACGAGATCAAGTCCGGTCGCGAGGTCGGGCACGACAAGAACCCCGGCCAGCAGCCGCTCGACCGCCGCGGCCAGCTCGCCCGGCGCCTTCACGAGGTCAATTGCAGGTATAACGGAGCGCAGCCGCTGACCGTCCTGATCATGGCCGGTCCCGGCGCGTGGCGGGCCGGGCTGCCCAGGATCGCCGTCCGTCCCGGCCCCACCCGCACCGTTGTCACCAGCATCGCTGTCCGCGATCAGGAGGTCGGCGCGGCCGGCCTGGCTGTCGCGCAGCATGCGCAGGATCTCGGCAGCGGACTCGATGTCATGGACCGCGATCGCGGCGGCCGACCGGCCGAGCGCTGCCGCGATCGCCTCCGACGCACCGTCGGCGACGGTCAGGAGCTCGGCGACCGGGCCGAGCACGCCGGGGAACCCGCTGCCGTCAGCCAGCAGCACGGCGGAGGCGTCGGCGCCCCGGCGCACGGCCTCCTCCAGCGCGGCGGCCCTGGCCCGCAGCCCCGCCCGGCGGTCGCTGATCTCGTGCTCTGCCTTCCGGAGCATGGCCAGCTGGGACGCCGCCGCCTTGACCGCCGCGGCTGCGTGCTCGCTGGCGGCCACCAGCTCGGCCCGGTCCTCGTCCCGGCCGCCGAAGTGATCTTGCAGTTCGCCGTACTGCTGCTGTGCCTGCTCGGCGCGAGCCCTGGCCGAGGCGAGAACCGAGGCCAGCCTGCCAGCCTCGTCCTGAGCCGCGGCAAGCCTGCTCCTGGCCGCTCCGGCCTGGCCACGCAGCCTGGCCAGCCGCTCGGCGCGCTCGGCAGCCTCCCTGGCGTCGGCGGCGATTTTGCGCTCGGTCTCGGCGAGCGCGGCCTCCGCCGCCGTCCGTGCCGACACGGCCAGTGCCAGCTGCTCGCGGGCGGAGCCGAGCCGGTCGCTCAGCGCGTGCTCCTGCTCGCGGAGCTCAGCCGCTTCCCGGTCAAGCTCGTCAGGGTCGCGGCCAGGCCTGGCCGGCTCGGGCGGAGCCGACAGATGCCTGTGCCGCTCGGAGGCGAGGTCAGCTACCGCGCGCAGCCGCTCCGCCAGCCCGCCAAGCGCGAAGTAGGTCTCCTGCGCGACCGCCAGCCGGGGCGCGTGCTGCTGCGCGGCGGCCTCGAGGTCGGATTCCTGCAGCCGCGCCGTCATCAGCACGGCCTCGAGCTCCGCCCGCAGCGCGGCGGCGGCCGTCTCGTCGGCCTCGTCACGCGCGAGCTCAGCGGAGAGCGTGATGTAGTCGTCAGCAAGCAGCCTGAGCCGCGCGTCCCGGAGGTCGGCCTGGATCACGGCGGCCTTGCGGGCAAGCTGCGCCTGGCGGCCGAGCGGCTTCAGCTGCCGGCCAAGCTCGGTGGTGAGGTCGACCAGCCTGGTCATGTTGGCCTGCATCGCCTCGAGCTTGCGCAGCGCCTTCTCCTTGCGCCTGCGGTGCTTGAGTACGCCGGCCGCCTCCTCGATCAGCGCCCTGCGCGCCTCGGGGCCGGCGTTAAGAATGTCGTCGAGGTGCCCCTGGCCCACGATCACGTGCATCTCGCGGCCCAGGCCGGTATCGGAGAGCAGCTCCTGTACGTCGAGCAGCCGGCACTGATTCCCGTTGATGGCGTACTCACTCTGGCCGGTACGGAACAGCAGGCGGCTGATGGTGACCTCGGCGTACTCGATCGGCAGCGCGCCGTCGGTGTTGTCGATGGTCAGGGTGACCTCGGCCCGGCCCAGGGCCGACCGGCCCGAGGTGCCGGCGAAGACGACGTCTTCCATCTTGCCGCCGCGCAGCGGCTTGACGCCCTGCTGGCCCATCACCCAGGAGAACGCGTCGACCACGTTGGACT
>Ga0307374_10015688_pt1 | contig 10156 bp, 9 predicted proteins | sample OX3MG_FD_202532 | JGI IMG/M metagenome (GOLD analysis project Ga0307374, IMG submission 202532) | Soil microbial communities from Risofladan, Vaasa, Finland - OX-3 | ecosystem: Environmental > Terrestrial > Soil > Coastal area > Acid sulfate soil | place: Finland: Risofladan, Vaasa | collected...
CCCCACATCATCCCCCACATCATCCCCCACATCATCCCCCACATCATCCCCCACATCATCGATTGACCGTGTTGGGTGCTTGTCCTGTGCGCCAGTGACCAGCGAGCGCTCATCCTTTGCGGCGCCTGGCGACCGGTTTCTCCCAACCGCATGCCTGTCCCCAGGCGCCACCAGTGCAGGGTCATCGCTGAGGTCAGCGTCTTCCTCCTCGATGGTCCTGGCTAGTTCGTCGTCCAGCGCCACGTCCACCGCCGCCTCGCGGAGGTAGTCGTCGCGGTGGGCGGGCGAGTCGAGTCGGGTGGGGACCTGCTGCTCATAGATGCTCGTCTGGCCGCTGACCAGATACGCCACCATTGTCGCCAGCATCGCGGGGACGATCAGCGTATACTCGCCGGTCATCTCGGCGACCATCAGGATCACGGCCAGCGGCGCCTTGGCGATGCCGCCGAAGAACGCCGCCATCCCCACGACGACGAAGGCGCCCGGCTGTGCGCCCGCCACCAGCGCTGGCGCGACGGCGTGCAACCCCGCCCAGAGCGCGCCGCCCAGGAAGCCGCCGATCACCACGCCCGGCCCAAACACGCCGCCGCTGCCGCCGCTGCCAATCGTCAGCGCGGTCGTCACGATCTTCACGAAGACCAGCGCCAGCATCAGCCACGCCGCCAGATGCACATAGTCGCTGTTGACGCCGAACTGCACGTAGCCATAGCCCATGCCCAACGCCTGTGGCGCGGCGAGGCCAATCAGACCAACGCCCAGGCCACCAATCGCCGGCTTGAAGATATTGGGGATGCGCAGCCGGGCGAAGAAATCGCGGATGCCATAGAGCGTCTTCGGGTAGAGTAGCCCTACGCCGCCAGCAGCAATGCCAAGCGCGAGATAGCCAATCAGGCTGATGGGCTGCTCAAACGAGAAGTGGCCACCGTCGCCAAAGATCGGCGTCCACCCGGCCCACAGACCATAAATGCTATAGCTGACGACCGACGCAATAAACGAGGGAAAGATGACGTCGCTCTCGAAATCACGCTTGTAGAGGATTTCAGCGGAGAGGATCGCGCCGCCGATGGGCGCCTTGAAGATCGCGCCGATGCCGGAGCCGATGCCGGTCGCCATTGCGATGCGGCGGTCGTGGTCATCCAGGCGCAGCACGGTCGCCAGCCACGAGCCGAAGCCTGCCGAGATTTGCGCGGTTGGCCCCTCGCGCCCGGCGCTGCCGCCCGAGCCAATCGTGATCGCCGAGGCCACCAGCTTGATGATGGGGATGCGCGCCCGGATGTAGCCGCCTTTTTGGTGGAACGACTCGATAGCTGCGTCCGTGCCGTGGCCCTCGGCCTCCGGCGCCAGCGTATACACAATCAGGCCGGTAAGCAGACCACCCAGCGTGGTGACGACTGGAATCAGCCACGGGCGCGCGGCAGGATGCGCCACTGTGGCGCCCTCGCTGGACGGGCTGGGCGGCGTGTAACCAGCGATCACCCCCAGCAGCAGGTGTGTGCTGATGGCGATCGCTTCATAAAAGACGATGGCGCCAAGCCCTGCCACGACGCCAATCAACGCGCCGATGAGCAACCAGCGCTGAAAGTACGCCCGATTGTAGCGGGTGAGCGCTGCGACGCGCGCCGCATCTTTCCCTTGGCCAGCCGACTGGGATTCGCCCAGCGTATGGCGCGCCCGCGAGCCGGTGAGCGGCAAGCCATAGACGATGCGCCTGAGCTGACGCACAATAAATCGTAGCGGACGCCAGACACGCGGACGATCCCTCATGCTATCCTCTCTGACGATGGAACACACCCTGCTGGCGCTAGGCCTTCTGGGGGCATTTTGTATGCTCATGCTAGCCACTTTCGAGGCTAGCTTTTTAGTATTACAGTTGCGGTTACGAGGCATTGCCAGCCAGGCGGTGCTGGTAGTGGCAGCGTCTGGCAACGGCTTGGTGGTGACGTCGCCACGACGACCACGCGAAAATCTCGGCGTCTTGACCAGGAGATGCCTGCGCTAGCGCCCATAAGACGTGGCGGATCTCCGGGACGGTGAGCGGCAACAGATACGCCGTCAGGTCAACCCAGTCGGTGGCCCCCCTTTTTCACCGTCGCGGGCGCTTGCCGCGTGGGCGCGCAGGACGGTGAGATAGGCCAGCGCAAACATCGCCAGCGTCATATGGCGATACCAGCCATCCCAGCGCCGCACCTCGTAGTGGTCCAGCCCCACCTCCCCTTTCGCCAACTCGAAACTCTGCTCAATGCGCCAGCGTTGCCCGGCGACGGTCACGAGCGCCTGCACGCTGGTTCCTGTTGGAGCGAAGACGACGTAGTAGGCCAAGTCCGTCGGATCGCTCACGCTGCGTCGCACCAGCAGCCAATGCTCCCAGCGGCGTTCCTCGTCCGTCAGTTGGAGCCGCGCCAGCCGCAGACGGGTCCAGTCGTGCAGGCGTGGCCCCTTCGCGCCATTGCCCGCCGACAGGCGTTGCCACTCTGCTGCTGACGCCTGGGCCGCGATCACGTCCGCGCGGGGCTGGCCCCACTGGTCGTGCTGCCCGTCTGCCCCTGCGAGCACCGCCCATAGCGGTTCGTCTTTGGCCACTGCCAGGACAAACGGCTGCTCCCGCTGTTCCAGCCACCCGCGTAATCGCCGGTCGCCGCCGTAGACGCTGTCGCCGGTCACCCACGCGGCAGGGACGGCGGCGTCCAATGCCCGTGCGAGCAGTTGTCGCGCCAGTTCGGGTTTGGTGGCAAACGCCACGTCGTTGGGAACGCCCGCCTCGTGGCGCCGCTCCTGGTCGTCGGCCCACTCGTGGGGGAGATAGACCGCCCGGTCCAGCAAGACATGGCCGCGCGGGCTGGCATACGTGAGGAAGACCCCAATCTGGCAGTTGGCGATGCGTCCGGCCGTCCCGCTGTATTGCCGCTTGACGCCCACCGACTTCGGGCCTTGCTTCACAAAGCCCGTCTCGTCGATCACCAGCACCGCTGCGGGATCGCCCAAGTACTCCACCACATAGCCACGCAGGTCGTCGCGCACCGCGTCCGCATCCCATTTGGCCCCCGCCAACAGGCGTTGCATCCCATACGGCGTCGCCTCGCCGGCCCGTTCCGCCAGTTGCCACCCGTTCTTGCGCTCAACCGGACTGAGCAACCCTTCCAGATAGGCCTGCACCCGTTGGCGCTGCTCTGACCGCGCAAATCGCGGCCCAATGCGCTGCTGGATAGCGTCGAGACCGCCCGCCCACTCGGCGACCTCCGCGCCTGTCACTTCCTGCTCCCGTACAATCCCCATGACCTGCCTCCTCTCGGTTCCAGGTCAGTCTACCTCCATCTCCCCACTAATTGCAACTGTAATATTAGGAGTGGTGATCGGCTCGACGCAGGCAGTACCCGCATGTATGCCGCCCACGTGGTTAGATGCCAAAGCGAGCGGTAAAACGCCTGGTGACGTCGCCTGTTCAGTAGCGCCACCACAGCCACCCTGTCGACTCGCATCAACAGACGGGCAGGCGCTTTCCTAAAAGCTGCTGGGTCGGTGACAACTACGTGCCGCTGAAAGCCTCCATCATCCATTGCGCCCTCAATCTCCTCCTGACGTCGAAACGATCGCTGCGGGGCGACGCCACCGTCAGGCGCTTCGGCGGTTGCGCTCTGGTGGCGCTCACTGAACCTCGTGATCCTGGGGAGGGATACCGGTTGGAGAAGACACATTCCTTACGTATTTTATCGCAGCGTGATAGACCTTGACAACGCGATTCCCATCAGGTATGCTTGAAATGTGGCTGACCGGTCAGTCACATTGAGTAGAGAGATGGATCGTCTGCTGGCAGCGTTGGCCCACGCCGCCAGTGTAGGCGCATCCTCCCGCAATCCGCCAAGCGGGGGCTGCGACGCTCCCGCAGGGAAAGGAGCACATGCCTGCCATGTCCACAGCATCCAGAGCATCCACAGTATCTACACGACCGGAATCGGTGTTGTCGGTGAGCGGCGTCTCGAAGTCGTATGGCCGCCATGTCATTCTGCGCGATGTGACCTTCGCTGTCGCGCCCGCCGCGCTGGTGGGGATCGTCGGCGAGAATGGCGCGGGGAAGTCCACGTTGTTGCGCATCCTGGCGGGTGAGCTACGGCCCAACAAGGGGGAGGTGACGCTACGCGGCGCATTGGGCTACTGCCCGCAGGAGGTCATCCTCAACGATGCGCTCACCGTCGCGCAACACTTCGACTACTTTCGCGCCGCCTATGGCCTCGACACCCTGCGTCGCGCCGATGAACTGATCGAGCGACTCAGCTATCAGGAGTACCGCCAGACGCTCGTCGGCGCGCTCAGTGGCGGCACGAAGCAGAAGCTCAACCTGACGCTGGCGCTGATGCACGATCCCAGCGTCCTCCTACTGGATGAACCCTACCAGGGCTTCGATTGGGAGACCTACCTCCAGTTCTGGGAGCTTGCCACTGCGTTACGCGAGCGAGACCGTGCCGTCGTGGTGATCTCGCATTTGCTCTTCGAACAAAGCCGCTTCGACCGCCTTTACCATCTCGACCACGGGCAGCTGACGGCCCTGGCGCCCACGTTGCAAAGCGCATGAGACTCGCTGTGAGGGCCAGTGACGGTGAGACGACACAACGAAGAAAGGACGACACGATCGATGTTCAACGCTTATCTCACCGCGACCAAATACACCCTGCTGGAGCAGGCGCGCAACCGCCTTGCGATTGGGCTGTTGCTGATCTTTACACCACTCTGGGACTTCTTGTTCAACCAGTTGGTCCCCGGTACGCCCGTCGCTTTCAAGCTGATGGGGACCGGAGCGTTCCTTCAAGTCAACGGGCAATATCTGACGACTTTGACGGCGGGCTTCAACGCGCTGACGCTGATCATCGGCTTCACGTTGTTCAATGCGACCCTGAAAGGCGCGCGCTTCGACCACCGGCTGACGCTCAGTGGCTATCGGCAACTGACGCTGATGCTGGCAAAGGTGACGGCGCTGGTGGTGGTCGCTATCGTCATCTCGCTCTATAGCTCGCTCGTATTGCTGGCGTTCTGGCGACCTACCGTGTTTGCGCTGGTCTGGCTAGGCTACTTCTGCTCGGCGCTGACCTATGGCGCGCTGGGGCTGCTGCTGGGGACGCTCATCAACAGCGAGTTGGCGGGCTTCTTCATCATCATCATGGTCAGCCTGATAGATACCACCCTTCAGGCGCCGGTGGAGAATCCGGTGGCGAACAAAAGCTGGCTGGCCGCGTTCCCGACGTATGGGCCGATGCAGGTGGCCGTCAGCGGTGGCTTCACGCAGACCGTTGCGTGGTCGAGCGTTGGGGTTTCGCTGCTGTGGTTTATTGGCTTCATCTTGTTGGGGCTGCTGGTGTTCTGGCGGCGCACGCGCGCCTGGAATGCGCATGGCCGGGTGGCTGGCCAGGCGCACCCCCAACTCCGCGCAGCATAATCCTTGCGACGCATGGCAAATTGGCGGTAGACTACTAGGAAGAGAAGCGTCCGCTGGCGAGCATAGGAGCATCCGTATGGGCGGGTGGTTCACAGGCAGACCAGCGGACGCGTACGTTACGCGCACGTACCCGGAGGAGCCAGATGCCACGCGAGGATAACAGCGAAGCGCGGAAAAACCAGATCCTCGAGGCGGCGCTCACCGTCTTCGCGCGCAAGGGCTTCGACGAGGCGCGCATGGAAGACATCGCCAAAGAGTCCGGCGTGAGCAAGGGTGGCCTGTACCTCTATTACAAGAGTAAAGACGCCCTCATCGAGGCGTTGCTGCGCAGTATGTTCTCGGTCGAACTGCATGGCATGCAGGCGCGGCTCACCAAGGACAAATCGGCGACCGCGCGTATCCAGTCGCTGACGCATACGATGACCTCGCTGATGGAGCGTATGTCGGTGGTGGCGCCGGTCATGCTGGAGTTCTACGCCATCGCCGCGCGCCGCGAGACGGTGCGCCAGTTCCTGAGCGACGCGCTTCAGCAGTTCCGTGACATCTTCGCCGAGATCATTCGTGACGGGATTGCGCGCGGCGAGTTTCGTGAGGTGAACGCCGACGCCGCTGCGATCAGCCTGATCGCTCTCTACGAAGGCCTCGCGCTCCTGTGGTTCATGACGCCACGAGCCATCCCCATAGGCTCTGGCGAAGAAGCAGTCGGCCTGCTGCTCGACGGACTCCGGGCGCAGGACTGATCGGGTACCCCTGAGCGCCTCGTCGAGCAGCAGGGCCAATGCGCGCCCAGGCGCAGGGGAGAGGGTGAAGGGAGAGGTGACGCCGAGGGTGACGCCGAGGGTGACGCCGAGGGTGACGCCGAGGGTGACGCCGAGGGTGACGCCGAGGGTGACGCCGAGGGTGACGCCGAGGGTGACGCCGAGGCAAGCGCGGCCATCGGGCGCCTCGACGAGTGCTTTCACGCTGGCCAGCTTCGAGCCACTGTCGACTGTCGGCACTGCGCATCCGGTGTCGAGCCAAGTGAAGCGCTCGAAGATGGGGGCGTGGGCAGGAGGCGTGCTACAAGGACACCTCTCCACCACGGTGAGCGGCGCCATGAACGAGCGGCGCCATGAACCCGTGGGCGACGTTGCGCGCGTCGCGTGGGGAGGCCTTCACGATGGAGTTTACGCTGCTGGGAGCCGACGGCGCCCGCCGCGACTTTGAAGCCAGCGGGCAGCCGATTCACTCTGCGGACACCGAACTCGGTGGGGTCGTCGCCATCCGCGATATTAGCGAGCGCAGTCTCCATCGCCTCGAGGAAGCGTTTATCTCCCTGGCCAGCCACGAACTGCGCACGCCGTTGACGCCGCTGACCACCTACCTGCAACTGCTCGGGAGACTCCTGGCCGATCAGCCAGAAAACGTTCGCCCGCACGCTTGTGGAGCGCAGCCAGCACCAGACGCAGCGGTTGACGCGCCTGGTGCAGGATCTGCTCGACGCGCACCGTCTGCACACGGGCAAATTCAGCCTGGACGTCCTGCCGGTGCAGCTTGATGAGCTCGTCCTGCGCGTGGCCGAGACGGCACAGGCGATGACCACCAGTCAGGAGATCCGTGTGGAGGTCACCACGGCGCCAGTCATCGTCAACGGCGACGCCGGGCGGCTGGAGCAGGCGCTGATGAACCTGGTGACCAACGCTCTGACCTACGCGCCACAGTCGCAACGGATTGAGGTGCGACTGACGCGTATTGGCGCTGAGGCGCTGGCGCAGGTGCGCGACTACGGTCCTGGTATTGCGCCCTCAGAGGTCTCTCACCTGACCGAGCGCTTTTATCAGGTCATGCGCACGGATTCCGATCGGACTGCGCGTCGCGGGTTAGGGTTAGGTCTCTTTATTGTGAGCGAGATCGTCGCGGGGCACGGCGGGCGTTTGGAGGTGCGTCGGTGGTGGACGAGGGAACGACGTTCACTATACGTTTGCCCCTGCTGAGGCGCCAGTTGGAGTGAGGGCGCCGGAGCGGGCTGCGCCGGAGCGGGCTACGCCGGATGCGCGGTGGCCCGTGGCGGAGGGAGAGGAGAGGGAGAGAAGGACGTGAGGAGGATACCTCGCCATATGATGGTGGGTCTTCCACCATCTCGCTGATATCGCTAGGCTGTTTGCAAGACCCGGCGACGGAGCAGGTCAAACCCTGCGCGTCCATACATTTGCCGTTTCAGCAACTTGAGCCGATGCACCTGTCCCTCGACTTGCCCGTTGCTCCAACAGAGAGTCAACCCCGCCTGCACGGCAGCCTTGTCCTTGAGCAGGCCACTAGCATAGCGGCGTAATTCAGCGACGCCGCTCGTGGTCGTTGCGGCGATCCAAGCATCAAGGTCACTTCCAGCGCGTTCTCGTACGAGGCGCAGGAACTCTTTGGCCAACCGATAGGCCTCAGCAATCGTCGAGTCCGCCTGGCACAGGAGGCCGAGGTACAACACGTGCGCCTCGCTGATCTGCTCAGGACGAGACACCAGCAAACTGGCCACCCGGCGAGCGGACCATTCGGTCGCCAGGGGGCGGACAGCGGTGGAAGAGCCATCTGGCGCCAATCCATCCTTGCAAATCCCACCCGCCTGGCCGACGATTTCCCCGCGCCGGATGCGGGCAGCAAAGCGGGCAACGTTGGTGCTGGAAGAGGCGAAGCCCTGCGCGCAAATCTCTCGCCAAAGCCGCATGGCCTTGTGACACCCTTCGGCCCAGCGCCGCAGGAGATAGGGCTTCCAGGGTTCGAGCACTTCGCCGTGTCGCTTCGCCTGACGGCGTTCGGGTGGCACGGGCAGTGCGAGGTAGCGATGCACCGTCTTGCGGCTGACGCCCACCATGCGGGCGATGTCCGCTTTGTCAGCACCCGCAGTTGCAAGGGTCTGAATACGTTCGTAGCAGGCGATGCGAGCGGCATGACGCCGTTGGCTTTCGGCCTCCGCCCGCGCTAGCCAGTCGCGTGGTTGAGGACGTTTTCGGCGACCCGGATACATCTCCTCAAGCGGCGTGGTTGCGACTGGGGTGGGGCAATCGGGTGTCCATGTCGAGGCGCCACCGACGCGCTCCGTTTGCCCTGCCGCCCTGTTCATCCCCCTTGTCCTGCACAGGTGGGCCGCCATCGCTTTCAACAGGACGCTCTTCTGCAGGAGGAACCGTTCGAGCGCATCGACCAAATTATCCACCAAGTGCCAGCGGTCGGCGACCTGGATAGCCTGTGGCGCTCCCCGACGCGCTCCCTCGGCGTAGAGGCCGCCGCGATCCCGGCTCACGATCTCGACGCCCGGATGGGCCGTCAGCCAGGTCGCTACCGTCTCAGCAGAGCGGTCGGGCAAGAGATCGACCAGGGCATGCTGTTCGAGGTCTACCAGAATGGTTCCGTAGCGATGCCCCCGTCGCCAGGACCAATCATCGATCCCCAGCACGCGCGGCTGAGCGACTGGGGGAAGTGGCGTCCCCTGGACGATGCATAAGACCGTCTTCCCACTCGTGTCCATGCCTCATTTGCCTGCGAGACGAGCACCCGCTGTGCCGCCAAGCGCAAAGCCAATGGCACGGAGCGCGTCGCGCCATCGGCTGGTCTGACGCGCGTATGGGGTGACCAGATCAGGAAACCGTTCAGCAAAGATACGACGTGGGCAGGACGCCTTCCCACAGCGAAAGCGGCGCACAACGACCTGGAGTGTGATCGGCGTTCCGCTCCACGGGAGATCCCGTAGGGTTCGCGCATACGTGCTGTGGATGCGCTTGGAGCGGCGCCCACAGAGTGGACAGCGCGCCGTGCGTCGGGTGGCTGAGACAGCGAGAACGATCCCATGTTCGCTGCGGGCGATGGTATCCACACGCAAGCCACCGAGTGCGGGCACAAGGGTAAGCAGGCGAGAGACGGGCATAACGAACTCCTCGGGAATCGTCCCACTGTGTGACGTGCTCCCGGCAGAAGTCTAGCATGGCGCTCGCGCCTGCTTGGATCAGCGAGATAGTGGAAGACCCATGATGGTTGACACATAACGGTCAGATCGATGTCTGCTGCTTCGCTTGCTTTTGCTCTTGCCTGCTCCTCACACACTCGCTAAACTGGCCGCAATACACTCCGACCTGGGATACCATGAACGTCGGTGTACGCTGCCTGGGGAGGGCGAGGTGGACCATGACACGACGGCGCGGAGGACATCGACAACCTGCCGTCTCTACTGATCTGGGCAGAGGTGCAGGCGCAGTGTCTCTGGCCGGAGCAGGAGCTGTATGAATTGGTGCGGCCCGTGGTGTTACACCGACAAACCCTCAAAGACCGCGCCAAGGAAACCGAGGTCTCTCCCAAGACCCTCTCACGCCATGTCGATCGCTTCGTCCAGCTAGGACTCCCGGGCCTCGTCGCTTCGGCGCAGCGCGAAGATGACGCGCGCCTGTTGCCCCAAGCCATCCGCGACTTTCTGCTCGAACGCAAAGCAGAATATGCCGCTCTGACCAGCTTCGAACTGGCCACGCTGGCGTCGGTCCGCTTCGACCGCACAGTGAGCTACCGGACGGTAGAACGCACGTTGCAGCGTTATCCCCTGCCCAGCGGTGTAGCGCGACGCTACTCGCGTTTCGCGGACTGCCCGGACCCGGAGGAACGTCGACTAACGATCATTCGGCTGCATGCCGAGGGCTGGACCGTCAAGCGCATGGCCACGTACCTGGGAACCTCGCGGCAGACGGTGCATCTGACCGTGCAGCGGTGGATCGC
>Ga0307374_10015690_pt1 | contig 10155 bp, 17 predicted proteins | sample OX3MG_FD_202532 | JGI IMG/M metagenome (GOLD analysis project Ga0307374, IMG submission 202532) | Soil microbial communities from Risofladan, Vaasa, Finland - OX-3 | ecosystem: Environmental > Terrestrial > Soil > Coastal area > Acid sulfate soil | place: Finland: Risofladan, Vaasa | collected...
TGCGAGTTACAGGAGTCACCGTGCCCAAAGAGCCGTCACGAACCGTGACACGCACCCGGTGCGTGGTCTGCGGTGGGAAGTTCACGGCGGGCCGCCGCGATGCCCGGTACTGCTCGGGCCGCTGCCGTCAGCGCGCCCAGCGGGCCCGCGCGGATCAGGACGATCTGCTGCGCCAGATCGGGGAGGCGAAGCGCCACTACTGGGGGCTTGTCCGCCGCTACGCCGAGGCACTCGGCACGACCGAGAGCCAGGTCCTCACCGGGGAGGCGCAGTTCGTCGACGAGGCCGGGAACGTCTACATCCGGGACGAGTTCGCCGGCCACACGGCCCCGGCCGCCTCTGGGGGCGCCGCCTGGGGACTGGAGGCCGCCGGGCCGCCATGGTCACCGCCCACCGAGTGGATGCACAGCGAGTTCGGCCCCGGGCGAGTGGAGAAAGACCAGCGCTACCGCGAGGCTCTCCAGGCCATCGGGCGCAAGACCCCTGGCGCAAAGCCCTGCCCCGATCCCAGGCCGCTGCCGGACGGCACCACACCCGCCCCACTGCCGGAGCGCGGGTTCACCACCGTTATCGCGGACCCGCCCTGGCGGTACGGCAACACGGCGTCCCGTGGCGCGGCTGAGAACCACTACCCGACCATGGCGATCGAAGAACTGTGCGGACTCTTCGAAGCTGTGACGGCACGTGACGGCTTGGAAGGGCAGACGCCGTGAGTCCCCGCAGGCATCTCCGCCGACTTCAGCGCCCGGACGTTGACAGGGCGGCGATCTGCGCGCAGGCGAGCGAACAGGCGGAACGGCTTGCCGCAGAGGCCACAGACGAGGAGGTCCGGGAGGCATGGCGTGCTGAGCACCCCGAAGTGGAACCGGATCGCCCGGACCTGATGCTGGCCGTGCGGGCCTGGTACGAGGACTGCCACACGTTCCGCATCAGGCGGGAGATTGGCGAGGCGGCAGCGGCGGACTGCAACCGCGAGTTCGCCGCCATGGCCCGTGCCGAGGTCGTCGCGGCCTGCGGGCTGGACCCGGCGGGCCTGACGGCCGAGGTGGCGGAAAAGCTCCTGGCCGAAGCCTGGCAGTGCTGGCTGGACCTCGACCGCACCGAGTTGCGGTACCAGGCCGACCCGGCCGCCCAGCGGAACGCCCGGGCGGCTGCAACCCGTGCACAGCTAGAGGGCTATCTCGTGGCTGCCGGCCTGATCACCTACCCGCCCTGGGACGGTGACTGACGATGCCACGGCGGACCCAGCGGAGACAGGCCGGCATCGGCGCGGGAGAGCGTATCCGGGCACTGGCGGACGAGCTGCACCAGCGCTGGCGTGACCGTCAGGCGCGTGCCTGGGAGCGCGGCAGCCAGGACGGTGAGGACGGTTATACAGGCGCGACGGCACCGGGGCCGTGTGCGCGGGAAGGGGGAAGTGATGGCACGTATGCCACGCGGTTACCTGCGGAGCCGGGTCACCGCCGCGGTGGTGCGGGACCGGCAGCGCGTCAGCGACCGCGACCGTGAGCGAGCGCGTCAGCAGCGCCAGGGGCAGGGCCGGCAGCTGCCCGTGCAGCGCGGCCGTCCGGCGGTGCCACCACGGGCCAGGCCACCCGTGCCCGTGCCGCCCGCTGAGAGCCAGGAGGGAGACGTCAGTGGCTGACTTCGCACGTGGCCTGCGGCCGGTGCTCGTCAGCGGGGCGCGGGTATCCAGGACCGGGGGCATCTGCGCTTTGTGCCAGCGGCAGATCTGGCCAGGTGACCGTGAGGCCGAGCTGCCCGCTGACGGCGGCTGGTGCCACGTGGCGTGCCTGGCGCGGAGGCCCGGGTGACGAGGCCGGGGCCGGGGCCGTGGGTCCCCATGTCGGTGCCACCGGGCGCGGCTGAGGCGCAGGCGTTCGTGCGGCTTCTGCTCTCCTCGGCCCGCATACCGGCCGGGCCGCCCGAACCGCCCGCGCAGAACTGGCTGGAGGCGTACCGGGTGGCCCGCTGCGCGGGCTGCGGTACGGGCGTGCCGATCGGCAGCAGGTGCCGTGGCTGCGGTGGGCCACGGTGAGGGGTGACTGCCGCGTCGCTGTATGCGCCCTGGAGGCACATTGTGCATACTGAAGACTGGAAGACCCCGCGAAGAGAGGTGACGGGCTTTGCCACCGTCCTTTTCGCAGCCGCCCGACCCACTGGTTTCTTCTGTCCTCGCCCTGCTCAAGGCTGCTAAGGAGCAGGGCTGTGACGTCAACCGGACCAAGCTGGCGAAGCTCCTCTACTTCGCGGACCTGAAGGCGGTAGAGGAAGGCGGGACCGCTTTTTCTGGCGCGACTTGGCGCTGGAGGAACTACGGCCCGTACGACAACGCGCTCATGCGAGCCGAGAGCACTATCGTGAGCGCCGACCTCGCCGAGCGTCACGACGACCGGGACGAAACAGGTGGCTCGTGCACACTGAGGCTCGCGATCGACGGTCTCGCAGACCCACTCCCTCCTGAGCACATGGAGATCATTCGCACGGTAGTCCGCGAGTACGGCCGCAAGGGAGCTACGGCCCTCAAGAATCTTTCTTACAAGACACCGCCCATGGTCGAAGCGCAAGCCGCTGGCGACCGGGAAGTGATTCTTAACCTCAGCCGAGCGAGGCGGGCCAGGCAAGCCAGGGAACTGATCGCGCGGCACAGGCGTCAGCGAGCCAGCCAGCCGCAGCGCCTCCGCGATCCCGCTGCTGCTGCCGACCTTCTCAAAGATCACGAGGCGCTGGCCGAGCTGAGGCGAAGGGCTAACGCAAGGGCGCTCGGCGAAGAATGAACATGCCGCCACGCAAGGGCGGCGTGTTCATGGTCAAGGACCGAGTACTGAACATGCCACCCGAGGACAAGCGCAAACCGCATGAACATCGGTACATCATCATCGTCAGTGGAAATGCGGCCAACGAGGACAAGGACTGGCCTGTCGTCCTCGCTGTCCCCACGTCCACGAGTTCGGAACTTGCGACCGAGTACTGCCTCCCCCTTGACAAGGGGACCGGCAACCTTCCGAAGCGGTGCTGGGCACGTGTGACCCTGATACAGCCGGTCGGCAAGGCTGACCTCGGGCACTACGTGGGCAGGCTCCTCGCCATGCAGGTGGAGTTGCTCGAACAGAATCTGCTGGCCTACATGGGTTCGGTTGACTGAGCCCGCGGCGTACAGGGCCGGGAGGTGTGGCTCTGCGGGACAGCGGTCGCGGCCGGGAGCCAGTGCCGGGGCTGCGGCGGCGGATAGCCGTGACCGTCACAGTTCGGCTCTGGTAAGCGGGCATCTGGGCGGAGATGATCCTTGGAGAGGCAGCAGCCCAGGCAAGCCGGGAGTCACGTATGGAGACCTACCAATGCACCGTGTGGTATGAACCTCAGGGCTGGTTAGCGGGTGGCCCGCAGCAGATCGAATCGTTCAACACCGCGCTGGACCTGGATGACCCGCGCAGTATGCAAGCAGCTCTCACCGGGGCCGCATACAGACACAGGGGGAGGAGGGCTGACCTGTATCTGTATGGGCTTGAGGTGCGCTGGCCGGGGGAAAAGGAAGTGCTCAGGCTCTACCGGTACCAGCAGTTGCTCGGCGAGGACGGCGGCTAGCTTCCCCGCCGTGAGGGTGTGTGGCAGGCAATGCGGGCGTTTGCGACGCGCCGGGCTGTCAGTCCCGGGTGGGACAATCGGCGGTATGGGAGAAGCGTTCGGCCCCGGGTGACCCGCGCAGAGACGAGGCCCTCATACGGCTGCGTGACCTGGAGCGCATCGCCGATATCACCCGGCCTTATGTGCGGCCGGACGGCAACGTGCGCCTCGCCAGCCCCGGACCGAGGTTGACGGCCGGCCGTACCCGTCCCCGCAGATCCTCGCCTACGCCCGGCAGTTGCTGACCGAACTGGAGGCTAACGGGGCCCGGCTGCTTGGTGATGCCTGACTTGGCCACCAATGCCAGGATCGCCACCAGTGGCGCCATTTACGGCATCTGCGGCAAGCTGATCACCCCGGGCAGCAGGGAGGCCCGGCTGCCGGATGGCACATAAGGGCACCTCTGGCCCTGCATCGCCAGAGGCCGGCCGTCGTGAGCACGTACGGGCCGTCACCGTATGTGCCTCAGCCGGTTGCGGCCCTCCCCCCGCAAGCCCAGATGTTCCTGAGATTGCTGGCCAGCGCAGTGGGGTCCGCAGCTGCGGCGGCCGAGCCCCCGGCGGACGGCTGGGCAGGTGCCTACCGCTGTATCAGGTGCCCGTGCGGTGGCTGCGGTCGGCCTGGGCAGCGGTGCATGCGGTGCGGGTCGGCAATCCCGTGATAGACCGCCACGGGATACTTGGAGCACCCGTCGCCATGGAATCGTCCTGGCAGTGGGCACCCGTTCCCCCGGCCGGGCCGAGAGAGAGCGCGCCGGCACTCTGGCCGTCGGATAAGACTGCTAGCTATCGGATCAGATCGTTCCCTATACTTTTAGATCGTGGACCTGACTGACCCGACGCGCTCGGTGACCGCAACCCTAGACGGCCCTGTCCTGGCCGTCTTGGCACGCAGCGGCATACCCATGACCGTTGGCGATGTCGCGGGCCAGATGCCCCGGGGATCGGAGGTCGGCGTCCGGCGGAGCCTCGCGCGCCTGGTTGAGCAGGGAATAGTCCGGGCGACGGAGATGGGCCGCAATCGCGTACATGAGCTTAACCGGGAACATGTCGCCGCGCCGGTCGCCGACCTGCTGGCCGGCCTCCGGCTTGAACTGTGGCAACGCCTGCGCGCCAAGCTCGGCACATGGAACCCCAAGCCCATCTACGGGTGTGTCTTCGGTTCCGCAGCACGTGGTGATGGAGATTCCGGCAGCGACATTGATCTACTGCTCGTGCACGCTCCTTTCCCCGCTGACTCTGACCCCCGCCGTCAGGCTAAGGGCTTGGTAGATCAGCTCGCTGGCGTAGCCGCGGAGTTTGCGGCGGTGCAACTGACCGAAAGGCAGGTCTCGAAATGGCACCGCCAGGTCGATGAGCTGCACGGGCACGTCCGCGCGTGGACAGGCAACCGTCTCCAGGCCACCGAGATGTCCAGCTTCGAATGGGGAGACCATCGCCGCCGCGGCAGCGCCCTGTTTGAGAACATCGCCCGTGACGCAATCAAGGTCGCCGGTGCCGAATCTCCGCTGACGGCCCTTTGGACTGCGGCGGGATAAGAATGGCAAAGCGGTCACGTACGTCCCGGTGCAGCCCAGCCGAAGCTCGGGCACGGCTCCGGACGGCACAGGCATACCTGGACGTCGCAGGATCAGTGCTAGGGGAACGTGGCCGCGATGAGTACCTCAACGTCGCCGCCGGGGTCGCGATCCTCGCTGGCATCGCAGCGTCCGACACCATCTGCGGCATCCGCCTCGGCCGCATGCACCGCGGCGACGATCACCACGGTGCAGAAGAGCTTCTCCGGACAGCCACGCCTGATGGGCCGAAGCTCGCCGCAGACCTCCGCCGCCTGCTCAGCCTGAAAGACGCCGCGCACTACGGCGTGCCCGTCGTCGCCGCGCGCAAGGCGGCCGACGCCAAGCGCTGGGCAGCCCACCTCGTCGAGCGCGCTGCCCAGGAAGCGGAACGGTAGCAGCGTCGGACCGAATAGTTACGCCCGTGTCCCTACTGCTGGCCACCCAGATCACCGCCGTTGCCACCGCCGTGCTTGGTGTCGGCGCGATCATCACCGCCATCTTCGCCTTCCTGGCGTTCCGCAAGCAGTCTGTGGAGGTCACCACACTCCAGGATCAGATCTCCGACCAGCGCAAGGTCAACGAGCAGCAGACCACGGTGCTGAAACTCCAGACCAACGAGCTGGGTGACCCGGTGCGCGGGCTGCGGCGCCGGGGTGGCGGCCGGGAGCCGGTGCCGTGGCTGCGGGGGCTGCGGTGAGGGGTGACCGCTCCAGGGCGGGCCGCCGAAGCGCTCCGGGTTCTCGGGCTGCTTGCCCAGCACGCGCCGGAGCCAGCGCGGGGCCAGTTCCTGGCTGCCCTGCGCGGCCGGGGGCTGGCTGAGCCGTACGACCAGGCCGCGCCGGCTACCGCGGTGGCCGCCTGGCGCCGGCCAGACTGGTATGTGAGCGCGTTCGTGGCCGAGGTGCTGCCCGCCCTCGGGCCAGCCGAGTGGACCGCAGCGACCGCGGCTATCAACACCCTGGGTGCCCCTGCCCGCACCCAGCCGGCCCCGGCAGGGGCAGAAACGGAGGCATCCAGCAATGACTGATGACGGCGACCGCCTGCTTACTCCCGCCCAGGTGGAAGCCCGGATGGCGTCACTGCGGACCCGGGCTGAGCGCATCGCGGCACTCAGGGAGTGGCTCGCTGTGGCGGAGTCCCTGGCGGCCGACCCCGGCCCTGCCGACGTCGATGCCGAGGACTGGGACGCTGGGGAGCGGGACGAGGACATGCGCCGCCGGGCCCAGGCCGCCGCTGAAGAACTGCGGGCCCGCCTGGTGGACCTGCTGCCCTGACCGGGAACGCGCCAGAGCCCAGGCTCTCCCACGCGGGGTGACCTGGGCTCTGTGCTTTCCGCTGGGCTCAGCCCGCCGCGGTGGACCCGGATACGCCGATCCCTGCAGCCTCCTCGGCCGCGTCAAGGAACTTCGATACTCCCCCGTTCGCACCCTGCGGGGATGGAATTTTGGCGACGAAGCGTTTACGCTAACAGAAGCTTTTGTCAGCGCCCTCCAGTAGGTCGCGGGGAATAACGCTTGGTCTGCTGCCAGACCCTTCCGGTACTCCGGTTGAAGCGCCCCGGGCCTGCTGGGGGGCGCTTGGCGTTCAGATGCCCTCGGCAGGCCACCACGGTAGCGACGTGAACGTGACTTCGTTTCCCAGCACCTTGAAGCCCCAGCCCCAGGCAGCACCGCTCCAGTTCCTGCGGATCTGATGACGCACACGCAGGAGATGCGACTCGTTGTAGCCCCCGAACTCGTCACGGCTCAAAGCCACGTTCAGGATGCCCGCATACTGATCGGCTGCCTGCAGCCCGTCCCATGTGGCCTGGTCATCGAAGTGGACATGGCCGCGGAGGCGTGCCCAAGGCACCGCAGCCTGCTGCAGCGCCTTCAACTGGAAGTAGGCCGTGGTCTTGCTGTGATCAAAGCCGCGGACATGCCCGAACCGTACGATGACGCCCCTGCTGCCGCCCGGCCAGTCCCGGGCAGCAAAGAGGACTCGTTCCATCACGAGGCCAGCGGCGTAGTTGTAGAAGATCACATGGTCTGTGTGCAGCCCTGAACCAGCAGGCACAGCCGCCTTCTCTACCACCACATACACAACCCGAAGCCCTGCAACCCCAGACAGCTGGTGCGCCACATGCTGCCGCCGGGAGTGGGTCTTCACGTGATCCTTCCAGTGAAGCGCCTTGCCCGGCGGCACCGTCAGGTCGCGGCGCAACTGGGACATCGCCGCCCGCAGCGGCGGCTCGTCCTCGTCGGCGATCAGAACAGCGGCGAAGGCGAAGAACGGCGACGACCTCGCCGAGTGGCCTCGGTCGCCAGTCTCGTCAACGTAGGCCCGCAGAAGCGGAGGCGTCATCGCCCCATCGTGCCCGTGCCAAACCAGGCGCCGCCGGTGAATGCCATGAAGACGCCCTCAATGGTGCCGCGAAAGGTTCAGCTAGCGCCAGATCGGAATCAGAGATGCCCCCGCGCCGGGCCACGCAAGGCATCATCCGGGACTGCCGCGCTTCCGTAGTTTCCTGCGCCGCCACCAGTGCGCTGCAGCCGCGTCCCGCGCCCGGCGGAGCTGCCCGATCGCGGCCTGCACTTCATCTTCCCGCTTCGCATAGTCGCGGTCGCGTTCATCGATGTGCTCGACCAGGCCGCCTGCCGCCTGCCCGAGCCGGTCGGCTGCGAGCTTGATCGCATCGTCGCCTGTCATGGATAGGCGCACGGTCAGGACAAAAACTTCGGACAGCAGCGGCATGAGGTTGCTGCGGATACGGTCAGCCACCGCCACCGGGTGCATGTGCCGCAGGCCATACGCACCGCCCCCCGCCAGCCATTGCGTCAGCGCAGCAGTGATGTTGGGGGCCAGCACGGCAGACCGCTGAGCCTCAGATTCCATCAGACCGAACCAGAACTGCCGCATCTTTGACTTGGGGGTGTCGAGTGTCCGCCACGACCGTGCCTCCACACCCAGCCGGGTGCACGCGTCCACGAGCCCTGCGAAGTGCTCATCGCGGCGCCCGGCCTGGGCGCGGCGGTCCGCCATCCCCCTGCGCGCCCAGTCCAATGCTGCGCCGACCACGACGCCCCCCAGCGTGAACACGCCCGTTGCGACAGCAGCATCCATGGCCCGGAACGCTACCGCCGCGCTAGGACACCGGTGCCCTCAACCGCACGAAGGCCCGCGCCCGCGCCGGGCTCTTCATGGGCTAGTTCTTCCCGAAGCCAAAGCCCGGGCGCGCCTGCTGGTCGGCGCCACGCCCAGCCAGCATTGCCGCCCGGATCTGGTGCAGGGCACTGAGATGAGATCCGTCAGAACCGGGCGCATTCCAGTCGTACTCGTGGTCGAAGCCGTCCCACTGGAACCACTGGGTCTTGCGCCCGCCGTCCACCGTCGTGTAGCCGATGATCACGTCCCTGACCGAGCGCAGCAGGAACTCGCTGCGGATACGCCACACACGGGTAGCGACCTGGAACGCGCTGTGCCCGAGGCTGGTGGTGCCGCCAGGGTCGTGGTTGGTCACGTAGCAGGCCACCACGTCGCTGACCGGTTCACCGGACTGCACATACACGACGGATCGCACCGGCTGATGGAAGCCGGAATCACTCTCACCCGGCTCCGCGATGGTCACCTTCACGGTCACACGGGACAGCGTAGGCCGGTGAACGGCGGATAGTGCGGCTTTCCCCCGCACCTTGCACCCAGCCCCGGCCGGGTCAACCGACAACGCGGATCTGTGGGCTGCCTTCCTCCTGCTCGACCTTGACGTCACGCTGGATAAACCACGGTTCGTAGCCGTTGCGGCGGCAGGTCAGCAGCAGCCGCACCGGCTGATCTTTTCGCCATTTGCGCCACTCGTCCCGGCCAGCTTGGTTCACCCACCGCCCCGGCCCGGTGGGTGCCATCGGGAGCACATCCCAGTTCTTGCCGCTTACCCGCGAGTACGGCTGAGGGCGGGACTCCCGGTTGCTCACAACCTGCTCGCTCATCCCCTTGCTGAACTCCCATGGCCCCCAGACGAACGCCTGTGCTTCCTCCTGGGTCACCCCATCAGGCAACCCGCGGCCCCAATGATCCTGCCCCGCCTCGTCCAGGATCGTCACCGTCACCGCGTCGAGAGCTTCCAGCCGCCCACCCGTGAGAATGATCCGAAGGTACGCCAGACCTGTGCCCCCCTTCACCGTGCATGTGATCCGGAACTCGGGTGTCAGCTCCTCATACCGGCGATCCCGCTCAATCGCGGCCAGCGCCCCCGCCGCCTCGTTGGCTTTCTCCGCAGAGGCCCGCGACTGATGCGCCGCCCAAGCCGCAATTCCTGCGGCGGCGACCGATCCCACGGCTCCTACCGCCGCCCAGACAACTCCCACATCCACGGACGAAAACCTAGCGCGTGGCGCGCCAGTGCAAGCGACTGACCGCGAGACCATAGAAGGCATGACCGGGCATCCGGGCTATGCGCCCTTCCCCGGCAATCCACTCCAAGCCGGGCTTTACCGGCCGGGAGGTGGCCTGCCCAATGGCCGATGACACCAACGTCACCGATATCAAGGACACCCTGAGGCTTATTCACGACTATGATCATCAACTCGCTTGCGCCACGTAACCACTGGTCAAGCCTTGATCAACTTAGAGAAGATGATCTTGTGAATAACCCTCCCTGAGACGGCGGCGCCTAGCCGCTGGCGGCGGCGCTGCACCCCCGGGAGCGCACGGCGCGATGTGGTACCTATGGCCCGCCTTCGAGCGTTTCGTTCAGCTTCTCCGCGAGCATGACGACGGCCAGCATGTACTTCCCGGGGAACTGATCGCCCGGATGCCCGAACCCGACCACAGCGAGGCTTCAGTCCTGCACAAATGCCTCAGTCCGCTCTTTGATCCCGGCTTGGACCCCCTGGCAGGGCACCTGCAAGATAGGTAATCCAGCAAGCGTGTAGCGGGTTGTCGCTGGTCATCGGAGCGGGCCGGGTCGGCTGCCGGTTCCGGAGTAGATTCGTGTT
>Ga0307374_10015694_pt1 | contig 10154 bp, 8 predicted proteins | sample OX3MG_FD_202532 | JGI IMG/M metagenome (GOLD analysis project Ga0307374, IMG submission 202532) | Soil microbial communities from Risofladan, Vaasa, Finland - OX-3 | ecosystem: Environmental > Terrestrial > Soil > Coastal area > Acid sulfate soil | place: Finland: Risofladan, Vaasa | collected...
GAGCGATGCGGTATCGAGTGGACCTTTACACGCCGCGACGCAGATCGAAAACTGAGCCGTCACTATGTTTCGTAATTAATGAGTCACGCTACTAGTCGGCGCCGTTGCAGGCGTACGTGGATCAATTGCTGGCCGTCGTCTCAAGAAGCGCGCCATCGGCGGAACACTTTGAATAGTCGTCTCCGACTCCTGATTGAGCGTCCAAAGGTGCAGGACTCATCAATCCGAGTGGTGGCGCTGCCAATTTTCTGCCTCGCCGACGACACCCGTCGGCAAGGTGTTGATCGCGAACCGCAAATTCCTTGACCCGACATTTTGTAAGCATCGCCCCCGAATGGGCTGCAACTGGAGCGCGACGCAATATCGACGACAGTGTTGATGATTCACTTGTTAAGCACGTCATAGACCAAACGATCAAATGACAAGCCAGGACGTCGGAATGCATGCTCTTGTGCAAGGATTCTCTCTTGTACACCGATCCATCTTGGCCATAGCTGAAGCAGTTGATCTTCGTCGACTTTAATCTCAGAGAACCACGAACGAAACGCGTCCTTCTCGGCCTGAATCAGTCGGTAGCCTTGCCGCTTGATCTCATCAGCGGTGATCTCAAAAAATACAGGGACATCCGGCCACCAGTGCGCTTTAACTGGGTCTTCCGGGATTTCGAACTTGGCTCGGACACGTTCGACGTACTCGACGAAACTCATCGTTACATAGTAGGCATAGAGCGCCGCCTGATATTCGCTCTCATCACTGAACACCTCACCAAGCCATGGCCACCGTGCCGAAAGACCAAGCGCAACCTGCCACGTCCCAGTGGCGTTCTTACCGAGTGCCTCTGGCCACCCGATAATGTCATGGCGGCGCCAGAGAGGCATGGTATTGCCAGCCTTTCTATCCGCCGTGCCACAGCGAACCAACTCGATGGCGGATCGAACGTTTCCGATGTATAGGCACGTTGAACCAAGCAATGCCTGATACACGAACGCGCCGGTCTCCGGCAGTTCGACACGGATCACCATCCCTGAACGCTCCCATTCTGACGGACTGAGGATGTCCTCAAGCAATCCGATCTGATTGCTGAATTTCGGGCGCCCCGATGTAACGCCTGCAAGCGCAATGGCTGTGAGCCGTGCAAACGCAGCCGCGCCTTCCATGCTTTGCTCGGTCAGTGTATCGATGTCTCCCGGATGCGTCCTCGCGTACGTTTCGAACCAGATCCTAAGAGCGGGCGTCAGCGAGCGCCGCGCACTGGCGACTACTCGACGCCAGTTGAGCATGTCCCCGCTCGCAGCAATGCGCACTGCCGCCCGGTAGAGTTCTGCTAGATTCTCAATTTGCTCCTCGTCTCGGCGTGTTGCTCCGGGAGAACCTTCGCCGGCTTCTCCCGACGGGACCGGAGCGGCAATAACGAACGGTGATCTGCCGAGGGGCGGTTTGTCCGGCGGCACCAAATGGAGGTCCCGGAGTAACGTTTGCATCTCCGTCGCGCGATCGGCGCCCTCGCTTAGATTGATGTACCTTCTCGTTGCGACAGATGTCGGTACCGCAGGCTGGTCGGTGCTTTGTCGAATGATCGGGATGAACTTTGCCGTGCCCAAGTCGCGAACGAGTTCAGACGTAACGATCATGGCCTCATAGCCCACTCCGCCGACCCCGTCGTTCGCCTTAGCTACGTACTTCTCGGTGCAGATCATCAGAACTCTGCCGGAGTCTCTGACGCCACGCTCCATGAACTTGAGTACGTCATCACCTGGTCGCAAGTCCCAAGCATCTATCATGCAGTCGACTCCATTCCGCCTCAGCTCCTCAGCGAAATCGAGGACCCAGCGTTTGTGTTCCGGGCCGTCGTGGGAATAGGAGATGAAGGCTACTGGCGGTCCGTTCTGACTGCTCACGACCGCAATCTAGTCGATTCGGGTGGCGAGACTTCCTGGCGTCCGGATGTCAGTGGCGACGGCTTCCCGCTTGCTCTGTTCCACAAAGGAAGTATTCGTCGGCACCGACGTCCTCCAATGATGGCGATGGTATCGAGACGCCTGCGGTAAGCCAGCCCCTCCGACTCCTTAGCCACCGCAATGCCTCCTCGCAAGGATATGAGGTACGTAGAGGGTCTGCATTCGATCGCCCCTAATCTCTTCATCACTTCACAACGTACTTTGCTTAGCATGCTGGCAATTAAGCAACGGCAGCGCATCTGACTTCTCTCACCCGACGAGGCATTTCGTCGTAGGTTCTGCCATCCAGCAGGCGACCGGTAAGATCCTTGCGCACCCCACCCCACTGCTTGAAAAAGAACGCCACCCCGTGCATGCGGCATTGTCTTCGTATCGACTTCACCCATGACGCGCTCATCTCGCGCGCCCTGGGTCCAGACTCCCCGCCCACGATGACCCAGTCGATGTTATTCAGTGGCAGATCGTTTAGTGGTCCAATCAGGGGTTCGCACGAAAGAAACCTGACGGCCGCGGGCACCGCTGCGAGATGGATCGCGCGGTCAAGTACGCGGGCGTCCTCGACACTGACACCCATCCACACGTTCTCTGGCCACGGCAAACTTGCGGCCATCTCGCGCAGCCGCCCGCTTCGCTTGGTCAAGATCTGGAACGTGTGCTGAGGACACTCAACCATCGTTTGAAATACTCTACGAATAAATGTTTCTGGAACGTCTTCCTGAAACAGATCACTCATGGAGTTGACGAACACCAGCCTGGACTTTCTCCAGGCCCGTGGCGTGTCGAGAAGATCCCAGTGCAGCGTCGGCTTGAACCCGTCACTGTATCGTCGTGCGCCCATTGCCCGGAGCCGCTTTGCCATTCTCTCGGCATAGCAGTTCTTGCATCCCTGGCTGACCTTTATGCAGCCAGTCACGGGGTTCCACGTGAATTCCGTCCATTCAATGTTGCTGTCTGTAGCCACCCGCTCGATGCCTCGTCTCAGAACATTTGTTGGGTTTTGCCGTATTGCGCAGCGATCTTCCAGAATTTCGCGGCTATCGCATGCTTCGCTACCAGTACCAGCCAATACAAGGGCTGGTTCTTCGAGCCGGTGATCAGCTCGAACCGCACGTCGCCTTCGAACCCCAAGTCCTTGAGCAACCCGATCCAGTATTGCACGAAGTGCAGACGAGCCGAGTCTTCCGGCTGAGCGAAATCTACGGCGTTACGCCAGCCAGGCGCGAACTCATCAAGTGGCGAGCGGGTTTGCTGGGTGTACCGTGCCCAATTGCGCTGGAGATCCATGGCCGATACGTGCACCAGGAGATCGATTCGCTTCAAACTCGCGAGGCGACGGATGACTCCGAACGGCAACATCAGGTTAAACGGATCGATCAGGGCAAAATGCAGCGCATACGCGTCGAGTTCTTTGCTCAGCTTCTCCGCAACGGCCAGCGCCTCGCCGCCATGCCTGACGACGGGCGCGCCCAAGCGCGTGAGTCGAGTGCAAGCGGCATCCAGCAGCTCACGATCGCTGTCATTGACGTGGACCTGGGTAAAGGGAACCTTGCAGTCGCGCGACGCCATCCAGCCAACCAGCGGACTTCCATCAATGAACGTGTCGGTTCCTCTGATGTAAGCGCGGCCCGAGGCGCAGTAGAGGTCTATGAATGTCGCGCCCGCCTTGCCGGCGCCGATGAATTTCTTGCGAACGCCGCGAGATATTTCAATGTACAGCTTGAGAAGCGCGTGCTTGTCCTTTGCCCATTCGCCGACGGGCATCGCTGGCAATCCGTCCGTCGGATCCGGTCGAGCCTCGGAATCAGCCATCGCCTCTTACCTCGATGGTTTTATGATACTGGTCTTATATACAGTATACTAGGAATTTCTTTCTCAGGCAGCAACTTAGAGCGCGTTCGGTGCCTCCAGAGCGATTCGGGTCAGGTTCATCCCCGTAGGGTCCCGCTCCTTTCGTCAACGCTCCAGACCCCGTGACCGAATGGGCCGGGGGCCACGAGGATTTTTCGGTGCAAACGTCGGAGCAGCGTGCGGTTTGCCCCATCGCTCTGCGATCCGCTGCTGCTCCTCGCGAATGATCGCCTGCAGCTCCGCGTTCTCGACGACGATGCCGAGCCGGGTTGCCAATCTGGCGGCACGCTCCCGGAAGCGCTCACTGCCCGTCAGCTCAACGCGCTGTCCGTATTTCTGCGCAGCCACGCGCAGGGCAGCTTCGAGGCTCTCATCGCCCCTATCCCGCATCACGATTTGCGGCCCCACATCGCGGAAGACTTCGCCGCCGTCGGCTCGGCGGTAAATGACGAGGTGCCTTCTCACATCGACCTCGGCCCGCAGGCTCCCGACGGTGAAGGGTCGCTGCGCAGAGATCTCCTCCCCCGCGATGCCCTCCTGCCGTTGTTTCCGGCGTTCTCGATATCGAATGCCTCGCAGGGCCGCCCGTGCAGCCTCATCTTCAACGGCCGCCTGTCTCTCGAGCCAGCGCCGCCACACCTGCCCGCGAGGCAGGTTGTCCGTCAGGGCGCGCCGCTCAACGGCTTGGCGGCGTTGCAGGGCTTCGCGCTCTTTCGCCGCCGCGAACGCCCAGAGGGCGAGCGCAAGATGGGCGTCCTGGCGAGGCGCTCGAGTCAGCGCGCGCAATCGCTCACGCTGCGCCCGATATGCGGCAGAGAGCGCGCGGCGTTCGGCCTCCTGTCGTCGGCGCAGCGCCTCGCGCTCCAGCCGGCGCGTCGTTCGAAGCTGCGCTTGGTCCCGAGCGAAACGCTCGGCGAGTTCCCAGCGCGCTTCCGCCCTTTCTGCACGGCGCACCAGCCGCTCCGCATCGTCCCGCTGGCGCGGCCGGTTCTCTGCGACCCGCTCGCGCTCGATGAATTGCTCATAGCTCCTGCGCACACCAGGCAGCCCAGAGGTACTCGCCGGTGCCGTATAGGGACCAAGCATGCGCTCCAGCGACGCCTTGGACGCCCAGCGGCCGAGGAGCGATGCCTTGGCCGCAAGGACCCGACCGTTCGACAGGGTTGTCGTCACAACCATGCCGCTGCCTTTCGGCTGGATGACGCAACAAAATCCCGTGAGCACCCGATGGACATCCTGCCACGTGGTTGCCCGCGTCGTGATCGCTCGATGTAAGGCGACACTGGGCGCGCCGGTGAGCCATCTCTGGAATGACTCAGCCGCCATATTGTGCTCGGCACGCTGCGCTCGGGGGCTGATTCGGGGACCCTCCGGATTCTGCAGAAGGCCTCGGGCCGCTCGCTCAGTACGGCTCATGCGCACGATCTTCGGTCCGTCCGCCGTATCGACCGTGACATACGGGCCTTGCGCCCGGACGCACCCCAGTTCGAGCTCCAGCTCCCGCATGCAGCGATCCAGCAGGAAGTAGTCGCCCCGCGGGACGCTGATCGCCGTAAGCTTGCTCGGGTGCACACGGTTGATGACCAGGTGCACGTGATCGTTCCCGGTATCGCGATGGATCGAGTAGACGGCCTGACATTCCCCGAATCCGAGCGCGCGCATCACGTGCCGACTCGCTCGATCCGCCTGCTGCAGCGTGGGGTGTTCGCCCTCCATCCAGTTGATGGCCAGGTGGTAGACCGGGTTACCGCGAAAGCGGCCCCGACCACGGCACTGGCGCGCCTGGTCATCGAAGACCGCAGCCACATCCTGCGCGTACGCCCGGGCATCCTCTGCGGCCGACCAGAATGGCTCCTGTGTCAGATGCAGGTGCCCCGATTCGGGAGCTGGGCGGGACAGGGAGTCCTTCCGTTCCACGCGCAGCAGGTAGCGCAGCACCGGGCCGAACCCATTGCCTGCCCGGCCGTGCGCGAGCGTGATGACCTTCGCCAGCATGTCAGGGCGCACCTGGTGCTGGAGCACGCAACGCCTTCGCGGTGCGCTCGAGCTCGGTCACGAGGGTCCACCAGCGCTTGCGGTCCTCCGGGCTCGCCCACGCCTGGTCCTTGGGATAGAGATGCTTGAGCATCCGCCCGAGCTGACCGATGCTGCGTGCGGTTTCATGGTCAGTGCGACTCACGATCGGCTGTCCGGTGATGCGACGGCGGATGAGCTCGGACATCGTGAGAGCACACTCGAGCGCTTGCTCGCGCAGGGCTTCGGCATCGGCGAGCGACATCCGAAGCGCAATGCGCTGAGTCCTGGTGGCTTGTCCACGGGTCATGGTCTTAATCCCCGGGACGGCAACGCTGCGCTTCCCGACTGCCGCGGACGCGGAACGCGGCGCACCAACCATACAAGGTATGGCGTTGTTCAACGATTCCGGACCGAGTCCGGAATCGTCACAACTCCCCTTGGTCAGGGCTGCGCCCCGACACCCCGTTACGTCGCGCTTGTCGGCACCGCGTAATCATGCTCCGCGCCTATACGGCGTCTCGCATGTTGCCCGGATCGGGATTGGATGGCATGTCCGAGCGCCGACGACATGAGTACCGCAGAGCAGTTCGATAATCAGCCGGTCAGGATCCTGCGACTCCCGCAGGTACGCGCCATGACGGGCCTCGGCAAGACGACGATTTACGGACTGGAAGCGGCGCACCGCTTTCCGAAGCGCATCCGGATCGGCTGCCGAGCGGTCGGCTGGGTGGAAGGCGAGGTCGCGTCATGGGTCAAGGAACAGGCAGAGACTCGTCTACGCTAGCCTCCTTCCCGTGCACTGCGCGCCCGATCGGGTGGATCTGAACATGACGCCCATCACGTAGCGCATCCAGATAGTCAGCCCACGACTGCATCATGCGACGGCGGATCGGCAGGTACTCGGCATAGTTGTAGGCGGCGCGCACGTCATTCTGCTCGATGTGCGCAAGCTGCCGTTCGATGGCATCCGGATGCCATCCCTGCTCGTTCAGGATGGTGGAAGCCATCGAGCGGAACCCGTGGCCGGTCATCTCCTCCCTCGTATACCCGAGCTTGCGGAGCGCGGCGTTGATGGTGTTGTTGCTGATGGCGCGCGCGCCGGTCCGAATGCTCGGAAACACCAGGCCCTTCGGTCCGGTGATGACGAAGAGCTCGCGCAATATCTGTACCGCCTGTCGCGAGAGGGGCACGATGTGAGTAAAGCCCATCTTCGTGCGCTCGGGCGGAAGCCGCCACTCGGCCGCCTCCAGGTTGAACTCCGACCAATCGGCCTTTCTCAGCTCCGTCGGCCGGACGAACACATACGGCGCCAGGCGCAGTGCCGCCCGCACTGCCTCGGCCTTGGCATCGTAGCCGGCGATGGCCCGCATCAACTCCCCCACCTTGACCGGGTTCTTGATCGAAGCGAAGTGCGTCGGCTTGGTCGGCGGCAGAGCGCCCTTGAGGTCCGCAACGGGATCGCGCTCGGCTCGCCGTGTCGCGACCGCATAGCGCATCACCTCGCCGCAGGTCCCTCGGGCGCGATGGGCGGTCTCGAGCGCTCCGCGCTTCTGGATGCGTTGCAGGCAATCGAGCACATCGGACGCAGTCAACTTTGCGACCGGCTTCGATCCGATCCACGGAAAGAGATTGCGCTCCAGGCGGCGCAGCAGCAGCACGGCGTACTCCTTGGTCCAGTTGGGAACGCGCTGCTCATACCATTCGCGCGCCACGGCCTCGAAGGTGTTCGTCTGGGCACGCTTCTCAGCTTTGCGTATCGCAGAGGGATCGACGCCGCCCGCGATCGTCCTGCGTAGCGCCTCGCGCCGCTCGCGCGCTTGCTTGAGTGATACCTCGGGGTACACGCCCAACGAGAGCGTCTTTTCCCGGCCATCGAACCGGTACTTCAAACGCCACCACCGCGATCCGTTGGGCTGCAGTAGCAGGAACAAACCACCTCCGTCGAAAAGCTTCTGCGGCTTGCCGGCGGGCTTCGTATTGCGAATACGCGTGTCGTTGATCAGCATGGGCGCGTGCTGCGGTGATTTTGGGGGTAACCGATTTGAGCCTGGTGCTGTTACCCCCAGAGTTACTCCGCGTCAGTCAGGGCTGGAGGCGAACGCGACCGTACTCCAGAGAGCCTAAAAGTGCAATATTTCCAGTGAGTTCCGGAGGATGTCCGAACGTTGGCGAACAGCGGCGAACGATGAAAAAATGGGCCCGGTAGGATTCGAACCTACGACCAAGGGATTATGAGTCCCCTGCACTAACCGCTGTGCTACAGGCCCGACGACAGCGGAGATTGTACCAATCAGGCAGCGCTTGGTATCAAAAAGGCATCGCAACCGGCCCGCGCCGGTGCCTGCGGCGCCATCTTCACGCATACTGGCTGCAGGCGCGCGCGCAGGGCCCGCAGCACGTCCTGGTGGCGGCCGTGCGCGGCCGCATCCCAGGCGCGCAACTCGCCATCGAGCTGCGCGAGCCGTCCGCGGGCGCGGTCGGCCAGGCGGTCGGCGCCGTCGAGCTCTCCGAGCACCTGCAACCCGACACTCTGGATGCGCTCCGCGTCCTGCGGCGCCATACGCAGCAATGCGCTCAGGTATAGCTGTCCCCATTGAAAACGCGTGGCCGGCCCGCGCGAGCCCTGGTAGGCCTCGTCGTAGAGCCGGATGGCCTCCTGCTTGCGGCCGAGCTTCTCTGCGATCTGTGCCAGATCGGCTTGGTAGTAGTACTTCGCATCCGAGCGTCCAATTTCGGCCTGGGCGATCCGGTATGCGCGGTGATACTGGCCGCTGTCCTCGAGGATGCCGAGCGCGGCATTCACCAGCCCCGGCCGCACATAGGGGTCCTGCTCGGCTGCCAGTGCCGCATCAATGCGCCGGTCGGCGGCGCTGAGCACCTGCGGGGGCAGCGCAAACGCCGGACCGCCGATCGAAGTCAGCGCGAGCAGTTTCGCGTCCACGAAGCCGAGTTGGTCGGCCTGCACATAGCGCGGATCGGCGGCCGCCGCATCCATCGTCGCGACATACCGGTCACGCAGCCGTGCGGCGAACTTCGGGCCGCGTGCCCGCACCGCGTGGAAAAAGCTCGCATCCAGGCTCTCCAATGCCTCGACGCTCGGGCGCGCCAGACGCGGCCGCGCCAGGATGGCCGAAACCTGATCGGTCAGCGCAATGAGCTGCGGCGATAGCGTGCGGTGCCCTGTCGAGGCACCAGCCGCATCGGCCGCGTAGCCGGCGGCGTAGACGGTCAGGCGGGCGCGCTGCACCGCGGCGCCGGCCGGACAGGCACGCGCTGCCGCCTGGAGCTGGCCGGCGCGCTCACCGTAGCGAGACGCTTCGATCGTATCGAGATCCCAGGAGTTGTACGCCAGCCGCCACCGCTGCCACGGGAACCGCGGGGCGCGGCCGAACCGGAGCGTGGCGGTGTCGGCCTGGGCTGCGGCTCGTGCGGCGGATGACAGCCGGCGGCGAGCAGCAGGCTCAGGCACATCAGACCCGGGAGGCACAGTGGACGCGCGCGCATGACGCCAAGCCTTCCGCGTCTACCGGTCCGCGTCAAGCCGGCCCGTTGCAAGCGTCGCGAGTATCGCCTGCTTCCGTCATATCCAGAGTGCCGATAATGGGACTGCCCGCATATGCGGCGCGAACGACACCGTCTGGGCGCCACCGTAGAGCACGATGCCTTGCACGAAGTCTGCTCCAGCCGCCGAGGCCACGCGCTCAAGCCCGGCAAAGTCGCCCCCTGACACCGACGCAGCGGCTTTCACCTCGATACCAACCACGCGACCGCCGGCATCTTCGAGCACGAAATCGACCTCCAATTGATCCCGGTCGCGATAGTGGAAGACAGCGATGCGCTCCTGCGCCCAGGACGACAACTTGAGCAGCTCGGAGTACACAAAGCTTTCGAGCAACGGTCCAAGCAAAGACCTGTCCTTGCGAATTCTGTCCATGGAATATCCGCGCATGGCCGTCAGCAACCCCGAGTCGACGAATTGCAGCTTCGGAGTTTTGATTAGCCGGGACAGCTCGTTCCTGAACCAGGGCTGCACCCGCTGCACTAGGTATAGCTGCTCCAAGACGCGCAGATAACGGTCCGCAGTCTTGTGATCGAGCGCCGCACTGCGGCCGATCTCCGAAAGGTTCGCGAGCCGACCGGCAAAGCGCGCGGAAATCTCCAGTACCCGCGCAATCTGATTGGGCTTTGCCAGCTCCGCAATTTCGGGGACGTCCCGCTCCACGATTGAATCGATATACGCGCGATACCAGTCCTGGCGCCGTCGTTCACTGCGACGCTTGATTGCGTCGGGGTAGCCTCCGGCGCCGACAACCTGCAGTAATTCGGCGGCAG
>Ga0307374_10015696_pt1 | contig 10154 bp, 7 predicted proteins | sample OX3MG_FD_202532 | JGI IMG/M metagenome (GOLD analysis project Ga0307374, IMG submission 202532) | Soil microbial communities from Risofladan, Vaasa, Finland - OX-3 | ecosystem: Environmental > Terrestrial > Soil > Coastal area > Acid sulfate soil | place: Finland: Risofladan, Vaasa | collected...
GCGGCGAAAAAGAAGCACTCTGGCACGAGAATCGACACAAAGTGACTGCCCTGGTGCCAAACATCAGCCTCAAAATCAGGACTTTTGCGACGGAAAGTAGCTAGTAACCCCCAAGTGCCCTTGGTTTGTCCTATCGAAGGCACAACTAGCCTTTAACATTTAACATTGGCAACGGGAGAACCCCGTTTGCTGCTCCAGAAAATGACATTGGAGTTTCAAGCCCAGCCAGCCGACGAGTTAGTGCGGACTCTGTCGGGCGCGGAGTTGGTGGACAAGTGCGTTCAGGGATTCAGGGAACTGCGGGAACTCATCCCTGCCTGCGAGAGGCGCGGAGGCGCAGGACGGGAATGACAATCAGCGAAACCGCCCGGAAGATAGCCGCTTACTTCCGGTGGAAAGGTTTCCCGTTCCACGATCTCCCGGAGGCCCAGCGGCTAAAGCATCTTCAGCGTTTGCTGAAGTATGACCATTCCAAGCTGATAAAGGACGGCGTTGTTGGGCAGACAATGCACGGGTTGGCGCTGGCGGGATCGTACTTCGCCCACGCGTATGCTGTCCGCTCTGGCGGCAAACTGACCCCGCTGGAGGTCTACGTAAATGACGATCTTTTCGCCGCTGCGATCCAGAAACGAATCAAGTCTGTGAGCCGTGAAAGCCTCACCGAGAACGACATCCGCAAAGCCTGCAAAACCTTCTCTGGCGCTCAAGGAGTAAGTAACTTCCGACCGACTGCCGCTGCCGCGATCTATGAGAAATACATGCCGGAAGGTGGCGGCGTGACATGGGATATGTCCGCAGGGTGGGGTGGTCGTTTTCTCGGAGCACTCGCTTGCACGCGAGTAGATCATTACATCGGCTGTGATCCGGCACAGGAAACCGCTTGGGGCTGGTTGGCAATGGCGAGTGAACTCAACAACACTGCTAAGCGTGTCGGTCGTGAAATGGGAGTGGAGTTCTACTTGAAGGGCAGCGAAGACATGCGCCCCAACCTGCTCCCCGCCTCCGTCGATTTGTGTTTCTCGTCACCTCCCTATTTTGCACAGGAGCTTTATTCAGACGAGCCGACCCAATCCTACAAGAAATTTCCAGACCGGGAGGCATGGCTGAACGGCTTTATGGCGCAGACGCTTGATAACTGTTATTACTGCCTCAAAGACGATGGCATCCTCGCCGTCAACATCGCCAAAGTTTCGACGTTTCCCGATTTGGAAGATGCATTCATGTCACTGGCGACCTCGCGAGGGCGCTGGCATCATATTGAAACGTTACAGCTAGCCCTTTCCCCAATGTGGGGCACCCGCAAGCCGGGCCAGAAGTGGAAATTGGAGCCGATTTTTGTGTTCAGCAGGCGGGGAAAACCAGAATGAAAACGCCAATCAAGCTGTACCCGGTCGGATGTACAACGCGGTCGACACCATAAACCCGGAAAGGAAAATGCGCTGACTGCATATAAGAAAACGTTCGGTTAGGCAGTAGGAGTAGACCTTGGCTTTGCATCTGCCTCTGCCCGCGCCGCTATCTCTGCGGCCCGGCCCGAGCAGCATTCTCTCAGTCGTGGAGAAGGCAACCACCACTGCGTGAATACGGCTCATAAGTGATTGTCGGTGGCATTCTTCATTTCCGAGAAGCGGTCTCTACCAATGCGTTTAGTTCAGAACGTTCGAAGGGCGCAGGGAGACTCCTGAAGTCATATCCTCGAGCGCGAAGGCTCGCAAGCGTCTCGGCCGACACTGGCTCGGATATGAACACGACCTTCGCGTGGGGTAAGACTCTTTGAAGACCGATCCCGGTTGCGCTCCCACTGAGTCCCGGCATAACAAAGCCAATTAGCGCTAGATCGGGTTGAAACACAGCCGCCCGTCGAATCGCATCCTCGCCGTTGTGCTCGATGGCTATTTCGCAATTCATCTGTTCTAAAAGCGCCACGAGATAGCGGCAGAAATTGGGGTCGTCTTCCGCGAGTAAGACTTTGATTGTCTCGCTCAAAATCGCACCACCCCAGACTTCAGCAGGAAGAAAACCGCCGCGTAGCTGACCATGCAGTGAGCCTAGCGCGGAGCGGCAGAAAGGCCAATAGGACGGTCGGCGTCGGAGCCTGTTTCGTGCCACGAGTCATGCAACGTTCAAAAAACCTGTCGCCATGCGGCTTTGTAACTAGCTGATTGTAGGGAGGGAAATTTGCTGATTCTAGGCTTCAACATACATCTGTTTGCTGAACTGCGAGATTCCAACGATTCATTCCTTTCCGTTCCCATAGGAGGTTCTCGCAATTCCGCGTACCTATCGTGGTGCTTGCCACGCGAGCTATAATTCCACCCGGCACTTTATGAGCGACGACGCTGCATGTACAAACTTTACGAACTGCTGGAACGCCACGGCTTGGGCGTCAACGATGACTTCCCGAAGATTGCCAACATGTCCGCCCGACAGGTTCGCCAAATGCACGAGGAACTGTTCCAACTCGTCTTCGAAGCGCAGAATGAGAGAGTTTGGGGCGAATCGTCACCAGCGCATGACGCCTTCTCTTTCCTAGCGAGCGCGTCGCTCCGAGGTACTTCCGGCTGCGGCTCGTGGGAATGTCTGGCTACCAAGCTGCACTTTCTCGGTCGTTACGCTGCCCTCTACGCAAATGAACTAACCTTTCCCTTGAGGATCAAACCCCCGCGCCCTAATCAAGAACTGGCAGAGATTCGCGAGTGGTTGGTTCGGGATTTGTTCGCACTGTTAATGTATCGCCCGCTTGTGACCGGGGGCGTCATTGTTCCTGTTGTCATGCGCACTCAGCACTGCGTGCATGAGATGAAGTTTGTTGAGGCGTCTAGAGGGATAGCGCTCGATTTCTCGAACCATATGGCGAAAGGAGTTTTGCCGGATTTCGAGCTTCTCTACCAGAAGCCGGAAAACGCCCCAAATGGAAAACCTGCCCTCTACCTAAACGGTCCCGAGGAATACATTGAGCATGGCGGCTTGATGAGGGATTTGGAAGAGGAGCCAGACTGGCTCCCCAAGAAACGCAGCTACAACAAAGACGGCATAATGGTTGTCCGTAGCCCGCTTAAGAAGCAAATGGTACAGGAGATATTCGCCGACATCGCGGACAACATTACGTTCTTCCTCGCCTATGGTCTTAAGCGCAAGGCGCGGTTCCTGTCGGACATGCCCGGCGAGACAGATTTCCTTGAATTGATTAACCACGACGAGGAACTGGACGCCAAAAGCAGCGTGCTACACCAACTGGAACACAGCGTTCCTGTCCTGATGAACCTCCCTTTTGCGACAATCCTGCGGGTGAGAAACCAAGAGAAGGAAGCGTTTGATTCTTACAGGGATGCGGTGACCAAGATGTCGGCTGAAATTCTTGCGACTAAGGTCAGCAGGCGGCACGCTCGGGAAATGATGCACGATGCGATTGAGCCGGAATTAAAGAGGATGAAGAAGGAACTGAAGACTTATCGCAAAATACAAACGCGTAGGGCACTCACAGCAGGCGCAAGTATTGCCGCTGCCGTCTTGCTTGGTGCCTATGCTGGAATGCCGACCGTAACAGCAGCCGCTCTCGGCGGAGCCGCTGCATGGGTTGGAGCCGAGACGTTGGCTAACGCCACGGAAGCTGCCTGCACGCATGGCCCCGAGTTCAAACAGAAGAACGACCTCTATTTCCTCTTGCGCCTTCAAAAAGAAGACTAACGCCGTCTCGGTATTGGTGACCGCGACCGAGCCGCCAGCCGGACTCACGTCACACCAAGTGGAAACTCCTCAGGGCAGGAGTTCGTAAAGCTGCTGCATGAACTTCGCTGCGTTCTTGAGCGCGTCAAGCTGCTTGGGAGTCATCGGGTCGGGATCGAAGTGCATCACGTCATTGCGAATTTGACGTACCTCCTCCAACTGCTTGGTCAAGGAAGCTTGGTCGATATTCAACGCGAGCCTCTGCCAAACCTGCGGTCGCTGAACCAATCTGATGTACCCCCCGAAGCTGAGATCGGAGATTGAGGTCGGTTTGGGGGCTGTTGTATCGGCTGACCCTAGCCAATCCAAATCGTCCGGCAGAACGTTATCTTGAAGTAGTTGCCGGATATGAAGTTCGATCTCCCGCAGTAGCAGAAACGGCTCTGCCAACTGCTGGAATTGAAGACTGAGGTCGCTTGCGGTGACTATTCCAGTGATCTTCCTGTCTTGCGGATTGCGAACGAGCACGTAACCATGTTTAACAATGGTCGGTATGGCGTCGAACAGCGTGCCGTTGCCGTCAACGACCTGTGCATCTTCTCGGCAGTGCTGAACCTTCGAATATTTGCCGCCGAATGCATACCGGGAGCCGATTGACCTCCACGAAATCATCCCTTTGACTTCACGCTCGCCGTGCATAATCGGAAGCTGTGAGTAGTCGAACTGCAACATCATTGTCACAGCTTTGTTCAGATGGTCGTCCTGACCTACCGTGGTCAAAGCCTTATTTGCAGCGGGCAAGCTTCCGATCCTGAACGTCGGGTCTGCTGGCTCGCTAAGCTTGGTTTCCACGACTCCTTCAGATGACAAGACAATTGCGGGCTGAGGGCTTTCTTCGGAGCCGGGCTGTTGCGAATCAGTTTCGTCCTGCTCGGCGTCGAACAAAGACTGCTCTTCGTCGTCGAGTTCTTCCTCTTGGGCGATCTCCGCGTCACCAGCGGGAGTTACAGCGGCGACAAGATTGCTGGCGTCCTTAAGGCGTATCCTAATCTTCTTGTCGATCCAGACGGATTCGAAATCGGGGTCAGTCACCAGACCTAGACTGTCCAAAGCTGTTCTGATGTCCTGTACCTTGTTGAGACCACGGCGCTCTGCTTTGAACATTCGAAGAAGCTCGCGTACGGTAATGCGGTTGACGCGATGCCCTTCCTTCATACGCGTAGCCATGCGACCGATCTCTTTTGGAATCCACATGAGTCAATCTCCACCTTGATGGTTACTACCAGCTTCTCGCCAGACGCAGCCGTTATGATCGGCAAGTTGGGACGTGGTACTAAAAATGATCTTAAAGACTCTCATAAATATATCACCGCGTCGCCAGCCGGACTTACGCACGCCCTCGCCGGGCTGGGGTCGCACCATGCAAGAAATCAATGAACACTGGGCGCGGGCGAGGTATCCAAAAAGAGGAACTTGGCTGCTGATTTCTGGATTTCCCTCCTCTTCGTCTCGTCAAAGACAATCTGGTCCAAAACCTCGTCCAAACGAATGTCCATCGAACCGCTGTCCACGAATATCGACATAACGGAGAGAATTGTTCTTCTCACAACTTCCCGAAGCGATTGTGTTTGCTGAAGTCGATTCTGGAGTTTCGTATTCAGCTTAGATGCGGTGCCATGGATGATTTTTGATCGAAGATCGTAAAACTCCTTCATCTCCTTGAATGTGTGAAGTCTCGAAGCGTCATCAGATTCGAGCAGGTTTGCAACTCGGAGCGACAATCTGTAACTAAGCTCAGCGTTGCTGTCGGTAGTCAGCAGAGCTTCGAGGGCGGTTAAAGCGTTCAACACCGCAACGCTCTCCTGCGCTTCATCTTGGTTATAAAGGAGCAGGGCAACCTCTAGGGGCGGCGGACTCATGTAGGCAGGATTCTGCAATGACTCAAGTTGGGGCAAGAGAGCTTTGCTGAAAACATTAAAAAAGGCGACCTCCGCTGACAGTAGCGTGTAGGAACCCTCCTGCGCTGGGAGTAAACCGTAGTCAATGGTCATCTCGCTGCAACGTTTGCCAAACGCCGTTTCCCACATGCCCTTGCCGAGAGTCTCGCATGAGAGAACAAAAGTATCGCCAGCGGCCAGCCTGCCGGGCTTGAAAAGCCTTAGAAGCCTGAAGAAATTTGTCGCGGGGTAGTTGAACAGCAACGAGAGGGTTGCGTGCAGTTTAAATTCCCCGCCTTCAACCGCAAAGTTGGCAGGCTTCAGTGAAGCTCTCAAATCTGCCTCTCCCATAGGTGCTCGTTGCCACAACAGGTAATCAGGCTGGTAAAGTCGGGTGTGCTTGAGCAGAACGTCATCGTCGCGGAGCCTCGACAGTGAGTCCTGATGGAATTTCACGAGCCGAAACAGGTCTCCAATATCCAATTCGTCAGCGTCGGAACGAATTCCGTACATGGGAGTAACAGCGGTGTAGGGGGCGGAATAGAGATTCTCCATCGCATCCTTCATTGAACCGACCCAATCACTTCTCGAAATCGTCCAAGAACTCGGACGCCGGAGCCACGCTGGTCACCAGCAGATGATCTCGGGCGCGGGTGCAGGCGACATATAGAAGCTGCCTCTCCGTGTTGTAGACCTCTTCCAAATCCGAGTCGTCGGCTACGGTCTCGATCCGTTGTTGCAGAGGAATAATTTCATCGTCGCACGCCATCACTGCCACGGCACGAAATTCGAGTCCCTTGGCGAGGTGCATGGTGGCTATCGAGGCCTTCCCGTGTACGGTCTCGACCCTGTCGTCGAGCACCTTGAACGGAATCGCAGCGAGTTCTGCCACCGCTCGGGCTCGCTCCAACTCCGCGCCCGAACGCACGAAGATGGCAATTTCGTGAGGAAGCAATCCCTCTTGTGTCCTCGCCTTCAACCAATCGCCAACGCTACTACGCTCAGCTTCTGTGGAATCGAAGGTTTGAATTGTCGGCGGTGGCCCGTTGAAGACGGAAATCGTGGACTTTCGCTGCTCCACGATCCCGTCCACATCCGCCATCTCCGGCCCCAAGAGCCTGTCCGCTTTCATCCTGATCTGATGCGAAGTCCGGTAGTTGATCCTCAGCGTCGTGGCACGTCCCCGAACATCAACGCCCAGCGCCTTCCACGAGAAAGGCTGCTGGAATATCCGCTGCCCCAAGTCACCTGCAAAGAAGAGACTGTTACCCGAATCCGTGCCCAAAGCAGCCAAGAATCTGAGTTGGGCAATGCTCACGTCCTGAGCTTCGTCCACGATGATGAACTCAAAGGGTCTGGAGACATTCGTGGAATAGAAGGCCGCCAACGCACTGAACATTTCCGACAGCGTAATCAGTTGCTTTTCCTTCAGCGCGGCCCTTGCTTTATCGAAGATCGACCATGCGATTGCACGTTGAGGTTCTTTGAGGCGCGTCTTGCGTCCAAGGCGCACCACGTCTCGATAGGATTCCCAAGTCGCAAGCTGCCACGCATCCACGATTTGTTCCCACTCGGAGATCAGAAACTGCAAAGAGAAACGGCTTTCGGGAGTTTCTTGGGCAGCTTTCGAGAGCAATTCCCGCAGCGTGTCCGCATTCGCGAAGCGTAGCTTCCCGATGTTTCTTTCGTAGAGCCGCCTGCCGATGGCATTCAGGGATTGAACCTCGATCCGTTCACCGAGGCGTGGCTGGTTCCCGATGAGGTGGCGCAGCTTCGTGGCTAACGCATTTGAGAGCGGCTCGGAAAAGGTCGTCAGCAGTACACGGGAATCGAGATACTTTCGAGCCAGAAAAACTGCGCGATGCACTGCGACGATTGTCTTGCCTGTACCCGCCGATCCGGCGACCCGCGCCGGACCGTTGTAGTCGCGTTCCACCAACTCCCGTTGTGCGGGATGAAGAAATATAGTCCACTTCTCCCACGGATAATTGAGCGCTTGCTCCAACTCTTCTGAATTGTTGATGAGGCGGAAGCGCCGCTGCGCGTCTGGATGCTTGAAGGACTCGGTGGTAACGGCTACGAGTTCTGGCTGCAAGGAAGCCGCCAGCGTCGCTTTCACGGGCGCGTAAGCCTGCGAAATCTTTCCCGTCGCCAAATCCAGCAGTGCCTCCGCCGCCTCTTTAGGGAGGTGGTCGGCAAGCTCCAAAATAGTGTCTTCGTTTGCCCTCCGTACCTCGGGCAGCCATTCGGAAGGCACGCCGTAGCCCAAGAGTTCTCCATCAGTGAGACTCGAAAACAGAGACGGTTTTGGTGTTGGGGCCGCTTCGACATATTTCGGAATGGTGATCTCCTCAACTCGCAGGCGAATCTCCACCAACTGCGCAGCCCCGGTCTTCGGATGGGTTTCCAGCTTACGTCGTTCCGCCCATTGATATGAGTCGTCGTGATGGCCTACATAACAGAGCATGAGGCTGGTTCCTGTTCGATGGACGATGATCCGGACGTCTCTGCTGACCCGGATCGACCAGAAATTCGGGTCTTTCGCTTTTTCCAGCTTGTGGAACTGCAAGCTTGGATGAGCCGGATTAAGTTGAAGGTCAAATGCAGTCGTTTTGACAGCTTTTTGCTCGTCACCCGTCAGTCGGGCAAGGCTGTCAGTGAAAGTGTCCGCGATCCTAAATTCCATTTGCACCGACCTTCAACTCCCGGTAGAGTCCAGAAACAGCAACCGTTCGCGGTCCTTGTCATCCTTAAAGCGGAAGTCCCAGCGCAACTCCATAAATTTCAGCAGCCTGATTCCTCGGTCCTTGATTTCTTCCGGTCCCCACGTCTCGTTTTGAGCGACCTCGATCTCTGAATGAGAACCGTCCGAATAACCATTCCTCAACTTTGTCCCCGAACTGCTGAACTTTGGTTTTTTCTTATCCTCAAAACTGTCGTTCTGAAGCGATGAGTTAATAGCCTGCGAAAGGATAAGGAGATTCCCCAATGAACCGCTGTAGCGTTGCCGGGATTCTGACGACAAGCCCCCAAAGTTCGCAGCCCACTCAGGGGTTTCCGTTTGTGGATAAATGTGTTCTATAGACACTGTGTCCCGTTCGCTCTTGAGCAGATCGGCCCAGTCCAGAACTTTCTTCTGGCGGCTGCTGGCAAGCAGGTTCAATTCGTATTCGAATAGGAAGTAACGCAATGCTCGCCAAGTGTAATACCCTTCGCCACTCTCAAATCGCTTGTGAAGGTCGTTGTAGAAATCGTCAGAACGGAACGAACCATCTTCATTGAAGCTGAAGCTCAATCGTTTGTTTAACTGAGAACAGATTGTGTCAATATCAGTTTCGGCGCGGTCCAACTCTCTCGCAGCATTATAAAACTCGCTGCTTCGATAGTTACCCCGGTACTGGTTCAGTCGAAACGCGATGAAGATAAATCGCTCAATCCGCTGAAAAATCAGAATTCGCCGCTCACTCTTCTGCTCGTTCTTCAAAACCGCCATAACCAGTGGTCTAAAGTAGGAGATCAATATTCGGTTGAGGCGATCAACCCAATCCTGCTCGTCCCGTGTCATTTCCCCGGCAAGATGTGGATTGTATGAGTTGAACCAATAGACAGTGGATTCCTGCAAGCTATTTATATAGTTCCGAATCTCAATTGGGGCGAGATGACCAAGAGTAGCTTGATCTGAGTCCTCTTCGTCGTCATCGTTTTCCTCATCACTCTCTTCGAGGAGGTCGTCTGATGGAATTTCAGTCGGCTCTTGCAAAAACACGTCCCGCTCCGGCTTGGTGTGAATCCTCTTGGGGGTGAACTGTTCGTCGAGCAGAAAGCGGATGTAATCCTTGCCAGTCTTGCGAGAATATTTGAAATACATGATCCAGTGTGCTCGCAGGAACTCGTCATCGTTAAGCGGGTGGACTTTGTTTCTCCCAAGCTGGTGGTATACCTCTTTCCAAGCATCGTTGATCGTATCTCTCAAGTTTGTTCTGGACGCCGCATCCAACTCGTCGTCTCCATACAAAGTTGTGAGGTATATCAGTCGGTTCTTGAGTAGTTCGAGGTCGGAGAGTTTTTTCCCCCGATTGTTCATGGTTTCAAAGGCAACAAACACGTCAAACTCATCTTTGATGACGTATTCGTTGAAGAGAAACCGCTTGGTTATTTTTTTATAGATTTGCTGAAGCCCCTCAAGGCCCTCCTGCCGATACAACGCGCCAAGCTGTTCGGTGAAATAGATTTTGGCATTGCTCAAATTCAGCGTGTAGAAGGTTTCCTCGACGCTGCCGCCGCCTTCTTCGCCGAGGATTCGGAACCTCAGATATTCGTAACTAGGATTGTCTTCCGTGTAACCAAACTTGTATGTCCGAAATTGATCCCCGGTAGGTTTAATTTTGAAGAGATAGTTGCCTTGCAGTGCTGAAAGGTTCAGGCTTTCGGTCACATAGATATCGGCGTCAGGCTTACCAGCGAATTCTGGCAACCGCTTCAGAAAATCCACAAGCGCCTGAAGAAAAATGATGAACGTCGTAAGTCGTTGTTGGCCATCAACGACGTGGT
>Ga0307374_10015697_pt1 | contig 10152 bp, 11 predicted proteins | sample OX3MG_FD_202532 | JGI IMG/M metagenome (GOLD analysis project Ga0307374, IMG submission 202532) | Soil microbial communities from Risofladan, Vaasa, Finland - OX-3 | ecosystem: Environmental > Terrestrial > Soil > Coastal area > Acid sulfate soil | place: Finland: Risofladan, Vaasa | collected...
GGATCCGACTGGAGGGCAACGACATCACAGGGCGGTCGCCGCACGAGATGGCAAGCTTGGGGGTGGCGCGCACCTTCCAAACGATTCGCCTGTTCCGCGACATGACCGTCCTGGAGAACGTCCAGGCCGGTATGCACCTGCGCCGCCCCGACGACCTGCTCGCCCATCTGCTGCCGCTACCCGCGCTCAGAGGAGAAGCTCGCAGGGCGGCGGCTGAGGCGCGTGAACTGCTGAGACGCGTCGGTCTAAATCCGGAGGTGGTCGGCGCCGCCCGCGCGTCACAGCTGTCGTATGGCGACCAGCGTCGCGTCGAGATCGCTCGTGCGCTCGCTCTGCAGCCCAAACTCCTGGTCCTCGACGAGCCGGTCGCCGGGATGAACCCCTCAGAGAAGGGGCGGATGCGGGATCTCATCGCACGTCTCCCCGACCACGGGGTGACTGTGCTGATGATCGAGCACGACATGCGACTCGTGATGGGCGTCTGCGACCACATCGCGGTCCTGAACTTCGGCCGCCGCATCGCGTCAGGCACACCGGCGGAGATCGGGGCGAATCCGGAGGTCATCACCGCCTACCTCGGCGCGGACTCCGAGCGCACGGCGCGCCCGGCCGGTACCTCCTTGGGTACCTCCTCACTGCTGAAAGTCACAGACCTCGACGTTTCCTACGGAGGCGTTCAGGCTGTGGCGCAAGCCTCATTTGAAGTCGGCGAGGGCGAGCTAGTCGCCCTGATCGGTCCCAACGGCGCCGGCAAGACGACGATCCTCAACACTCTGAGCGGCCTGCTTCGGCCCGACCGTGGCTCCATCGAATTCGCCGGCCACGCGATAACGGGAGCGCCCAGCCATCGCATCGTGCGAAGCGGCCTCATCCATGTGCCCGAGGGCCGTGAGGTGCTGGCGCGTCAGACCGTGCGTGAGAATCTTGAACTGGGCGCATTCACACGCCGCGACCGGCACGCGATCAGGGCCCAGGTGGACGAGCTTTTGACGCGCTTCCCGATCCTGCGCGAACGAGCCAGCCTGCCCGCGGGCCAGCTTTCCGGAGGCGAGCAGCAGATTCTGGCCATCGCTCGCGGCCTCATGGCACGACCTCGCCTGCTCCTGCTGGACGAGCCGTCTCTAGGACTGGCGCCACTCATGGTGGACCAAGTCTTCAGGATCATCGACGAAATTCGCACGGACGGCACCACGGTTCTACTTGTCGAGCAGAACGCCAGACGTGCCCTGCAGGCGGCTGACCGGGCGTACGTCCTGGAGTCGGGCAGGGTCGTTCTTTCGGGATCCGGGGCTGAGCTACTCGAGGATCCGAGGGTACGTGCGACCTACCTCGGAGCTTGACTCTTCGGGTTACGGCTGGGGGGCTGGACACCCGCTTGCTGACCCGACCGATGGGATGCCGCGACGGGCGGCCTCGATCACCGTGTAGGCGTCTCCTCCCGCGCCCACGTCGATGAAGGGCGCGGCGGCACTGCAGGTCTCCCAGACCTTCTCAAGCCGGCGCAGGTACGCCTTCTGCCAGCTCTCGAGCCGGTAGGGTCTGGCTCCGCCCCAGGGTCCGGTCGTACAAGTCGCGTTGGTGATCGTGCTGCTTCTTGGAGCTCGCATCGTCGTCCTCGAGAACCAAGAGCGGAATGCCGTCGACGACCTGAAAGCGATGCCCACCCTCGCATACGGCCTCCTCGCCGACGTGAACTTGGCGGCGGCAGCGAGGGCAGCGGAGGAGCGAGAGGAGGTCAAGATTCGCGCTGGACGCCGATCGCGGCTTCGCGTCCGCCTTCACCGGTTGAGGATCATTGCCAGTCGTCGCAGTACCAGGCGTCGCGGTCGTAGTCGAGGCTGGTGCCGGACTTCATTCGGAGCATGGTCGCTCCGACCCGGTAGCCCCGCTCCACCAGGGCCTCGAGGGCAGGAACGGCCGTGCCCGGCAGACGGGTCGAGATCGACTTGAAGCCCTCGGTGCGCGCCGCCTCTTCGCAGACCGCCACCAGCGAGCGGAAGGTGTCGGGGCCGTCGGCCGCGACAAGCGGGATGAACGCCTCTTCCGCGGTGACGTGGAAGGCGTCACGGACGTGCACTATCGCCAGCCCGTGGTGGGAGGCGAAGACGCGCCCGACGCCGCGTTGGATGGTGGCGCGGACCTCGAGGACCGGATCGAAGCCCGGGTAGAGGAAGCCGAGGTCGGGAAGTGGCAACCGTGGATGCTGGAGCGGCGCGGGCGCTGTCGCGGTTGACGCGGTCGCTTCCCGCTCCAGCGACTTCGTCAGCTGGACGCCCACCCAGCCGGGCTGGAAGCCGAGCTTGCTGTAGAGGTGGACATGGGCCGCGCTCTGGCCGAACGTCTCGAGGCCCATCAGGCGCACGCCGGAGGCCGACCAGAACCCGCGGACTTCCGCGACCAGCGCCTGCCCGATGCCCCTTCCCTGCATCGCTGTGTCGACCGCGAGCGGTCCGAACCAGCCCTGGCTCCCGCGGCGCACGGAAAGGATCGCCCCGGTCAGGCGGCCCGAATCGACCGCTACCAGGCAACCCTCAGGGTCCGTCGCGAGGCGCAGGGCCAGGCCGGCGGGTGAGAAGAAAGGGCGAGTCAACTGCTGGCCGGTCAGGCTGCCGATGACGCTGATGAAGGCGCCGTCGGCGATGGCGGCCACCTCCTCCAGGTCCGCGCCAGCCATCCGCCTGATCTCCAAGGAGCATGAAGGCTAGCGCTTGTTTCTCGACCGTAACCGGTGATGGTGGAAGTGTTGAGCGCTGCCCGGGCGCCGGAAGACGTTCGGTTCCCCCTCCCGGTGCGCGGCGAGATATGCCTCCGCTGCGGAGCGCGGTCGGGCGTCGCTGGCAGCGAGGTCGGCGCGCGCCACCGCGGCCGACCTCGCAAGGTGACGCGGGGGAAGGTGCGACCAAGACCGGGAGAGGCAAGCCTTTAGCTGCGAGCGGCGCAGGTGACCTACCCTTGGTGGCCCGACATGAAATTGCTCGACCTGTCTCAGGACTTCTCGATGCACACCCCGGCCTTCGCCAGCTACACCGGGCCCAGCATCAAGTGGGTCAAGCGGTTGGCTTTCGACAAGGCAGGCGGGCAGGAGATCACCACCACCCTCCACGTCTCGACCCATCTCGACGCTCCGGCCCACTTCCTGAGCGGCGGCAAGTTCATCGGCGACCTGCCCCTGCAATGGCTCGTCGGCACCGCCTGCGTCATCGACCTGGAGCGGATGGGCGTCGGCGACTACGACCTCTACGGTCCCGAGCACTTCGAGCACTGGGAGCAGGAGACCGGGCTCCGGATCGAGCCCGACGAGATCCTGATCATCCACACCGGCTACCATCGCCACTACCCCGAGAACTGGGCAGACCGATCGGAGGTGGACGAGACGAAGTACTTCATCCGCCACCCGGGTCCCACGCGCGCCTTCGCCGAGTGGGTGCTGGAGCGAAAGATCCGCTGGTTGGCCGTGGACGCGGGGAGCGCCGACCATCCCATGAACACGGTCATCCGGCGGCTTCGCGCCGACGAGGCCGTGAAGGCGGAGGCAAAGCTCGGCCGAAGCCTCGACGAGGTCTTTCCCGTCGACGACTACCAGCTCATGCACACGCTGCTCTTCCCGCACGACGTCATTCACATCGAGAACCTGGGCGGCGACATCGACCGGGTGCTCGACCGCAAGATCCAATTCGGATGCTTTCCCTGGCGGTTCCAGGGGGGCGAGGCGGCCTTCTGCCGGGCAATCGCCTTCCTGGCGGAGTAGCCCAGAGATGAAGCCGGCGCCGTTCGAGTACCACTCACCGGCGTCGGTCGCCGAAGCGCTCATCCTGCTGGCCGAGCTGGAGGACGCCAAAGTCCTCGCCGGCGGCCAATCTCTGATACCCCTGCTGAACTTCCGCCTCGCCCGGCCCGCCCACCTGGTCGACATCAACGAGATCGTCGAGCTGGGCCGGATCGTCGAGCGTGACGGTGGGATCGCGATCGGCGCCAACGTCCGCCAGGCCGACGCGCAAGCCGACCCCCTGGTCCGGAACCGCTGCCCGCTGCTGCCGGTCGCGCTGGGCCTGGTCGCGCACCCGGTGATCCGCAACCGCGGCACCGTGTGCGGCAGCCTTGCACACGCCGACCCGGCGGCCGAGCTCTGCGCGACCCTGCTCGCGCTCGACGGCCGCGTCAGGGCCCGCTCGCTGCGCGGCGAGCGCGTCATAAGCGCCTCCGACCTCTTCCTCGGTCCGATGGAATCTGCCCTGGCGGCGGACGAGCTTCTGACCGAGGCCTGGTTCCCCAACTTCGTGGGTCCGGGGGCGATCAGCGAGGAGGTCCGGCGCCACGGCGACTTCGCGATTGCCGGGGCAGTGCGCGCGGGCGACCGGCTAGCGGTCTTCGGCGTGGCGACGAGACCGCAGCTGGCCGATCCCGCGGACCCGACCCGCGGGCTGTCACCCAGCGCGCAGCCCGAGTGCAGCCCGGAGTTCCGGCTTCACCTGCTGGAGGCGGTGGTCGAGCGGGTGATGAAGGCGTGAGGGTCAACGGACTCGAGCGGCCGGACGCGACCGACCCGCGGCTGCTGCTCTCCGACCACCTCCGCCACGGCCTCGGGCTGACCGGCACCCATGTCGGGTGCGAGCACGGCGTCTGTGGTTGCTGCACCGTCCTGCTCGACGGCCACCCGGTCCGCTCCTGCCTGCTGCTGGCCGTCCAGGCGCGCGGCCACGAGGTCTCCACGGTCGAGGGGCTGGCTGCCGACGGGAAACCCCTCCACCCCATCCAGGTCGCATTCAACGAATGCCACGGGCTCCAGTGCGGGTTCTGCACGCCGGGCTTCCTGATGGTGACCTCGGCGCTCCTGGCGACCAACCCCGAGCCCAGCGAGGCCGAGATCGAGGAGGCGATCAGCGGCAACCTCTGCCGCTGCACCGGCTACGCCGGCATCCGGCGCAGCGTCCGCCGCGCCGCCGAGCTCACCGGTCGATGAGCACCAGGCTCTTCGGGGAGCGGATCGCGCGCAAGGAGGACGATCGACTGCTGCGCGGCCGCGGCCGCTTCACCGACGACATCGACGAAGGCGCGCTCGAATGCGCCTTCGTCCGCTCGCCCTTCGCCTCGGCACGGATCCGCTCCATCGACGTCACCGCCGCGCGGTCGGCGCCGGGGGTGGTGGCCGTCTACACGGCGGCCGACGTCCCCTTCGGCGATCGCGAGCTACCGCTGCTCATCCCCCACCCCCTGCTGACCAACCCGCGCACCCAAAGGTGCCTCGCCAGCAAGGTGGTCCGCTACGCGGGCGAGGCGGTGGCCTTCGTGATCGCGGAGAGCCGCTACCTCGCCGAGGACGCGGCCGACCTGGTCGAGGTGGACTACGAGCCGCTGCCGGCGGTCGTCACGCCCGAGGTGAGCGCCCGCGCCGAGCACCTCGTGCACGAGGACGTGCCCGGCAACGTCGCCGCCGATGTCACCCAGGTCGTGGGCGACCCGGACGGTGCGCTGGCCACGGCGACGCACCGCCTGGAGCGCCGGCTGCGGATGGAGCGGAGCGCCGCCCAGCCGCTGGAGGCGCGGGCGGTCTGGGCTCGCTGGGACGAGGACGAGAGAAGGCTCACGGTCTACAACTCCACTCAGTCCCCCACCTCGATCCGGGGCGGGCTGGCGGTCCTGTTCGGGCTGCCGGAGACGAGCGTCGACGTCATCGCGCCGGACGTTGGCGGCGGCTTCGGGCCCAAGATCATGCTGTTCAATCCCGACGAGCTGCTGGTGCCCTACGCGGCGATGCAGCTCGGCCGGCCGGTCAAGTGGACCGAGGACCGCCGGGAGCACTTCACCGCGGTCAGCCACGAGCGGGCGCAGGTGCACGAGGTGAGGTTCGGCTTCGACGGCGAGGGCCGGCTGCTTGCCCTGGACGTGGACTTCCTCCACGACGGCGGCGCCTACACCCCCTACGGGATCATCCTGCCGATCATCACCGCGGCCCAGCTGCCGGGCCCCTACCGGGTGCCCAACTACCGGGTCCGATTCCGCGACCTCTACACCAACTGCACGCCGACCTCGCCCTACCGGGGAGCCGGCCGCCCGCAGGGCTGCTTCGTAATCGAGCGGGTGATGGACGCCATCGCAGCCGAACTCGGGCTCGACCGGGCGGAGGTCCGGCGCCGCAACCTCGTCCAGCCCGACCAGTTCCCCCACGCGGTCGGGACGATGTGGCAGGACGGAGGGATGGCCGTCTACGACAGCGGCGACTTTCCCGAGCTGCTGCGCCGCGCCGTCGAGGCCCTCGGCCCAAGGCCGGAGGGCGGCGGCGTCGGGATGGGGCTGGCGATGTACGTCGAGGGCACCGGCGTCGGTCCCTATGAGGGAGCCCACGTCCAGGTGCTGGTCAGCGGCAAGGTGGTCGCCTCGACCGGGATCCCGAGCCAGGGCCAGGGACACGGCACCGTCTTCGCCCAGGTGGTCGCGGACGAGCTGGGGGTGGGCATCGAGGACGTGACGATCACCTCCGGCGACACCCGCCGCTTCCCGTGGGGCGTCGGCACCTTCGCTTCGAGGGGAGCCGTGATGAGCGGCAACGCGATGGCGATCGCGGCGCGGGCGGTCGCCGAGAAGGCGAAGAAGATCGCCGCCGAGCACCTCGAGGCCGACCCGGGCGACCTCGAGCTGGCGAGCGGCGAGGTGAGGGTCAAAGGGTCGCCCGGCCGCGCGCTCCCGCTTGCGGCGGTGGCGATCCTCAGCAACCCCCTCCGCTACGCCTTCGGCGGAGGCGCCGAGATCGCCACCCAGTTCCAGGCTCGGCCGGGCGCGGGGCCGCCGCTCGCGCCCGGTGATGCGCCGGGCCTGGAGGCGACCGGCTACTTCAGCCCGGTCAGCGGATCGACGTGGGCCTCGGGCTGCCACGCCGCCTACGTGCGGGTCGACCCGCGGACCTTCCGGCTGACGATCCTCAAGTACGTCGTCGTCCATGACTGCGGGCGGGTGATCAACCCGCTGATCCTCGACGGCCAGATCCAGGGGGGCGTGGCGCAGGGCATCGGCGGCGCCTTCTACGAGCGGCTGCTCTACGACGTCGAGGGACAGCTGACGAACGCGAGCTTCATGGAGTTCCTGATGCCCTACGCGACCGAGATCCCGGAGGTGGAGATCCACCATCTGGAGACGCCCTCGCCCCTCAACCCGCTCGGCGTCAAGGGCGCAGGCGAGGCGGGCACGATCCCCGTGTCAGCGCTGCTGGCGAGCGCGATCGAGGATGCGACGGGCCTCCGGGTCGACGAGATGCCGCTCAACCCGGACCGGCTCTACGAGCTCTCTAGGCCCGCGCGAAGCGCCACGGAAGGCTGATCCTGCCGCTGAGCGGGGCGAGCGCGTAGCAGGCGGCGACCACGACCAGGAGGTTGCGGTAGCCGATCAGCATCGCGGTGTACTCAAGCAGCCCGCCGACCACCGCACCGAGGAGGTCGGCGGCGAAGGCCTGCGGCGAGTCGCCGGCCTCCCGGAAACGCTGGGCAAAGACCAGGTTGGCGATGAAGACCGGCGTCAAGCCGAGCAGCACGCCGGCGACGAAGCGGGGAACGAAGGCCAGGCCGAGCAGGTTGTCGACCGGGATCAGCCAGGCGGCCAGGAGGGATGGGAAGAGCGCCAGGTAGAGGGGCAGCTGGGGAAGCACGCGGCGCCGGGAGACCTCGATCGCGGCCAAGATCGCGACAAGGACACCGATGAAGACCAGCGCGTTGACGAACCAGGTGGTTCCGAAGAGCAGCGCGAAGGCCACAACGTTCTTGGTCTCAAGGAGCAGGAAGGCGACGCCCATCAGGAAGAGGTCGGTTAGCCGACCAGCCGCCAGGGCCGGATCCCGACCACCAGCAGCGCGAGCAGGGAGCATCCGAAGATCAGCCCCACCGTCTCCCGGTAGAAGTCGGGAATCCCGTACTGGCAGACCCAGAGGAAGGGCCAGTCGTCGGTGGCCGGAACCTCTGCCTTGCCCGCCCAAGTGAGCATGCTGACGTAGGTCCGTGCCGTCTGGTGGGGAATCGCGTTCACGACAAGGTCCAATGGGGACCGATCACGCTGCCCGGTCAGGGGCAGCTGCTGAGCGTGGACGTCTCACCCCTACGACGACCCCCGCGTTCCTGCTGCAGCATCCCGCCGAGGCGGTCGACCAGCCACCGGTAGGCGTCGAGGGCGGGCAAGGTCAGGAAGACCCGCGCCAGGCCCTGCGCGACGGCCGCCATGCCAGGACGGTGCCGAGGTAGACGATCGGCAGCACCACCTGGGGCGGAACCGAGTCCTGGGCCTGTGTCGACCGGAAGATCAACGACGCGGTGGAGGGCACCTTGGCGGAGACCGGGATGCTCCGCGCGATCAGCATGTAGACGCCGAGGCAGAAGGGGGCGAGGCTGAAGAGGTCGAACCTCCGGCGCGCTAGCAAGAACCCCATGCCGATGCCGAGGAAGCTCGCCAGCAGCACGAAGTTGGTGAAGTAGCCGAGGTAGTAGATGTTGGAGCTGGTCCAGCGGATCAGCGCCAGCTCCAAGAAGAGGCTGAGGAAGCTGCGCGCCAGCAGCCGCCGAGCCCCGGTCAGCGGGGGCAGTCCGAGCGTCCTGCCCCGGGTTGAGATAGTCCCTTCGGCCAAAGGCTAGATTCCCTTCTGGCCGGCGATCAGGTTGGCGTAGGGCGGCGGTGGCAGCGCGGAGCCGCTCGACTGGGTGCCTGCGTACCAGGCTATCCACCACGCGGCGTAGGCGACGAAGAGGAAGCAGACGGCGCCACCGATGACCCTGCCGATCACGTCCCGGGAACTTTAGCCGCGCAGGGCCCCCAGACCGGCGCCCCAGTCGACGAAAGGTCGCTCCCGGGGCCCGTCACGGTGAAGCTCGACGATCGCGCCATCGCGGACCAAGACCCCGTAGTCCCGCTCCGCCGCCCCCTCGCTGACCCTCCCCTGGACCACGTCGCGGAGCACCAGCGCCGGGTCGCGTTCGAAGGGGTCTCCCCAGCCGCCGCCGCCGGTCGTCCGCAGCCGGAGCAGCGATCCGGCGGGCAACAAGAGGTCGTCGTTCATGCCGGGCAGAGCTTCGCCGCCATCAACGGTCGCCTGGTAGGGGAGACCGGCCATGCCGCCGTTGAGACCGTAGGGCCCGAGGACGGTGCGGTCGGCGGTGCTGACGAACCAGGCGTCGCGGAGAACCCGGATCCACTTGTCGTAACCGAGCCCGCCCCGCAGCTTGCCGGGGCCGCCGCTGTCGGTCGCCAGCGCCAGCTTTTCGATCCGCACCGGGAAGCGCGTTTCGGTGAACTCGGCTGGCAGGTTCTTGGAGTCGGGGACGATGTGGATGGCATCCGACCCGTCGGCGTAGAAGCGACCGCCGGAGCCGCCGCCCAGCACCTCGCGGAGCAGGTACCAGCGGCCGTCGGCGTCGGTGCCGTGGACGCCCCAATAGCGAATGGTCTCCTGGTCCGCCGGCATCCGCCCGCCGACCGCCTGGGCGAGGCACCCGGCGAAGACGCCGAGGAGGCGGAGGATCAGGAAGGAGCGAGCGTTGGTGGGCGCCGGGAAGACCGGCGTCACCAGCGTCCCCTTGGGCGGGAAGCGCATCTCGACGACCTCGCAGATGCCCTCGTTGATGTCGAGCTCGGCGGCGCGTTCAGGCGTCTCGGCGAGGTTGCGGAGGATGCAGGCGATCCACTTCCGCAGGAAGAGTCCGTCGGCGTAGTCGCCGGCGTGGTTGATCGGCCCGATGGCCTGCGGGCCGGTGCCGGTCAGGTCGCAGACGATCCGGTCGGTGGTCTTGGTCATCGTCATGTGCAGCTCGTGGAGTCGCTTCTCGGTCACCCCATCCTGCTCGATGTAGTCGGTGAACTCATAGACGCCATCCGGGATCCGGGGCAGGATCTCGCGCCGGAAGCTGTTAGCGCAGCGGTCGAGAAGGGCCTCGAAGCAGGCCTCCACGGTTTCGACGCCGAACTTCTCAAAGAGGCCACGGAGCCGCCGCGCGCCCATCCGGCAGGCCGCCACCTCGGAGTCGAGGTCGCCGGCGAACGACGCGGGTGTCCGAGAGTTGCGGACGATGACCCGGTAGAGGTCGTCGTTGCGGACCCCGGCGCTGAAGAGCTTGACCGGCGGCACCATCAGGCCCTCCTGGTAGGCGCTGGTGGCGTGAGCAGGCATCGAGCCGGGCACCA
>Ga0307374_10015698_pt1 | contig 10152 bp, 6 predicted proteins | sample OX3MG_FD_202532 | JGI IMG/M metagenome (GOLD analysis project Ga0307374, IMG submission 202532) | Soil microbial communities from Risofladan, Vaasa, Finland - OX-3 | ecosystem: Environmental > Terrestrial > Soil > Coastal area > Acid sulfate soil | place: Finland: Risofladan, Vaasa | collected...
CGAACAGAACCATTCCGTAGAGCAATGGACGGGCAGTCAGTCCGGTTCGAGTTAGGGCGAAGGCCATGTTGCTAAGTGGCGGGCGAACGTGGACGAAGGCTGCCTCGGTACCGGAGCGGACGAGCTCAAACAGAGCGTCGGGAGCCCATAGCGCCGTGGCGAACGTGTTACTGATACCGCTGACACCTCCGCAGGTAACGGAGTCGATCTCGGTGAGCCAGAGCGGCAGCCTCGCCCGGTCGGTGACGTGCTCCAGCTTGCGCGCGGTGGCGCCCATGCCGGCCGTCGCGTTCTCGCTGAGGACCCGGGGGATCGACGGGAACGTCGGGGCGCTGGACTTCGCACAGGCGGAATACGGATAGCGATGCGCGGTGATTCCGGCCAACTTCGGGTGCGGCGCCGCCAGGAGCTTGACGATCCAGTCGGAGTTCTTCTGCGGCTCGGCAAGCGCCGGAGCGAGCAGCGCCACTCCGTGAGCGACGCTCGCGACGGCTCTCGCGTAGGCACCGAAGGCGCGCGCATAGCTCGTGGGCGTGATCCGTGTGGGCAGCGCCGGCGCACCGCCTCCGGCGGTCAGATGCTGCCACGCACTCTGGTTGTAGATGTCGGGCTCATTGCCAACCTCGAATGCGCGAATGCTCCCGCGCGGCAGTTCGGCGATCGCAGCCTTCGCCCAGCGAGCGGCGAGTCGCGGAGTTGAGGACATGGTGTTCAGATCCAAGATCAGGCGAGTCCCGGTCTCGCGCACGATTCGGCTTGTTTGCCTGAGCCACGATGGGGTCAGCTCAAACACCCATTCCGGCAGTTCCTTGGTTGGGGACCACTGGGCGCGGTCAGCAGAGTCACCTCCAATCCGCAACCGAGTGGGCCCATCAGTCGAGAGCAACGCGAACACCCGCCGTAGAAGGCTGACCTCGCGCGCCCAGGTCGGGATCGTCCAATACTCGGCGGAGATGCCGAGGAACGACCGCGGCACCGTCACCGGGGCACCTCGTGCCAACGTGACCCGAGCATCGACCCGCGACATCGACAGAACGCCCCGAGTCGACCCGCCACGCGTTGTGACGGCCCCAGGCGAGCTCAACGCGAAAGCCACCGTGGCAACTGCAGCCACAGCGATCGACAGCACCACCAAAGGCACCAAACGTCGTTTGAACGGTGGAACGCGACGGCTGTCCCACCGCCCCAAACTTCCCATGAAGCCAGTGTGCACCGCTTCCGGTCCGGTGCCAACCGGTGGCGCCCACCAGCCGGCTGCGGCAGACTACTGCCCATGTATCACTGCAGCGTTCGATTCCCGGACTCCCGCTGTCGTGCATTCCAGCCCAGCGCCTGCGCCGGCGGTGTAGTTCGTGTCATGGCTATGCGACCTTCCTGTCAATCACTTCCGGGGGGCTGTGTCCCGACGGCCGTCAATCAGTGAGAAGCAGCGGTTGACCGCGCCGCGTGCGCCGTTCAGATCCAAGCTCAGATCAACGATCCCATCGAAGCCGTAGAAGGCACGCTGGGCGAGCAGGTAGAGCGAAACCAGTGCGCCGGGATGGTGAACGTGGGCAAAAGCCGCGACAGCCACGACCGCGATCGGGCCGAGCTTTGCCAGGCCCCCGGATCCCTGAAGATTGGCGCTGCGTAGCCACCCGAGCCGAACCTCGGCCGTGCGTAGCCGCTGCGCGCTTGCCAAGAACGACGAATCGGGTGTGGGTAGCGACTCGTGATCGAACTCTGTCTCGAGGGTGGCTGTCATCCGCTGTAGCGCTTCTTGGCGGTGCAGGCTCGCATCTGCAACGGGAACCTGCATCCAGCGTGTCACCAACCAGGTCAGTGCCAGCAGTGGCGCCGCTGCGGCCAAGCTGACGGGTTCGAGAATGGCGATGGCCGCCAGAGCACTAACGCACTCCACCACCAGCATCACGCTCGAGTCGAGGATCGACAGGGAGATCTGCTCGATGGTCTCAGCGTCGGATACGAAGCGCGCCGACATGCCCTGCACCTCCTCACCCCGTCGGCGCAGCGCGTGAAGGCCCTGCAGCATCGCTGTCCGGAGGTCGAGGTACAGCCCACCGGCGGCGCGGGCGTAGAAGCCGTCCGACAGGACGTACGCGGCTGCCTCGGCCGCTACAGCAAGCCCAATGACGCCGGCCAACAGCGCACCTTCGGCTGTGTCCCTGCGCTCAACGAGCGCATTCACGAGCGTGCCCAGCGCGAGTGGTGGCACGAGCCCGAGCAGAACGCCCGCCACGCTGAGGGACACCATGCCTGCGAGGCTTCGCGACCATGGGCGTAAGAGGCGGGCGACGCGGCGCCAGGGAATTGGGTCGGCATGTGTCGCCATGACCTACATCACGTGTGTCTCCGACGCGGCCGGTCGGAGCCGGTGTCACAGGGCTGAAACACCGGCTCGCCGGTCACGGTTACTAGCGCTCCTTTCCCTTCTTGTCGACCTTCTTTTCACTGTCCTTCTTCTTTGCCATCTCAGCTCACCTCCTTTCGGAACTGATATCTCGCGAATGACCGGCTGCGCCGGGAAGCGCACTGCGAACGACGCGCTGGTCCGGCACGTCGCCGGTAAAGCCGGTCACGCGGCTATTGGGGAGCCGATCACATGACGATGTGTTTGCCATGGACGGAGCATCCGTGCTGCGGGTGAGAGGCCGGTAAGCGAACGTTCAGAGTCGTCTTCGCCTCATGCCACTCGGTGAGACACCTGGCAACGGCGGAGAGCTACCAGTTCGCGATACGCCACGAACCCAGAGCGGCCCGGCGACGGAACCGGGGGAGCGTTCTCTTCATGCTCGCAGCGCACGCCGCGCGTGGAGAATGACCGCGAGGTCGTTCCCGTCCCGCAGGAGCGCACCCCGATCGGGAGAAGGCAACCAGCGGCTGCCACTGCCATCACTGCGAACCTGAGGGCCATGCCTGCAATCACACTCCGGCGCGCAATCCGAAGCGAGCGTTGTCTGATGTGCACAGCCTCCGCGACCCTGTCGATGCGGTCGGCCGTGATGACGGCGTCAGCCGTTTAGAACGAGATAGTGGCCTGGCGGCACCGATGCTGCTCGGCATCAAGCAACGGGCGGAACGACTCACCTCCACCGGAGGCGAGAGAACCAATCGTCCGGAGGCCCATGCACAGCATCCCGACACGACCAAGCGATCGTCGCTGCCCGAACGACGCGCCCGAACGCTGTCAGAAAGTCAGAAAGTACGTCTTTGCTGGTCAAATGCCGGCAAAATGCGCGCTGCCCGATAACCCGTCAAGCCTATTTGTGGTTCAGGCAGTCGCCGGTTCGAATCCGGTCGCTCACCCTTAGTCAGGTGAGAACGAGTTGGCCTGGTTGCACTGGTCCTGCAGCGTGGACAGGTTCGATTGGCTGAGGATCGCAGAGGCGATCATCGCCGCCTGGCTCTGGCCCGGGGTCGGCTCGACTCCCAGCTTCTCGAGCTCATCGAACACGCAGTACCTGCAGTTCGTCTTCGCCGCCTGGGGCAGGAGGCCGTTGTAATAGAGGTTTTGGACGCAGGTCGTGACCACCTGATCGACGGGCGTCGCCCGCTTCGGCGCAGTGGTGGTCGTCCGAGCCGTCGGCTTTACGTGCGTGCAGCCGGTCGCCGCGACGGCGATTGCGGCCGCGAGGATCACGCGGAGCGCGCGCCTGCGCCCCCGTGAGCCGGCTGCTCGGGAGTTGCCGAGGTGATCTGCACCTGCGAAACGGTAACTGTATACCGCGGGGCCGGTGCCGGATCGCGTCTCAGTACGATGCCGAGGCCGGAGCACCAGCATGAGCAGCGCTTACATCTACGAGGCGATCAGGACCCCGTTCGGCCGCTACGGCGGCGCGCTCTCGGCAGTGCGTCCCGACGATCTCGCCGCCGTGGTGCTCAGGGCATTGCTGGCCCGCGTGCCGGAGCTTGACCCGGCGCAGATCGACGACGTCATCTACGGCACCGCCAACGGCTCCGGCGAGGACAACCGTGACGTCGCGCGCATGGCAGTGCTGCTCGCCGGCTGGCCGACCTCGGTGCCGGGCACGACCGTCAACCGCCTCTGTGGCTCCAGCCTCGAGGCTGCGATCCAGGGCGCCCGCGCAATCGAGACCGGCGATGCCGCGATCGTCGTTGTCGGTGGCGGCGAGGCGATGAGCCGCTCGCCCTGGATCCTCGAGAAGCCGTCGCGCGCCTTCCCCGCCGGCAATGAGACGCTGTACTCCTCGGTGCTCGGCTGGCGCATGGTGAACCCGAAGATGCCGTCGCAGTGGAGGATCTCGCTCGGCGAGAGCACCGAGAAGCTGGTCGCGATGCACGGCATCACACGTGAGCAGCAGGACGAGTTCGCGTTGCGCAGCCATCAGCTGGCGGCCAAGGCCTACGCCGAGGATGCGCTCAAGGAGGTCGTGCCTGTCCCCGATGTCGAGCTGACCCAGGATGAGGGCATCCGCGCCGACACCTCGCTCGAGAAGCTGGCCAAGCTGAAGCCGGTTTTCGTCGAGGGCGGGACCGTGACCGCCGGGAACGCCTCGCCGCTGAACGACGGCGCCGGGGCGTTGCTGCTGGCTGATGAGTCCAGCGCGGGGCGGGCGGGACTGGATCGCGCTCCCCTTGCTCGGATCCTTGCTCGGGCCGCCCACGGCGTCGACCCCGACGTGTTTGGCATCGGACCGGTCGAGGCGGCCAACACGGCGCTCCGGCGTGCCGGCCTGACCTGGGACGAGATCGACGTCGTCGAGCTGAACGAGGCCTTCGCCGGACAGTCGCTCGCCTGCCTCCAGAGCTGGCCAGGGCTCGATCCGGAGAAGGTCAACCAGCGCGGCGGCGCGATCGCCATCGGCCACCCGCTCGGAGCGTCAGGCGCGCGGATCCTCGGACGTCTGGCGCACGAGTTGCACGACCGCGGCGGCGGCTACGGTCTCGCCGCAATCTGCATCGGCGTCGGGCAGGGCCTCGCTGTCGTGCTCGAAGGTTGATGAGCGGCGGTTCGCGCCGGCGGCGGGGCTAGTGGCCCCAGTCGCGGCCGTGGCTCGAGCCGCCGTGGCTCGAGTAGTCGTCGCTGGAGTAACCCTGGCTGGAGTAGCCCTGGCTGGAGTAGCCCTGGCTGGAGTAGCCCTGGCTGGAGTAGCCCTGGCCGGAGTAGCCCTGGCCGGCCCGGCCTGCAGCCGTGCTCTGGTTGCCCCAGCCGTGGCCGTGACCCCTGGTGCTCGTCGCGCCTGTTGCGCTCGCGCCCGTTGAGTTCGCGCCCGCCGAGCCGGACGAGGACCAGGTCGAGACCCCGCCACCGGACTGGCCTGCGCTCGCCGTCTGCGCCGTGGGCGCGCCCGAGACGCCCGGGCCGCCGCCGTGGTGCATGACGCCGGTGGACCGGTTGCCGTAATGGTGGCCGCCACCGGACTGGCCCTGGCCGTGGGCCTGGCCGTGCGAGTTGGAGTTCGACGTGCCCGAGCCGGACTGTCCGTTGCCGCTGGTCGGGGTCGCGCCCTGGGTCGGGGCCCCCGCAGACCCCGGCGCGGTCGGAGTCGATTGATGCTGGTGCCCATAGCCATGCCCATGCCCGTTGCCCGAGTTGCCAACCGACGGAGCGACCGTGCCGGGGGCTGTCGCGTTCGACGCATGTGACGGTGGCCCGTGACTCCCTGCGGGGCGGGTTGGCGCCGAGCCAGCCCCGTGAGTGTGCAGCGGCGGCAGCTTCACCCTCGTCACGCTTGTCGCGCGCCGCTGGAAGTGGTTGGACCGCTGAACCGCCGGCATATGGGCGACCGCGGGCCTGCTCGCGGTCAAGGCGTGGGTGACGGTGGGCGCTACGGCGGGCGTCGACTCGTGCACCGAGAGCACCACGGCGTGCCTCGCCTTCGGCGCGGTCTTGACGACGGCGTGCTTGTGCGCGGGCGCGACCTTGGCGGCCGCAATGATCGGCGGAAGCCCGAGCTTTTGGATAGGCGCGACGAAGACCATTCCGCCGATCGCGCCGACGCCGCACGCTGCGGCGGCGCAGGTCGTGGCCGCCTGCGTGAGCCCATAGCCGATCAGCGTGCCCTTGGCGGCGGTCACCATCCCGGTTGAGATGCCGCCGGTGGCGACACCGCCCGCGGGCAGCGGCAGTGCCGCTCGCAGCGCCTTGGCGTCGTCACGCAGTGCTCCGCGGTAGGAGCGGCACGACGCGCAGCTGCGCAGGTGGCGGCGGATCGTCTTGTCGTGGCGGCGGCCGTCAGGCTCGGAGGCGATCGCCGCGCGGGCGGTCGCGCAGGGGAGGTCCGTCGCCTCGCGGTAGGTCCTCAGGCCTACTCGCGCACGCGCGATCAGCCCCTTGACAGCTTCCTCGTCGGTTTCAAGGAACTCGGCGATCTCGCTGTAGCTGTGGCCACCCAGTTCACGCATCAGCAGCGCCATGCGCTGACCCTCCGGGAGCTCGCGGATGCCGTCGAGCACCACAGCGAGCTCGGCCTGTCCGGCCGACGCCGAGCGCGCCGGCACATCCGGAAGCTCACCGTCCAACGTCAGCAGGCGGTGGCGGCGGCGCCGGGTCGTGTCGATCGAGGCGTTCCGCGCGACGCGGATCAGCCAGGGCCGCAGCTCGGCCGGAGGCTGGGTGTGCAGGGCCACCGCCAGCGCTGAGAACGTTTCCTGCGTGGCGTCCTCTGCATCCTGAGTGGTGCCGAGCACGCCCATCGCGACGGCGAGCACCACCGGCCGATGGCGCTCGTACAGAACGTCGAACGCTGCCTCGTCACCGGCGGCGAAACGCTCGGCGAGAGCGGCATCCGACCGCAGTCGAAGGATGCGACGAGGAACGGCAAGCGGTGTTCTGCCTGGCGCGACCAGTGCACGCTGTGTCTCGCTGCCGGTTACTGCGCTCATCTAGCTCTAAGCACCCAGATCGTGTGAGCCCACGCTGAACATATCGGTCGCTGTTAACAAACCTGAAGGGGTCGAGTTCGTGACGTTGACGGTGATGGAGTTCGAGGCGTGGCTGTGCTGTTGGTCATGGCCCGGCCGTCGGCAGAACCAGAACATAGACGCGCCCGGGCGTCCAAAGTACGCCAATGATCTCTCGTTGCAGGTATGTGCACGAAAAACTGAGCTCTGATCGCGACCCGTCCCGTCGGACAGGTCCTGCACGGATGGTGAGACGAGCCTAGCCCCGCAGTCGGGTGGTCTAGTGCCGTGATTGGCTAATTCGCGGCCGCCTTGGGGCGTGTCTGCTCCGGAATTAACGAATCACGGCACTAGTACGAACGTCCACGTCGGTGGGTGGCAAGCCACCAGAGCACCGCTACCACATCGAGCAGGCCCGCGACCAGGAACGCCGCCGGCCCGGTGACGACGCGGGCCGCGAGTCGCTCGCAGCGCACCTTCCAAGCTATCGTCTCACGCCACATGTCAGAAACTCTTACCACCACCGTCACCGAGCTGCCCGAGTCGCGCGTGCGGGTCGAGGCCGAGGTCGCTCCCGCAGAGGTTGAGCGCCGTATGCAGCAGGCTGCCCGCAAGCTCGGCGGTCAGTTGAAGATCCCGGGCTTTCGCAAGGGCAAGGTGCCGCCCCCGGTCGTGATCCGGCGACTCGGGCGCGAGTACGTGCTCGATGAGGCGCTGCGTGACGCGCTCGGCGCCTGGTACGTCGACGCGATCGGTGTCGCCGGGATCACGCCGGTCGGTGAGCCGGACATCAGCGTCGGCGACCTGCCCGACGCCGGCTCACCGCTCGCGTTCTCGATCGAGATCGGTGTGCGGCCGGCGGCGAAGCTCGGTAAGTACAAGGGTGTCGAGGTCGAACGCCACGAGCCCGTGGCGGACGAAGAGGCGATCGACGCTGAGGTCGAGCGGCTGCGCGACCGGCTGGCCACGCTTGACACCGTCGAGCGTGCCGCCGAAGTCGGTGACCACGTCGTCATGGATTATTTGGGCAGGCTCGATGGCGAGCCCTTTGAGGGCGGCGAGGGCCGTGACCAGTTGCTGGAGCTCGGCTCCGGACGTCTGATCCCAGGCTTCGAGGAGCAGCTCGTCGGCGCCCAAGCTGGTGACGAGCGCCTTGTCGAGGTCGCCTTCCCAGACGAGTACGACGCAGAGCACCTCGCCGGCCAGCCCGCGACCTTCGAGGTCAAGGTCACCGAGGTCAAGTCCAAGCGACTACCCGAGCTCAACGACGAGTTTGCTTCCGACGCGGCCGGCTTCGACACGCTCGCCGAACTGCGCGAGGACATCGCAACGCGGCTCAAGGAGTACGAGGAGCACACGATCGAGCACGAGTTCGAGCGCAAGGTGCTCGACACGATCGCCGACACCGCGACGGTCGAGGTTCCACACCAGCTGGTTCACGCGCGCGCACACGAGATCGTCGAGGAGACGATGGAGTCACTGGCGCGCCAGGGCATCTCCAAGGAGATCTACCTCCAGATCTCCGGCCAGGACGAGGAGCAGCTCGCTCACGACACTGAGGGCGAGGCTGAGAAGACCCTCCGCCGTGAGGCAGTGATCGCAGCCGTCGTCGAGGCCGAGAAGATCGAGCCGACCGAGGCCGACCTGCTCGAGGCGCTCGCCCCGACCGCCGAGCGCTCAGAGACGACGCCGGAGAAGCTGCTCAAGCGGCTCGAGTCCAATGGTCGCCTCACGCGGCTGCGCGCCGAGCTCGCCAACCGCCAGGCGGTCGAGTGGCTCGTCGAGCACGCCAAGCCGGTGGCACCGGGGACGGGCGGAGAGGAGCCTGCATCGAAGAAGCGGGCGACCAAGGGGAAGGCGGCGGAGGGGTCGGCTGTCAAGAAGCCTGCTGCCAAGAAGCCCGCTGCCACGAAGGCTGCCGCCAAGGGAAAGACGGTCAAGAAGCCGGCCGCCAAGGCGCCTGCCGAGCCGCTCGAATAACGCGGTCAGGCGAGCCGCCTGACCGCGAAATGGCGATTGCTAGAGTCGGCAGGAATCCGCCCTTGGACGCGAAAGAAGCGAGAAGCATGAGCCCACTGGTACCGATGGTCGTTGAGCAGACTTCCCGCGGGGAGCGCGCGTTCGACATCTACTCACGCCTCCTCAACGAGCGGATCGTCTTCCTCGGCACCCCCGTGGACGACCAGATCGCGAACTTGATCGTCGCTCAGTTGCTGCACCTGGAGTCCGAGGATCCCGACAAGGACATCTCGATCTACATCAACTCTCCGGGCGGCTCCGTCTACGCCGGCCTCGCGATCTACGACACGATGCAGTTCATCAAGCCGGACGTGCAGACGATCTGCGTCGGCATCGCGATGTCGATGGGCGCGCTGCTGCTCGCGGGTGGTGCCGCCGGCAAGCGCATGGCGCTGCCCAACGCGAAGATCCTGATCCACCAGGTCTCGGCCGGCTTCCAGGGCCAGGCCACCGACATCGAGATTCACGCCCGGGAGATCATCGACCTGCGCGGGCGGCTCGATGAGATCATCGCCCAGCACACTGGCAAACCGGTCGAAGAGGTCAAGAAGGACACCGAGCGGGACTACTTCATGAGTTCCGAGGAGGCCAAGGACTACGGGATCATCGACCGGGTGATCACGCAGCACTAGCTACCCCTCTTGGCGCTGAGCCAAGAGGCGGATAACCTTGTGCTCGCGGTTCGCCGGTCTCAGTTGGCCCCAGAACCTTCAGAGGGAATCGATGGCACGTCCGACCGACTCCAACGAGCAACTGCTCTGCAGCTTCTGCGGTAAATCGCAGCGGCAGGTCAAGAAGCTGATCGCGGGCCCAGGCGTCTACATCTGCGATGAGTGCATCGATCTCTGCAACGAGATCATCGACGAGGAGCTCACCGCTCCGCCCAACTTCGACATCCAGAACCTGCCGAAGCCGCGGGAGATCTATGACGTCCTGAACGACTACGTCGTCGGCCAGGAGCAGGCCAAGCGCACGCTGTCGGTGGCGGTCTACAACCATTACAAGCGCGTGCAGATGATGCAGTCCGACGATCAGGACATCGAGCTGCAGAAGTCCAACATCCTGCTGCTCGGCCCCACCGGCTGCGGCAAGACGCTGCTGGCGCAGACGCTGGCCAAGATCCTCAACGTCCCGTTCGCGATCGCCGACGCGACCGCGCTCACGGAGGCCGGCTATGTCGGGGAGGACGTCGAGAACATCCTCCTGAAGCTGATCCAGGCGGCCGACTACGACGTCAAGAAGGCCGAGACCGGGATCATCTACATCGAC
>Ga0307374_10015700_pt1 | contig 10150 bp, 14 predicted proteins | sample OX3MG_FD_202532 | JGI IMG/M metagenome (GOLD analysis project Ga0307374, IMG submission 202532) | Soil microbial communities from Risofladan, Vaasa, Finland - OX-3 | ecosystem: Environmental > Terrestrial > Soil > Coastal area > Acid sulfate soil | place: Finland: Risofladan, Vaasa | collected...
CGCCAAGAACTCGAGCAGGTCCTTGGAGCGGGCCTCGAGCTCCGGTCCGGCCTCGCCGCCTGGATGCGGGCCGCGATCGCGCTGCCCGGGGCGGCTCACGCGAGGAGCGGCCTCGCCGCGGCCGCGCCCGGCGCCGCCGCGCGTGCGGCGAGGCGCGGGCTCCTCCTCGGGCTCGATCTCGTCGATGATCGTCTCGCGGTGCGCGATCTTCCGCGCGCCAAGCGTGGGCCGGCGCTCTTCCTCGCCCGCTTCGGCGCCGAAGAGGCCGAACTCGTCGTCGAACGAGCTCATTCGGTTCTTGCGGCGGCCTTCTTCACCGGCGCCGCCTCGACGATGCCCTGTTCGGCGAAGAGCCGCCGAACGGTCTCCGAGGGCTGAGCGCCCTTGGCGATCCAGGCCTTGGCCTTCTCGACGTCCACCACCACGGTCTTCGGCTCGGTGCGCGGGTTGTAGTGCCCCAGCACCTCGATGAAGCGGCCGTCGCGCGGCGAGCGCGCGTCCGCGACCACGAAGCGGTAGGTCGGCTGTTTCTTTGCGCCCATGCGGCGCAGACGGATGCGAACCATTCTTCCCTCTAGTCGGTCAACGACGCCCGAAGCCGGGCATCGGAAGACGGGGACGCCTGCCCCCGCCAAATTGTTTCATCAACTGGCGCGTCTGCTCGAACTGCTTCACGAGGCGGTTGACGTCCTGCACCCGCATCCCGCTGCCGGCGGCGATCCGCTTGCGGCGCGAGGCGTTGAGGACGTCGGGCTTCACGCGCTCCAGCGGCGTCATCGAGAGGATGATCGCCTCCACGCGATTCACCTCGCGCTCGTCCAGCTCCACGTTGGCCATCGCCTTGGAGACGCCCGGGATCATCTTCATCAGGTCGCCCAGGGGCCCCATCTTGCGCACCTGGCGCAGCTGCGCCAGGAAGTCCTCGAGCGTGAACTCGGCCTTGCGCATCTTGCGCTCGAGCTGCTTGGCCTGCTCCTCGGAGTAGACCGACTGGGTCTTCTCGATGAGCGTGAGCACGTCGCCCATCCCCAGGATGCGCGAGGCGAGGCGGTCCGGGTAGAACGGCTCCAGCGCCGCCAGCTTCTCACCGGTTCCGACGAACTTGATCGGCGCCCCGGTGACGTGCCGAATCGAGAGCGCCGCGCCGCCACGCGCGTCGCCGTCGAGCTTGGTGAGCACGACGCCCGTCAGGGCGAGGCGCTCGTGGAAGACTTTGGCGACGTTGACGGCCTCTTGGCCCGTCATCGCGTCCGCCACCAGCAGGATCTCCGTGGGCTTGACGGCGGCCTTGATGCGCTCCAGCTCCTGCATCAACGGCTCGTCGATCTGCAGGCGGCCGGCGGTGTCGATGATGACCGTCGGTATCCCCAGGGAGCGCGCGCGCTCGACGCCGTTGCGCGCGATGGCAACCGGATCCGGTCCTCCGGGGGCGGCTTCGCCCGAGGACGAAGCCCGGGAGCCCTCGTCGTAGACGGGGAGGTCGATCTGCCCGCCGATGGTCTTCAACTGGTCGACGGCGGCGGGGCGATAGACGTCGGCGGCCACGAGCAAGGTGCGCCTGCCCTGCTCCTTGAGACGGAGCGCCAGCTTGCCCGCGTGGGTGGTCTTGCCGGAGCCCTGGAGGCCCACGAGCAAGATCACGGTGGGGGGCGAGCTGGCGAACTGCAGGCGGCTCTGCTCGCCGCCCATGAGCGTCACCAGTTCCTGGTGGACGATCTTGACCACGGACTGCGCCGGGGAGAGCGACTCCAGGACCGCCGCGCCGATCGCCTTCTCGCGAACCCGCGCGACGAACTCCTTGGTCACCGCGAGGCTCACGTCGGCCTCGAGCAATGCGACGCGGACCTCGCGAAGGACCTCCGCGACGTCCGCTTCGTTTAGCTTGCCACGGCTCGACAGCCGGTCGAAGATCGCCCCAAGGCGCGACGAGAGAGACTCGAACACGAGCGGTTAGGCTTCGGCCAGCTCCTCAATGCGCTTGACGGCATCGCCGACCGTCTTGATCTTCTCGGCTTCCTCGTCGGGAATGTCGATGTTGAACTCGGTCTCGAACGCCATCACGAGCTCGACCTGGTCCAGCGAGTCGGCACCCAGGTCGTCGGTAATGGAGGCCTCGGGGGTCACCTCGTCCTCGTCGACGCCCAGTTGCTCGACGATGATCTTCTTCACCTTATCGAAGGTCGACATGCTTCTCCTGTGTTGTTGAGCGAGTCGTCCACCCCGGCGGGGATGGCTACATGTAGAGTCCGCCGTCCACGGTAATCACCTGGCCGGTGATGTACCGGGCAGCATCCGAACAGAGGAAGGTCACCACACCCGCCACGTCGTCCGGTTGCCCGAACCGACGGAGCGGGATCGCGGAGAGGTACGCCTCTTTCGCGGCATCGGGAAGGTTGTTCGTCATCGCCGTCTCGATGAAACCCGGAGCGACGGCGTTGACTCTTATCTCCCTCGAACCCAATTCCTTCGCCAGCGACTTGGCCAGCGCGATCAGGCCGGCCTTGGCCGCCGCGTACGGCGCTTGGCCCGCGTTCCCCATCTGCCCGACCACGCTGGACATCAGCACCATCGAGCCCCTCCGCTGCTTCATCATCGGCTTCGCGGCCGCTTGCGTCAGGTAAAAGGCGCTCTTGAGGTTGACGTCGAGCTGACGGTCCAAGTCCTCCGGCTTCAGCCTCACGAGCAGGATATCGAGCGGCTGCCCGGCGTTGGCCACCACGGCGTCCACGCCTCCGAAGGCGCCCACCGCCTCCTCGACCGCGCGGGCCGAGGTCGCCGGGTCGGTGACGTCGCCCAGCACGATCCGGGTCTCCGCCTCCGGGCTGGCCCGCCGGCAGGCCGCGGCGGTCTCCTCGAGCGCCTCCGCGTCGCGGCCGACGAGCACGAGCTTGCCTCCCCCGGCCGCGAAGCCAAGCGAGACGGCACGACCGATTCCACGGCTTGCGCCGGTGATGACCACGCGCATCGCGACTCCTTCCTGACCCGCCTCAGGCCTGCGCGAGGCTGCCGAGCGTGTTGCGCAGGCGCTCCACGGCGGCGAGGTCCCCGACATGGACGACGGGCGGTGCCCCCGGCATCCGTTTGAAGAGCGGCGAGAGCACCGGGCTCGCGCCGAACTCCACGACGATGTCCAGGCGCTCCTCGAGCAGGCGCAGCGCGGTGTCGTGCCAGCGCACCTGGTGCGTCAGCGAGTCGACCAGGCGTGCCTTGATCTCCTCGGGGTCCACCAACGGCTTGGCGTACAGGTTGCCGATCACCGTGAACGTCGGGACGCCGATGTGCGCCGCCGCGACCATTTTGGAGAAGCCTTCGACCGCCGGCTCCATCAGCGCGGAATGCCAGGCTCCGGAGACGTTGAGGGGCACCACGCGCTTGGCGCGCAACCCCAGCGCCTCGTCGCCGGCGGCGCGGACGGCGGCCGCGTCTCCGCTCACCACGATCTGCCCGGGGGAGTTGAGGTTGGCGAGCTGCACCCGCAGACCGGTCTTCCGCTCCGCCGCCGCCACGGCTTGGGCCACGCTGGCCTCGTCGAGCCCCAGGATCGCGGCCATGGCCCCGGGCGCGATCTCGGCGGCGCGCTGCATCGCCAGTCCGCGCTCGTTGACCAAACGCACCCCTTCTTCGAAGGTCATGGCGTCGGCGATCGTGAGGCTGCAGTACTCGCCGAACGAGTGACCCGAGCTCGCCACCACGGGGAGGTCTCCCGCGACGGCGGCATGCAGCGCGAGGTTGGCCACGTAGATCGCGGGCTGGCTGTACTGGGTCTCGCGCAATCTCTCTTCCGGCCCCAGCTGGGTCAGCGCGAAGAGATCGTAGCCGAGGACCCGCTCGGCGCGCCGGAAGAGATCCGCCGAAGCGGGAAACGCCTTGACCACGTCTCCGGCCATGCCGAGGACCTGACTGCCTTGCCCCGGGAAGATGGCCCCCGCGCGCACGCTCACGCCGCCCACCGCCACGCCACGGCGCCCCATGAGAGGCCGCCGCCGAAGGCCACGAAGACGATGACGTCGCCGTCGCTCAAGCGTCCCGCGGCATCCATCTCCGCGAGCGCGAGCGGAATCGAGGCCGCCGAGGTGTTGCCGTACTCGTGGATGTTGACCACCACCTTCTCCGGCGGCACCTTGAGGTATTTGGTCGCGGAGTCGATGATGCGCAGATTCGCTTGGTGGGGAATCAGGAAGGCCATGTCGTCCGGCGTCAGACGTGCCTCTTGGAGCGCCGTGAGCGAGCAGTCCACCATCTTGGAGACGGCAAACTTGAAGACTTCCTTCCCCGACATGTGGATGGCGTGCAGATGCTGCTCGACCGTCAATGCCGTCGCCGGATAACGGGAACCGCCGGCCGGCTGATAGAGCACCTCGGGATTGCTGCCGTCGGCGCCCAGGGAGGATCCCAGGAAGCAATCTTGCTCCGAGGCCTCGAGCACCACGGCTCCCGCGCCGTCTCCGAAGAGGACGCACGTGGCGCGATCCGTGTAGTCGGTGATCTTCGAGAGCGACTCGGCGCCGATGAGCATCACGCGGCGGTAGACGCCGCTGCGGATCAATGCCGAGACCACCGTGAGACCGTAGACGAATCCCGAACAGGCGATGCTGATGTCGAACGCCGGCTTGCCGGGAACGCCGAGGCTCTTGGCCACGAGGCACGCCGTGGCCGGAAACGGATAGTCGGGGGTCACGGTCGCAACCACGAACGCGTCGATCTCCTCAGCGCCGCGGCCGGCTCGCTCGAGCGCGCGCCGCGCCGCCTCGACGGCGAGATCGGAGGTCGCCTGGTCGTCGGCGGCGATGTGGCGCCGCTTCATCCCGGTTCGGGTGACGATCCACTCGTCGTTGGTGTCGACGAGCTTGGCCAGGTCTTCGTTCGTGAGGATCTTCTCCGGCGCGTAGCTGCCGACGCCGGATATGCGGACCCCGTGATGCACGCTAGCGGCTCGCGCTCGCGTTCTCGTCGACGGGCTGGACCGCCAAGCGGCCGCCGTGATACCCGCAGTTCTGGCACACGAAGTGAGCGCGCTTGGGCTGGTGACAGTGCGAGCACTCCACCACGGTCACGGCATTCAGCTTCCAGTTGGCGGCGCGACGCGAGCGCGTCTTCGACCGCGGGGTCTTCCATTTAGGGTTGGCCATCGCTCTCTTCCTCGATACAGGCGCATGCGCCCTCATTGCGGTTCGCACCGCATCGCGGGCACAGGCCCGCACACTCTTCCTTACAGATCAGCCGCATCGGCAGCGCCGCGTCGACGATCTGACGCACCAGGTCCCCCACGTCCAACACCGTGCCGTGGAGCACGTTGTCGAGCGCGAGCGGGTCGTTTCCGCCCTCGCCCCCCGGAACGATCGCCTCGTCCACCTCTTCGTCGAGATCGACGGCGACCGATGCCAGGCACCGCGAGCAATCCCCTTCGCCCCGCACCCGCACCCGCCCCCGGAGCAGGATGCCGTTCGCCGCCCGGGTCACCGCGAGGTCGACCTCCGCGGGCCGCGGGAAGGCGATGCCCTCGAACGCTCCAACCGGCACGCTCCCGCTGAATGGGAGCTCGGCAACCTGTCCGGCGAGTACCGGTCCGACATCAATGTTCACGACAGGGGTCCTGACACACGACGAGAGTCCCAGGCGCGGGACCCTCGAGAACAACCCCCATTGTAGCGAGCGGGCACCGGGGTGTCAAACCCCTGGGCCCTTTCCAGACGGCCGGAGACGCGTGATCCGAAGGGTGGACGCTCACTCACTCCTCCACGTAGGAAAGGAGACACGCATGGGACTCTTCGGCGACATCTTCGGAGCGCTCGGAGGCGTCGCCAGGATCGCAGGGCCGATCCTGACCCTCAATCCCGCGACGGCCCCCCTCGGCCTGGAGCTCTCGACCGCTGGCTCGGTGGCGGGCTTCGCCGACCAGCAGAGCCTCCCCATCCCGCCGTTCTTCCCGGGGAACCTGCAGAACGCCGGCATGGACGCGGGGATGCAGGGGTTCCTCGCGAGCCAAGGGGCGCTCTTCGAGCAGCAGCTCGGCTTTCAGAACGCGCTTTCGTGGCGCTCGTCGATGTTCGACGAGATGATGAACGCGCGGTCTGAGAGCATGCGAGAGCAGAACGTCATCCGCGACGTCCAGCTCGAGCAGCGCCGCGCCGACAACCAGGCCACCAAGAAGTTCATCCAATCCATCAGCGAGTGACGCGGCCGCCGCGCGTCTCCCCGCGCGCGGCGCTCGCCTTCGGGAGGAAACGCACGTGAATGCTCGAGTCGAAGCCCCCACGGTCCGGCGCCCCGCGCGCGCCTCCGGCACGGAGAGCAAGAACGCCGCCGGCGCGGCTTCGGGCTCCGCCGCCGACGGCGCCGTCTCCCAGCGCGCCGCAGCCTTCGACGATACGATCAAACTCCGATCGGAGATCCTGCGAGAGGTTGATGTCCTCGACCAACTCGCCGTCACGATGGAGAAGCGCGACGATGCGCTGTTGCGAAAGTTCATCGAGATGATCTGATGCGCGGGGCACAGCGGCGTCGCGCGCCTGGGTTGCAGGCGGGCGTTGACAGGCGGAAAAGCGCCGTGGTAGATTTACTTGTCCGTCGGTGGGGGCCATTAGCTCAGGTTGGTTAGAGCGCACCCCTGATAAGGGTGAGGTCTGTGGTTCGACTCCACAATGGCCCACCATTCCCGCCTGCATCGGGCCTGTAGCTCAGCTGGTAGAGCACCTGCTTTGCAAGCAGGGGGTCCGCGGTTCGACCCCGCGCAGGTCCACCACCGCCACGGGGATGTAGCTCAGCTGGTAGAGCATCGCGCTGGCAGCGCGAGGGTCAGGGGTTCGAGTCCCCTCATCTCCACCACTGTATGAAGAGAGGGGGGCTTTCCCGTGCCCCCCTCTCTTCGTTTTTCAAGCCACCGCTTGCTCAGCGCCGTCGAGCCCCTTGCCTGCGACCCCCGTGTCTCTGCGAGCGCGCCGGTCGTACGAGGCAACCGCCCATCCGGCCGCGAGCATGAGGCTTCCACCCACGGCCTGCAGCGGCCCCAAGCGCTCCCCGAGCGCCATCGCCCCCAGCACGGTGGCGACGAGCGGCTCCAGACCGAAGACCACCGACGCTGCGGAGGGGCTCACGTAACGCTGCCCGTAGGCCGCCAAGGCAAAGGCCCCCAGCGAGGCCACCGTTCCCAAGTAGAGCGTCCCCGTTACGGTTCCCGCCCCATGCAGGGTGAAGCCTTCGCCGCTGAGAGCTGCCCCCGCGGCGCAGGCGGCCGCGACGACGGCGGATTGGATCACCACCAGGACCAGCGGGCGACCCGTGCGCACCGCCATCTTCGTCGCCACGATGGAGAGAGCCGCGGTTACCGCCGTCCCCACCGTCCAGAGATCTCCGGGAACGATATGGTCGAGCGGCCAGCGCAGGGCGAGCAGTGCCGTTCCCACCAAGGCGGCACCGGCGGCGGCGATCTCGATCGGCGTCGGGATCAGGCGCATCGCCAGCCATCCCACGAACGGCACCAGCGCGATGTACCCCGCGCAGATGAAGGCGCTATTCGACGCCGTGGTGGTCTCCAGGCCGATCGTGTTCGTTGCCTGCATCGCGGCGGCGATGACGCCGAGCACGAGACCCCATCCCCACTCGTCCGGCGTCGGCACGCGCCGCATCACGGCGAGCACGGCGATCCCGACCGCCGCGGCGATCAAGAACCGATCCGCCAAGAGCGTCCATATACCCGCCGAGACGAGCACGGCGCGAATGACGACGAACGTGGTGCCGAAGATGAGCGTTGCGAAGGCGATGGCGGGCATCAGACCACCATTCTATCAACCGTGGGAAGCGGCCTCGACGGGCGAGGTCGCACCAATGCGGCCCGCGGCTGTGTTATAGTAGCGTGGGGCGCATGCCGGGCCAACGCGCCGCGCGCGTCGCGGTGAGGAAAGTCCGGGCTTCGCAGGGCAGGGTGCAGGATAACGTCCTGTCGGGGCAACCCGAAGGAAAGTGCCACAGAAACAAACCGCCCGCGCACGTCGCGGGTAAGGGTGAAATCGTGAGGTAAGAGCTCACGGCGGGACCCGAGAGGGACCCCGCGGGTAAACCCCACCCGAAGCAAGACCGGCAGATCGGCCATCCGTGGCCGCGGGTTGCCCGCCCGTTCTGCCCACGTCGCATCAGGCGGCCGGTGACGGTCGTCGCAGAGAGATGGTGGCCGCCGGCTTCGGCCGGTACAGAACCCGGCTTACAGGCATCGCGCCTCAGCCCCACGGCGGCCAGCGCCGTGGGGGTCCCTCCCGGGAACCTTCCAACGCTACGTCACGGCCGGCGCGGAACGGCCGAGCGCCCGCCGGTGCAACTGCGCCGGGGCGAACACCGTTCCTATGGTACAATGGCCCCGGGAGAGGGGCTCTCCCGCAAACGCACCCACCCGTGCAGAGAAGAGGTTTTCAGGCCGTGTCCGCAACCCTTTTCACCCCCGAGATGACCGTCGAGCAGGCCTTCAAGGTCCACGCCGGAGCGCGGCGCGTCTTCGCTCGTTACCATCTTGGCGGATGCTCTCACTGCGCGATCTCCGAGACGCACCGTATCGGCCAGGTCGCCGAGGACTATGGCATTCCGCTCGAGCTCTTGCTCGGCGACTTGAACAAACTGGGCGATCAGCCCGCCCTCAACGTGGGCGATAGAGTCCGCATCCCGGACCAGATCCGGGCCAAGGTTCCCGAGCTGGCAAACGTGCCGGATGTCGGCGAGGTGACCGGCGAGGAGAACGGCGCCTACACCGTCGAGTTCGGCGACGTCCGCCTCCAGGGACTTGCCGAGGACTTCGTCCCGATGCAGCAAGGCGTCGGCGCCTGAGGCGGGGCCGTCCGGCGGACTACGTCAAACGCTGGCGGCCCGAGAACCCCACGTCGAGGTCGTGCCAGTGGGCGATCTCGGGTTCGTCGGCCTTCCAGCAGAGATAGATCGTCCGCCCATGGCGGATGCTCGGGAAGTCGATGAGGCCGAGGTCGATGTCTTTGACGATGCAGCCGACGTGCTCGATCCGCTCGATGAGGCGCACGATCTCGTCCTTGCGCTGTCCGATCCCGGGCTGGGGTCCCTGCGGCACCGTACGCACCTCGCCTTCGAGCAGGGCGATCGCCAGGTCGCGCCGGCACTCCCAGATTTGCTCCACCAGCGGACGCAGCTGGTCGAGTAGCGCGTTGGCCTCGTCGAGTGTGAAGATCCGCATCTCTACCGCACCTCTGGCCAAGGGATTCCCAGCGGCATGATGCCCAACCTTCGATCCGACGTGCAAGCGGCCGGCCCCCGACGGGGGACGGCTCGTTTCGTGATCGTCACCGGCCTCTCGGGCGCGGGGAAGAGCCAGGCCATGAAGTGCTTCGAGGACCTCGGCTTCTTCTGCATCGACAACCTCCCGCCGTCGCTGATCGTGAAGTTCGTCGAGCTCGTGGACCAAGGCGGATGGCGCCTCCAACGGATCGCGCTCATGCTCGACGTCCGCAGCGAAGGCGTCTTCGGCGACGCGAAGGAGGCGCTGGCCGCGCTCGACGACGCCGAGATTCCCTACGACGTGCTCTTCTTGGAGTCGTCCGACGAGGCGCTGGTCCGGCGCTTCAGCGAGACGCGGCGCAAGCACCCTCTCGACCGCGGCGGTCCGCTCGTGGACGCCATCGCCGCCGAGCGCGTCCAGCTCACGCCGTTCAAAGAGCGGGCCGATTTCGTCTGGGACACCTCGACGATGACGCTCTCGCAGCTCAAGGAGCGCGTGGTCCAGACGTTCGGAACGCCCAGCGATGCGCAGCAGCTGCACGCCAACATCGTGGCCTTCGGCTTCAAGCACGGCATCCCCGTCGACGCGGACCTGCTCTTCGACTGCCGCTTCTTGCCCAACCCCAACTACGTTCCCGACCTCAAGCCGTTGACCGGCGCCGACGCCCCCGTCGAGGAGTATCTCGACGGGATGCCGCTGGTCGCACAGTTTCTCGAAGAACTCTACCATTTCGTCGACTTTCTGGTCCCGCACTTCATCGAGGAGGGTAAGAGCCGTCTGACGATCGGCATCGGCTGCACCGGTGGGCGCCACCGCAGCATCTACGTCGCGCGTCGCCTGGCCGCGCACCTGAGCGAGCGTCATCCGAGCGTCTCCGTCACTCTGCACTCCCGGGACACACCGATATGATCGAGCGCACCG
>Ga0307374_10015703_pt1 | contig 10150 bp, 10 predicted proteins | sample OX3MG_FD_202532 | JGI IMG/M metagenome (GOLD analysis project Ga0307374, IMG submission 202532) | Soil microbial communities from Risofladan, Vaasa, Finland - OX-3 | ecosystem: Environmental > Terrestrial > Soil > Coastal area > Acid sulfate soil | place: Finland: Risofladan, Vaasa | collected...
GTGGTGTGTCCGGCGGAGCGTCGTCGCCTGGGACAGGACCCGTGATGCCGGCGGCGACGGGGATGACCGCCCCGGGCATGAAAGCTGCTGCGCTTGGCGCAGGTAACCGCGCGGTGGGCGTGGTGGTGGGCGCGACGGTGAGTGGCAGCGGAGGCGAAGCTGACGCCGGCGGACAATGTGCACAGGCAGATGGCAAAGAGCGCAGGGACAAGGACGAGGCGGAGTCGGGCCACGTTTCAGGCATCGGCCCGAAGGTCCGCGGGCATGAGCCGGTTTGCGGGGCTTGGACGGGTTTTTGCAGGATCTCAGAGGGCCAGAACGCGCCCAGGATCTCGCGCAAGTCTCAGCGGGAGGGGGCGGGCCCCCTCCCGACCACCCCCCGTTGGTGCCGGGTCGCCTAAAGGGCCAGAACGCGGCCGAGGATCTCGCGCATGATCTCGTCACTGCCGCCGCCGATCGGCCCGAGGCGGGCGTCGCGGGCGGCGCGCTGCACCCAGACCTCCTTCATATAACCGGCGCCGCCGTGGATCTGCAGGCACTCGTCCATCAGCTCAAAGCAGGCACGCTGGGTGAGCAGCTTGGCCATCGTCACCTCCTTCAGCGGCTCCTCGCCCGCGACAAAGCGGCGCAACGCGTCATAGGTGACGCAGCGGCAGGTGTGCGCCGAGGTGGCAAGGTCCACGAGCTTGTGGCGGATCGCCTGGTGCCCGGACAGCGGACGCCCGAAGGCATTGCGCTCCTGGGCGAACTGCGCCGTGCGCTCCCACGCGAGCGTCATCGCGCCGACGGCGCCGAGCGCCATCGCCAGGCGCTCCCACTGGAAGTTGGCCATGATCAGCGCAAAGCCCTCGTTGAGGGTCCCCAGAAGGTTCTCCTCCGGCACGAACACGTCGTCGAAGGCGATCGTCGCGGTGTCCGAGGCGTGCCAGCCGAGCTTCTGCAGCTTCGACGAGGTCACACCCTCGCCGCGGTCGACGATCAAGAAGGAGATGCCGTGGTGGCCGCCCTCGGCGGTCGTCTTCACGGCGGTCACGATGAAGTGCGCGCGCACGCCGTTGGTGATGTACGTCTTCTCACCGTTGACCAGGAAGCCGCCGTCGACGCGCTCGGCCCGCGTGGAGATCGCCGCGACGTCCGAGCCGGCGCCGGGCTCGGTGATGCCCAGCGCCCCGATCCGCTCGCCGGCGATCGACGGCACGAGGTAGTGCTGCTTCTGCTCCTCGGTACCGAACTTCCAGATCGGCGGGGTGGCTATGTTGATGTGCGCGCCGATTCCCGCCGCGGTGCCGCCTGAGCCGATACGGGCCATCTCCTCGCACAGCACGGCCTCGTGCAGGTAGTCGCCGCCCTGGCCACCGAGCCCGGTCGGGTACTTCAGCCCGAGCAGGCCCTGCTTGGCGAGCTTTCCAAAGACCTCGTCCGGGAACCACTCGTCCTGCTCCCACTGCTGGGCATGCGGTGCGAGCTCGCGGTCGATGAAGCCGCGGACGGACGCCCGCAGCTCCTCGTGCTCCTCGGTGAATGGCGGCGTCAGCGGCAAGGTCTACAGGCCATACGAGCGCCCGATCACGTCCAGCATGATCTCGTCGGTGCCCGCACCGATGCGGTTCAGCCGCGCGTCTCGCCACACGCGCTCGACGCCGTACTCGCGCATGTAGCCGGCGCCGCCGTGGATCTGGATGCATTCGTCGGCCACTTCACAGAGCACCCGCGAGGCGTGGAGCTTGGCCATCGAGATCTCGCGCACCGGGTACTCGCCGTTGTGAAAGCGCCAGGCGGTCATGTAGGTCATCTGCCGCGCAGACTCGATTTTGGTCGCCATCTCCGCGAACTTGTGGCGGATCACCTGGAACTTGCCGATTTCCCGCCCGAATGCCTTGCGCTCGTGCGCATACTGCAACGTGCGTTCGAAGCACTTCTGTGCGCCCGCAACCATGCCGGCCGCGCCGATCAGGCGCTCGCCCTGGAGCTCCCACATGATGTGGTAGAAGCCCTTGCCCACCTGGCCGAGCACTGCCGTTGCGGGCACGCGCACGTCCTGGAAGGCCAAGAGCGCCGTGTCGGAGGCGTGCATGCCGAGCTTCTCGAGCTTCTTCTCGCGGATCACCCCGTGAGCATCCATCGGCACGAGGAACAGCGTGAACCCGTCGTAGCCGGCGTCGGGGTCGGTCTTCGTCACGAGCACGATCACATCGGCGCGGTGGCCGTTGGTGATGTAGGTCTTGGAGCCGTTGATGATGTAGTCGTCGCCATCCTTGACCGCCCGCGTCTTGATGCCTTTCACGTCCGAGCCGGCGTCGGGCTCGGTGATTCCAAGGCACAGGATCTTCTCGCCCTTGATTGCGGGCACGACCCACTGGAGCTTCTGCTCCTCGCTGCCGAAGGCGAGGATCGGCGGCATCGCCATGTCGGTGTGGACCGCGATCCCCATTGCCAGCCCGCCGGAGTTGCCGTTGGTGATCTCCTCCGCCAGCACGAGGCTCGTGTAGTAGTCGCCGCCCTGACCGCCGTAGGCCTCGGGCTTGTCGAGACCCAGGAAGCCGAGCTCGCCCATCCGCCGGAAAACCGAATCGGGGAACGTGCTCTCCTCCCATTCCTCTGCGTGAGGGGCCAGCTCTTTGATGGCGAAGTTGCGGATCGACTCGCGCAGCGCTTCGTGCTCGTCGGTGAAGATGAAGTGCTTGCGCGCGCTCTGGAAGTCGGGCTTCAGCACGCTCTCGGCAGTAGCGGCCATGGAGTGGCTCCTTTTTGTTGTTCAATCCGACGAACTGCAACAAAGAAGCTAACGCAGCGGCATGGGAAAGTAAACAGTAGAGCTGCTCACTTTCGACAAACGGTGGATGCGGTTAGGATGCTGATGTGACCACAGAGCCAGTCCTGTACGAGGCCGGTGAGGCCGGCGTCGCGACGATCACGCTGAACGACCCGGACACGCGCAACGCGCTGTCAGCGGAGCTCCTCGGCAGCCTGATCGCTGCCTTCGAGCGGGCTCGCGAAGACGACGCGGTTCGTTGTGTCGTACTTGCGTCCTCGCATGAGAAAGTGTTCTCCTCGGGCGCCAACCTGGGTGGCTTCGCAGGGGACGTGTCGCTAGTGCACAAGCACTTCGGCTCAGCACGCTTTGTGGAGCTGTTCAAGCTGATCACCGCGCTTCCCAAGCCCACGATCTGCGCTGCGGGGGGTCATGTGCTCGCGGGGGCATTGGGGATCGCGCTCGCATGCGATCTGATCGTCGCGTCCGAGGAGGCTACGTTCGGCACCCCGGAGATCAACGTGGGGACGTTCCCGTTCATGATCATGGCGCTGATCTACCGGAACGTTCCGCGCAAGAAGGCGAACGAGCTGCTGCTGCTGGGCGAGCGCTTCAGCGCGCAGCAGGCGCTTCAGGCGGGGATCGTCAACAAGGTTGTTCCGGCCGGTGAGCTCGATGCTGCGGTTGCCGCGTGGTCGGAGAAGCTCGCGGGGTCCTCGCCAGTGATCATGCGCCTAGGCAAGGAGGCGATGCGCCGCCAGCTCGACATGGATCTCGATGACGCGCTCGACTACCTGCGCGCGCAGCTAACGCTGGCGCTCTCCACCGAGGACATCGTCGAGGGCGTGACCGCGTTCTTCGAGAAGCGCGAGCCGCAGTGGAAAGGCCGCTGATGAGCACGCAACAGACCACCTCGATCCTGCGGCCGCTCGTCGAGGACCTGGAGGCCCGGCGCGCGCAGATCAAGCTCGGCGGCGGCGAGGAGAAGATCGCACGCCAGCACGCCGCCGAGAAGCTGACGGCGCGCGAGCGCCTCGCGCTGCTGATCGACGACGGCACGTTCACCGAGCTCGGAATCCACGGCCGTCCGCACTTCGCCCAGCGCGCGATGGACGGCAAGGAGGCTCCGGCCGACGGTGTGATCACCGGCTACGGCAAGGTGGACGGGCGTCTGGTGGCGGTGTGCGCGTACGACTTCACGGTGATGGCCGGCTCGATGGGAATGACGGGCGAGCTGAAGGTGACGCGGCTGCGCGAGCTGGCATTGACGAAGCGCATCCCATTCATCTGGTTGCTCGACTCCGCGGGCGCGCGCATTCAGGAGGCGGTCGGCTCGTTGTTCGCCGGCTCCGGCCACCTGTTCCGCGAGGAGGTCGTGATGAGCGGTGTGATCCCGCAGATCGCCGCGCTGATGGGCCCGTGCGCGGCCGGTACGGCGTACATCCCCGGCCTGGCCGACTTCGTGCCCATGGTCAAGGGGCGCGGCTCGATGGCGCTCGCGGGGCCACACCTCGTCCGCGCGGCGATCGGCGAGGACGTCACCCAGGAGGAATTGGGTGGCTCGCGCGTGCACTGCCGCAAGTCCGGCGTCGGCGACATGGAGATCGCAGACGACGAAGAGTGCATCGATGCCATCAAGCAATACCTGTCGTTCATGCCGCAGAACTGCGAGTCAGCGCCACCGCTGCTCGCCAGCTCCGATCCGATTGAGCGCGGCGACGAGGATCTGCTCGACGTGCTGCCGGAGTCAAACCGCAAGCCGTATGACATGTACGAGGTGATCCGCAGGATCGCCGACGACGGCTTCTACTTCGACATGAAGGGGCAGTGGGCGAAGACGATCATCACGTGCTTCGCGCGCTTCGGCTCACGCCCGGCCGGCATCATCGCCAACCAGCCCAAGCACCTGGGCGGCATCCTCGACAACGACTCGGCCGACAAGGCCGCGCGCTTCGTCAACCTGTGCAACGCGTTCGGCATCCCGCTCGTCTTTCTGATGGACGTGCCGGGCTTCATGGTCGGCACAAAGGTCGAGGCCGACGGGATCATCCGCCACGGCGCGAAGATGCTCTACGCGGTCGCCAACGCGACAGTCCCGAAGATCACCGTGATCACGCGCAAGGCCTACGGCGCGGGCTACTACGTGATGAACGGCCGCGCATACGAGCCGGATTTGATCGTCGCCTGGCCGTCTGCCGAGATCAGCGTGATGGGCGCTGAGGGGGCGGTGGAGATCGTGATGCGCAAACAGGTCGATGAGGCTGAGGATCCGGAGGCGAAGAAGGCCGAGCTGATAGCGGCCTATCGCAAGCTGATCGATGTGTACGTGCCTGCGGGCAACGCCATGATCGATGACGTGATCGACCCACGCGAGACTCGCCTGACGATCTGTCGCGCGCTCGAGCTGACCGAGAACAAGCACGTCGAGCGTCCTTGGAAGCGCCACGGCGTGGTGCCCGTATGAGCCTCGACGATCCCGTCGTGATCACGTGCTCGATCTCGGGGGCGATCGCCAACCGCGAGCAGTGCCCGGCGATTCCGTATACGCCGGAGGAGTACGCGGCGGAGGCACGGCGGATCGCCGACGAGGGCGGCGTGATGATCCACATCCACGCGCGCAAGCCGGACGGCACGCCGAGCTATGAGGTCGAGGACTTCCAGGCGATCACCGACGCGATCCGCGCAGAGGTTGGCGACGCGGTGATCATCAACTACTCCACCGGCACGATCGGCGTGCCCGTGGAGAAGCGGGTGGAATACCTGCGCGCCTGCCGCCCGGAGGTGGCGGCGCTGAACATGGGCTCGATGAACTACGCGAAGTACTCGAAGTCGAGGAAAGAGTTCGTGTTCAAGATGGTGTTCGCCAACCCGTTCGAGGAGATCATCGAGCTGTTATGTGCGATGAACGAACTCGGCATCAAACCCGAGCACGAGTGCTTCGACATCGGCCACGCCGGCAGCCTCGTGCCGCTGATCGACATGGGCGTGCTGAAGACTCCCCTGCACGTCGACTGCGTTATGGGTGTGGTCGGGGGTATTCCGCCGAGCGCGCGCAACCTGGCGGCGATGGTGGACAACATCCCTGTGGGCTCGCATTGGGGAGTGATCGGGATCTCCCGTGACCAGTGGATGCTGATTGGCGCGGCGCTGAGTCTCGGCGGGTCGATCCGGGTCGGGCTGGAGGACAACCTTTACCTCCCCGGCGGCGAGATGGCCAAGTCCAACGGCGAGCTGATCGCCAAGGCCCGGCAGATGACCGAAGATCTAGGTCGCCGTCCGGCCACGGTGGAGGAGGCCCGGGCAATGCTGAACGTCCCGCAACGAGGGACATGAGCCTGCCGCTCGAGGGCATCCGTGTGCTCGACCTCTCGCGCCTCTTGCCAGGAGGCTTCTGCTCGCTGCTGCTGGCGGACTTCGGCGCGGATGTGCTGAAGGTCGAGGACACGGGGATGGGTGACTACATCCGCTGGGCGCCACCGTATTACGAGGGGGCCGATGACAGCGCGAAGTCGGCGCTGTTCCTGTCGCTGAACCGCAACAAGCGCTCGATCCGCATCGACCTCAAGAGCGAGCGGGGCCGCGAGGTGTTACTGCGGCTGGTTGGCGAATACGACGTCGTGCTCGAGTCCTTCCGCCCCGGCGTGCTCGACCGCCTCGGCGTCGGCTATGAGCGCATGCGCGAGGTCAATCCCGGGATCGTCTACTGCGCCATCTCCGGCTACGGGCAGAGCGGTCCGAAGCGCGATGCATCCGGGCACGACATGAACTACCTCGGCCTCGTCGGGCTGCTGGGTTTGACGGGAGACCCGCCCTCCCCGCGGGGAGGCGGGGCGGGTGGGGATCCCATTCAATCCGCCGGGCAGATCGCAGACCTCGGCGGCGGTGCGCTGATGGCCGCCTTCGGGATCCTCGCGGCGCTGCGCGAGCGCGACGGTTCCGGCGAGGGCCAGCTGGTTGACGTGTCGATGGCCGATGGGGCGCTGTCGTGGCTGGCGATGGTGGCTGCGGGGTACTTCGCCGACGGGATGGTGCCGCACCGGGGCGATCTGCCGCTGGCTGGCTCGCTGATCTGTTACCGGCCGTATGAGTGCGCCGGCGGCTGGGTGACGCTGGGGGCGCTGGAGCCGAAGTTCTGGCAGTCGTGGTGCCGGGGAGTGGGACGTGAGGATCTGATCGAGAAGCAGTTCGAGGGGCCCGGCTCTGAGGCGCACGCGCAGGTCAAGGAGATCTTCGCTGCCCGCACGCGGAGTGAATGGGAGGCGTTCGCCTCCGAGCACGACTGCTGCCTGGAGCCTGTGCTCGAGCTGGACGAGGCGCTCTCCTCAGAGCTGGTGCGCGAGCGGGAGATGGTCGTCGAGATCGAGCAGCCCGGCGCCGTGCTGCCTGTCCGCCAGCTCGGGATTCCGGTGAAGCTGGGACGTACCCCGGGCGATCACGCGCGGATGCCGGGGCCGGCGCTCGGTGAGCACACCGAGGAGGTGCTGCGCGCGGCCGGCTACAGCGAGGCGGAGGTGAGCGAGCTGCTGCGGGCGGGCGTTGTTGCGAGTTCCGCCCGCCCGGCCGAGGGAACCGATGAGTCCCCGTCCCCGGCGTTTCGGGTGTAGGCAGAGGCCGAAGGCATGGGCACTACGGAGGTTTCGCCCGACCGGCCGTTGTTGAAGATCAGCGAGCTGGCCGAGCGCTCAGGTGTGAGCGCCGGGACGATCAGGCATTACGTGCGCGAGGGCCTGCTCGGCGGGGAGGAGGAGATCGTCAGGACGAGCCGCAACATGGCCTACTACCCGCCCTCCTACGTTGAGCGGATCGTGCTGATCAAGCGCCTGCAGGAGGAGCGGTTCATGCCGCTGCGGGTGATCAGAGGTGCGCTCGAAGACGACCCGGAACGCGTGCGCGCCCTGATCGAGCTCGAGGACCGCATCCTCGAGCGGGCGCTTGCGAGCGCCGAGGACTCGCGGCGCGTGTCCATCAGGGCCGTGCGCGAGCGCTACGAGATCCCCCGCAACGTGCTCGAGCGGCTCGCGGAGATCGGCGTGCTGACGCCCAGCCGCAACGGCTACGACCAGGACGACGTGAAGATCATCGAGGCGATCGCGAGCTTCCGCGCGGGCGGCTACGAGGAGGCGCTCGGCTTCACCGTCTACGACACCCTGCGCTACCGCGAGGCCCTGGAGCCGCTCGTCGCCGACGAGGTGCGCGCGCTGCTCGATCGCCTGGCGGGCGAGGTGGATGTCGAGCGCGCGATGGAGATCGTCGCTGCCGGCGTCGAGCCGCTGCGCGAGCTGCTCGGGGCGATGCACTCCAAGCTGCTGCTGGCCGAGCTGCGCCGCCAGCACAAGCGATAACTACCAGTGCGCGCGGTGATGCTCCACGACCCCGAGGCCATGGGCTAGCTCGATCCCGCCCGGGAGCGTCCCCGAGAAGCTGCCGAACGGCGCGCGATAGTCGCTTCTCACGATCAGCAGGTTCTCCCGGCGGCTGCGCTCGGCCTCCGGGAGAAACCGCAGGTCCGATCCGTCCTCACAGCGGATGCGTGAGAGATCCTCATCGAAGGTGACGGGCGGGGTCTCCCGCGGCGCCTCTGCCACCCACACGGCCCGCTCTGAGCCGGCCGGCGGATCGTTGACTCCCGCCACGAGGTTCCAGGCCAGCGGCGTCCCGTCAGGACCCTCGCCCACCCCGGCGCTCCACCACCACTCAGTGAAGCGGGCGTGGTAGCCAGCGGTGTCGTCGATCACCGCGAGCGCCTCGACCTGCCGCTCCGGGCCGCCATCGAGGACAAGCGTTCCGCGGGCCGGAACGCCGGCCTGCTTGCGCGTCCACACGTGCTCGCGACCGTGCATGCAGAGGGCCTGGATGCCGTCGTTTTCATCGATGCAGAGATCGAGCAGCACGCCGCTGTCATTGATTCGCAGTTGTCGGGATTCAAGCACGACACTCCGTCGCGAAAGTAAACGCGTACGCTCGCGCAAGCGACCGTCGCTGCGCGGATGGACCGCCCAGAACGACTGGAGGAATGGTCCAACGCGAACAACTGCAGCGCACGCCATCAGCTCCTCGCAGAACACGCCCACATAGCGCCAGCGCTTCAACGGCCGCGTCCCGCGGAACATCGGTGAAGCTGCGGTGGGCGCTATGCTTTGGGGTGTTGACTGACTAGTCAATCTATTCTGCGGTGAAAGCGTCGCGGAAGGGGAATGAGACATGAGGGTCGCGGCAGTCCAGCTGAACTCCACCGCCGATGAGGCCGCGAACCTCGCCGCGGCCGACCGCTTGACACGCGCCGCAGCGGCGGACGGCGCGCGCTTGATCGTACTCCCCGAGAAGTGGATGCTGATCGGCACCGGCCAGCAGCTGCGCGACGGGGCGCAGACGCTTGACGGGCCGGCGATCTCCTGGGCGCGGGCGACCGCGCGCGAGCTGGGGGTAGACCTCGTTGCCGGGTCGATCGCCGAGCGGGTGGCGGGACAGGAGAAGCTGTCCAACACCTCCGTGCACGTGGACCCGCAAGGCGTTCTCAAGGCGTTCTACCGGAAGCTGCACATGTTCGATGTCGAGATCGAGGGAAAGAGCTACCGCGAGTCAGACGTAGAGCAAGGGGGCGATGAGATCGTTCTCAGCCAGACCGCGGATGGTGTGGAGCTGGGTATGGCGATCTGTTACGACCTGCGCTTTCCCGAGCTTTTCCGGATCCTCGCCGTGCGGGGCGCGCGCGTGATCGTGCTGCCGTCGGCGTTCACGCTGCCGACCACACGCGATCACTGGGAGACGCTGATCAGGGCGCGCGCGATCGAGAACCAGACGTTTGTGATTGCCGCCAACCAGGTGGGCCGCCACCAGCGCGGCCTGCACTCCGGCGGGCGCTCGATGATCGTCGATCCCTGGGGTGTGGTGCTGGCACAGGCGCCCGACCGCGAGGGATACATAGTCTCCGAGCTGGACCTCGAGTATCAGCGCGAGATCCGCGCACGGCTTCCCTCGTTGGCAAACCGCCGCCCCGTCGCCTACCGCTGGCCGGAGGCGGCCTGATGAAGGCAGAGCGGGCCACGGCGCCGGACAAGCGCCGCTTGATCCTCGACGCGGCCGTGAGGGTGTTCGCCCGCCAGGGCTTCCATGCTTGCCGCGTTTCGGACATCGCCGACGAGGCCGGGGTCGCGTATGGGCTCGTGTATCACTACTTCTCGTCCAAGGACGAGGTGCTCGACACGCTCTTCCTCGAGCGCTGGAACGTGATGCTCGAGCTGATCCGCGAAGTCGACGCACAGCCGCTTGCAGTGCGCGAGAAGCTTGGCGCGATCGCGTCGTTCATCGTGGACAGCTACCGGCACGACCCCGACCTCATGAAGGTGATCATCGTCGAGGTCACGCGCGCGGCGAACTCGTTCGGGCAGACCCACCTCG
>Ga0307374_10015704_pt1 | contig 10148 bp, 9 predicted proteins | sample OX3MG_FD_202532 | JGI IMG/M metagenome (GOLD analysis project Ga0307374, IMG submission 202532) | Soil microbial communities from Risofladan, Vaasa, Finland - OX-3 | ecosystem: Environmental > Terrestrial > Soil > Coastal area > Acid sulfate soil | place: Finland: Risofladan, Vaasa | collected...
TTGGAAAGCTCCTCGGGAAGCATCGGCACGGCGCGATTCGGGAAGTAAACCGAGGTGCCGCGAAGCCGGGCCTCGCCATCGAGTGGCGCCGCACGCTGGACGTAATGCGCGACATCGGCGATGTGCACCTGCAACTCATAATTTCCGTTGGGCAGCGGAGCAACGTAGACGGCGTCGTCGAAATCGCGAGCGGTTTCTCCGTCGATGGTTACGATGGGCAAATCGCGAAAATCGCGCCGTCCCTGCAAATCCGCCTCCGCGACCTGCTGTGGCATGGCTTTCGCTGTATCCAGCACTTCCTCAGGGAAAATATGAGGAAGATGATGCTTGCGGATGATGATTTCGACGTCCACGCCGATCTCGCCGGGACGCCCAAGGATCTCGATCACGCGCCCGGTGGGCGTGAGCCCTCCCTTGGGAAAACGCGTGATCTCGACGTCCACAACGGCGCCGTCCAGCTCGGGCTGGCGCAAGCGATGCGAAGCTGGAACCTTGCTATCGGGCGTTGCCTGCTGATTTTGCCGCAAAGTGGGAGTCAGCTCTTCCCCTGGTGGAATCAGGACTTCGTGAAGAATGCGCGTGTCGTAGGGCAAGACATAGTTGCCGTGCGGGCCATAGCGGAACAGGCCGACCAGGGTGGGATGCTCCCGCTCCAGAATCTGCACGACGCGGCCTTCGGCACGGCCATCGGCGCGGCGGCGCTCGACGCGCGCAAGCACGCGGTCCCCATGCATGGCGTCGTTGAGATTATCCCGGCCGATGAACAGATCGCCTTCGACTTTGGGGATGGGCGAATCGGGGACAATGAAGCCATAGCCATCGCGATGGGCCACGACCCGCCCAGAGATCAGATTGGGGTCGCGTGCGCGCTTGGGCAGCGCCACGGAAGGAGACACCGGTTTCCTTGCACCGACGGTGTAGCCGGGAGCGAGACGCTGCGTGGCCTTGCCGCCAGCGAGCCGATAGCGGCCGCCCGGCATTTCGTCGATATCACCGCGCTGCTTGAGCTTTTGGATGATTCTAGGCAAGAAGCGGCGGCCGTGATGCTTCAGTTCAAGGCCATGGGCAATCTCACGGATGCTTGCGGGCTGCGAGAGCGTGGCGAGATGAGCGACCACCTGCTCCTGGCTGATTTCACCGGGGTGTGGCGTTTTCGGCTCGATGGTGTGCGTGCGCTTCATCCGATGGAATTGGGAGGCTCCTACAGGCTAACGGAATTTCCGCCGCATGGCAAAAGGTGGCGTCAGACCCGCGAGCGAATATCGGACTACGGCGGGGGCACGCGCGGAATCGGAACGTTCAGCATGACGATCCTGCCGCTCGGTTCGCGCTCAAGCGGCGGCGCGTATTCGCCAAGTTCCTCCCGCCGCCACCAGGCGCCTTGATCGCGCTTGGTCGTTGCGTCGGTGAACCAATACTGCCAGAGGACCAAGCGCACCTCCCGAGGCGGCGCGGTGGCAAACGGATTTCCGGCGAACAATGCGAGCACGTCGGGCTGGTTCTGAAGCAGGCGTTCCTCGGTCCAAACCACCCAGCGATAGTCCTGCCAGGAGCCCAGGGATGCGAACCACAGGTTCCACTCGAACCGCGGCTGATAAGGGGCGTAAATCCCCGGCGCCTTGCGCGGATCTTGAGGCTTATAGCGAAACGGATAAGCGATCCACGTCTTGCCGTCGCGCGTACCTTGAAACTCAAGCTCATAGCGTGCATGGGTCATCACGGCGAACAGGCCGTAACGGTCCGCAATACGAAACGGTTCGAGCCTTCGAACGAGAGAGGCAGGAAACGGCAGCCCCGGAAAAAACATCCAGAGCAGTTGCACCGTTGTGGCGTAGAAAACCATGCCGAGACAAACGCCCGCAAGGAGCCTGTCCAGGGACGCGCGCGCGGTGCGCCATCGCAATCGCCAAGCTCCGGCGGGAGCTTCGCCGGCGGTTACGCCGGGAGGGCTTTTCGAGAGAAAGTTCCGAATGCGCGCGGGAAGAATCCATTCGATGAAACGGTCGTCGAGCAAAAGAAAGCCCAGCGAGAGAACGATGTAATTCAAAAAGGCATAATTGGCCGTGAGAATGATGCAGATTTGAAATGAGGTCACAATCCAGAAGCATGCGATGCGAAACGGACGCGGCAGAAAGAGCATCCAGACCAGCACGAGCTCAACCGCAAAAATGAGGACAACGGTGGACGTGTGGAACCAGTGAGGAAAGTGCTGGACGTACCAGCCAATCCAGGTGGGAAGCGGGCAGTTCTGATAATAGTCCTGCATGGCCGTGAAATGATGCCAGGAAGCGTCGCCGCTCGCGACCTTCACGATGCCCGATTCGAAATAAATGCGGAACCATTCCCATCGCAAAAGAAAAAGGCTGGCGCGCGAGGGCGGCTGCCAGCGTCCCAGTCCCGGCCACCATCCCGCAGGCGCAAAAAAGAACGCGATAAAGCCCGCCTCGAGCAGCATGCCGTCCGACTGGTAACTGGAAAAATCCTGGGCGGCAGCCACGAACGAGAGAAAACAGAGGAAGCAGATTGCCAGGGTTGCGCGCGGCCAGACGTTCGCCGCCAACAGCAGCGAAGCGACAATCCCCAGCCAGCAGACGCACATGAGGGCGCGATCGCTCGAGCCGAACCAGAGAAGCGTTGGAGCGAACCAGAATCGACTGACATGAAATGCCGCCGCGACCGCTTGCAGATAGTCGCGGGCGGGAAGGATTCCGTTTGGGCCGATCAGGCCCTTGATCTGAAACAGGAAGGAATAGAAGGCGGAGAGATAAATCAGCCCAAGTGCGCGAAGAAAAATCCACCGAGGCCAGAGATGTCCTGGCCGGGTTTCGGCCGGGGGTTCAGGCCCGAGCAGCCAATCAACGACCGCGGCTAGGCGCATTTGCATCGCCCGCGATTATACTGGAGCGGAATGCGAGCGCCTCTGGCGGGCCGGAGGCAAAGTTCGAAGAAGCGAACTAAGGCTGCGTGTAATTCCCGGGCAGTGAACGCAGGTAAGCGATGATAGCCTGGGCATCCTCATGACTCATGTGATAGATGTGCATGGGAGGCTGGATCGGCAAGCCGTTGGGCCCGATACCCTTCTCGAGGATCGTCTCGCCCTGATCTTCGGTGAAACCCACGAAACCCGCCAGAGCAGGCGCGCGCATCGCCCAGTTTGGATTTGGGCGAACAGGCATGATCCAAATGGGGGCTCCCTGAAGATACCTGGAGTTGTCGAGATCACCGTTCGCATCTCGCGGAGTGTGGCACTCCGAGCACATTCCGACGTGGTCGACCAGATATTCGCCTCGCGCAATGGAAGCCTGCTGAGCCGCAGCCGTGGCCGGGACCGTTTTGGTCTTGGGGGTCTGGGCGGGCTCAGCGGAACTTTCTCGCGGCGAAAAACTCAATGCAATCAATGCAGCAACCAGCAAAACTAGCAGGCTCAATCCCCACCGATAGATCGCTTTCATAGCGTTTCGATCCTAAATTTAATTTATATTGATGCGGCCCTGGACAAAGAGCCAAAACGGCAAAACTAGAACGGAGAAGTATCGCAAAAACCGTGTCGGTGTGTCCATCTGGTTTTCATTCGCGGCGTGGAATAATTTGCAATTGCGGAACAGGGCGGCAGGGATGAGAGGGATGCATGACGCCTGAATCCGAGTGCTCGAAACTACGCTTGCGCGTTGGCTCGACGGCTGGCGGCGCCGGAATCCGCCGCGGCAAATACTTCCTTGGCGAGAAACAAGCCGTTGAGGGCAGCTGGAAATCCCGCGTAGACGGACATGTGAATGATGGTCTCGACGATTTCGGCACGAGTGCAGCCGGCGTCGAGAGCCAGTTGAAGATGAGCCTTCAATTGAGGAGCGGCGTGGCCCATGGCCGTCAGTGCCGCGACCGTGATCAATTCCCGGGTGCGCAGATCGAGGCCTGGACGGGAGAAAATGTCGCCAAAGGGGAACTCGACAATGTAGCGGGCGAAATCGGGAGCGATATCCGCCAGGCTATCGGCGAGGCGTTGCGCAGCCTGCGGGTCCATCTCCGACAGCTTTGCAAGACCGCGCTGGTATCGCTCGTTGTCATTGGTCATGGCTTGCCTTCACAATACATCGATGAAGAAAATTGGTGCCCAAGAGAGGACTCGAACCTCCACTCCCTTGCGAGAACTAGCTCCTGAAGCTAGCGCGTCTGCCAATTCCGCCACTTGGGCAAAGGACTTACAGATGCTATTTTCGCGTTTGTGACCAATTTCTCGTTTGTGTTTGTGACTGTTGGTTTCCATTGGCCGCGTTGTTCTACGTGCTTCCAGCTTTCTCGGCCGCTTCCGCAAGGTCACCGTGAACCACGATATTATACCTGGAAAATATAGTCTGATGGGGAAATCGTCACTTTCCAGAATCGTGTGGATGAGGGGAGGGTTAGGCGAGCTTCTCCTTGAGCCACTGATTAACCATTTCTCCAACGGCCCCTCTCTCCCGACTTCCGCGACCCATGTGCTTTCCGCCGGCCATGATCCGGGCCATCTTTGGCCAGCCCGTGGATAGCAGTAATGGGATCTCTCGGGGCGAAATCCATGGATCCTTGTCGCCATTGACGCAAAGCATAGGCGCATTGGGCTTGCCCAACCAGCCCTCCTCCAGTAGCGACATTGCCGGAGCTGTCCGGACGAGTTCGTCGAAATCCTTCACGCCGTTCGCATAGATCATTGAATCGGGCAAAGGCCAGAAATATTCCTTCTCGTCATCACGCAGATACATTAGCCAGTCCTTCTGCCAAGTGTAGTGAATCGGTCCACCAAATTCGACGCACGCCTTCAGGCGCTTCGGCTCGACGTAGGCCATCTTGCCGCCATAGTATCCGCCGTAGCTCCCTCCAACAAATCCGATCCGCCCGCCATCCAGGTCCTGGCGGGTTGTAAGGTAATCGATGATGGCAACGTATAGCTTCTCCGAATCGGGCTTATTGAAAATTGGGCACTCACCGGCTCCCGGCATGTCAACCTCAAACCCCGCTGCACCGATGGCGAGACTCTCGTTCAAGGTGCGACCTTCCTTATACTCGTCCACGCCGCCGGTTCTGATTACGACCGGAGGTCGGGTCACTCCCTTCGGCTTCCGTAGATGGCCGACAATCTTCTTGCCCTCAAACGGGATCTCAACAATCTCAAGCGGGGGATCCCATGATCGGATCGCCTTCCGGAAATTCACGATGCACTTGCGGTAGGCGGCCTGTTTAGCCGGAGAATTAATCACCGGGAATCTCGCAATTCCGTAATACATGGATGCCTTTTCGTACGCCTTGTTCGCCTCAGCCATCTTGCCCTGCGACTCAAGTTCAGCGCCTTTCTGCTCGAACGGTACCGCCAGCTTGGTCCACTCCGCCACCCACGGCTCGGCATCGAAACTCGTCAGCTTTGCGAATATTGCCCGCGTTGCCTCCGGGTCGGCACCGCCGCCAATAAATTGTTGCATGCGTTGCCATGCGCCTTCGGCGTAGCTTGGATCTTTGAACGGATTCACTTTAGAGGTCGACGAAGACGGCGAAGACGACGGACTCTGCGCCATTGCAACTGGACTTTTGAGCGCAAATGCCCCAGCGATTGTCGCCGCGCCGGCCACCCCAGCTGCTCGCAGCAGTTCTCGCCGGGAGGGCTGGATATCGCGTATGCCCGACCCAGGGAGGAACGTATTTGCGCTCGTTTCTTGCGAGTTTCGGAGTTCATCTTCGTTTTTCATTTTGCATTTACCTCTACAGGAAGCGTCGACCCCTTGGATCAGGCGTCTAGCTGTGAAATGTTGTCGGAGAATACCGAGATCAAGGTTTAATCCAATTGCATCTTTCCGTCAAGAATTTTGCGCGCGCCCGGCCGATGCTTTGTCAACGTAGCACCGGGAATCGAAGAATGGTTGACCGCAGGCGTTCAGGGCTCCTATTGTTGTGTGCAGGGATCAGGAAGCGCGAAACAGGAGGCACTGCAATGGCTACCGTCCGCGCGATGATCGAGCGCCGCCGCTCCAGCCGCGTTCCGATACGCATTCCCATAAAAGTGTTTGCGAATGGCTTCCAAGGCCAGCCGCACGATGCGCCGGCCGAAGCAATCGCCGTGAGCCGCCATGGAGCCTTACTCCGCGTTGCTTTCTCACCGGATCCAGGCTCGCGCATTGAAGTATCGAATGGCTTCTCGGAAGAGACGAGGGAGTTTCGGGTGATCGGTGTGGGTGCTCCGAGAGAGGACGGCCTGGTGGAACTCGGCGTCGAAATGCTTTATCCCGCGCATAATTTCTGGGGCATCCAGTTCCCGGGCGAGCGCCCGTTGGCTTGAATTCCATCCTCGCGGGCGGTGCTATAATCTTACCGTTTCGACCCAGGCCCGCACGGGCCGGACTTGGCAGACTCCTGACGGCCTGCGGGCAGCGGAGGTAGCCATGGAAATGCTTCACACCACGCTGTTCAGTGTGTTGGTCGCTTGGGCCATCGTGACAGCAGTTCTGATCTGCGTGCTGATCTATCGCAGCATGCTGGGGAACCGGGAGGAAGACCAGCTCTTCCTCGATGGCGCAGGGCAATCAATGGCCCAAGAGCAGCAGACTATCGTCGCGCGGATTGAAAGGCTGAGCCGCCCTATTACCGCGCTCATCGTTCTTTCTGGAGCGCTGCTCGTGGCGATGGCCGGACTCTGGCTGTGGGAAGGTTTCCGGAATTTTTAAGCCGAAGCCACCGGCAATTAAGGTTTTGGCAAAGTGGACTGCGGCGCGGCGGACGATGCCGGAGCCTGCGGCTTGGACTGCACCTGATTCGATGGGAGTTGGGGGCAAATCTCGGACGTGTGATTGTGCACGATCAGCCAGTTGTCCCCCACTTTGGTCAGCACCAAGGTGGTCTGCCCACGCGCCGTGAATGGCTTGCCGTTCAGCGTCGAATCGAATTCCCACTGATACGATGCCCAGGATACGTCTCCGTGCACGAAGATGAATGTGTTGCGGCGAATCAGCTGCATTCCAGGAAAGGCGGCTTTTTCGCTCTCATATAAAGCCACATAATTTTTCCAGCCAACGACGGGCGGGGCATAGACGCCGCTTACAAACGTAGCGTTATCGGAATAGTATTTGTGCATTGCTTCGACGTCGCCCACCTGAAACGCGCCCAGCATCTCTCCAATGTCGTGGTCGATCTGGTCGGAAACGGACATTGGGATTTCCGGAAGGGGGCCGGAGTTGTCCTTGTCTTTCGAATTCTTGTTTTTCTGCCCGGCCCAGATGGCGGATGAACCAATGAAAAATAAGAGGGCGGCAAAGGCGCAGGCTAAGGGACGACTGTAAGCGAATCTTCCAATTTTATTCTTCATTCGCTGTTTTCCTCCTGAATTCGCACGCAGCATAGCACGAAGCCCAAAGGGTGCCGCGGGTCTAAGGAACGCGATGTGTCGCAAATGCGCAGGGGGCCAGCGCTGCCAAGCGAGAAGCTAAATGTCGCGGGCAATGCGAAAACCATAATCCGCATACTGAAAATCGGGAGGGATGCTCGATCGAGCGGCACAGCGCGACACCTTCGTGTAATGCCGCCACGAGCCGCCGCGCGAGGCGCGACGCGACCCCGCTAGCGGCCCCTGGGGATTGTGTTCCGGCGAAACGGCGTAATAATCGGCGGCAAACCAGTCGGCACACCATTCATGGACGTTCGCGCCAATGTCGAACAGGCCGTAGGCGTTTTTCTCCGCGCGGCCGACGGGTTCGGGGCCCGTTTTCCAGCGCTCGGTGTAATTGGGAAGCAATTCCGGTGGCTGATCGCCCCACGGATATTGCTTCTGCTCGAGTCCGCCGCGAGCGGCCCGCTCCCACTCCGCTTCCGTCGGCAAGCGATAGCGCCGCCCCGTCGACCGGCGAAGCCATTCGCAGTAAGCCATAGCGTCGAGCCAGGAAGATCCCACAACGGGTTGTTCAGGGTGCGAAAAGCCGGGCTGGTCCCATTGAGGCGGCGGGCGATGGCCGGTGGCGGCCAGAAACTGTGCGTAGTCCGCGTTCGTAACCTGGCATGCGGCCAGCTCAAACGTATCAATCCAAACGTGGTGGACGGGGCGCTCGTTGTCCTGCCCGGTTTCGCTGCCCATCCAGAACCGGCCTTCGGGAATCAGCACCATGCGCGGTTCCTGGGATGCGCCGCGCGCGGCACTCTCGAGCGGGGGAATTTCATTCATTTTGCATTTGCGCAGCAGGCCGTCCGGTTCACTGGGCAGCCTCTTCAAAGGGTTCAAAGGGCCACTGGCGAAGATATCGCGCGCGTCCCAAGTACACAAGGACGCCTGCCGCCGCAGCCGCGAGCGATGCGAGCACCGGCGTGCGGCCCGTGGAGATAAAGATGGCCGTCCAGCCCACCATGGCGATCAGCACCGGCAGGGGATACATCCACATGCGAAAGGGCCAGCGATCCGCCTTCCAGCGGCGATGCAACATGAGCAATCCGATGGCCTGGCCGACGAATTGAATGAGGCAGCGCATGGCCAGGATGGTGCGAATGACCTGGCCCAACGTGAGCCACAAACAGAAAAGGAACGCGGTGGCGCCGAGCGCAAGCAGCGAAATATGAGGGAAATGCTTGGTCTTGTGCACACGAGCGAACACGGAGAAGAAATTGCCGTCCAGCGCGGCTGCGAAGGGAACGCGCGAATAGCCAAGCGTCGCGGAGAAGATCGACCCGAACGCTGTGACCAGAATCAGGCAAGTCGCCACGGTGGCCCAGCCCGACCCGTACACGCGCTCGACGAAGAGGCTTACGACCGCTTGCGTTTTTGCCGCTTCCTGCCAGGGCACCACGCCGAGAATGCAGGTTTGCATGGCGAAGTAGAGAATCGCCACACCAATAATGGAGATGAAAATCGCGCGCGGAATGTTCTTTCCGGGATTTTTCATCTCGCCGCCCAGATTGCAAACATTGTAGTAGCCGAGGTAGGAATACACGCTCTGCACGGTCGCATGGCCCAGCCCCGCCAGGAAGATCCAGGAAAAACTCCATGCACCGGGAGGAAAAGCGAGCACGAGGCTCCCATGGAAATGAGTGGCGCCGCCGTAGATGAGCCACAGGATTGTCCCAACCACGATGACGCAGAGAGCGATCGAAATTTTTCCGATCGCCGTAATCCGGCGATAGAGCAGCACGACGGCCAAAACCACCGCCGCACCGGCAATGATGTTCTCCGCGTGTGTACCGAGGGGACTCAGAGCATGGGAGAGCCAGCCATATCTGGCCACGAGATAGGTCGAATAACCCGCGAACCCAAGGGCGCCTGAGGCCACGCTGAGGGGCCCCTGGAAAAGCGTTTGCCAGATGTAGAGGAACGACATGAGCCGTCCCCATTTTCCGGGCCCATAAGCCTCGCGCAGGAAAACGTAACTCCCGCCGGCTTGCGGCATCGCCGCGCCCAGCTCCGCCCAGATGGAACCGTCGATCACCGCGAGAACAGCGCCGATCACCCATGCGATGAGGCTCTGCGGGCCACCCATTACCTGGAGGATCAGCGGGATCACGACAAACGGACCGATGCCCACCATGAAGGTGACGTTGAGCGATGTGGCTTCGATTAGGCCGAGGCCGCGTTCGAGTTTGTCGGTTTCGTCCACTCGTTTGAGCAGGCAGAAGCAGGCAAGCATAGCAAACAACCCTGCGATCGCTCGAAATAACGGGAAGGTTGCGGTGACATTGGAAAACAGGATTCGACGCGCTGCATCCATGCGTTCCGCTTCCGCGAGGAATGTCACCGCTTGTACTATCGAGGCATGACCGAAGTCGGTATCGGTGTTACGGCCGCCACCGTTGCGGTTCTGGTGATTGCATTTTTTCGGGCTCGCCGCAGGCGTCCCTTTCCCGCGCATGGCTGGCTTGGCGTCGTGGCGCTGGCGGGCGCGGAATGGCTGATGTTTCGCGGCGTCGAGCCCGTGACGACATTTTTCACACCGATCGCCTGGAGCGCCTACATCCTCATTGTGGACGCAGCCGTTCTTTCGCTCACCAGCCGTTCGCGGCTCCACGACGCCCCTCTGAACCTGGCGCGCATGGCGTTGATCTCGATTCCTTTGTGGCTCATCTTCGAGGGCTATAATCTGCGGCTGCGAAATTGGGTTTACACGGGCGTGCCCGCCGGATGGGCGGGCGCATTGCTGGGCTACGGATGG
>Ga0307374_10015707_pt1 | contig 10146 bp, 6 predicted proteins | sample OX3MG_FD_202532 | JGI IMG/M metagenome (GOLD analysis project Ga0307374, IMG submission 202532) | Soil microbial communities from Risofladan, Vaasa, Finland - OX-3 | ecosystem: Environmental > Terrestrial > Soil > Coastal area > Acid sulfate soil | place: Finland: Risofladan, Vaasa | collected...
CCCCGCGGCGGCCGCGACCACCCTAGGCGCGAGCATCCCGGAGCCGCTCGATGCGCGGGACGACCCCGGGTCCCTACCGGTGTCGACCGGTGTCGACCGGTGTCGACCGGTGTCGACCGGTGTCGACCGGGCGTGACCGGGGTCGACCGGGAGCGACCGGGAGCGATCTCAGGCCCGATCTGGCCCCGACTGCGATCGACCTCGGCGCGACCCGACGGAGCGTCGACGGCGAATAGGGTGCGCCCATGGCCATCGCGATCGGCAGTTCCGTCCCTGACATCGAGATCAAGACCATGGGGCCCGAGGGACCCGTCCCGATCCGGACCGGTGAGGTGCTCGGTCGGGGGAAGGTCGTGCTCTTCGCCCTACCGGGGGCGTTCACCCCCGGCTGCTCGAAGTTCCACCTGCCGGGGTACGTCGAGAACGCCGACGAGCTCACGGCCAAGGGCGTGTCGACCATCGCGTGCGTGTCGGTCAACGACGCCTGGGTCATGAAGGCGTGGGGCGACGCCCAGGGCGTCGGCGACAAGATCGTCATGCTGGCCGACGGCAACGCCGAGTTCACCAGGGCCATGGGCCTCGAATGGGACGGGTCGGGCGCCGGCCTGGGCCTGCGGTCGCAGCGCTACGCGGCGGTCATCGAGGACGGCGTGGTCACGTCGCTCGAGGTCGAGCCCAAGCCCGGTGTCGACGTCAGCTCCTGCGCCAACATCCTGACCAAGCTCTGAGCAACCCGTCGTCGATCGCTCTCGCGACGGCGCAACGGCGCCAACGCCGGGGCGGGGCGGCGCGGTCAGCCCGATCCGTACAGGAGCGACCCCGGCGTCGTGAGCAGCTGGCCGCTCTCGAGCCACGTCTTCAGGCCCGACAGGATCATCGGCCAACCGCCGTAGAGCTGGGCGTCGGCGCCCTCGCGGAGCTGGTCGTGGGTGACCGTCAGGCGGCAGGAGTCGGCGACGGGCTCGACCTCCCACGTCACCCTGGAGGCGCCCTCGGCCTCCACGTCGTCGCCCCAGAGCGCCACCATGGTGTGGACGAGCCGGCGCGGGGGGTCGACCTCGAGGACCTCGCCCTCGCCGAGGAGCCCCGCCGCACCCGGCGCGCCCATCTCGAGGCGCGACCCGGGCGTCCACTCCGAGTGGACCTGGGCGCCGAAGTTGTACTTGGCCCTGATCTCGGGGGTGACGATCGCCTCCCAGAGGCGCTCGGGGGTGGTGCGGATGTAGATCTCGAAGACCTTCTCCATCTGATCCTCCAGTCTCAGCTTCAGGTTCAATGGGACGGCCGGGTCAGGCCCCCGGGACGAGCACCGCCCGGGCCCGCACCTGGCCCCGCTTCAGGCGGCCCAGCACCTCGACCGCCTCGTCCAGCGGGTAGGCGTCGCAGTGCGCCCGGACCTTCCCCGCGGCCGCCAGGGCCAGCACGTCTCGCATCTGCTGGCGCGATCCGATGACCGATCCGACGACTCGCTTCTCGTCGGCGAACGGAAGGGCACCCACCTGCGCATGGACACCGAGGACCACGGTGCCACCGGGTTTGATCGCCGCCACGGCCTGGCGCAGCACGTCGTCGGAGGGTGCGAACACCACGGCGGCGTCCACTCCCCCGTCGGCCGCGAGCACCGCCGCCACGTCACCGCGGGTGGCGTCGACGGGTCGGGCCCCGAGCTCCTGGGCCAGGTCGAGGTGCTCGGGGGCGCGCGCCACGGCGTAGACGTCGGCACCGGTGAGCACGGCGAATTGGATCACCATGTGGCCCACGCCTCCCACGCCGAACACCGCCAGGGTGGTGCCGGGATGCGGGGCTGCCTTCGACACGGCGTTGTACGCCGTCACGCCCGGGCAGAACAGCGGGGCGGCCTCCACGTCGTCGAGCTCGTCGGGGACCAGGTGGGCGTGGGCCGCGGTGGCCAGCATGTACTCGGCGTACCCGCCGTTGACGGTCTCGCCCGTGATCTGCTTCGTCTGGCACAGCTGGTCGCGCCCGGTGAGGCAGTACCGGCAGTGCCCGCAGGTGGACCACAGGGGCTGCACGCCCACGCGGTCGCCGGGCCGGAGCCAGTCGACCTCGCTCCCGACCTCGGTCACCCGTCCGACCACCTCGTGCCCCGGGATGATCGGCGTGAAGGCGGGAACGCCGTAGTCGACCCAGTCGCCTTCGACCATGTGCAGGTTCGAGCGGCACACGCCGCAGGCCGCCACCTTCACGACGATCTGCCCGGGGCCCGGGCTCGGATCGGCGACGTCAGCGATGTGCAGCACGCCGGCGTCGAGCGGACCCGGGGTGTCGAGGACCACGGCGCGCATGGCTACTCCCTCCGGCCGGACGGACCGGCCACGACGACGGTACCGCGGCCGGCGACCGCCGACACCCCTCGCGGCCCCGGCCGCTTGGCGAGAACGACCCGGATCGCCTCGGAACCCGGCTCCATCACCGCGCAGGGCGCGCTGCATCATCGCCAACCAGAGGGAGAACGCTGCGGCCGGCAACGACCTTCGGCGGCGCACACCCGCAGATCCTCACCAATCAAAGGGGCCGTACCACTGCTCGAAAGGTTGGACCAGCGTGACCTCGAGCTCGACCTCGTGACGGTCGAAGAATGCCAGCTCCTCCCCGGTGGGCGGCGCGCTCTCCACCGCCGGGCGGCCGGCGACACCGGGTAGCCCGCCCTCCCAGGCACCCTGCCCGATGGGTTGACAGCGAGTGCGTGGGACGACCTGGCCCGACTCGTCGAGCGGGTACGTCGTCGGGAGCCCGTTGGCGACGATCCCGTCACGAGTCACGACATCGAGGTAGCGGCGCGCCGGCGCGGCCGCCCACACCAACACCGGGAGCTGCGCGGGATCGAGGTCCTCGGCCATGAAAGGCTGGCCCCGCAGCCTTTCGGTGAGCAGGTGCCGGGCATTGGCCCTGGCGGTGTCGAGATCCGCGTTGAGGTAGATCACCGGGAAGCTGCCGGGTGCGTTCCAGCGGCCGCCGAAGCGCATCGAGTACGACCCGTCGAGGAGGTCCTCCCAGTCGGGGTCGGCGACGCGGCAGTGCTCGCCGCCGCGCTCGATCACCTCCATGAGAAGAACTCCGCCAAGCGAGACGTGGGGCTCATGCCGTGCTCGACCAGTCCAAGGCCCGTTCGGTGATCTCTCGCAGCTTGGCGTCGTGGTCGTCGCGGACCATCTCCAGCAACGTCCGTCCGCCGTAGGCGTCGGCCCGCCGGCGCGCGGCCAGGGGAAGCCGCCCGGGCCGGAGCTTGCGCTCGAGGATCTCCCCCACCGCCAACAGGTTGGCCAGTTTCTCGCGCCTGGCGCCGGGGACATCCCCGGCGCGCTCCCATTGCTCGACAGCTTGGCGACGCACACCGAAGAGACCCGCGATCTCGGCGGTGGTCAGGTCGAACATGGCGCGCACCTGGTCGAGCGGGGGCTGCATCTGGCGCAGGGCGACCTCCACGAGGCGCCGGTAGCGCGCCACGTCTGCCCCTCCGGGCCAATCGGGCCAGCCGGCGGAAGCCTCCATGCGCAGGCGCTGGCACCCCGGAAGCAGGGCCCGCAAGGCGTCGACGGCCACCACCCCCACACCGACATCGCGGCCGAAGCTGGTCAGCATGGGCGAGAAGGGGACGTCGCCGATCAGGTGCTCCAGGTAGCCGACGGGCTCCCCGCTCAGGTGGTGGGTGGCAGTGAGGATGCCGAGGTGGCCCCCGACGGGGGCCACGAGCTGGGGGAGCTGGGCGGCGGCGGCCTCCAGGAGCTCGCCGACGAAGCCGTGCCAGCGGTTCACCACGGCCTGGACCGACGCCCACTCGCCTAAGACGGCGTGGGGGAGGGCGGCGGCGAAGACGTCGAAGTGCTCGCGGTGGTCGGCCAGCAACTTGGCGCACTCCTCCGCGCTCTCGACCAGCAACGCCTCTCCGAGGTCATGTCCTGCGTACCGGACCATACCTCGATTGTATCCCAACGCAAGTAAAAGGCAATCTGATGCGCAAGCACACGTGCAAGATAACTCGAGCGGCAGCCACCGCAGGGCTCTGACCAGGGGCTCTGGGGGCCTTTTTGCTGTCGCTCAGGGCGGCAGGCACCTCCGCCACGGCAAGCGCGGAGGTATCGCCATCCGTGTGACGCCTCCAGGGATCCACACCTCTGGCTCAGGAAGTGTCCGGCTGTCCTCGATGGGACATTCCGTGTCCGAAACCGGGGATTGCCCGGCCAAAGTCCTGGACCACCACCTCACCGCTCATCTCATCTCATCGCATTACGAGCAGCCGCTGGTGGTCCCGCAGCTCGAGCACACATAGCAGGACCCCGCCCGCTGCATGACCATGCCGCACTGGTAGCAGAGCGGCGCGTCACGCTGCTCGGCACGCGGCGACGGTGCGGGCTCGGGGCCCGCCTGCGCCGGCGGGCGGGCCGTCCCCGAAGCCCGGTCGTCGCGCCCCGAGAGGGGCACCGAGCTCATCCCCGTCTCCTCGACCAGGTCCTGCTCGGGGGTGGCGGCCTCCTCCACGCCCGGCAGGGTCGGCTGCATGCGTTCCGAGGTGGACAGCACCCCGAGGTCCTCACGCTCCTGGCGGGTCAGGTAGTCGATGGCGAGCCGACGGAAGATGTAGTCCATCAGGCTCGTGGCGATGCGCAGGTCGGCGTCGTCGGTGATCCCGGCCGGCTCGAACCGCATGTTGCTGTACTTGCGGACGTAGGTGGCGAGCGGGACCCCGTGCTGCAGGCCCAGGCTGACCGAGATCGAGAAGGCGTCCATGATCCCCGCCAGGGTCGAGCCCTGCTTGGAGACCTTCATGAACACCTCGCCCGGTCGGCCGTCGTCGTACTCGCCGACGGTCACGTACCCCTCGCAGTCGGCCACCCGGAAGGCGAAGGTGCTGGACTTGCGCCGCCGCGGCAGGCGCTCGCGCACCGCTCCCACGACGACCGTGTCCCGGGCCCGGCCCTGCTCGTGGGCGAGAGCCGCCTCGAGCTCGGCGATCTTCGCCGCGATCTCCCGGTCCTTGGCCTCGGCGTCGGACCCCGGCGGGGCGAAGTCGCCACCCTCCCCCCCCACGGCGGCCTTCTTCGTCGTCGACAGGGGTTGGGCCACCTTGCAGTTGTCCCGGTAGATGGCGACCGCCTTGATCCCCATCCGCCAGGCGTCGAGGTGGAGCTGCTCGATGTCCTCCACGGTCACGTCCTCGGGCAGGTTCACGGTGTTGTGGTTGACCACCCCGTTCCCGACGAAGGCGTGCGTGTACGGCACCGACACGTCGAACACCTCGCGCTCACCGGCGTCGGACACCGACGCCACAGGGCTGAAGTGGAGGCCGTCGTCCAGCACCGTCTGCAGCCACTCGGGGAGCGAGATGCCGTCGATGCGCGCCACCCGCTCCACCGTCGATCGGCTGACGCAGGCGGTCCGGCGGTCGGCGAGGAACTTGAATTCGTCCCGCAGGAGCACGCCATCCCGGTTGCGACGCCCAGAGGGCACGAGCACGTAGAGCTCCGCCGGGGAGATCCCCGGCACCACGTCGGCTGTGTTGTGGTTCGGGCTCGTGGCGCACGCCGCCATGCGGGCCGCCGCCGCCGACTTGTGCTCCTCCAGGAACGGCACGAGTTCCACCAACCGCCTCGCATGGTCCCCGACCGCGTACACCTCGTCGTACGTCTTGCCGTTGGTCGCGTGGCGCTTGCCGATACGGCCGTGGACGATACCCAGGTTCGTCAGGACCGCCTGCAGGTCGTCGAGGAGCTTCGGCGAGTCGAGGCAGATCGCCCACTTCGCCATGCCGGACGCCGTGGTGTACGCATCGAGCGCCAGGCCCTGCAGGAACGAAATCACGAGCTCGCGCGCGGAGCGGAGCACGGCGTCGGGGATCCGCTTCTCAGAAGCACGGGCGCCGCATCCCAGGTACTCCAGGAACTCGACGATCGTCTTGGAGGAGAACTCCACGCTCGCGCACCGGTCCGCCGGCCGGCGGATCTTGGCGTCGACGTCGAAGCACTGCCGAACCGCCTCGGCGATCTCCTCGAGCACGGCGTCCTCGGAGTTGGTGATGACCACCGTCCACGTCGACCGGATGGTGTGACCCTCCGCCGCGTAGGCACCGAGGAGGAACGCCAGCGGTTCGGTCATCTCCGGGGGGATCCACACCTGCTTCTGCGAACCGTAGGGCGCGGTCGGGGTGAAGTCGTCGAATCGGGCCGGCAGCTCCGACCACAGTTCGTCCCCGTACTTGGTGGCCACGTAGTCGCCGGGCTCGATCTCGTCGAGGCGCTTCCAGTCCAGGCCCGATGCGCCGGCCGTGAGGAGGCGGTGGTTCGGGGTCCCCGTCACGCCATGACCGGAACGGAGCACTACCCGCCGGACGGGCCGGACGCCGCCGTAGTAGAAGGCGTCGGTCTTGTGGATGCCACCGATCGACGCCACCGCGATGATCTCGTCACGGAAGCTGTCGGGCTCCTCGCCCTCGTGCAGCCCGCCGATGCGGACCAGGCCGTCGGCGGTGGCCAGCAGGGTGTCGCCGACCACGCACTTGCTGATGGCTCCGCTGATGAACGGCTGCACCGCCCCCATCATGCGGACGTGCCCCAGGTAGTGGATGGTGTTGTCGCCCATGGAGCAGGCGAACACGGCCAGGTGCTCGGCGCTGAGGTGCGGGGCACCCACGATCGACTTGTGCTCGTCGATGTAGGCGATGATGTCCTCGACCTGCTCGGGCATGTAGCCGAGCTGTGTGAGCGCACGCGGGACCGTCTGGTTGACGATGGACATGGTCCCGCCGCCGACCAGCTTCTTGGTCTTCACGAGCCCGAGGTCGGGCTCGACGCCGGTGGTGTCGCAGTCGAGCATCAGGGCGATGGTGCCCGTGGGGGCGAGGACGCTCGCCTGGGAGTTGCGCACGCCGAACTCCTCGCCCAGCTCGACGGCCTCGTCCCAGACCTCCTGCGCCGCGCAGAGCAGCTCCGTGGGGACCAGCTCCTCGTCGATCTTGGCGACCTCGGCACGGTGCATGCGCAGCACGTGCAGCATGGCGTCGCTGTCGGCGTGGAAGCCGGCGAACGGCCCCATCCGGGCGGCGGTGCGGGCCGAGACGGCGTAGGCGTGCCCGGTCATGAGGGCGGTGATCGACGCTGCCCAGGCCCGGCCGTCGTCGGAGTCGTAGGGAAGGCCCTGGGCCATGAGGAGCGCCCCGAGGTTGGCGTAGCCGAGGCCGAGCTCGCGGTACCGGCGCGAGTTCTCGGCGATCTTCTCGGTCGGGTAGTCGGCGTTGCCGACCAGGATCTCCTGCGCCGTGAAGACGACGTCCACGGTGGCCTTGAAGCTCACCGTGTCGAAGCCCCCGTCGTCCTGGAGGTACTTGAGCAGGTTGATCGACGCCAGATTGCAGGCACTGTTGTCGATGTGCATGTACTCGGAGCAGGGATTACTGCCGTTGATCCGCCCCGCGTTCGGGGCCGTGTGCCACCGGTTGATCGTGGTGTCGAACTGCATCCCCGGGTCCGCGCACTCCCACGCGGCGTGGGCGATCTGCCGGAAGAGGTCACGCGCCTTGACGATGCGGACGGCGGAACCGTCGGTCCGCGCCGTCAGGGCCCAGTCGGCATTGTCGACGACAGCCTGCATGAACTCGTCGGTGACGCGCACCGAGTTGTTGGCGTTCTGGTACTGGATGGAGAACGAGTCGGATCCGTCGAGGTCCATGTCGAACCCGGCGTCACGCAGCACCCGGGCCTTGCGCTCCTCGATCGCCTTGCACCAGATGAAGTCCTCCACGTCGGGGTGGTCGTCGTTGAGGATCACCATCTTGGCGGCCCGCCGCGTCTTGCCACCGGACTTGATGGTCCCCGCCGAGGCATCCGCCCCTCGCATGAACGACACCGGCCCGGACGCCGTGCCGCCTCCCTGCAGACGCTCAACCGATGCCCGGATGCTCGACAGGTTCACACCGGCACCGGAGCCACCCTTGAAGATGATGCCCTCTTCCCGGTACCAGTTGAGAATCGAGTCCATGGAGTCGTCGACCGACAGGATGAAACAGTTGTGCACTCGCAAGCTGTCGCTCAGGTACTCACCGCTCTCGGTCTGGATGTCGTAAACGTCCATCTCCCCGAGCTCTTCGATCCGCTCGATCTGGAGCCGCTTCGTCTGCCGGAGGCGGTGCCCATTAAGCAGAAGGCTGGCCTCCAGCTTGTCTGCCTTGGCGTGATCGATGAAGCCGATCTCCTCCGCGAAGGCAGCCCGGTCGCCGAGCGTCCTGATCGAGAGGCTCCAGCATCCCTTTCGATCCACCCTCGGGTCCGCTTTGAAGCAAACACGGGAATAGATCCCAAAACGCGAGAGCAATGACTGAATGCCGCGGACGACTCCTTCGGAGATCATGTCCAGCCCGATGAGAGCGGACCGCTCTCTGATCGAAACGTATCCCTCCGCCTGGAACATGCTTCGCAGATAGGCCGCGACGACGGGAAGCGGGGCTTTGAAGAGAAGCTGCGGCACACACATGTCGGTCCCGCGGACCCGCAAACCCCACTTTTCGACGAATGGCCCGAGGTCGATGCCGTAGAGGCGGTTGCGTCGGCAATCCAGTGCCCGGTCCTGCGTCGTGACGAGGCGCTCGTGACGGTGGACGTCTGGGAACACGGCATCCAGGGCATCGAGCACCCACTGCCGCTCCGCTTCGGTCACGGTGATCGCCTCGATGGTCAACGATCTGTTCGTCCCGGTGTACTGGCCGACGAAGCCGTCGGACTGGAGCCATCCTGCAAGAGCCGCCTCAGCGACGTCTCTGGTGGCGATCTCGCCAGACCCGAACGACTCCACCCGACACCACTGGAGCATGTCCTCGGGATGGAGCTCGCCCGCTGGCACAAAGTGTCCGTAGTGCTCGTCGCTGCATTTCCACACGAGGTGGTCAGCCGTGACGTCGAGTTGGTGCCCCGCCTTGGTGTGGATCCGGAGGACGTTCTTCCGCCCGTTGTGCTTGACGGCAACGACCCGCGTCAGCCCGAAAGCGTCGAAGACCTTCGCCCCGATGGCGTTCTCCTCGACGAGCTGGCCGATGGGGACCAGGCCCTCAGGTGTGCTCACCAAGGCGTGGTACGGCTGGCACGCGCTCGCCTGCTGTGGCACGCCCCGCACCCCGATGTTGAACCACACCGGGGAGTTGAAGGCGGCGCGCTGGTTCACGATGATGTGCTTCAGCTCGTCGCGGAAGATCTCGGCCTCGTCGGCGTCCTCGAAGTAGCCGTCCTTGATCCCCCAGTCGGCGATGGTGTCGGCCACGCGGTCGGCGACCTGGCGCAGCGACCACTCCCGCTCGGGGGAGCCGGGGGTGCCGCGGAAGTACTTCTGGGCGAGGATGTTGGTGGCGTTCAGGCTCCAGCCGGCGGGCACCTCGACGTCGAGCTGCTCGAAGGCCACGCTGCCGTCGCGGTAGTCGGTGATGCGCGAGTCGCGTCGCTCCCACGCGATCTCGTCGTAGGGGTGGACCCCCTCGGTCGTGAAGTGCCGCCGAAGGCCGATGGTGGTCCGCTGCGGGGCGATTGCCATGGTGTCCTCCACCTTTTCGTTGGGTCCCAGCGTAGGTTTTCCGTGGCCGGGAGCGGTGCGGGCCGGCCGGCCCGCTGCTGCCCCGATACCACAAGATGTTGTGGTTCCCCCCTGAGGGCCCCACCAGATGCGGTGGCTATTACAGCACTGTAGTTACGAGGGTGTCAACGGCCTCGGCCCCACGTCCTCCCTGGTCGGCACCCGTTCGCGAAAGTTTGCATTTCCGGCCACCGGGGAGCCCCTCCGAGGGGCCGGGCACGACCCGGATAGGGTCCCGCCCCGTGGCCTGCGTGATCGCCGTGGATGCCGGGACGAGCAGCGTCCGGGCGCTCGCCGTGGACGAGCACGGGGCGGTCCTCGACGTGTCGCAGCGCGAGCTCACCCAGCACTTCCCCCGTCCGGGCTGGGTCGAGCACGACCCGGCCGAGATCTGGGCCGCCGTGGTCGCCACCCTCGGCGAGGTGGCCGGGCGCCGCGGCGACGCCGGTGACGCCGTGGCCGCCGTCGGCATCACCAACCAGCGCGAGACGGTGGTGGCCTGGGACCGGTCGACGGGCCGCCCCCTGCACCGCGCCCTCGTGTGGCAGGACCGCCGCACGGCGGCTCGCTGCGACG
>Ga0307374_10015708_pt1 | contig 10146 bp, 9 predicted proteins | sample OX3MG_FD_202532 | JGI IMG/M metagenome (GOLD analysis project Ga0307374, IMG submission 202532) | Soil microbial communities from Risofladan, Vaasa, Finland - OX-3 | ecosystem: Environmental > Terrestrial > Soil > Coastal area > Acid sulfate soil | place: Finland: Risofladan, Vaasa | collected...
CCCTGGAAACGGTTGATCATTGAGTCTGCCGGAGTGGTTTATAGTCGGATGATTCGTCTGACCGTATACCGCGAACCCGATTAAAGAATGAATCGGCTCCGGTCCTGATCTTGGACCAGGCTGCCAAGACGATCCTGAACATACTGGCGTGTGATCACGAAGTCGTGGACTTCTAAGTCGGGCGCCTCGAAGGATAGTTCTTCCAGCAGCTTCTCCATAATCGTGTGAAGCCGCCGTGCGCCAATATTCTCAGCCGACTCGTTGACACGGAACGCCATGCGGCTGAGCTCATCAATCGCATCGTCGTCAAACTTCAGGTGAATGCCTTCAGTCGCCATCAAGGCCTCGTACTGACGCAGCAGCGCGTTCTTGGGCTCGGTTAAAATCCTCCGGAAATCCGCCTCGGTGAGTGCGTCCAGCTCAACGCGCAGCGGGAGCCGGCCCTGCAGTTCGGGGATGAGATCGGACGGCTTAGAGATGTGGAAGGCGCCGGCGGCCACGAAGAGCACGTGGTCCGTTCTCACCGGGCCATATCGCGTTACCACCGTCGAACCTTCGATGATTGGCAGAATATCCCGCTGCACGCCCTCACGAGAAACCTCCGGTCCGTGCGTCCCCTCCCGTCCGGCGATCTTATCGATCTCGTCAATAAAGATGATGCCCGTATCTTCCGCCCGGTGGACCGCGTCCCGGCGCACATCCTCCTGATCAATCAGCTTGCGGGCCTCCTCCTCGGCGAGGATGCGCCTCGCTTCCGCCACCATAACGCTCCGGGTGCGCTTCTTCCTGAACGCGCTTCCCAGCGCGTCGGTGAGATTGCTGATCACTTCATCCATCCCATTGGCGCCGAATCCCTGAACAGTGACGGGAGTCTGGTCCTCCACTTCAATATCGATGGGCTGCTGATCGCGCTCGCCGGCCGCGATCTCCTGCCGCAGCCGTTCACGAAGCCGTTCTTTTCGTTGAACCTGGGCCCTCAAGCGATCGTCCTCTTCCTGACGGGCCTCCGAACGCGATTGAAAGCCCGACTGCATCGCCTCGGAAAGACTTGAAATGAAGTCTGAGGGACTGTGCTCCCGTTGGGGTAGGGGTTCCAGGATATTTACGATCCGGTCGATCGCACGCTCCCGAGCCTGATCCTGCACCATTTCGATGCGCTCGGCCTCCACCAACCGGTACGCCACCTGGGCCAGGTCCCGCACCATCGAGTCGACGTCGCGTCCCACGTACCCGACCTCGGTGAACTTGCTCGCTTCAACTTTGATAAACGGCGCGTTCGCGAGAGCGGCTAATCGCCTTGCGATCTCCGTCTTCCCGACGCCGGTCGGACCGATCATCAGGATATTCTTCGGAATTACTTCATCCCTGAGCTCTTCGGGCAGTCGGCGCCGGCGGAACCGGTTCCGGAGCGCCACAGCGACCGCGCGCTTCGCCTGCCCCTGGCCCACGATGTACTTGTCGAGCTCTCGCACTATTTCACGCGGGGTTAATCCTTCGATGCTCTCACTCATTGCCAAGACTCTCGATCCAGAACCGATCGTTGGTGTAAATGCAAATGCTTGCCGCAATTTTCAATGACTCTTCCACAATTTGACGTGCCGGGAGCTCAGTATGGAGCAGGAGCGCGCGAGCGGCTGCCAGAGCGTAGGACGCCCCGGATCCTACCGCAGCCGCGTCGTCGTCAGGCTCAATGACCTCACCACTCCCCGATACGAGCAGGATCTGTTCCCGGTTTGCCACGATGATCATTGCTTGAAGCTGGCGCAAAATCCTGTCTGTCCGCCATTGACGAGCAAACTTGATCGCCGCGGATCCCAGGTTGCCGCTGCTCTCTTCCAGCTTTGTCTCGAAAAGGTCCACCAGGCTGAAGGCATCCGCCACGGCGCCTGCGACCCCGGCCAGCACGGTTCCGCGGTAGAGCCGCATCACTTTTCTAGCGTTATGCTTGGCAACTACGTTCTCGAGCGTTACCTGACCGTCACCACCGACCGCCACCTCTCCATTGCGCTTAACCGCCAGAATAGTTGTCGCTCTCACTGAAGTCATACTTTGGAGTTTTCCTCTCCACCCGGGGCGACAATGCCGCGAACATGATTGCTTCACGGTTGATCCTTGCCCCGTCAGAGTATAACATGAAGGTTGATTGAACAACAAGAAGTGGCGGCGCGTCCAATAGAGTTTGCAGCCTCTCTTCAGCTTTGGTATAATTTAGCCCATGCGTCCCTCTATTCCCGTCCTTCGCCGTTTGGCGCTTGCCGCGCTAACCCTGCTAATCATCCAGCTTGCCTACGAGCAAGTGACCTTCCCCGCTCGATTTCATGCGCCGATCCGCTGGAACGGTCTGGATGGAGGTGGGACGGCGGCACGCGCGTCCGGGGCCACGTTTGCGCGGGTGCAGGGCATGATTTTCCAGCAAGCCGAGCTGCTCCACGGGGCGTACCGGCCTCTTCGTATCTCGTTCCGGTACCGGTCCACCGCCGGCGCCTGGATGGGTGTCCAGGGTGACGCGACACGCGGCCCCGTGTCGGAGCTTGCCATCACAGCCCCACCTCCATTCCACGCGCCCACGATCTCGAGCGAATCCGGCCTTTACCGTATCAATTTACCGCCGGCCGCGGGCTGGAGAAGCGCCACTCTCACGATCCGGGAGCATACCGATCTCCCGTTCCTGACAGTTATACTGGGCGCGGCGTCAAAAATTCGACCGGCCTACTTTTCCGACGTGAGTCTCGTGTACGCGAATGCGTCGGGATTGGATCTGCTCGACAATAGTGATTTCAGTGAACCGTGGCCGGTGTGGGCGATTCATCCCGAATGGATCAATCCGCTCTATGCCGCGTGCCAGAGCGGGGCCGCGCGGCAAAATGCGCCTGCATCCAGTCCACTCGATCCACTCTGGCCCACGTCGTGGACAGCGATTATCGTGCTCGCGATTGCGGGTGGCGTTCTTGTGTGGAAACTGAATCGCAGCAGGGGCTGCGTTCCCGTCTCGATCACCGCCGCCGTGTGGGTCACGCTCTCGGCACTGCTTATTCTCGGCTCCCAAACATTCCCGGACCTTAGCGAGCTCGGGTTTGCGCGGCCTTCACTGGCGCCGGCGCGCGTTCTGGGAGGCATCTTAGCCTGGGCAATCCAGCTCGGCTGTTTCTACTACGTGGGCGTGGCAGGTTACCGGCTTATTGGAGATCGGGCGCGCTTCTTTGGCCTATTGATCGCCCTGTTCGGCGCGTCTATGATCGCTTCAACGGTGGGGATTATGCCCGAGAACGGCCTTCCACAGCCAATTATCGACAATGTTCGCTTTCTGGAGGGTCTCGGGCCCGTGTGGCTGTTCACCGGCGCGGCCGCTGTTTGGATTGGCGCGCATCGAGCCGCGAGTTCCGGCGCCGGGGTCGTGGCGGAAAAACGCGGCTGAGACCAGGCGAGTTTGCTGGACGTTAGCCCGCTTCGAGAACTGGCCAGCCTCCTGCAAGGTCCGAAACCGCGTGGCAGGCGGCCAGGAGTAAGCGGCCGCTGCGAGCGTAGAAGGTGAAATGCTGCTCGGGGGCGAGAGAATCTTCGGTGATGACCTCTTCGTACTCTACCAGCAGAGGTCGCCGATATCGTTTCGCCCGGCCGAATCGCCAGCCGCGCGGATGTTCGGTGGTCCCGTCCCAGATCTTAAGGTCCACCAGGTTTCGCCGGCCATAAAGCCATTCGCCCATGGTCGCGGCCTCGACTGTTCGTCCGAGCTCAATACGAACCCGCGCGCTTTTCACCGTGTGCCGGAACCGATCCGTCGGCGTCCATTCCCGCTGCGCCCATTCGAGCCGCCCGGCCAATCCCGCACGGATCGTCTTCCGAATTGTTTCCAATGCTTCCGCATCGGGCGTCTCGGGGAATATCCAGGCGTCGGGCCCGCTCATGGGCGTCACTGCCAGCCCGGACGGCACCGAAACCTCGGGAAACACCACCACACCAAGATCCTGCGTAGCGGGGTCACTCCGCAGCTCGCAGATCGTCTTAAATGCCCAGGGGTCACTCTCGCTCCCGGCGGTGAGAATCAGATCGGGCTGGATGGAGCGCGAAGCCGCGATAACCACGGCGGAACCCGGCGCCGGGTCCGTCTCCAACGCGAAGTCGCGCATTGTCCTGACGTCCCAGCCCTCAGCTTCCAGAGGACTCTTTACGGCGTCAAGCCTGGCGGGCGCCAGCGCGCCAAGTAGAATAGTCGGCCGGTAGTCCGGCGGCACGGGCGAATGGCTCACGATAATCCCTGACCGGCGGGCTTAAGCAACGGAAAGAGAATCACATCCTTGATCGAGCTGGTGTCCGTCAGGAGCATGACCAGACGGTCGATGCCAATGCCGAGCCCACCGGTCGGCGGCATTCCATACTCCAGAGCCAGCAGATAATCTTCATCCATAGGGTGCGCTTCGACGTCTCCCTGGGCTTGCTTAGACGCCTGCGCCATAAATCTTTCGCGCTGATCGCACGGATCGTTGAGCTCGCTGAACGCGTTCCCCAACTCCTGACCGCCGATAAACAGTTCGAATCTGCGCGTGAGCTTAGGATCCGCCGCGCTCTTTTTAGCGAGCGGAGAAATATCGACCGGGTAGTCGGTGATAAACGTTGGCTGAATCAGCGTCCGCTCCACAAAATGCTCAAAAAGCTTATTGATAACCTCTCCGAGCGTGCGATCTCGCGTTACGTCCACGCCGCGACCTTCCGCGAGCCTGCGAGCCTCCTCGTAATCGCCAAGCTGAGCTGCGGCAATCCCCGATCTCTCCTGGATCGCCGCCAGCATAGGAAGCCGCGCCCATGGAATCGCCAGGTCGATTTCGGCGCCCTCGAATCCAAAGCGTGAGTCCCCTCGCACATCCGCCACTATCCGAAGAATCATGCGCTCAGTGAGCGCCATGATGTCGTCGAGGTCCGAATACGCCTGATACAGCTCCATCATGGTGAATTCGGGATTGTGGGTTCGATCGATGCCCTCATTGCGAAAATTACGATTGATTTCGTAAACCTTATCAAACCCTCCGATGATCAATCGCTTGAGGTATAGCTCGGGGGAGACCCGTAGATAAAGATCCAGGTCGAGCGCGTTGTGATGCGAGACGAAGGGCCGCGCCGCGGCGCCACCATGAATCGTCTGCATCATGGGCGTTTCGACTTCCAGGAACCCTTCGTCATCAAGAAACCGGCGCATCGCCTGAACCACGCGGCCGCGCTTTATGAACAGCTCCCGCACATCGGGATGCACCGCGAGGTCCGCATATCTCTGGCGATACCGCAGCTCTTGATCAGAAAGATCGTACCACGTTCTGCCGTCCCGGGATCGCTTGCCAAAGGGTAGGGGCCGCATCGCCTTCGCAAGCACGGACAACTCCAACACCCGGAGCGAGATCTCGCCACTACGGGTGCGAAATACAGCGCCGCGTACCCCGACAATGTCACCAACATCCAGCAGATCGCGGATTCGCTCGAACGCGGCTTCACCGACAACATCCTTCTTCACGTAAAGCTGAAGCGTCCCCGTGGAATCGGAGAGATCCAGGAAGAGCGCCTTGCCCATCGTGCGAGCGCCCGTCAGTCGGCCGGCGACGCGCGCCTCCTGGTCCTCGAACCGGTCGAAATCCCGGAGAATCTCCTCCGCGTGGTGCGTGATTTCATACCGCTCAATCTGAAACGGGTCCAGGTTTTGCTCGCGGAGTCGCATCAGCTTCTGCCGGCGCGATTCCTCCTCAGATTCCTCCCGGTCCCTGGATAGCTCTAAACTCACTTCGTCCTTTCGGCTCTAAGACACTTGGCGCGAAACCGCCCAATCAGTGAGCGGTGTCGCCCAGCCCGCGATCATTCGTCACGCAGGCGGCAGCTATCCAGTACTTCATCAGCAACATAAATCGGCGCCTGCGCCCGGAGAGCCAGGGCGATACCGTCGCTGGGACGGCAGTCGACATCAATGGTTCGGTCGCCAAGAATTAGTACGAGGCGGGCATAGAACGTGTCTTGCCATACGTCGTCTATAGTCAGCCGTTCTATTTTACCACCGAGCTTCTCCACCACGTTCTTCAGGAGATCGTGCGTGAGGGGCCTGTGAAAATCATATTGCTCCTTACGAAGCGCAATGAAGATCGCCTGCGCCTGTTCCTGACCGATCCAGATCGGGAGTTTGCGGCCCCTGCCATCCTGCAGCAGAACGAACGTGTAATCACTCCGCTCCTCGTACTGGAAGATGTTGAGGACCTTAACCTCTCGCTCGTTAAGCGAGCGAGCGGGTGGGCGGCCCTCCGCGGACGCTTCAGGCAAATGGGGAGCAGGCGCCTTCCCGGAGGGGGTTAAATCGCGGCCCTCAGCCCCATGCGGCGCCCCCGTCGACCCGTTCTGGCCGTTGTCGTTCGCGCCCGCGGCGCCCGGTCCGTTTGCGCCGGGCGATTCGGAGCTCCGATCACGAGGCGCCTCCGGTTCAGAAGACGCGCCGCCTGAAGATTCCGGCATTTCATCTGGTAACATAAAGCTATTTCCTCAAACCTAGCAGGTGAAAACCGCTCGCAACTCCATATGCGCAGCGCACGGGATGTCGTGCGTTCTTATCAGACGCACGTTCGCCCGGTGGCGCCGTCGAGCGCAGATGACCCTGTTTTGTGACTACTACGCGCCGGCGGCGACTGTCCCAAATATTGGACCCCTGCTGTTCTATGAGGTTTCCCTATTCTCTGGCAAGAATCCTCTCTACTCCATCGATTTCATGTTTTGACCCACGATTTTGAGGAACTCCGCGTTGGATTTGGTATGGGTAAGGCGGTTGAGCAAAAGCTTCGTTGCCTCCGCCGCATCCAGCTCGGCCAGCACCCGGTGGAGCTGAACCACTCGTTTGAGATCTTCTTCGGACCAGAGCAGCTCATCATGCCGGGTACCCGACCGCTTCACGTCGATTGCGGGCCAGATGCGACGCTCCGCGAGCGATCGGTCGAGCACCAGCTCCATGTTGCCCGTTCCCTTAAATTCCTCAAAGATTACCTCATCCATCCGGCTCCCGGTGTCTACAAGCGCGGTGCCAAGAATGGTGAGGCTGCCTCCTTCTTCAATGTTGCGGGCGGCGCCTAGAAACCGCTTTGGTGGATAGAAAGCCGCAGGATCGAAACCACCGCTCAGCGTCCGGCCGCTTGGTTCCACGGTAAGATTCGAGGCGCGAGCCAACCGGGTGATACTATCCAGTAGGATTACCACGTCACGGCCAGATTCTACCAACCGCTTCGCCATCTCCAGGGTCATTTCCGCCACCCGCGTATGACTCGTGGGCGGCTCGTCGAATGTTGAGGAGATCACCTCGCCCTTCACCGACCGCTTGATATCCGTCACTTCTTCAGGACGCTCGTCGATCAAGAGGCAGATGAGCTGCACTTCGGGGTGATTCGTAGCGATCCCGTGCGCGATCACCTTCAACAGCGTTGTCTTGCCCGCCTTCGGAGGTGATACGATGAGGCCGCGCTGTCCCTTGCCAACGGGTGATATCAGGTCAATACAACGGGCTGAAATATTCGTGGGATCCGTTTCCAGGTTGAACTTCTCGTTCGGGTAGATCGGTGTCAGGTCATCAAAATCGGTACGCAAGCGGGCGTGCTCCGCGTTGTGTCCGTTTACGGCCTCGACCCTGATCAGCCCGAAATAGCGCTCGGTCTCTTTTGGGGGACGCACCTGTCCAGAGACCAGGTCCCCAGTTTTGAGTCCGAATCGTTTGATCTGAGACTGCGCGACGTAAACGTCATCCGCATCCGGCAGAAGGTTGTGGCGTCGCAGAAAGCCGTATCCTTCGGGATACAGGATTTCCAGGACGCCCTCTGCGAAAATAAGACCGGACTGTTCAGCCTGCGCCTGTAAGATTTTGAATACCAGGTCCTGCTTGTTGAGCTTCGAATAGCCTTTGATCCCCAGATCTCTCGCCATCTGGTGAAGCTCACCAGTGGTCACCTGGTCAAAGTTGACCGGCGCCGAGCGGGTTTGCGGCCGGTCGGCTGACTCCGCGCCGTCTGGCGCGCTCGCTCCGTCCCCCATGACCGGCATGGTGGCGCCGCTGATCACTCCGTTCGCCTGCCCGCGGTCATCCTCGGACTCAACTGGAGCGGCCTGCTCGGGGGCTGCAGCTTCGTTCTCTATGATACTCATTCGCTTCTCTCTTCCCTTCAGTAACAGCTCGCGCGGAACAATGACTCGCGCCGTCAGGTCGCTTCGACCGTGAGCGTATCAATACCGGGCAGGTTTCTATACTGCCCCTTATAATCCAAACCATATCCCACAACGAACAGATCAGGTATCGTAAAGCCGACGTAGTCCGGGACCACGTCACGAACTCGACGTGAAGGCTTGTCCAACAGCGCGCAAAGCCGGGCTGTTCGCGCCATTCGGTCGCGCGACAATGCCGACAGCAATGCGGCCGTCTTCCCGGTATCCACAATGGCCTCCACAAAAATCACGTCCCGATCGCGCCAATCATGCTGCGGCGGGAGCAAGAGCTGCGGCTCTTGCGACGCTGTTGTCCCCTTCAAGTAGCTGGAAACACAGATCGCGTCGGAAATGGTTGGGAGCTTGATCTCGCGAACAAGATCTGCAAAGAATATGATCGCTCCCTGCATCACCACTACCATCACCGGCTCACTCTGACGATAGGTCTCCGTAATCTCTTCCCCCAGCTCGCGCACGCGATCTCTGATCTGCTCCGGCGTCAACAGCAATCAAATCTCTCCGCAAGAGGCGGGCGCCAGGTCGCTGCCTCTAAAGATTGCGTACTCAATGATACTCACCAGATCCGATACTCAATGACACTCACACGCCCACACACTCATACACTCACACACATCCCCTCATTCCCACTCGATAGTCGCCGGCGGCTTTGTCGTAATATCGTAAACAACGCGGTTGACGCCGGGCGTCTCATTAACAATCCGGCTGCTAATCCGCGCCAGGAGGTCAAATGGAATCCGAGCCCAATCCATGGTCATCGCGTCTTCGCCCGTGACCGCGCGCAGGATGATGGGATGCGCGTAAGTGCGCTGATCGCCCATCACGCCCACACTGCGAATGGGCGCGAGGACCGCAAAATACTGCCATATCGACCGGTGCAGCCCGGCGCGAAATATTTCTTCACGATAAATGGCATCCGCCTCGCGAAGGATCTCCAATCGCTCGGGCGTCACGGCGCCGATAATGCGTATCGCAAGGCCCGGGCCGGGAAAAGGTGGCCGCCAGACCAGCTCTTCCGGCAGACCAAGCTCGGCGCCGATCGCGCGCACCTCGTCCTTGAACAGCAGTCGGAACGGCTCCAGCAGCCGGAACTTCATGTCGGCCGGCAGTCCACCCACGTTATGATGGGTTTTGATCGTCGCCGCGGTCCGCGTGCCACTCTCCACCACGTCCGGGTAGAGCGTGCCCTGCGCCAGGAACGACGCGGGTTCCACGGTCGCCGCGGCCCGCTCAAAGGCGCGTACAAACTCCTCGCCGATAATTCTGCGCTTTTGCTCTGGCTCCTCGACGCCGGCAAGCTGCCGCAAAAATCGCTCCGACGCGTCTTCGTAGACCAGCGGGGCCCCAAGAACCCCCTCTAGCGCCTCCCGAACTTGTTCGGCTTCATCCTTGCGCAGAAGGCCATGATTGACGAAGACACAGGTGAGTTGATTCCCGATAGCCCGGTGAATCAGGGCTGCGGCCACCGTCGAGTCTACGCCGCCACTCACGCCACAGATCACTCGCTCATTCCCAACCGTCTCACGAATCTCTTCGATCGCGGTCTCCACGAAGGAAGCCATGTTCCAGGATCCGGAACAATCGCAAACCTCAAGCAAAAAGTTTCGAAGCACTTCTATTCCGGCAGGCGTGTGGACCACCTCCGGATGAAACTGGACTCCAACAAGTCCTTTGCCGTTGTCCATCGCTGCGGCGTATCCCTGCGCCGTGCGGGCGATGACCCGGAAGCCGGCGGGCGCCCGGTCTACGGAGTCGCCGTGGCTCATCCAGACAAGCTGATCCCCTTGAAGGCCGCGAAATAGCTGCCCTTCGGCCTCAACCCTGACCTCAGTTGCGCCATACTCCCGGAGCGGGCTGCCCCCAACCGAACCTCCAAGAACGTGGGCCATGAGCTGCATTCCATAGCAGATTCCCAAAACCGGA
>Ga0307374_10015710_pt1 | contig 10144 bp, 6 predicted proteins | sample OX3MG_FD_202532 | JGI IMG/M metagenome (GOLD analysis project Ga0307374, IMG submission 202532) | Soil microbial communities from Risofladan, Vaasa, Finland - OX-3 | ecosystem: Environmental > Terrestrial > Soil > Coastal area > Acid sulfate soil | place: Finland: Risofladan, Vaasa | collected...
ACAGGCTCGAGTCCCGCCGCCGTCAGCGCGTCGTGGATGCGGTCCGGCGCCTGCGCGTCCGGCTCCGCCAGCCGCACGTGCGCGCGCTCGCCGAACATCTGCACGTCGTGCACGCCAGCGACCCGCTCGAGCGCCGCCGCCACCGACCGGTGATTGCGCACGATGACCTCGATCACCTCGCCGGGGAGCGCCGCCCGCAGCCGCTCCGGCCGGTCGAGCGCCAGCAGCCGGCCGTCGTGCAGCAGCGCCACTTCGTGGCAGCGGTCGGCCTCGTCCAGGTAGGGCGTCGCCATGACGATGGTGATGCCGTGCGCGAGGAACTCGGACAGCAGCATCCAGAACTCCCGGCGCGACACCGGGTCGACGCCGGTCGTCGGTTCGTCGAGCAGGATGAGCTCCGGCTCGTGCACCAGCGTGCAGGCGAGCGCCAGCTTCTGCTTCATGCCGCCCGACAGGCGGTCGGCCCGGCGGTCGCGGAACGGGGCGAGCTGGGTCATCTCCAGCAGACGGTCCCGCCGCGCGCGGTAGTCGTGCAGGCCGTGGATCTCGGCGAAAAACGCGATGTTCTCGTCGACGGTGAGGTCGCCGTACAGGCTGAACCGCTGCGAGAAGTACCCGACCGAGCCGGTGAGCCGGCGGTGATCGCGCACCGGATCGAGGCCGAGCACGCGGAGGCGGCCGCCGTCCGGATGCAGCAGCCCGCACGCCAGCCGGATCGTCGTCGTCTTGCCGGCGCCGTCCGGCCCGATCAACCCGAACATCGTGCCGCGCCGGACCGTGAGCGACAGCCCCGCCACGGCGGTCGTCGCCCCGTACCGCTTGCTCACGTCGTCGAACACGACCGCCGCGTCGCCGTCCGCCGTCATGGCCGGGCCTCCGGCCGCGCATCGGGCGGCTGCAGCGGGATGTCGGCCTCGACCGGCATGCCTTCCTTCAGGACGCCGGCGCGGTTGTCGACGGTGACCTTCACGCGGTAGACGAGCTTCGCGCGGTCGTCCGGCGTCTGCACGTTGCGGGGCGTGAACTCCGCCTGCGAGGCGATGAAGGTGACGACGCCCGGCATGCCCGGGCCGCCGGCGTCGGTGAACACCGTCGCCGGCTGGCCCAGGCGGATCCGGGGCACGACCGGTTCCTGCACGTAGACGTTCGCCCACGGGTGGTCCAGGTCGGACACGACCACCAGCGGCGTGTGCGGCGCGACGATCTCGCCGACGTCCACGAGCTTGTCGGTCACGATGCCGCCGACCGGCGAGACGACGGTGGCGTCGGCCAGGCGCTTGTCGATGATGGCGATCTGCGCCTTCACCGTGTCGAGCCGCGCGCGGGCGGCGGCGACCTCCTGGGGGCGCGCGCCGGCGCGCAGCCGGTCGACCACCTGCTGCGCCGCCCGCACGCTGTCGCGCGCCGCCTGCAGCTGCTCCCGGGCGACGTCGCGCCGCGTCACGGCGTCGTCGCGCTGCTTGCGCGAGCCGGAATCGGTCCGCAGGAGCGACTCGAACCGGTCGACGTCCTGCTGCGCCGACGTGAGCACGGCCTGGCCGGCGGCGGCGTCGGCGCGGGCGGCCGCGAGCTGCGCCTCGGCCTGCCGGATGTCCTGTTCGCGGCTGCCGGCCAGCAGCAGGCGGAGCTGGGCGTCGGCCTGGTCGCGCTCGGCGCGGGCCTGCCGCAGGGCGAGCTCGGCGTCGGCCGTGTCCAGCCTGGCGATCAGCTCGCCGGGCGTGACGCGGTCGCCTTCGGCGACGTGCAGTTCGAGCAGGCGGCCGCCGACTTCGGGCGACACCTGCACGTCGGTGGCGTCGACCTGGCCGGACGCGCGCACGCGGTCGGCCGGCGCCGGCCGGCTGCAGCCGGCCAGCACCAGGAGCAGGGCGGCGGCGCCGGCGGGCCAGGCGAGGCGGCGCGGGCACACAGGGATGGTCATACGGTGGTCCTCCGGCGGGGCGGAGCGGCGGCGGATGCCGCGCGGGCGGCCGCGCCGGCGGCGACGCCGCGCTGCACGAATTCCTGCAGGTGGCCGATGAAGGCGTCCGGGTCGACGCCGGCGCCCGGCACGAGGAGGCGCTGCGCGAACTGCTCACGGATCGGGGCGCTGCCGAGGAACATGACGATGGGGCCCATGACGCTGAAGTAGGTGAGCAGCGGGTGCACGTCGCGGAACGTGCCGTCGGTGCGCCCCTGCGCGATGATGGCGGCGGTGACCTGGGGCAGGGCGCTCATGAGGCGGAGCGTCTCCTGGTCCAGGCGGGTGCCGCCCTCGGCGATCTCGCGGAGCATGATCCGGGGGAAGTAGGGGCGTTCCTGTACGAACGCGGCGATGGCGGCGATGAGGCGGTCGAGGCGGACGGCGGGCGGGTCGGGGCGGTCGAGGACGGCGCGGAGGTGGTCGGCGAGGGCGGCGAACAGTTCCTGGAGGACGGTGCGGTAGAGGGTCTGCTTGCTGGCGAAGTGGTAGTAGATCATCGCCTTGTTGACGCGGGCGAGGCGGGCGATGTGGTCGACGCCGGCGCCGGTGTAGCCGCGGGCGGCGAACGTCCGGCGGGCGGCGTCGAGGATGCGGGTGCGGGAGTCGCGCCGGGCGCTCTTCATAACTAACCAGTTAGTTAACACCGGCGCCCGCCGGCTGTCAAGCGCCCGCCCCCGCCTTGCCCCCCGCCCCCGCCCGGCCTAAGATGCCCGCAGACCCCCACGGAGGCCCCTCATGCGCATCGTCGTCGCCGGCGGCTCCGGCTTCCTCGGCCGCCCGCTCTGCGACACCCTCGCCGCCGCCGGACACGAGATCACCGTCCTCACCCGCGGCCCCGACCGCGCGCGCGGCCCGATCCGCGACCGCCACTGGACCCCGAACGGTCAGCCCGGCCCGTGGGCCGCCGCCGTCGATCACGCCGACGCCGTGATCAACCTCGCCGGCGAGCCCCTGACCGCGCACCGCTGGTCGGCCGCCCGGAAGCGCCGCCTCGTCACCAGCCGCCTCCTCGCCACCGACAGCCTCGTCGCCGCCATCGACGCCGCCCCCACCCCGCCGGCCGTCCTCCTCAGCTCCTCCGCCGTCGGCTATTACGGCGCGCACGGCGACGAGGAGGTCACCGAGGAGACCGGCCCCGGCTCCGGATTCGCCGCGCGGCTGTGCGTCGGCTGGGAGCGGGCCGCCGAGCGGGCCGCCGGCGCCGGAACGCGCGTCACCTGCCTCCGCACCGGGCTCGTCCTCGGCCGCGACGGCGGCGCCCTCGTCCAGATGGCCCTCCCGTTCAGGCTGTACATCGGCGGGCCGATCGGATCCGGCCGGCAGTACATGCCGTGGATCCATCTCGCCGACTGGGTCCGCCTCGTCGTCTGGATGATCGACACGCCGGCGGCGACCGGCCCGATCAATGGCACCGCGCCCACGCCGGTGACGAACGCCGCGTTCTGCGCCGCGCTCGGCCGCGCCCTCGGCCGGCCCAGCTGGCTGCGCGCGCCGGCGTTCGCCGTCCGGCTCGCCCTCGGCGAGATGGCGACGATCGCGCTGGACGGCCAGCGCGCCCTCCCCGCCCGCGCGCTCGCGCTCGGGTTCACGTTCCGGTACCGGCGCCTCGACGAGGCCCTGACGGAGATCTACGGATGACCCCGGGAGGGCCGGCCGGCACCGGGCGTCGCCTGCCCGCGTCACGTGCTAGACTGGCAGCGGTCACCTGCTGATCTGATGAGCAAACGCCGCTTCCTGCTCTGGGGCTTCAAAGCGCCGCGCGACCTGGCCGGGTCGGCGCTCGGTGCGCTCGAACAGCGCACGATGGATGTCGTGTGGGAGCGGGGCGAGGTGACGGTGCGCGACGTCCTGTCGCAGTTCGGCGACGAGGTGGCGTACACGACCCTGATGACCACGCTCGACCGGCTGTTCAAGAAAGGCCTGCTGGGCCGCCGCAAGGTCGGGCGCGCGTTCGCCTACAGCCCGGCGGTGTCGCGGGAGGACATCCGGCAGGCGGTGGCGAGCGGGCTGCTCGACTCGCTGCTGCAGGACCGCCGCCCGCTGCTGCCCGCGCTCTCCAGCCTCGTCGACGCGGTCGGCGATCGGGACCGCGAACTGCTGGACGACCTGGAACGCCTGGTGCACGAGAAGCGGCGGGCGCTCGGGGAGCAGGAGCGGTGATGAAGTTCATCGAGCTGGCGGTCACGCTCGGGCTCGCCTGGTTCCTCGCGGCCAACCTGGCCGGCTCGCTGCTCGTGCTGGCGGCCGCGCGTGTCACGCGCGACGTCTGGACGGGCCGCCCCGCGGCGCGGGCGCGGCTGCTGCTCGCCCTGCGGGTCGCGCCGACGGTGATCGCCGGGCTGTTCGTCACGGTCGTGTTCGCGCCGGCGTTCTGGCATTTCGAGCCGCGCGACACGGTCGAAGCGATCGGTCCGGTCCTCTTCCTGCTCGCGCTCGCGGCCATCGTGCTCCTCGGCAGCGCCGTCCGGCGCGGCGTCGTGGCGCTCCGCCACGCCCGGCAGCAGGCCGCCCGCTGGATGGCGGGCGCCAGTCCGCTGGCGGTCGACGATCCGCTGCCGGCCTTCACGGTGCGTGACGAATTCCCCGTCGTGTCGCTCGTCGGCCTCGCGCGGCCGCAGCTGTTCATCGCCCGCCAGGTCGTCGAGCGCCTGACGCCGGCCGAACTGCAGGCGACCGTCGCCCACGAGATCGGCCACCGGTCGTCGTGGGACAACCTGAAGCGGCTGGCGTTCATCTGCTGCCCGGATGCGCTGGCGTTCGGCCGGCCGGGCCGGGCGCTGCAGCAGGAGTGGGTGCGGCTGACCGAACTGGCGGCCGACGCGCACGCCACCGCCGGCAACGGCGCCCGCCGCCTCGATCTCGCCTCGGCGCTGGTGAAAGTCGCCCGACTGGCGCCCGTGCCGGTCGCCGCCAGCCTGCCGTACAGCTCGCTGCACGACGGCGGCGACATCGCCGCGCGCGTCCGGCGGCTGGCCGCCGGTCCGGTGTCGCCCGCCGACGGGGCGCCGGCGTTCGGCCTCCGCGCGGGCCTTGCGCTGGTCGTCGCACTGGCGCTGGCGCTCGCCTGCAGCCACGTGCTCCCGTACGCCATCCAGCAGGCGAGCGAATCGCTCGTCCGCTTCTTCGCCTGAACCCCGATCAGCACGACCCGCGCCCTCCGCCCGCGCTCCGAGCGCGGCTGAACCAACGCGCCTGCGTTCGTGATCGGTCCCGGTCCGCCTTCCGGCTTCCAGTGATTCCTCCCGGCCGCCCGTGGGGCCGCAGCCAGCTCGACTACGGCATCTGGTAGTAGAACTGCTGAGCTTTGTACGATCCTGACCATCGGGCCTGCGGCTCCGGCGCGCACACCGCCTCCCGGGCCGCTTCACACGTTCTCTCAGGGAATCCACCATGATTCGTGGACACCGCCGTTCCACCCCCCGGCCGGCGTTTGCCGCCGCCCTGTTCGCCTGCTGGCTGGCGGCGCCGGCCATGGCCGACGCCCAGGCGCTCGACACGGCGACCATCCGCGGGCAGGTCGTCGATCAGACGGGCGGCGTCGTCCCCGGGGTGCAGGTCCTCGTCACGAACACGGCGACGGGGCAGACCCGGCAGACGGTCACCGATCCGGGCGGCTACTACACGGTGGCCGCGCTGCCGCTGACCGGCGAGTACCGAATCGTCTTCTCGAAGGCGGGCTTCACGTCGAGGACAGTCGACCACATCGGACTGCGGGCCGGTGAGTCGGCCGCGGTCGACGTCATCCTCGAGGCGGCCGGCGGCACGAGCGAGGTCACGGTGTACGGGACCACGAGCGGCGTCCGGACCGACACGGCGCAGATCGGGACCCGGCTGGACGCGCGCGAGATCGACAACACGCCGGTCCCCGGCCGGGCGCTGACGAGCCTGGCGCTGCTCGACCCGTCCGTCCGGCCGGCGAAGACGACCGGCGACCTGTTCCTCGGCAACACGTTGTTCGTCGTGGACGGCGCGGGCCGGCGCCAGACGACGTACACGATCGACGGCGCCTCCGCGGACGACGCGTGGGGCCGGCAGACGGTGTTCACGAACGTGCCGCTGGACGCGGTGCAGGAGTTCACCGTCCTGACCAACGGCTTCTCCGCCGAATACGGGCGGACGTCGGGGGCGGCGGTCGACATCGTGACGAAGTCGGGGACGAACGAGGTTCACGGGGACGTGGTCGGCATGTGGAGGCCGGGCGGCCTCGAGGCCAGGGCGCCGCTGGCGGCGACGTCGAGCGCGGATCGGCTCGGTCAGGGGAGCTTCGCGCTGGGCGGTCCGCTGGTCAGGGACCGGACGTACTACTTCCTGTCCGGCGAGTACACGTACCAGCTCCGCAATTCGACCGTCACGTCGCCGCTGGCGCCCGGCGTCTACACCGGCCGCGGCCGGCGGGGCCTGTTCGACGGCCGGGTCGACAGCCGCCTCAACGCCCGTCACTCGCTGACCCTCCAGGTCAACACCGACAACTACTCCAACACGAACCCGAACGACGTCGTCGGCGGGCTGAATCTGCCGAGCACGGGGCGGGTGTTCCGGCGCAACGCCTACGCCGGTCACCTGTCGGAGACCGCGATTCTGTCCGACTCGGTCCTGAACCAGGTGCACGTGGGAGTCGACTGGGCATCGCCAATCACGCAGTTTTCGCCGGCCAGCCCGTCGACGCAGTACGTGGTGCCGGGCCTGGGGACGCAGGGGGAGTCGCGCGCCGCGCGGCTCTACAACCACCAGTTCGAGCTGAAGGACACGCTGACGATCGCACGCGGCCGGCACAACCTGAAGGTCGGCGTCGACGCGATTCATTCCACGTCGGGCGGCGACGGCACGGAGTTCGGGTCGGCGTTCACGCTCGGGCAGTTCACGCTGCTGCCGGGCGTGACGACGCCGACGGCCGATCTGACGATCGCCGACGTCCAGCGGTATCAGCAGAGCTTCGGCAGCGCGTCCTACCAGGTCCGCGAATGGAACTGGTCGGCCTTCGCGCAGGACAACGTGTCGGTGCGCCGCGACCTGACGCTCAACCTCGGCCTCCGGTACGACCGCCAGACGTTCACCGACGACACGACGATGTGGTCGCCGCGGCTCGGGTTCGCGTACAACCCGAAGGGCGATCCGAAGACCGTCATCCGGGGCGGGTACGGCATCTACTACTCGGACGTGCCGGCGAACCTGGCGGCCGACTGGACGATCAACGGGCCCGAAGGGCTCTACACGTTCAGCGTGGCCCCCGGGCAGTACGGGTTTCCGGCGAACCTGCAGCCGCTGGCGTCGCTGCCGGCCGGCGCCGTGCTGCCGGCGCGCTCCATCTTCGTGCGGCCGGGCGAGGCGGCGTATCTGAGCCGGTTCTTCGATGTCTCGGCGCTGAAGGGCTATCCCGACACGCTGCTCAATCCCTGGACGCAGCAGGCGACCGTCGGCATCGAGCGCGAGCTGGCGGCGCACTGGTTCGCGAGCGTCGACTACGTCCATGCCCACACGACGCACATCGTGCGGCCGCTCGACGTGAATTCGCCGGCGCCGTTCGTCCGGACGGCCCCCGGTCAGGTCCGGTCGGCGGCGGCGGCCGACGCCACGCGGCCGATCACGCCGGTGCCGGGCGGCTACCGGCAGATCATCACGTTCGTCAACGACGGCGTCGCCGACTACGACGCCGTGCAGCTGAACGTGTCGAGGCGCTTCAGCCACGGGGTGTTTCTGCGGGCCGGCTACACCTTCTCGAACGCGACCGACACCGTCGACCCGGACGTCCCGCAGCAGGACCCGAACGATCCGAATTTCACCGGGGCGGTGGAGCGGGGGCCGAACATCCTGAACGAGCGGCATCGCGCGGTGATCAGCGGGTCGTGGGCCCTGCCGCAGCTGAGCGTCGGCGGCGTGGCGACGCTCGGGTCCGGCATGCCCTACAACATCACGACCGGGGTGGACAACAACGGCGACGGGTCGCCGCGCTCCGACCGGCCGATCGTCGACGGCGTGCTGGTCGAGCGGAACAGCGGCGTCGGACGCCCGTTGTACGACGTCTCGCCGTTCATCGAGCGGGTGTTCGCGGTCGGCGCCGGTTACCGGCTGCAGCTGCGGATTGAAGCGTTCAACGTCTTCAACCACGCGGACATCTATGGCTACAACGGTGTCTACGGGAACAGCGTCACGGGCCGCGCGCTCGCGACATTCGGCCAGCCGACCGGCGGTCTCAGCGGTGTCGGGCCGGGCCGCGAGTTCCAGCTCATCGCCCGGCTGGTGTTCTGAGACCGGAACCGGGTGAGCATCCGATCACGGCCCTCGAACTGCGGGCGACGGTCAGCTGCCACATTCCGGCCCGGCTCATCCGGTGGGCGAGCGAACCGCGCGTCTGTCTGCCTGCCGGGCGGCGTCCGTCTTCCTGCCGCCCCCTCCCCGCTCGTCGCCCGCTGAATTACGGCAGCTGGTAGTAGATCGGTGCGGCTGCGTAACATCTCTCACGAATTAATGTTCGTCATTGTCGGTCGAGGAGTCCTCATGCCCCTGTTTCGCTCTCGCGGCCGCCTGCTGGCCGCCCTTCTCGTCGCCTGCTGGGCGGCCCATGCTGCACCTGCCTCCGCGCAGGGGCTCGACACGGGAACCATCCGCGGGCAGGTCGTGGACCAGACCGGAGGGGTCCTTCCGGGCGTGGTGGTCGTCGCGACGAACACGGCGACCGGCCAGACACGTCAGACCGTGACCGACCACGGCGGCTACTACACGCTGGCCGCGCTCCCGCTTTCCGGTGAGTACACGCTCACCTTCTCGCTGGCGGGCTTCAATTCCAGCACCTTCAAGCAAATCAGTCTCCGGGCGGGCGAGTCGGCCAGCGTCAAGGTCACCCTGCACGCGGCCGGCGGCAGCACCTCGGTGACGGTGGTCGGCACGACGCACGCCATCCAGCGCAACACGCCGCAGACCGGCATCCGGCTCAACGCCCAGGAGATCGCGAGCATTCCGGTGCTCGGCCGGGCGCTGACGGCGCTGCCGCTGCTCAATTCGGCCGTCGTCCCGGCCAGGACGATTGGCGACACCGCCATCGGCAACACGTTGTTCGAGATCAACGGCGCCGGCCGGCGCGAGACCTCGTACACGATCGACGGCCTCTCCGCGGACGACTCCTGGGCGCGGCAGACGATCTTCACGAACGTGCCGCTGGACGCCGTGCAGGAAATGACCGTGCTCACCAACGGCTTCTCGGTCGAGTACGGCGGCGGATCGGGGGCGGCGGTCAACATCGTGACGAAGTCGGGGACGAACACGCTGCGCGGCGACGTGCTGGGCCTGTGGAAGCCGGGCGGCCTGGAAGCGAAAGCGCCGCTGGCGGCGACGTCCAATGCGGATCGCCTCGGTCAGGGGGCGTTCACGCTGGGTGGGCCGATCGTACGGGACCGCGCGTTCTACTTCCTTTCCGGCGAGTACGACGACGCGCACCGCAACACGACGATCACCTCGCCGCTCTCGCCGGGCACCTACACGGGCACGATGCACCAGGAGCTCTTCGACGGGCGCGTCGACGCGCATCTGGACGCCAACAACAGCCTGACCTTCAAGGCGAACACGCAGAACTACCGCAATACCAATCCCAGCGACGATGTCGGCGGGCTGAATCTTCCGAGCGCGGCCCGGGTGTTCACGCGCGACACCTATTCCGGCGCCGTGTCGGAGACCTCGATCCTGTCGAGCTCGATGCTGAACGAGGCGCATATCGGCGTCGACTGGGCCTCGCCCATCACCCAGTACTCCTCGGTCACCCCGTCGACGCAGTTCGTCGTCCCCGGGCTCGGCACGCAGGGCGAATCGCGCGCGGCGCGGCTCTACAACCACCAGTTCGAGCTGAAGGACACCCTCACGATCTGGCACGGACGCCACAATGTGAAGGTCGGCGTCGACGCCATTCATTCCACGTCCGGCGGGAACGGCACGGAGTCCGGCGGATCGTTCACGCTCGGCCAGTTCACGCTGCTGCCGGGGACCACGGCACCGATCGCCGACCTGACGCCGGCCGACGTGCAGCGCTACCAGCAGAGCTTCGGCAACGCCACCTATCAGGTGCAGGAGTGGGACGTGGCGGCGTTCGCGCAGGACAACTTCGCAATCCGGTCCGATCTGACGCTGAACCTGGGGCTCCGGTACGACCGGCAGACGTTCACCGACGACACGAAGATGTTCTCGCCGCGGCTC
>Ga0307374_10015712_pt1 | contig 10143 bp, 10 predicted proteins | sample OX3MG_FD_202532 | JGI IMG/M metagenome (GOLD analysis project Ga0307374, IMG submission 202532) | Soil microbial communities from Risofladan, Vaasa, Finland - OX-3 | ecosystem: Environmental > Terrestrial > Soil > Coastal area > Acid sulfate soil | place: Finland: Risofladan, Vaasa | collected...
TTATGTTTGGAGGGCAGCGCGAGAACGCGATGCGCTATCGAGCGGTGGCCGCGCGGTAACCCGCTCGGGGCGCTTTCTTAAGCGCCTCGACGGCTTCGGCGGAGGACATCAATGGAGTGGTCTTCACGGCTTTGCACGCACCGCCGGCGGCCAATGCGATGGCGATGGCCGCGGCGGAAATGTTGTCGGGCATTTCCGCGATGCAAACAATGTCGTAATCGCCGAACGCGAACCAACCCTCGCGGATTTTGCCGCCTAGATTTTCAAGCGCGGGGCGCACGGCTTCAATACGGTCAACGGGATTCTTGATTAACGCCTGCCAGGCTTCTTCGTTATACGCAACTTGCAATAAATAGTGAGGCATGGTGTCTCCCTTTACGGGACAGATTGGAGGGACCGATTGCTGGGCGTGCTGGCACCGGCGCGGGGCGAAGTCAATCGAAAGCTTGGATTGTGCGGAGGCGACGGGGCCGATAGAATCGAAGCCGCGAATGAGCGCCTCGAAGAAAAACTTCCCGCGAATTGTGTCGCTCGCGCCGAGCGTTACTTCGATTCTTGTGGCGATTGGAGCCCGGCGGCAGCTGGTCGCCGTCAGCCGCTGGTGCAAGGACGTGGCGGACGTGGATGGCTTGCCGGAAGTCGGCGACTGCTGGACGTTTAGTGCGTCGGGGGATACATCGTCGCTGATGAGATTGCAGCCGACGCTGATTATTGGCTCGGTGCCATTTCAAACTGAAACGGTGCAGAAAATTCTCGCGCTGCCGGTTCCGTTTCTGGCACTGAATCCGCGAACGCTGGGCGATGTCGAGGCGGATATTCGCGCGCTGGGCGGTTTGGCAGGCGCAAACGCACGCGCGGAGGCACTGGTGCGCGAGATGCGGCGGAGGTTCGCGCGGATTCGCGCAACTGCAAAACGAGCAAAGACGCGGCCCAGCGTTTACTGCGAAGCGTGGCCGCATCCGCGGATCAGTTCGCCGCCGTGGGTCGCGGAGCTGGTTGAAATCGCGGGCGGCGAGATGGTGCTGCCGGCGGGAGAAAAAGTTTCCGACGCGGATGTCGCGCAAGCGCGGCCGGAAGTGATTGTGCTGGCGTGGACGGCAGTGGGCGGAAAGTCGAAACCGGAACAGGCGTTGGCGAATCCCGCGTGGCAGGATGTGCCGGCGGTGCGCGAGCGGCGCGTCTTTGCGGTGCGCGACGAATGGCTGAACACGCCGGGGCCGCCGCTGGTTCGCGGCGCGGAAGAGTTGCTGCGAATTTTGCATCCGGAGCTTTCGCATGGCATCAGTCACGGGCATTCCAAGCCGCCGGCGAAAAAGCGGCGCAAAACATGAATCCACAAATGGAAATAACGAATGGAAATTGAAAAAGGGAAAGTTCACGCGCCGGAGATTGGCGCGACGTGGCTGAATTCCGAGCCGATGGAATTGCGCGCGTTGCGCGGGCGCGTGGTGCTGGTGGATTTCTGGGATTACACGTGCGTGAACTGCTTGCGTACGCTGCCCTATCTCGTCGAATGGCACAAACGCTACGCGGATGCGGGCCTGACGATCATCGGCGTGCATACGCCGGAATTTTCGTTCGCGGCCAATGAGAAATTCGTGCGCGCCGCGGTCGAGCGGTTCGGCATTCGCTATCCCGTGGTGCTCGACAATGGCTATGCGATCTGGCATGCGTACGCGAACCGCTACTGGCCGGCGAAATATCTGATCGACGGCAAGGGCTATATCCGATTTTTCCACTTCGGCGAAGGCGATTACGGCGCGAGCGAGGAGGCGATTCAAACGCTGCTGCGCGAAATAAATCCGCGCACGGAGTTTCCTCCGGCCATGGAGCCGATGCGCGATACGGATCAGCCCGGCGCGGTCTGCTATCGCACGACGCCGGAGCTTTATTTCGGAAGCAAGCGCGGCAATCTCGGAAACGCATCGGGTTTTTTGTACGAGAACGAAGATCGCGCGGGCGCGTACCAATTGCCAGAGCAGGTGAACGCAGACACGGTGTATCTGGCGGGTCCGTGGATGAGCCGCGATGAATGCGCGCGGTCGGCGCCAGCGGGGGAGGAGACGTCGTCCGTGATTCTTTATTACACGGGCAAGGAAGCGAATCTGGTGATGGCTCCGGGCGGCGAGCCGCAAGCCGTGGAAGTTCTGCACGAAGGCAATCCGCTGGCCGAGAACGAAATGGGAGCGGATGTGATCCGCGACGACGCGGGGCGGACGCTCGTCCATGTGGATTCGCCGCGCATGTACAATCTGGTACGGAATCCGGGGATGAAGCAGCGGCTGCTGCAAGTGATCTCGCGGCAGCCGGGACTGGAATGCTACGCGTTCACGTTTACAACGTGCACGGCGCAGGATGATCCGCCGTGGTAGCTTCGCCGGGCGATGCGATGTTGGTGGTGGCCGCCGTGATTGCGCGCCAGGGGCGCGTGCTGGCGTGTCAGCGGAGTCGCGCGGGAAAATTTCCGCTGCAATGGGAATTTCCCGGCGGCAAAGTGCGGGATGGAGAATCGCCCGAGGCGGCGCTCGAGCGTGAGCTGCGTGAGGAGTTGGGCTTCAGCGCGGCGATCGGCATGGAACTTTACCGCACGCGCCACAAGTACCCGGAGATGCCGCGCGCGATTGAATTGATATTCTTCGCCGCAAGGATTGCCTCCGGCGAGATTATCAATCGCATTTTCGAGAGCATGGAATGGGTCGAGCCGCGGGAATTGCCCGCCATGGATTTTCTTGCGGCGGATCGGGAATTTATTTCGAAGCTGGCTGCGGGCGAAATTCGACAATCGATCGCTGCACAGGGCTGAGGAGTCGCAATCGTCGCGGCCACGATCATGGCGCGCCGCTGAAATCAGAGTGGAGGCTTTTGGGCGTGGGCACAGAGGCGGCAAGTGTGGGCCTAAAAACACGAACTGCAAAGGCCGCTCTGTCGTTATTAACAACATGTAACAACGGAGCTGCCTTTGCAGTCGGGAAAAGCAAAAACTAAATACTACGCGCTACGACGAACCAACAGGCCAAGCCCAATCAGTCCGGTGCCCAAAAGCAACAGAGTTGACGGTTCCGGCGTTTGACTGCCGATGCCGCCACCAGCAAGGCTCTGGGGCGTTCCCTCGAGAGAGAACCACGTGCTTGTACCGTTCGCGAGTCCTCCCGTAAAGGTAATCGTCATCGAATCCATACCATTGTTGGTGCTGACGGTGCCGAAGGTCATGTTCGGGCCTTCGTAACCGGTCGCACCGCAATTGCTCATGCTGGCGTAGCTGCATGCGCCATCGCCGTCGAAGCCGAAGGCATCTGCACTGCTTGCCGCGCTGAGCGTAATCGAAGTGATGGACGCACCGCTATTATTGGTGAGGCCGATCAGCGTATCTTCGACGCCATCATACGGATTGTTATTGCCCAAGGTGGTTGCCGTAAAGGCTGTGACGACTCCCCCGGTCTGGCCGGTGACATTAATTTGAACTCCACAACCGGTAGACTGGCCGACTGCTGGACAAATCCCAGCGTGAGCTGATGCTGCCACGAAGAGAAACACGAGACAGCCGAGAGCTGGGCACACAAACTTCCGAACAAAGTTCCCCATGTATAGGACACCTCCGGGTACGTGCAATGGCACGTTTCGTGCCACTTTGGGAAATACGGTAACTGCAAGAAAAAACGAGGCGTTAATCCCAGCATTCAAGGCCGGAATGTGAAGGAAAGTATGCGAGAAAGGGCAAGATTGTGCAAAAGTATGCCGTTTCCGGACATCAAATTCTGTCCAGTCCTACCTGTTATGAAAAGCATCAAGGAGAACCGTGGGCTTCGGTACTGGAACTTGAGGGCTCGTGAGTGCCGCTGAACTTGGCGGTGAATTCGCCGCGAGAGCGAGGCAGGCTCCCCGGATATTTCTGCTGCAGGAACAGAATTAGTTTTTCGCGGACGAGGCACTTCAGATTCCAGGCGTCATCCGAATTGCGCGCATCCATCAGGGCACGAAGCTGGACCGTGTGCTCGGTCGAGTCAGAAGCCTGCAGCTCGCAGACTTTCCCTTGCCATAATTTTGTGGACTCGCAGACGCGGCGGAACTCCTTGCGAACTTCGTCGATGGGAACGGTGTAATCAACGCTGAGGTAAACGTAGCTGAGAAGCTCGGCGCTGGTGCGCGTCCAATTCTGAAACGGACGTTCGATGAAATAGGAAAGCGGCACAATGAGCCGGCGAAGATCCCAAATGCGCACGACCACGTAGGTGGTGCCGATCTCCTCGACCCGGCCCCATTCGCCTTCGACGATGACCACATCTTCGAGGCGAATTGGCTGAGTGAACGCGACTTGCACGCCGGCGATAAGACTGGAGAGAGTAGGTTTCATGGCCATGCCAACGATGAGTCCAGCGAGCCCCGCCGAAGCGAGCAGGCTGACGCCGATGTGCTTAATCGCGGGAATGGTCATGAGCATGATGGAAACGGTGACGACGGTGACCAGTATGACGACGATGCGGTGAATCATTAGAAATTGCGTTTGGACTCTGCGCGCCACAAGGTTGTCGGGAACGTCGATACGGTAGCGCGCGGCGAGAATGTCGGAAACGATCTGGCTGAACAAAATGATGAGCCATGCGATCGAGGCGATGAGCCCGAGGCCGACGATGTGCTCGGCGGGCGTCTGGATTTTTGGCGGCAGCGGCACGACCGGCAAGGCGGCGAGTACTGCCAGGAGCGGCAGAATCCAGCGGGACGGCCCCCGGGCGCGCCGGACGAGGGAAGTGATGATGACTTCGCCTTTGCGGCGGGCCAGACTCTTGAGGATGAAAAACAAAATCAAATGGGCGACGAGTGCGATGATAATTGCGCCCGCGAGAGTGCCGACGACCCAAAACAAACTGTGCCAGTCGATGGCCGCTAGATGCATGTTCAATGCGCTCCTTGCGCGGGCTGAATCGCACGGCGATTCTATATCGTGCCTTGCCGTTTCGCTCTAAAAGATGCGTTCCGACAGGCGCACGTTGCGGCGTGGCGACCGGACCCGCGGTGCCTGTCTCCAGGCCGAGTCGTGAGACGGTCTGGGACATAAACCGCGCAGCATGTAACATAGTGTCCCGGACCCATGGAGAACCACCCTGCCATGCTGGTTCGAGCGGGACATGCAGATGATGGAAATGGAGGATACTGTGTGTCTTTTGAGTTTGATGTCCCGTGATCTTGACGGCCACAAGGAGCGCGACACCGATGGCGACGAGAAATAAAATTGGCATACTGACGGGCGGAGGCGACGTGCCGGGATTGAATCCGGTGATCAAATCGGCGGTCTACCACGCGGGCGAAATCGGGCGGGAAGTGTTGGGTATTCGTAGGGGATGGGAAGGGCTGACGCATGTGAATGCGTCGCTCGAAATTGACGAAACCTATATACGTCCGCTGACGCGCGAGAACACGCGAACCATCGATCGCAGCGGCGGCACGGTGCTGCACACGTCGCGAACCAATCCGAGGCGCATTCCCGCGCCCAAGGTACCCGCGTATATTTCCGGCGAGCAATTGAAGAGGCTTCCTTTTGATGGCAAGTATTACGATATGACTTCGGTCGTGCTCAGCAACCTGGAGCGGCTGGGGATCGGCTGCCTGATCGTGATCGGCGGCGACGATACGCTCGGTTTTGCTTCCGTGCTCGCGGCCGCAGGCCAGCCGCTGATCGCCATACCGAAGACGATGGACAACGACGTTCCCGGCACGGAATACTGCATCGGCTTTTCCACGGCCATCACGCGTGCCAAGGAGCTGATCACGCGGCAGCGAACCACGCTTGGTTCGCACGAGCGCATCGGCATTTTCCGCATTTTTGGCCGCGACTCCGGTTTTACGGCTCTTTACACCGCGTACGTATCGTCGGCCCGGTGCCTGATTCCGGAATACCCGTTTGATCTGGAGCGCGTCGCGAATCTTCTTGGCGAAGATAAGCGGAAAAATCCCAGCAATTATTCCCTGATTGTCGTATCCGAAGGCGCGGCGTGGACACAGCATGACGTAGGCGAGGTGGGCGAGGCCGATGCTTATGGCCACCGCAAGAAAACCGACATTGGGCACGCTTTGGCAGAGGAGCTGCGCCGGCGAACGGGTGAGGAAACGATGAACAGCGACTTGACGTATGACTTGCGCAGCGGCGAACCGGACTCGATCGATCAGTTGGTGGCCATAACCTTTGCCAATATCGGCCTGGATTTGATTCGCGACGGCGTAACGGGCCGAATGGTGGGAGTAAAGAACGGCTGCTATACGCACATGCCACTGCCGGATTCTTCCCTGGGACCGCGCAAGGTGGATGTGGCGACGCTTTACAATACGGAACGCTACAGGCCGAATTACGCGTCGAAGCTCGGCGCGCCGCTTCTGTTCAACCGCGTCTGAGGGTTCGCCGCGGATTGCTGTGAGAATCGACCGAGCGGTTCTGAGCGGCTCACGCCTTGTTCATGGTCGCTTGGAGCGTGTTGACGAGTAAACGTTTTCGGTATACATACCATTGGCGTTCCCGCACATTGGTGTCGCGCGGGACAGCGGCGTTTTCCAGGGAAAGTCCTGGCAGTTTGTCGAAAAGGCGCGCTTGGTTGTCATTTCGGCGCACGACGCACGAGAGGGCGGAGCGGTTTACAGAAGTCCAAGGAAAATGCAGATCCCTCGCCGCATGGCGGCTCCCATCGCTAAGGCTTGGGGCGAGCGGGATGACAGCGAATGAGGGTTTTGAACAAACTACAAGGAAACATGCATCGCATCTCGAGGGAGGCGCTCCCATGACCGTCAAGGATCTCGGCAGGCGCGGTTTTCTGAAGAGCGGAGTGGCTGCGCTGGGAGCTGCTGCGCTTCCCGTGGCTTCTCCGGCTCTCCGATGGATGGAAGTAACAGAGGCCGCCGAGCAAGCCGCGGCGCAGCAGGGCGCTTCCGGGGCGCTCATCAAAATCGACATGGATCGCAAACTGGGTGCCATCGATCGCAAGATCTACGGCAGCTTTATCGAGCACCTTGGGCGCTGCATTTATGGCGGCGTTTACGACGAAGGATCGCCGCTTTCCGATAGCGAAGGCTTTCGCAAGGACGTGCTGGCGGCGGCGCGCGGTTTGCGTATCTCGATTTTAAGATGGCCGGGCGGGAATTTTTCATCCGCGTACGATTGGAAGGACGGCATCGGGCCGAAAGACGCCCGGCCGCGCCGTTGGGATCCCGCCTGGCAGGAAGTGGAAACGAACCGCTTCGGCACCGACGAGTTCATTCAGTATTGCCGCAAGCTTGGCGCGGAGCCTTACATCTGCGTGAACATGGGCACGGGAACCATGGAAGAAGCGGCGAACTGGGTGGAATACTGCAACGCCACCACGGACACGTACTGGGCCAACCTGCGAAAAAAATACGGCCATGCCGAGCCCTACGGCGTCAAGTATTGGGCGCTGGGAAACGAGGTCTGGGGCGGCTGGCAGGCGGGTCACATGGATGCCAAGGACTACGCCGCGGCGGCGCTGGAGTACGGGAAAATGATGCGCTGGGTGGATCCATCGATCAAGCTGGTGGCCTCCGGCGACCTGGACGTTGCATGGGACCTCCCGGTGCTCGAACGGCTGAGCTACATCGTGGATTACATCTCGGTGCATCACTACGGCGGCAGCATCGATACGGCGAAGGAAATGCAGGACGCGCATCACTTTCAGGAGGAAATTCAGCTGGTCGACAGCATCATCACCGCGGCGATGTCGCGGAGCCGGAGGAAAGAGCGCATCAAGATCGCCGTCGACGAATGGAATATATGGTTCCGGTCCGGCGCGAAGCGCGGAGACCCGCACAAACTCGAGGAGATTTACAATCTGCGCGATGCTCTATGGGTGGCTTCCGCGTTGAACATTTTTCACCGCATGTGCAACACGGTGGAGATGGCCAACCTGGCCCAATTGGTGAACGTGATTGCGCCCATCATGACGAACGCGACCGGAATCGTCTTGCAGACGATTTATTACCCGTTTCAGCTGTACGCGGAGCACGCCGGGAGCGTCTCGCTCGACGCCTTTGTGCGCTCCGATACATTCCCGGGAATGCCGGGAACGCCGTACATCGATGTCTCCGCCACGACCGATGGAACGGGCCAAAAGCTCACGCTGGCCGTCGTCAATCGCCACCCGACCGCTGATATTCCGGTGCAAATCGCGCTGGATGGATTCCGGCCGCGCGGCTCGGGAGAATTGTACGAGGTCAATGGGCCAAGCCTGGATGCCACCAATACCTTTGCCGCGCCGAACAACGTAACCGTGAAACGCCAGACGATCTCGCCTTCCGCCGCGAAATTCCAGCGAACGTTCCCCGCGCATTCCGTAAGCGTTTTGGCGCTCCGTGCGTAGCTCGTGAAGCGAACCTTTATGTGTCGTATCAGTTAACTCTGCAAGTCTTGAACCTGTTCTTTTCTGAACAGATACCTCTGCGCCTATTGAATTACGGTGAGTAAGGGCAGTACTGGCCAGTTTGGGGGCAGCTGGCCTGTGGTGCACACCTCTCGAGAATTTAGGAGGGGGAGACTTCAGAATGCCTTCAACCTCACGCGATCACGGCCAGCCAATTCAGTTCAGCCCTCCCATGAGCGGACCCGCAAGCCGACGACGGGCGTTGCGCGTCCTGTTTGTTCATAGCCACGCAGCGGATGTAAAGCAATGCGTGCAGGAGCTTGAGAGGGCGCATTTCAAGGTCAGCGAAGACGTGGTTTCGGCTCCGCGCCAGTTCACCGAGCGCTTGAACTCGAAATCCTATGACGTGGTTTTGGTCGAATACCCGACGGCAAACTGGAAAGGACCGCAGGCGCTGCAGATTCTGCATTCGAAGAATACGGGAATCCCGCTGATTTTCCTGACCGGCGCAATGCCGCTGGAAACCGCGGCGGAGCTGATTACCGAAGGCGCCGCCGATTGCGTGGAAATGGAGCACGTAGGCCACCTTCCGGTGGCCATTCGCCGCGCGCTGAGCGAAAACAATCTGCGCGTCGAGCGCGATCAATCGGAGAAAAAGCTGCGCCATTCCGAAGCGCGTTACCGCGCCCTGGTGGGCAACCTCACCTATGGGATGTGCCGCTGCAGCGGCGACGGAAAGTTTCTGGATGTGAATCAGGCTCTTGTGACCATGCTCGGGTATTCGTCGCGAGAGGAACTCCTGATGGCGGACCACGCGCGCGACGTCCTTTGTAATGTGTCCAAGCGAGCGCAATTGCTGGGGCACGGCGGGGGGGATGAGGGCGTGGCCCCACTGGAAGTTGATTGGACGCGGAAGGACGGCACAACCCTGAGGGTGCGGCTGAGCGGGCGCGAGGTCAGTAACGAGGGCCGCACGGAAGGGTACGAGGTGATCGTTGAGGATGTGACCCAGCAGCGCAAGTTGGAGGATCACTTGCGGCAACAGGCGGCCAAAGACCCGCTGACCGGACTGGCCAACTACCGTCATCTCATCGAAATTGTTGACGGTGAAATCAGGCGCTCCGAGCGCACCACGCGTGAGTTCGCCATTGTATTCCTTGACCTGGATGGATTGAAGCAGATCAACGATCATTTCGGCCACATGGTGGGCAGCCAGGCGCTTTGCCGACTGGCCGATGTGTTGTGCAACTCGAGCCGCGACATTGATACCGCGGCGCGTTTCGGTGGGGACGAATTTGCAGTTGTGCTGCCCGAGACTGGAACGGTCGCGGCCAACCTGGTGGGTCGGCGCATCCTCGAAAGCCTCGCGAACGATGGCAGAGAGCCTAAACTTTCCGTCAGCATCGGGATTGCGATTTATCCGAAGGATGGCGAAACGGTTGATACTCTGCTGGCCGCGGCGGACGCGGCATTGTACGCGATGAAAGCCAGAGTACGCACGCCATCGGAAAGCGCCGCGGGCGAGCCCGCAAAAGTTCTCCGTAAGGCAGCCGCAAAGAGCCAAACCGGCTCGTAAACTCTCCCATTGATGGACGCCTGGAATCCGGCGCGATTGAACGCTTGCACGTTCCTGCTAACTTCTTTCCCTTAGTACCTGTATAGATAAGTCTTTGCCGTTTCTGGCAAGAAATCTCAACGCGGGGCAGTGAAGGAGAGATCAGGGATGATGTAGAGCTCTTTCAGTTTGAGCCCCAGGGTTACCACCTGCTTGCCGAGCGCGGTGAGATAG
>Ga0307374_10015714_pt1 | contig 10143 bp, 12 predicted proteins | sample OX3MG_FD_202532 | JGI IMG/M metagenome (GOLD analysis project Ga0307374, IMG submission 202532) | Soil microbial communities from Risofladan, Vaasa, Finland - OX-3 | ecosystem: Environmental > Terrestrial > Soil > Coastal area > Acid sulfate soil | place: Finland: Risofladan, Vaasa | collected...
ACCAGCGGAGGCTGGCCGGTGGGGGGCTGAGACCGGCGGCCGCGCAGCACGCCGGCCCGCGAGCGGGGCGGCTTCGCGGCGGCGCGGGCCGGCTTTGGCGCAGGCAGCGGCGCCAGCGCCTCGACCGCCCCCTCCTCGGGCTTGGCTGCGCGAGCGCGAGTCCGGCGCGGCTTCGGCGCCTCCTCGGCAACGGCTTCGTCGTCCGCCGGCTTGGCAGCGGCACGAGCGCGGCGAGGCTTCGCCGGCTCCGCGGCAGCCGGCGCCTCCTGCGCCTTCTTCGCCGCACGCGCGCGGCGGGGCTTCGGCGCCTCCTCGGCAGCCGCGTCAGCGCCGGCGGGCTTCGCGGCGGCGCGAGTCCGCTTCGGCTTCTCGGCGGCATCGGCCGCACCCTCGGCCGAAGCGGCGCGACTCCGCCGACGCGCCGGCTTCTCGGCCGGCGAGGACGAGTCCTCGCCGCCGGCCGACGGTTCGGTGGTCTCGGGTTCGTCGGCCATCAGGACCGTACCCTCCCGGAGCCCGCATGGCCTCGATAGGTGCGCGTGGGCGCGAACTCGCCGAGCTTATGGCCGACCATCGACTCGCTGACGAAGACCGGCACATGCTTGCGGCCGTCGTGAACGGCGATCGTGTGGCCGACCATCTCGGGGAAGATCGTCGAGGCGCGCGACCAGGTCTTGATCATCTGCTTGGTGGATGCGGCGTTCATCGCCTCGATCCGCGACATCAGCCGCGGCTCGACGAACGGCCCCTTCTTGCTCGAGCGGCTCATCGCTTGCCCTTCCCGCGACGGCGACCGCGAACGATGTAGCGATCGGAGAGCTTGCCGCGCTTGCGGGTGCGATAGCCGAGCGTCGGCACGCCCCAGGGCGTCACCGGGTGACGACCGGCGGTGGTCGAGCCCTCGCCGCCGCCGTGCGGGTGGTCGACCGGGTTCATCGCCACGCCGCGGGTCTGCGGGCGTACGCCGAGGTGGCGGCTGCGCCCGGCCTTGCCGATCTTGACGTTCTGGTGCTCGGCGTTTCCGATCACGCCGACCGTGGCGCGGCACTCGGCGCGGACGAGGCGCATCTCGCCGGACGGCAGGCGAAGTGTCGCCATGTCGCCGTCCTTGGCCATCAACTGGATCGAGGTGCCGGCGGACCGGCCGAGCTGGCCGCCGCGGCCCGGGGCCAGCTCGACGTTGTGCACGACCGTGCCGGTCGGCATCTTCGCCAGCGGCAGGCAGTTCCCGACCACGATGTCGACGTCCTCGCCGGAGGAGACGGTCATGCCGACGACCAGCCGGGCGGGCGCGAGGATGTAGCGCTTCTCGCCATCGGCGTAGTGCAGCAGCGCGATGTAGGCGGTGCGGTTGGGGTCGTACTCGATCGCCGCGACCCGGGCCGGCACGCCGTCCTTGCGGCGCTTGAAGTCGATGCGGCGGTACAGGCGCTTGGCGCCGCCGCCGCGGTGGCGCGCCGTCTTGCGACCGAACGAGTTGCGCCCGCCGGTCTTCTTCAGTCCCTCGACGAGCGAGCGCTCCGGCTCGGTCTTGGTGATCTCGGCGAAGTCGGGGTAGGAGACGAAGCGCATCCCCGGGCTGGTCGGCTTGGGCTTGCGGATCGGCATTAGGACGCCACCCCCTCGAGGCCTGCGAAGATCGGGATCGTCTCGCCGGCGCGGACCTGGACGATTGCCTTCTTCCACGAGCGCGTGCGCCCGCGCGAGGTGCCGCGCCGCTTCGGCTTGGACTTGACCGAGAGCGTGCGGACCTCCTCGACGTGAACGTCGAACAGCGCCTCGATCGCCTGGCGAACCTGGGTCTTGTGCGCGTCCGGATGGATCCGGAACGTGTACTTGCCGGCGGCCGCGAGCACGTAGCTCTTCTCGGAGACGACCGGACGGATGATCACCTGCGAAGGATCCATCAGGAGCCCGCCTCCTCCGGCGCCGCCTTCGTACCGACGGCGCGCGCGGTCAGCTCGGCCAGCGCGGCGGGCGAGCAGAGCATCGAGGCGGCACCGACGATGTCGGCAACGCCGACACTCGAGGGCGCGAGCACCGCGACGCGCTCGATGTTGCGAAACGACAGGCCGGCGCCGCGTTCCTCGCCGGTGACGACGACCAGCGTGCCCCGGGGCTTGCCCCAATCGGCGAGCAGCGCGGCGGCCGCCTTGGTCGACGGTGTCTCGAACGCTGCGGCGTCGAGGATCGCGATCGAGCCCCGCTCGGCGTGCAGCGACAGCGCGCTGCGCAACGCCGCGCGGCGCTCCTTGCGGTTGACCTTGAAGGTGTAGGAGCGCGGATGCGGGCCGAACACGACGCCGCCGCCGGAGAAGATCGGTGAACGGGTCGATCCGGCGCGGGCCCGTCCGGTCCCCTTCTGGCGCCAGGGCTTGGAGTTCCCGCCGGAGACCAGCCCGCGAGTCTTGGTCGCCGCCGTGCCGCGGCGGCGCGCGGCCAGCTCGGCGCGCACGGACTCGTGCAGCAGCGGACCGTTGAAACGGGCGCCGAAGGCCGTCTCGTCGAGCGCGAGCGTCTTGCGGGCGCCACCGAGCACGGGAGCCTCAGCCATCGCTGCGCACCTCGACGTAGCCGTTGCGTGGGCCCGGCACGGCGCCGCGGAGGAACAGCAGGTTCTCGCTCTCGCGCACCTCGACGACCTCGAGCCCGCGCTGGGTGACCCGCTTGTTGCCCATCTGCCCGGGTCCGCGAATCCCCTTCATCACGCGCGAGGGAGTGGCCGAGGCGCCGATCGACCCGGGCGCGCGCACGTTGTGCGAGCCGTGGCCGGCCGGACCGCGGTGGAAGCGGTGGCGCTTGATCGTCCCCTGGAAGCCCTTGCCCTTGGAGACACCGGAGACCTTGACGCGCTGACCGGGCTCGAAGGCCGAGACCGTGACGGTCTCGCCGACCGCCAGGCCGCCGGCCTCGTTGCGGAACTCGACGAGGTGGCGCAGCGGCGGCGCATCGGCCTTCGCGAGGTGGCCGAGCTCGGGCTTGGTCAGTGCCTTCTCGCGCACGCTGCCGAACGCGAGCTGCACGGCGTCATAGCCGTCACGCTCGCTGGTGCGGATCGCGGTCACGTGGCAGGGCCCCGCGGCCAGCACGGTGACGCGCGCAACGGCACCGTCCTCGCCGAAGACCTGCGTCATGCCGAGCTTGCGTGCGAGGATCGCCGCCATCAGCTCGCCAGTCGGATCTCGATGTCGACACCGGCGGGGAGATGGTCGAGCCGCTGCAGCGAGTCGACGGTCTTCGGCGTCGGATGGTGGATGTCGATCAGCCGCTTGTGCGTGCGGATCTCGAAGTGCTCGCGCGAGTCCTTGTCCTTGAACGGCGAGCGGATCACGCAGTAGACGTTCTTCTCGGTCGGCAGCGGCACCGGGCCGGACACGGTCGCGCCGGTGCGCGTCGCGGTGTCCACGATCTCCTTGGCGGCCGTCTCGATCGCCTGGGTGTCGTAGGCCTTGAGTCTGATTCTGATCTTGTTCTGGGGGGAGGCCATCAGGCCAACGCTCTCATTTCATCCTGTCGTGCTGCTTATGTCGTGGTCGCCGTCGATTGCGCTCGCGGCGGGCGCAAACAGGCGGGCTCGAGCCACTGGAGCCCGCCTCACCGGTCTGAGCAACCGTCCGGTGTGAATAGTCGTATCTGTCTCGTGCGGCAGGCAGCGGACCGAGCGCTACCCGCTTTGGTGCCCTACTTGATGACCTCGGTCACGACACCGGAGCCGACCGTGCGGCCGCCTTCGCGGATCGCGAACCGTAGACCCTGGTCCATCGCGATCGGCTGGATCAACTCGATCTCCATCTGGACGTTATCTCCCGGCATCACCATCTCGACACCCTCGGGCAGGTTTGCCACGCCGGTGACGTCGGTGGTGCGGAAGTAGAACTGAGGCCGGTACCCGGAGAAGAACGGCGTGTGACGACCGCCCTCCTCCTTCTTGAGCACGTAGACCTCGCTCTTGAAATGCGTGTGGGGCGTGATCGATCCCGGCTTGCACAGCACCTGGCCGCGCTCGATCTCCTCGCGCTTGGTGCCGCGCAGCAGGCAGCCGACGTTGTCACCCGCCTGTCCCTGGTCGAGGATCTTGCGGAACATCTCGACGCCCGTGACGACGGTGTTCACCGTGGGCTTGATGCCGACGATCTCGATCGTCTCGCCGGTCTTGATGATGCCCTGCTCGATGCGACCGGTCGCCACCGTGCCGCGGCCGGTGATCGAGAAGACGTCCTCGACCGGCATCAGGAACGGCTTGTCGAGTTCGCGCACCGGCTCCGGGATGTAGGAATCCAGCGCTGCGGCGAGCTCGAGGATCTTCTCCCGCGAGGGCTCGTCACCCTCGAGCGCCTTCAGCGCCGAACCGATCACGAACGGGATGTCGTCGCCCGGGAAGTCGTAGTAGGAGAGGAGCTCGCGCACCTCGACCTCGACCAGCTCGAGCAGCTCCTCGTCATCGACCATGTCGGCCTTGTTGAGGAACACGACGATGTAGGGGACGCCGACCTGGCGCGCGAGCAGGATGTGCTCGCGGGTCTGCGGCATCGGGCCGTCGGCCGCCGACACGACGAGGATCGCCCCGTCCATCTGCGCCGCCCCGGTGATCATGTTCTTCACATAGTCAGCGTGGCCCGGGCAGTCGACGTGAGCGTAATGGCGGTTCTCCGTCTGGTATTCGACATGTGAGGTCGCGATCGTGATGCCGCGCTCACGCTCCTCGGGAGCGTTGTCGATCTCCTCGAAGCTCTTCGCCTCACCGCCCATCTTCTCGGCAAGCACGTTGGTGATGGCGGCGGTAAGCGTCGTCTTGCCGTGATCGATGTGACCGATCGTTCCGACGTTGACGTGCGGCTTGTCGCGCTCGAACTTCTGCTTGCCCACTTGTGTTGCTCCTGTGATCGACGTTTGGGGCCCGCCACTGGAGGCGAACCCGGGAATACTCTCAGAAACACCGCACCGTGCGCGGTGTCCTCGTTGCTAAGCCGCCTTCGACTCGCCTCCGCGGCTCTCGACGACCTTCTCCGCGATGTTCGGCGGAACTTCCTCGTAGGCCTCGAACTGCATCGTGTAGTTCGCACGGCCCTGCGTGTTGGAACGCAGGTCGGTGGCGTAGCCGAACATCTCCGAGAGCGGGACCCGAGCCGTGACAGTGAGTGCGTTGCCGCGCCGCTCCTGCCCCTCGATCCGACCGCGCCGGCGTGAGAGGTCGCCGATCACGTCACCGAGGAACTCCTCGGGCGTGACGACCTCGACGGCGAAGATCGGCTCGAGCAGCACCGGCTTGGCGCGGCGCGCAGCCTCCTTGAACGCGAGCGAGCCGGCGACCTTGAAGGCGATCTCCGACGAGTCCGTGTCGTGGTACTTGCCGTCGACCAGCGTGACCCGGATGTCAACCATCGGATAGCCGGCCTTGACGCCGCTCTCGAGCGCCTCCTCGCAGCCCTTCTCGACCGCCGGGATGAACTCGCTGGGCACCGACCCGCCCTTGATCTTGTTGACGAAGTCGAAACCCTCGCCCGGTGCCGGCTCGAGGTCGATGTAGACGACGCCGTACTGGCCGGAGCCGCCGGTCTGGCGGATGAACTTGCCTTCGACATGGCGCGCCTCGCCGCGCACCGTCTCGCGGTAGGAGACCTGCGGGCGACCAACGTTGGCCTCGACGTGGTACTCGCGCTTCATCCGGTCGACGAGCACCTCGAGGTGCAGCTCGCCCATCCCCGAGATCTCGGTCTGCCCGGTCTCCTCGTTGGTCTGCACGCGGAACGTCGGGTCCTCCTCGGCGAGTCGGCCGAGAGCGACCGACATCTTCTGCTGGTCGATCTTGGTCTTCGGCTCGACGGCGACCTTGATCACCGGCTCGGGGAAGATGATCTGCTCGAGCTTGATCGGCGCATCCGGTGCGGCCAGCGTGTCGCCGGTGGTCACCTGCTTGATCCCGACGGCGGCGGCGATGTCGCCCGCGTAGACCTCGCCGACCTCCTCGCGGTCGTTGGCGTGCATCATCAGGATGCGTCCGATCCGCTCGGTCTTGCCGGTCGAGACGTTGAGCACCCGCGCGCCGGCCTCGAGCTTGCCCGAGTAGACGCGGAAGTAGGTGAGCTTGCCGACGAACGGGTCGGCCATGATCTTGAACGCGAGGGCGGCAAACGGCTGGCTCTCGTCGGCCGAGCGCGTCGCCTCGCGACCCTCGTCGCTGCCGCGCACCGGCTCGATGCCGTGGACCGGCGGGACGTCGAGCGGCGAGGGGAGGTAGTCGACGACCGCGTCGAGCAGCGGCTGGACCCCCTTGTTCTTGAACGACGAGCCGCACAGCACCGGTGTGAAGGCGATGGCGAGCGTCGCCTTGCGGATCGCCGACTTGAGCAGCCGCTCGGGAATCTCGGCCTCGTCGAGGATCAGCTCGACCAGCTCGTCGTCGAAGTGCGAGACCTCCTCGAGCAGGTGCTCGCGCGCGGTCGCCGCGGCGGCGAGAAGCTCCGGCGGGATGTCGCGCTCCTCGAACTCGGTACCGAGATCGTCGAGGTAGTAGATCGCGCGCATCTTCACCAGGTCGACGATGCCGGCGAAGTCGCTCTCCACCCCGATCGGCAGCTGGATCGGCACCGGGTGCGCGCCGAGGCGGTCGACCATCGTCTGCACCCCACGCTCGAAGTCGGCGCCGATGCGGTCCATCTTGTTGATGTAGGCGATCCGCGGCACCGAGTACTTGTCGGCCTGACGCCAGACGGTCTCCGACTGCGGCTCGACGCCGGCAACCGAGTCAAACAGCGCGATCGCTCCGTCGAGCACGCGCAGCGAACGCTCGACCTCGACGGTGAAGTCGACGTGCCCGGGCGTGTCGATGATGTTGATCCGGTGGTGGTCCCACTCGCAGGTCGTGGCGGCGGAGGTGATCGTGATTCCGCGCTCCTGCTCCTGCTCCATCCAGTCCATCGTCGCCGCGCCCTCGTGCACCTCGCCGAGCTTGTAGGTGCGGCCGGTGTAATAGAGGATGCGCTCGGTCGTCGTCGTCTTACCGGCGTCGATGTGCGCCATGATCCCGATGTTGCGGGTCTTTTCGAGTGCGAAGGCTCTGGGCATCGTGGCTGTGTCGTTCGGGCGGAGAGGCTGAATGCCTCCCGGCCGCAGCGCCGGGAGCGGGCAAAAAAATAGGGCCGGTGGGCCCACGCAGAGTCCTGCTCAAGCCCGCGTCTGCGTCGCTATGTGGTCGTGGTCTCCATGTTCGTAATCCGTGCGCGTCGCCGCACGCTCGCAAACGAGCGCCGTCTCACCTCAGCGCACGGCGATCATAGCAGAGGGTTGGTCGAGCCCCCGCGCCTGGCCGGGCTACCAGCGGTAGTGCGCAAAGGCCTTATTGGCCTGCGCCATCCGGAAGATGTCGTCCTTGCGCTTGTAGGCGCCGCCCTGCTGGGACTGCGCGTCGAGCAGCTCTCCCGCGAGCCGCGCCGACATCTGCTTCTCACGACGGTTGCGGGCGAACTCCACGAGCCAGCGCACGGCGAGCGTGCGGGCGCGCCGGGCCGGGACCTCGACGGGGACCTGGTAGGTGGCGCCGCCGACGCGGCGCGAGCGGACCTCGAGCGACGGCGTGAGGATCTTGATCGACTCCTCGAGCGCCTCGACGGGGTCCTTGCCGGTCTTCTCGGCGAGGATCGCGAGGGCGTCATAGACGATCCGCTCGGCGGTCGACTTCTTGCCGTCGAGCATGACCTTGTTGACGACCTGCTGCACGAGGCGCGAACGGTGCACGGGGTCCGGCTCGAGCGGTCGGATCTGGGCGGCGGCGCGGCGAGGCATCAGCAGTCGCGGACTACGGCTTCTTGACGCCGTACTGGGAGCGCGCCTTCTTGCGGTCGCTGACGCCGGCGGCGTCCAGCGCTCCGCGCACGACCTTGTAGCGCACACCCGGAAGGTCCTTGACGCGTCCGCCGCGCACGAGGACGACCGAGTGCTCCTGGAGGTTGTGTCCCTCGCCGGGAATGTAGGCCGTGACCTCGATCGAGCCGGTGATGCGCACGCGCGCCACCTTGCGCAGCGCCGAGTTCGGCTTCTTGGGCGTCGTCGTGTAGACACGCGTGCAGACGCCGCGCCGCTGCGGTGCGGCCACCTTGCGCTTGCGCCCCTTGCCAGATTTCAAGCCGGGGGTCGCGAGCTTCTTCTTCGGCGGCTTGCGTCCGATCCGGACGAGCTGGGAGGTGGTCGGCATGCGGCGTGGGATGGTACCAGAGGCGGCGTGGGCGCCCCGACGGGCCGCCGGGCCGGGCTCAGGCCGGCGCGGCCGCCGCGTGGCGAGCGCTCACTGAGGGCATCAGCGCCGCGGCGACGAGGATGGCCACCAGACCGAGACCCTGGGCGACCAGCCCGAGCGCGCCGGCGGGCAGCGGATCGCCGAAGACGAGAATCCCGCCGGCGATCGAGGCGATGTTGGCGGCGGCGCTGGTGATCGCGATCACCGGGACGGCGTCGCCGTCCTGGAAGGACTTCGCCGAGGCGAAGAACGCCACGACCGAGGCCAGCAGGGTCAGCGCGAGCCACGGGCTGAGCAGCCCGAAGACCCCATGGGCGCCGACGATCCCGGTCAGCGCCTTGATCGAGATGTCGGAGACGCCGAACAGGAGCCCGCTCGCCGCGCCGAGCATCGTGCCGTGGTGCTCGCGCGGCGCACCGGCGCGCGGGCCGACGATGAGCAGCGCGCCGACGCCGCAGAGCGCGGCCTCGACGGCGATCATCGCGGCGGGAGAGAAGCTCGAGTGGGCGTTGTGCACCGCGGGAACGGTCAGGGCGAAGGCGACCAGGCCCGACGCGGTCAGCGCCAGGCCCAGCCATTGCCGGCGGCCGACGCGGAAGCCGAACACGCGGTCCGCCATCACCCCGATCAGCACGATGCCGCCGGCGAGCACGACCTGCACGAGGCTCAACGGCGCGAGCGCCATCGCCGCGACGTGCAGCAGCCACGCGACGGCGGCGACCAGCATCCCGATCGCGAACCAGCGCACGCCGAACAGCCCGCGCCCGGAGCGCCAGGGGTGACGCGCGAGCACGCGCGGCGCAAGCGACGCGCCGCGCTGCTTGAGGAAGAACGCGAGGTTCGTGACGATCGCGCAGGCGAGCGCGAGCAGGATTCCGAGTTGGATGATCAGTTCTCCATGGAGAGGATGCCGACACGACGGGCACACGACGCCCGGTGCCTCTTTCCCTTATCGACCGGCCTGTTCCTGCGCTTGACTTGCCGCTCGCAGGGGCGGGTATCGTCAGGGGGTGCATCCACAGCGTAGCGCGCTCGCGGTCGTGATCGTGCCGCTCGTCCTCGCCACCGGCGCCGGCGGCGCGAGCGCGAGCTGCGTTCCGGCCGCCGCCAAGACCCTCCGCGCGTCCGGGGCAGCGCGCATCTACTCCCAGCGCAGCGTGCTCCACGGCTGCCTCGGAACCCGTCGCACCCGGCTCGGTCCGCTTCGAGGCACCGTGCCGTTCCCGGCCACGCGCGTCACGCTCTACGCCCTGAGCAACCGTTACGCCGGCATCGACACCGTCCAGATGGGCGTGGACACATTCAGTTCCGAGGTCGCGCTGGTCGACCTGCGAACGGGCGCGAAGGTCGCAACGGCGCCCGCGACGACGCCCGAGCGCCGAGCCGAGTCGTTCATCATGGTGACGTCGATGGCGGTGAACGACACTGGCACGCTCGCCTGGATCGGCCGGCGCAGCGCGATCGGGGTCCCCCAGCCGACCTACGAGCTACACGCGCTGACCGCCGGCCACAACGTGGTGGTCTCAGCCGGCACCATCCCACTCGTCGCGCTTCGGCTGGACGAGAAGAAGCTGAGCTGGCGCGAGGGCAGCGGCGGGCCCGGCGAATCGGTCCCGCTACCGCCCTGACAGCGGGCGGCGCGCCAAGCCGGGGGACTCACAGCGGGCGAGCGGGGGACGCGCCGGCGCGCGTCCCCCGGAGCCATCAGTCGCTCACGTCGAGCTCGCGCAACTCGTCGGCGAACCCCGGATCGGTGCCGAGCCCGATCTCCTCGAGCGAGGCGAGGTCGGCCTCGAAGTCGGCGAAGCCGCCCATCCCCAGTTCGCTCGTGAGGTCCTCGTCGCCGAGCAGCCCGAGTTCGTCGACCGCTCGCGGCAGTGGCTTGGCGGGCTCGATCTCGATCCTCCGGT
>Ga0307374_10015718_pt1 | contig 10141 bp, 8 predicted proteins | sample OX3MG_FD_202532 | JGI IMG/M metagenome (GOLD analysis project Ga0307374, IMG submission 202532) | Soil microbial communities from Risofladan, Vaasa, Finland - OX-3 | ecosystem: Environmental > Terrestrial > Soil > Coastal area > Acid sulfate soil | place: Finland: Risofladan, Vaasa | collected...
GCCCAGCTCTGCGCTGAGCCGCTTCCTCAGCCGGATCGCGAGCACCGAGTCGGTTCACCCGGCCCGCGTCTACCGACTGGACGAGCAGTCGTTGCGGCGTGGGCTAGATGGCGGCCTGACCCCTGCGGAGGTGCGGGCCGGATTCGACCGCCATAGCCAGGGAGGATTGCCCCAGAACGTGGCCGCGATGGTGGAGGATGTGATCCGCCGATACGGTCGGCTGCGGGTCGGCCCCGCCTCCGTGTACGTGGTCGGCCAAGACCCCACCGAGATCGAGGCCCTGGTCCGGGGCCGCGCCCTTAGGCCGCTCGTCGTGCGCCAACTGGCTCCGACGGTGATCGTGGTCGAGGCCAAGAGCCCCGACCAGGTGCTGGGCCTGCTGCGCAAAGCAGGGCTGATGCCGGTGGCGGAGGGGCTGGCCCCTGAGCCACCCGTGGCCAGCGGACGCCGCCAGCAGGCCACGGCCCCCCGCCCCGGGGCCGCCGGCGTGGGCTCTGCGCCGGACCAGACACATCCGGCGTCGGCGCTGGCTCGGGCCCTGCGCGATAGCCCCCGGCTCACCGGCCAGGAGCCCCTCCAAAGGGAAGCCGACGTCCGCCCCGCGATCGAGGTCGTGCAAGACGCGGTCCGATCCCGCCGGGCAGTCGCGATCGGCTACCAGCGCGTGGGGGCCGCCACCCTCAGTGTCGTGAGGCTCCGTCCCTACAGCGCCGAGGGGGGATTCCTGCATGGCTTCGACTCCGCCCTCGGAACCATCGTGAGCCTGGACCTGCGCCGGGTGGCCTGGGCTGAGGAGACCGACGAGACGGCGGTGAGTCAAGCCGGGGTGATGCGGTTTGACTTCGGGGCAGATGATGATGACCTCGATGACGGGATCCTCGCCGAAGTGGCCGACTGGGAGCGCTGAGGCCATCGCCGAGGGACCGTTGATCGTCCAGTCGGATCGAACCCTGCTCTTGGATGCGGACCATCGCGAGGCGGCGGAGTGCCGGGCGGCCATCGCTCCCTTCGCCGAGTTGGAGCGCAGCCCTGAGCACTTCCACACCTACCGCTTGACCCCGCTGTCGCTCTGGAACGCCCGCGCCTCAGGCCTAAGCGCGGAGCAGATGCTGGCAGCCCTGGACCAGTTCTCCCGCTATCCGGTCCCGGCCTCAGTCCGCACCGAGATTCTCGACCAGGCCTCCCGATACGGCCGCTTGCGGCTGGAACGTGGCCCGGAAGGGCTGTGCCTCATGGCGTCGGACCCAGTGATCCTCGAGGAGGTCAGCCGCGCGGCCCAGGTGGCCAAGTTGCTCGGCCGCCGGTTGAGCCCGCTCGAGTTCGCCGTCGAGCCGCTTGCCCGCGGCCGCCTCAAGCAGGCTCTGACCCGGGTTGGATGGCCTCCCGAGGACCTCGCCGGCTACAGCCCGGGTGCTCCCCTGGAGCTCAGCATCCGTCCCCAGACCATCGAGGGCGAGGCGTTCTCGCTGCGCGGATACCAGTGGGACGCGGTTGAGGCATTCTGGGCCGGCGGGGCTAACGTCGGTGGCAGCGGGGTGCTGGTTCTGCCGTGTGGAGCGGGCAAGACCCTGATTGGGGTGGGGGTCATGGAGCGCGCCGCGACCAGGACCTTGATCCTCACCACCAGCGTGGTGGCGGTACGGCAGTGGCGCCAGGAGCTGCTGCGCCGGACCAGCCTCGGCCCCGACCAGGTGGGGGAGTACTCAGGGCAGGAGAAGTCGCCACGCGAGGTCACGATCGCGACCTATCAGGTCCTCACCCATCGCGACCAGCGGTCCGACAAGGACCGCCTGGAGAGCTATCCCCATCTGGATCTGCTCGGGCGCGAGGACTGGGGGCTGATCATCTACGATGAGGTCCACCTGCTGCCCGCCCCCGTGTTCCGGATGACGGCCGAGATCCAGTCCAAGCGCAGGCTGGGCCTGACCGCCACCCTGATTCGCGAGGATGGCCGGGAGGACGACGTCTTCAGCCTGATCGGGCCCAAGCGCTACGACGCCCCCTGGAGGGAGCTGGAGGCGGCCGGCTGGATCGCGCCGGCGGTGTGTGTCGAGATCCGGCTCCCGATGGATGCCGAGCAGCGCATGGCCTACGCCGTGGCTGAGGCCAATGAGCGCTACCGGCTGGCGGCCACCCTGCCCCAGAAGATGGAGCTGGTGCGAGAGCTCTGCCGCCGCCACGAGCAGGATCGGGTCCTGGTCATCGGGCAGTACCTGGACCAGCTGCGGGCACTGGCCGGCGAGCTCCACGCACCGCTGATAACGGGGTCCACCGCGGCGGGCCGAAGGGAGCAGCTCTACAACGACTTCCGCCAGGGCGAGATCCGGCTCTTGATCGTCTCCAAGGTGGCCAACTTCGCGATCGACCTGCCCGAGGCCAATGTCGCGATTCAGGTCTCCGGCGCGTTTGGCTCGCGCCAGGAGGAGGCCCAGCGCCTGGGTCGGGTGCTGCGTCCCAAGGCGGACGGCGGCCAAGCCTGGTTCTACAGCCTGGTCACCCGCGAGACCAAGGATCAGGAGTACGCCGCGCACCGGCAGCTGTTCCTAGCCGAACAGGGCTACCGCTACGAGATCCGCGACCAGTCGGAGTTTTCTGACCAGGGGGCTGCGGATCAGATCGCGCCCACCACTTGACCTGGCTTCTTGCCAGCCGGCCGGGCCAGCCAGCGCCGCGGGTGCCTGGGTTCAGCCCACCGGACGGCGCGGGCCGGCGGGCATCTCGGGAGCGCTGGCGGTCTCGAAGTTGACCTGGCTTATCTGGCCAGCCAGGGCGGCCGCCACGGTCTCGAAAATCCTCGCCTGCGGGGTCTCGGGCTGGGCCAGCACCAGCGGCTGCCCGGCACCGCCACCGATGCGCACGACGGGGTCCAGCGGGATCTCACCCAGGAACGGCAGTCCGCGCGCCTCGGCGAGTTCTCGGCCCCCTCCCCGGCTGAACACATCGGTGGTCCCGCCACAGTGGGGGCAGACGAATCCGCTCATGTTCTCGATGACGCCAAGCACTGGCACCCGCAGTTGCTGGAACATCGCGATCCCCCGCCCCACGTCCGCCAGGGAGACGTCCTGAGGGGTGGTGACGATCACCGCCCCGGTGAGTGGGATGGATTGGGCGAGGGTCAACTGGACGTCACCGGTGCCCGGAGGCAGATCGCACACCAGGTAGTCCAGCTCCCCCCATTCGACCTCGAAAAGGAACTGGCGGAGGGCTCCCGCCAGCATCGGGCCCCGCCAGATCACGGGCTTGTCCGGATCGATGATGCTGCCAATCGACACCACCTCGAGGCCATTCTTGCGCAGGGGGATCATCCGTCCGTCACGGGACGAGGGGCGCTCGTCGAGGCCCAGCATGATGGGCACGTTGGGCCCGTAGATGTCGGCGTCGAGCAGGCCCACCCGGGCTCCGGTGCGGAGCAGAGCGAAGGCCAGGTTCACCGCCACCGTGGTCTTGCCTACCCCGCCCTTGCCGGCGCTGACAGCGACCGTGTTGCGCACACCGGGGATATCCTGGCGACCGGTGACCCCCTTGGTGCGGGACACGTCGGAGTCCCATTCCAGTTCGACGCGCTCCACGCCCTCTACCTTGCCCACGACAGCGCTGGCGATCTCACCCTCGATTCGGTCCTTCAAGGGGCATGCCGGCGTGGTCAGGACCACCCTGAGCTTGACCGTGCTCCCATCCAGGCGCAGGTTCTTCAGCATTCCCAGTTGCATCATCGGTCGATGCAGCTCAGGATCCTGGACCTTCGCCAGGGCATCCTCCAGGGCGGCCAGCCGGGTGCGGTCATCCATCAGGCGTTCACTTCCAACCTGATCATACCTTGCGGCGGGGCGCAGCCTGAGTCCCTCAGCCCCAGCTTCGATGTTGCAATAGTGGCAACAAGTATCATCGAGGTCTTGTGAGCGGCCTGGAAGCGTTGCGAGGGCAGGGCAAGCGACTGACGCCCCAGCGGCGGCTGGTCTATGCCGCGCTTCAGGAGAGCCCGGGCCATGCCACCGCCGACGAACTCTGCACCAGCATCTCCCGGAAGGTGCCCGGCTTCCAGCGCACCACTGTCTACCGCACCCTGGACCTGCTGGTGGAGCAGGGGCTGGCCCGCAAGATCCAGCTCGCCCATGCGAGCGCCTACGAGGCCGTCCAGGATGGCAACGACTCCCACCAGCACCTGGTCTGCGACCGGTGTGGGGGGACCTTCGACGTGAGCGCACCCCAGGTCCCCATGTGGGTGGACCAGGCGGCCCACTTGATCTCCTTCGCCGTGGACAAGGTGGACCTGGTCGGGCACGGCATCTGTGCCCAGTGCGCCTCGCAGCAATAGCCGCGATCTCTCGGAGCTGAGCTCCGCCGGCCGGTGACGGAGTCATTGCCACAGGGCAGCTGGATCGGGGCCAACCGGCCCGCCGGTCGCGGCCGGGGCCAAGCCGCCAATAATGGCACGGTGTCGGAGATGGTGATCGCGCTCTGCCAGCTCGCCTCGGCCGGACTGGATGCGAAGGCCAACCTGGGTCTGGCCCTGGCGGCGGCGGCCCAAGCCGCCGAGAACAACGCCGACCTGGTGCTGCTGCCGGAGCTCTGGCAGATCGGTTACTCTCCCTGCCCCGACGGTAAGGCAGCCCGCGCCAGCTGGCAGGCGGCCGCCCTGGCCCGGGAGGACTCCTGGGTGGGACGCTTGGCTGAGGCCGCCAACCGGTTGGGGATCGCCATCGTCGCGACCTTCCTGGAGCGCTGGCCGGGCATGCCCCGCAACACGGCGATGCTGATCGACCGCCATGGCAAGGCCGTCTTGACCTACGCCAAGGTGCACACCTGTGACTTCTCCATGGAGGCGGCCCTGACCCCGGGGGAGAGCTTCGAGGTCGCCTCGCTGGACACCCGGATCGGGCCGGTCCGTGTCGGAGTCATGATCTGCTACGACCGGGAGTTTCCGGAGTCGGCCCGGGAGCTGATGCTGGGCGGCGCCGAGCTGGTCCTGGTTCCCAACGCCTGCGAGATGAGCGACGATCGGCTGGCCCAGCTCCGCTCCCGGGCTTTCGAGAACATGATCGCGGTGGCGCTGGCCAACTATCCCGCGCCTCAGTTCAACGGCCGCTCCTGTGCCTTCGACGGAGTGGTGTGCGAGCCCGACGGCCGGCCGCGGGACCAGCTGCTGGTCCAGGCTGGGCCCGAGGAGGGAATCTTCTACGCCTCCCTCGATCTGGACCGGCTCCGGCGGTATCGGGAGGCCGAGACCTGGGCCGACGCCTATCGCAAGCCCGGCGCCTACCGACGGCTGGCGGCGGCCGGCCCCCCTCTGCCGGAGTTCGCCCGCGCGGACTCTCGCCGCCAGCCCTCCGAGCCCACCCACCTCGATGACCAGCTCGACGCGGTCCTGATTGGGGGACGAGAGCCGCTGAAGGTGCGGATTGTGGACTACGATCCGAATTGGCCGAGCCGCTTTCTGGTCGAACGCCAACGAGTGCTCGCCGCCCTGGGAGCCCTGGCTCGCCGGGTCGAGCACATCGGTTCCACGGCGGTCCCGGAACTTGCCAGCAAGCCCACCATCGACATCCTGGTCGAGGTCGACCGACCTGAAGATGTCAGCCTGTACCAGCCGCCGCTGGAGTCGGCCGGATACCAGCTGCGCGTGCGTGAGCCCGGACACCTCATGTTCCGCACCCCAGCCCGAGACGTGCACCTGCACCTGTGGAGGTTCGCCGGCGCTGAGGCCGGCGACTATCTGGTGCTCCGAGACTGGCTTCGAACTCACCAGGACGACCGCCGCCTCTACGAGCGCACCAAGCGATCACTGGCCGAGCTGGACTGGCCAGACATGAACTACTACGCGGAGGCGAAGGGCACGGTCATCACCGAGATCATGGCGAGAGCCCGCCCCCTGTCCTGACGCCCGCTTGCCGTACCTGGGCAGGCCCGGGCGGCCCTTCCCGGCGGACCGAGGCGGCTTTCTCGCCGCCGCGGTTCAAGCGCTTCCCGGAAGCTTCCGGGCCGGCTTCGCGCTCGCCCAGACCAGAAGTGAGATGTCGTGGCGCTGGTCGAGGTCACTGCCGCCTGTTCGCTCGCACCGCTCCAACCGCTCCGCCACCAGGATGGGGGGAAGCAGCTCGGAAATGCGCTCCTCGGTGTAGAGACGGTCAGCCATCGGCGGCCCATGGTGGTCCAGGTTGTCCAGGTTGTCCAAGTGGTGCCCAATCAGGAACAGGTGCCCGGCCGGGGCCACGGAGCTCGCTGCTCGGGCTAGGACCAGCGCCAGCACCTCCGGCGCGAAGTGCAGGTTGGCCATCACCACCAGTTCGTAGTGGCCCAGCGCGAGCGCATGATCCATGATGTCGGCTTGGATCAGCTCCAGTTCGAGCCCGGCTGCCCGCGCCTGTTCGCGCGCCTTGGCCAGTCCCACCGCCGAGCCATCGATTCCGGTCACCTGCCAGCCCTGGCGGGCCAGCCAGAGGGCGTTGCGCCCGGTCCCACAGCCCAGGTCCAGAGCGCGCCCCGGTGGCAGCGGGCTGGCCAGCCCCACTAGGAGCGGATCCGGCTCGCTCGACCACTGGTGTTCCTCATGGCGGCGGTCCCAGTCCGATGGGGCGCCGTGGCCCGGACCGGCCTTCGACCTGGGATCAATCTCCATCTCTAACCTCCCCCACATCGGCGCCACTCAGCTTGGCCTCCAGATTGTCCAGGGCCTGCCCCAGGCGCGCGTAGGGCGTGTCTCCGAGCAGGTCCAGCAGCCACCGCTCATGGAGCTGAGCCAGCTGCTCGACCGCTGCACTGAGATCGCTGCCGTCGGGGGAAAGCCGGAGGCAGCGGGTGCGGCGATCGGATGGGTCCAGCCGGCTGGTGATCAGCCCGCGGGCCTCCAGAGCGTCCGCCAGGTGCTTGACGTTCATGGGGTCGGTCCCGATGTCCCGGGCCAGAGCTCGCACTCCCAACCCGGGCCGCTCGGCCAGTGCCCGCAGCACTGCTGCCTGGGGCGGGGCAAGCTCCAGTTCCGCGATCCGAGCGGCCCAGGCGACCCGCAGACGCCGCTGGACCCGGCCGAGGCGGAAACCCAGACCCTGGTGCAGGGAAACCCTCGCCGCCGCTGGGAGCCAGTCGCGGGCCGGCACCTCAGCCTGTGCTCGGGTGCGCTCCGGCAACGCGCTCCTCCATTGGTTCCTCGTCCATGAGCTCAGTCAGGATCTCGACTCCAAGCCCGTAGGCGGGCATCCCGGCTGTGATCAGGGCCAGCTCGGCCACGCCGCTGAGCTCGGCCAGAGTCGCGCCCGCGCGCCGGGCCGATCGCGCGTGCAGCCGGGCGGGTACGTCCCTCCCGAGCGCGAGCAGCTGTCCGAAGTGCACCAGCTGGCCCACCTTGCGGCCCAGCGGGCTCGCCATGATCAGTTCCCGGCGCATCGCCTCGATCGCCTCCACCGCACCCTGGCGGCCGGCGGCCTCGGCCAGCAGCAGACGGGCCTCGATCGCGGCAGGGACTGAGCCGGTGAGGTCGATGTAGGACTGCCGGATGCGTTCGATCGACTCCGGGTCGCCGGACGGGCTCACGGCCTCACCCGGGCCATGGCGGCGCGAACCTCGTCGAGGGCTCCCGCGGGGAACTCCTTGGCCCCGCCCAGGGCGCTGGCTCCGAGCTCGGCAGCCGCGGCCTCCTCCAGCACCGTCACCAGCGCTGCCGCCGCCTGGGGGTCCTTTCCGAGGACCAGGACGCCGTGGTTCCCTAGTAGAACCGCCTGAGTGGCGGGATGCTCCTGGAGGGAATCCACGATGCCGTCTACCGACCTCTCCGAGCCCCGGGGAGCCCACGGCACCACCGGCACCTCGGCTGCCTGGCCGAAGCGCAGCAGCGCCTCGTAGCGGCAGGGCAGCGGGCGGTTGGCGATCGCGAACGCCAGTAGGCTGGGGGAGTGGGTGTGGATGATCCCGCCCACCTGGGGCCGTGCCAGGTAGACCTTGGTGTGCATGGCAACGATCTCGGCGTTGGTGGGATCCAGATCACCCTCGAGGACCGTGCCGTCCAGCTTCACTCGGGCCATGCCGTCCGGACTGAGGTCCCTCACCATCCCGGACACCGTCAGCAGCATCTCGGCCTCGCCCAGCCGGGCCGAGAGATTGGCGTGGCCGGTGTGCGACATCACCTGGTTGCGAAAGAGGGTTGCGGCCGCCGCCACCACCGATTGCCGTACCTGAATCTGGGACTCGATGGCCGTGCTCATTAGGTTCACCTCGACTTCCGGCTTGGATGTCCACTTTGGGGATCCAACCTCAGGCTGGACTACCGTAGCTGTTACTACAACATACCCAGGCTCTGCGCCGGTCAACCAACACCCGTCGAGCTCTCTCCGGAGCGCGCTCGGGAGGGGCCGGCACTCCGTGCCAAGGGGTGCCGGCGCCGGACCAAGCAGTGCGGTTCGGGCTGGATCGGTCCGCTTGCGGCCGATCCAGCCCCCGCCGTGCCTAGCTCAGCTGGCGTTCAGCTGAAGGAGTAGTACTGCGGGTAGAGCTCGTCGTACACACCCTGCGGCACCAATCCTTTCAGGTCGCTCTTGTACATGGTGAGCTGGTAGGGGCCGTTGGGCATCCGGATCACCGGCAGCTGCTGGGCCAGGTAGTTCTCGTACTTGAAGAGGGCTGCGATCTCCGCCGCCTTATTGGGCGCGGTGTGGGTCGCGGCGATGTTGGCGTCGTTGGCGGGGTTGGAGTAGTCACCGGCATTGCTGGACGCCCCGGTGGCATACAGCTCGCCGCCGGTGGGGAAGTAGTCGGGGGAGTAAACCCAGTCCACGTTGGCACCCCAGTCGGCCAGCTCCCAGTTGCTGCACGGACTGGCGAAGGTGCAGCCGCCGAAGGCGGTGCCGATGACCTGCGCGAACGGGGCGGTCTTGAGGCTGATGGTGATGCCGGCCACCGACTTCACAGCTGACTGCAGCGCCTCCATCTCATTGGTCAGCTGGGTGGAGCCGCTCAGATAGAGCATGGTGAAGGTGAGCGGCTCGCCGGCGCTGATCTTGGCGCCGCATTCCCCAGGGCCCGTTCCCGCCCTGCCGCACACTGTGATCCCGCCCGGGGCCACCGTCCAGCCGTGGTCCTTGAGCAGGCTCGCTGCCTTGGTCGGGTCGTAGGGATAAACCTGTCCTTTGGCCTCCAGGGTGCTCTCATCCGGGTTGTTGAGCGGAAAGCCTGGCACCGGGCCGTTGTTGACCGTGCCGATGCCGGCCGAGAAATCCTTGATGTACTGGGGCTGGTTGATCAGCGACTGGAAGGCCTGCCGGAAGTACAGCTGTTGGAAGATCGGGCCCACCGTGGGATTGGTGAAGTTGTAGGGGGCGAAGACGATGGCGAAGTCACCCCAGGGGCTGTAGCTGTAGCCCTGCTGCTTCTCCAGGCTGGCCTTCTGTCCCAGCGACTGGGCCGGGATGTAGCCGATGGTGAGGCTGCCGCTGCGGAGCGCATTGAACTCGGCCGTGTCAGTCGTGAACGGCTCCTCGACAAAGCGGCTGATGGTCGGCTTGGGGGTCCCTGAGTAGGCCCGATTGGGCACCATCGCCACATATCCGCTGGGGGTGAACTGGCTGATCTTGAAGGGCCCGTCCACTACCTTCCAGAGGGGGTTGCTCTGGTAGGTGGCGAGGTCCTGGGACTGTTGGTTCAGGAACTGGGCAACCCCCAGGGCGCCGCCGCTAGCGGTGCCGGGATCATTGGGCACGTACTGGGTCGGAGTAGTCCCCGCCACGGCAACCCGGGAGGCGGCTGCGGCATCGTAGTTGCCGATCGCTCCGGCGGCGGAAAGCCGGTCCCAGGACTGTTGCGGGATCGGGTAGACCTGGCTCAGCTCGTTGTAGAGATACCAGGTGGGGTTGTAGGAGCCGTTTAGGTCGAACTGCACCGAGTACGTTCCGGTCTGGCGGTAGCTGACCACATTGGTGGGGAAGCCGCCGGGCACACTGGCCCCCCAGCCCGGTCCGGGCGCGCTGCTGGAGCCCACCGCCGGGGCCTTGGGGTCGGTGACCGCGCTCAGCAAGTTCATCCAGAAGATCACGTCGCGGGCGGTGATGGGGGTTCCGTTGGACCAGACCCAATGCTTCAGGGTCACCGTGGCCACGGTGTTGTTGTCGGAGAAGACGGGCGCGTTACCGACACTGAGTTGAGAGTTGTACACCGG